>Ga0307374_10005761_pt1 | contig 19864 bp, 17 predicted proteins | sample OX3MG_FD_202532 | JGI IMG/M metagenome (GOLD analysis project Ga0307374, IMG submission 202532) | Soil microbial communities from Risofladan, Vaasa, Finland - OX-3 | ecosystem: Environmental > Terrestrial > Soil > Coastal area > Acid sulfate soil | place: Finland: Risofladan, Vaasa | collected...
TCCCGCACAACCCGCGGGATTCACACTTTCCCACAGCCACGACGGCGGCGCGCCTCCCCTTTCGGTTACATCTCAAATGGCGCGACAACCCCGCCTACGGTTACATTCTTGAATGGCTTGACGCGGTTGCGTCGGTCAATGGATCAGCCTGCTACTTTTGGGGCGCGTGTTTCTGGGACCACTGATCAGCGGATGATTCCCGCCTCGACGCTTCGCGCGGCATGGCGCCCGCGAGCAGAAGAACGGCGCCACAATACATCAGCGTATCCCCCAGATAATTAATGCCAGTGAGACTGGCGCGATTCACGACTCCAATCGGCACGTAGACCACCAGCACGACGAAGAGCACGGTTAAGCCTACCCACGTCGCCGCAGCGCGGGTTTTCTTGCCAACGAGCAACAGAATTCCCGCGACTGCGTAAACCGCCGCCACCAGGTACGTCCAAACGGCGTGTCCGTAGACATATTGGGGCGTCATCAGTGTGAGCGGAATGCCGGGAACGTGATCGCCGTGCCTGAATTGCTCGAAGCTGAAAAACAGCACGGGAATGGCAATGAAGTACCGCGCAATTGTCGCGCGGATGTGCATGCCGCCCTCGCGCCGCTGCTCGGTGAGGGTGGCTGCCAGCGCCAGAGCGCCGCCGCTGAAGGATAACTCCCGCAGCGCAAGCGTCAGCGCAAACCGATTTTGCGGATTGTGTACCCAACCTGGGACGTCCATCAGCACGACGAAAAGGAAAAATGTCAAGGCGAGCAAACTCGCCGAGAGACGCGCCTGAACTCTCGTCACCATGCTCAACGGGGCTACGATAAAGCAAGCGCCCACGAAGTACGCCCAAAACAGATGCCACGGAATCCACTTCGGTACCAACGGCGCGATGGTCTGCGTCACCGTGAAATGTTCGGCGCCGAAGGCCGCGAGTGGTGCCGCGTAGAAAAGCGTCCCAAACAGAATCAGCTTGTCCAATCCTCGCGCTTTTTGCCAATCGCCGCGAAGAAAAATCGTGACCAGTCCGATGGCAAAGACCACTCCACCGACGCAATATGACCAAATCACCGTGCTGGGAATTGCGATGAGAACCATCGCTTCGGATGGATTCACTAAGCTACTCACGACGACTCCTTTCCGCCCCGATGCGCACTCAATTATCACAAGAGTGTGACGTTTTCCAGGCCGTATTGCCCGTCGCGCGTTCGCGTGGACGATTGCGCGGTTACCGAAAACTCAGTCACTCTACGATCAGTTCAGCCGTTGCCTATGCGCAAAGTCCTTGATGTGCCACAGCAGTATGTATCCGACGCGCGACACTTGTTGAATAGCACTGTTGTATATTTACAACAACCGATCTATTTTCAGCGTCCTACATCAATCCAAATCATTGATAATGCTAGGATAATTGCCAAAGCATTCGGCATGCAAGGTGCTAGTAATAATCGCTTGAGCTACCAGCTCTCCATCCTGCGTCCTGTCGAAACCGAAGGCGTCGGCCTTCATACCGCCGTCCGGTCGCATATTCGCCTCGTTCCTGCGCCGCCAGACACAGGCATCGTGTTTCGCCGCGTTGACCTCGACAATTTTGAAATTGAGGCGCATGGCCGCAACGTCGCGCGCGTCAGTTACGCCACCAGCCTGATGAAAAATGGCGTGCTGCTCTCCACCACTGAGCATCTGCTCGCCGCGCTGTATTCTTGCGGCATCGACAATGTCTATGTGGAAATCAACGCGCTCGAGCTGCCCATTCTCGACGGCTCCGCGCAGCCGTTCATGGACATGCTGGACCGTGCGGGGATTCGCCAGCTTCGGCGGCGCCGGCGGTACCTGAAAGTGGTGAGGCCGCTGGAAATCTCCGAGGGCGACCGGCGCATCGGCATTTATCCGGCGGACGAATTCCGCGTGCGGTGCTACATCGATTTTCCGCATCCGATGATCGGGCAGCAGGAAACGGGAATCGCGGTGACGCGCGAAACATTTTCGCGGGAACTGGCTTCGGCGCGAACGTTCACGTTCACGGAGGATATTGAGCGCTTGCGCGCGATGGGCCTGATTCGCGGCGGCTCACTGGAAAACGCCATTGTGCTTACGCGCGATGGACTTCTCGAAGGAAGCCTGCGCTTCCCGAATGAATTCAGCCGCCACAAGGCGCTCGACCTGATCGGCGACCTTGCGCTGATTGGTCTGCCGCTGCAGGCGCTGGTCGTCGCGCATAAGGCGGGCCACGCGCTGCACACGCGCCTCGTTACGCGACTCCTCGCCGAACCCTCCCACTGGATCGAAACTGCCGACACGGCCGCGCCGGAATCCGCCGCGCAGACAATCGCCGACGTTGCCTCCGTCCACGCCGATTAAGCCCTCTCGCAGGAACGTATAAGGACCGCGAGTTTATCTGGCGCCATTTGGTACTGCTTTAATCGCGGCGTTCTTTGGATCACACTTTCACGATTGGAAAATGCACCAAGGCGCTTGATTGCCAAACCGCAGGCGTAAAGAGACAATAATAGCTTCATGGTTGCGAACGAACTCACCATCGTGATTCTGGCCGCGGGCAAAGGGACGCGGCTGAAGTCCGATCTCGCCAAGGTGCTGCATCGCGCGGGCGGGCGGCCGCTCGTGGAGCACGCCGTGCGCACGTGCCAGCCGCTGGCGAAGCATATTCTTGTGGTCGTCGGGCACCAGGCGGAAGACGTGCGCAACGCTGTGGCGCCGCTGGGCGCTTCGACGGTGTTGCAGCGTCCGCAAAGCGGCACGGGCCACGCGATGCTCATCGCGCGCGCAGCGATCGACACGAGCGCGCAGCTCGCCGTCGTCCTTCCGGGAGACGCGCCGCTGATTCGCACTGAAACGTTGCGCGCGCTCGTCGAGACGCATCGCTCCGGCCGCGCCGCCGCGACGATTCTGACGGCGCAACTCGCCGATCCGGCGGGCTATGGGCGCATCGTGCGCAATCCCGACGGCAGCGTAGCCGCAATCGTTGAAGACCAAGCCGCCAGTTCCTCGGAACGCGAAATTCGCGAAATCAACTCCGGCATGTATTGCTTTTCGCTCGACAAGCTGTGGCCCTGCCTCGCCGCGCTGCGCCCGGAAAATGCGCATCGCGAGCTGTATTTGACCGACACGATTGCGATGCTGAATCAAAAAGGCGAGCGCGTTCTTGCCGTCGAGGCCACGGATGCGAAGGAAGTCTTTGGGTGCAACACGCGGGTTGAGCTTGCCGAAGTGGATCGCGCTTTCCGCGCGCGCAAAGCGACGGCGCTGATGGATGCGGGCGTCACAATTTATTTGCCGGAGACGGTTCTGATCGATGCGGATGTCGACGTCGCGCACGACACAGTGATCGAGCCCGGCGTGCAATTGCTCGGCGCGACGCGCATCGGCTCGCGCTGCACGATTCAAACTGGCAGCGTCCTCACAAACACCACGCTTGCCGACAACGTTCTCATTCGCCAGCATTGCGTCGTGACGTCAAGCATTCTCGGCTCCGGCGCGATCATCGGCCCGTTCGCGCATTTGCGGGAAGGCTCGGACTTGCGTGCAGGGGCGCGCGTGGGCAATTTCGTCGAAGTGAAGAAGAGCGTGCTTGGCGAAGGCGTGAAAGCGATGCACCTCACCTATTTGGGCGACGCGACGATTGGCCGCGACGCCAACATTGGCGCGGGCACGATTACGTGCAATTACGACGGCGTGAAGAAAAATCCGACGCGCATCGGTGAGCGCGTTTTTGTCGGTAGCGATTCCGCGCTGGTTGCGCCGATCACGGTCGGCGACGGCGCGTACATTGCAGCCGGCTCGACCGTCACCGAAGACGTTCCCGCCAACGCGCTGGCTATTGCGCGCGGACGCCAAGTCAATAAGCCGGGCTGGGCCGCCGCTCGCCGTGCAAAAGGACCTTCTTCAAAATCCGCGGCTGCGCCGGCCAAGAGCGTCGAGGCACACCGCGATGCCGCGGGAAAGCCGCCCGGTCACAGTCGCCGCAAATCATCCACGCGAATAAAAACGAAGAAAAACTCGCGCCGCTAGTCAGGACACTCGCACGATGGCCGCCGTTTTCGGCGAATTTCGGCGCTCAGCTCAATCCTGCTGATGTGCTAGAATCGCCATGGAGATTCCGCGCGATGAAATTCGGTGTCGTAGTGTTTCCGGGCTCGAATTGCGACGACGACGCGTACCACGCGGTCGGCGCGGTTCTTGGCGAGCCTGTTGAATTCCTCTGGCATCGCTCCGAACAGATTCCCGGCTGTGACGCAATCATTCTCCCCGGCGGCTTTGCTTTCGGCGATTATCTGCGCACCGGTGCCATCGCGCGCTTTTCTCCCGTGATGCACGCGGTCGAACGCTTCGCGCGCCGCGGCGGCCTGGTGATCGGGATTTGCAACGGATTTCAGATTCTGCTCGAATCGGGCTTGCTGCCGGGGGCAATGCTGCGCAACCGTGATTTGCGTTTCATCTGCCGCCAGGTGAACATTCGCGTCGAAAACGCGGATACGCCGTTCACGTGCGCCGCGCGAGCCGGTCAAGTGCTGAAAGTTCCCATCGCGCACATGGAAGGAAATTATTTTTGCGACGCGGCAACGCTTGCCGATCTCGAGCGCAACCGCCAAATCGTCTTTCGTTACACGACGCCCGAAGGCCGCGTCGAGGATTCCGCCAACCCGAATGGCTCGCTTGCGGCCATCGCCGGCATATGCAATCGCGAACGCAACGTGCTGGGCATGATGCCGCATCCGGAGCGCGCCGTGGAAGCGACGCTCGGCTCCGCCGACGGCCTCGTCGTTTTCCGCTCGATGGTCGAATCGTTCGCCCACGCTGGCGCGTTAAAATCCCAAGCGCAGCCCGCAGCCACCGCGTAGCCGCGTGAAACATTCACTTCGGCAAATTCGTTCCTTGCCACGCAACCAGAGCTGCCGTACGGATTCAAATCAGCAGGCAAGAAACGCAGCATGATCGGAACAGAAATAAAAATCACGGCTGAAGTCGCGGCGGAGCACGGCCTGACCGCCGAGGAATTCGCGCGCGTGCAAAAAATCCTGGGGCGCGACCCGTCGATCACGGAACTCGGCGTCTTCAGTGTGATGTGGAGCGAGCACTGCTCGTATAAATCGAGCAAGGTTCACCTGAAACGCCTGCCGACGGCGGGCCGGCGCGTGGTGCAAGGGCCGGGCGAAAATGCTGGAGTGGTGGACATTGGCGACGGCCTCGTCGCCGTTTTCAAAATCGAATCGCACAATCATCCGAGCTTTGTCGAGCCATTTCAAGGCGCGGCCACGGGCGTCGGCGGGATTTTGCGCGACATTTTCACCATGGGCGCGCGCCCCATCGCCGTGCTGGATTCGCTGCGCTTCGGGCCGCTCAAAAAAGGCGCGGGCGTTTCAGAAGAAGAAGCGGCGCGGAACCGGCGCATCCTCGATGGCGTAATCGGCGGCATCGCGTTCTATGGAAATTGCTTCGGCGTCCCCACAGTTGGCGGCGAAGTGCAATTCGAGCCGTGCTATTCGAATAATCCTCTTGTCAACGCGCTGGCTCTCGGCATTGGCCGGCGCGACGAGCTTTTCTTCGCGCGCGCGCGCGGCGCGGGCAATCCCGTGATTTACGTCGGCGCGAAAACGGGCCGCGACGGGATTCACGGTGCGTCGCTGCTTGCGTCGGCGGAATTCAGCGAGGAATCGCAGCAAAAACGCCCGAACGTGCAAGTCGGCGATCCGTTCATGGAGAAATTGCTGCTCGAAGCGTGCCTCGAAGTGATGCGCACGGGCGCCGTGATCGCGATTCAGGACATGGGCGCCGCGGGATTGACGAGCTCTTCATGCGAGATGGCGTCGCGCGGCGGGATGGGAATCGAAATCGAACTTGCGTGCGTGCCGCAACGCGAGACGGGCATGACGCCGTACGAGATCATGCTCAGCGAATCGCAGGAGCGCATGCTGCTCGTCGCCGAGCGTGGCCGCGAGCACGAAGTGTTCGAAGTGTTCAGCAAGTGGGGACTCGATGCCGTGGAAATTGGCCGCGTCACCGAAGATGGCCGGCTACGGCTGCTCGAAAATGGCTCGGTCGTCGCCGACATTCCCGCGCACGCCATCGCCGAGGAAGGCCCAGTCTATAAGCGTCCCATCGCCACCGCGAAACCCACGGAAGCTGCCGCGCCGCTCGTCGAATTCGCTGCCGCTGGCGCGGACCTGAACGAAAATTTCCGCAAGCTCCTCGCTTCGCCTGCCATCGCTTCCAAGCGTTGGATTTTCGAGCAGTACGACCACATGGTGCGCACGAACACGCGCGTCGGGCCGGGCGCGGGCGATGCGGCGATTGTGCGCATTAAGGGAACGAAACGCGCTCTCGCGCTGGCGACCGACGGCAACGGCCGCTGGTGCCAGCTCGCGCCGCGCATTGGCGCGATGCACGCCGTCGCGGAAGCAGCGCGCAACGTCGCGTGCGCTGGCGCGCGTCCCGTGGCCGCGACGAATTGCCTCAACTTCGGCAATCCTGAAAAGCCCGAAGTGATGGGCCAGTTCAGCGAAGCGATTGACGGCATCGCCGAGGCTTGCCGCGCGCTCGACACGCCCATCACCGGCGGCAACGTCAGCTTCTATAACGAAACGCTCGGCCGCGCGATTTATCCCACGCCGGTTCTCGGCGTTCTCGGCATTCTCGAAGACGCGGATTGCGCGCTGGGCATGCGTTTTCAGAACGAAGGCGACGCAATCGTATTGCTCGAAGGCGCGAATGCGGGCGCGCATCAGAGTGACGAAAATCTTCGGCGCGAGTTTTCTTCGTCCGAGTACGCGAAGACGATTTACGGCGTTGTCACCGGCGCCTCTCCCGCGATTGACCTTCGCGCGGAGAAAAATCTCATTGACTGCCTGGTCTCTCTCGCCGCCGCACGCGCCGTCGGGTCCGCGCACGACATCAGCGACGGCGGCCTGGCTGTTACGCTTGCGGAATGCTGTTTCGCGAGCGGCGATGGCCTTTCCGCCGAAGTTTCGCTGAAATCCGCGCATGCCGCCGAATTTACGCTGTTCGCCGAAACAGGCGCGCGCGCCGTCGTCTCGGCTTCTCCAGCTTCGCTTGCCCGCGTGCTCCAGATTGCGGCACAATGTAAGGTTGAAGCGCAGCCAATCGGCACAGTCACTCGCGGAGAATTCTGCATCCAACTGAACGGCCAGCCTCGGATTCGCGCCACAGTGGATTCGCTTCGCCAAATCTGGGCCACCGCGCTCGAACACGCGCTCAAGAACGCATGAACCACACTTTCCATCTCGACGACGATCACTTTCACGACGAGTGCGGCGTCTTCGGCGTTTTCGGCAACGAAGAGGCTGCGAAGCTCACCTATCTTGGCCTCTACGCGCTGCAACATCGCGGGCAGGAATCGGCGGGCATCGCCGCGACCGACGGCGCGCAGTTGCGCGTCGAAAAGGGCATGGGCCTGGTGCAGGAACTTTTCACGCCGGACGTGATTGCGCGCCTGCCGGGCGCGGTGGCGATCGGCCACACGCGCTATTCCACCGCGGGCGACACCACATTGATGAACGCCCAGCCGCTCGTTTCCGATTGCAATAAAGGCAAGCTGGCGCTGGCGCACAATGGCAACCTGACCAACGCGCTGGATCTGCGCCGCAGCCTGGAACATAAGGGCTCGATCTTCCAGACGACGAGCGACAGCGAAGTGATCGTGCATCTGGTGGCGCGCAGCAAAGTCGGCAACCTCACGGGAGCCATCGCGGACGCGCTCGGCCAGGTGGAAGGCGCGTATTCGCTTTTGATTTTGACGCGCGACGAAATTTTTGCCATTCGCGACCCGCGCGGCTTCCGCCCGCTCGCTCTCGGACGCCTCGGCGACGCGTGGGTCGTTGGCTCGGAAACGTGCGCGTTCGATTTGATCGGCGCGGAATACATTCGCGACGTCGAGCCCGGCGAAATGTTGCGCATTTCGAAAAGCGGCGTCGAATCCATTCGTTTCGCGCCGGAGAAGCAGCACCAATACTGCATCTTCGAGCACGTCTATTTCGCGCGGCCCGACAGCGTCGTTTTCGGCCGGCCCGTGAATCCCACGCGTGAGCGCCTGGGCCGTTTGCTGGCGCGCGAGCATCCTGCGATTGCGGACATGGTCGTGCCGGTTCCCGATTCGGGCGTGCCCGCGGCCATCGGCTACGCCAGCGAATCCGGCATTCCGTTCCGCATGGGCTTGATTCGCAATCATTACATCGGCCGGACGTTCATCGAGCCCACGCAAGCGATTCGCGATTTCGGCGTGCGGCTGAAATTGAATCCGGTGCGCCGCCTGCTCGAAGGCCGGCGCGTGGTGCTGGTCGACGATTCCATCGTGCGCGGCACCACCAGCCGGAAAATCGTGCGCATGATGCGCGAAGCGGGTGTCGCCGAAGTGCACATGCGCATCAGTTGTCCGCCGACGGTTTCGCCCTGCCACTACGGCGTCGACACGCCCACGAAGCTCGAACTGATTGGCGCGCGAAACTCGATCGAGCAAATTCGCGAATTTATCGGCGCGGATTCGCTCGGTTATCTGTCTCTGGAGAATCTGCGCGACGCCGTCGAGGATACGGACTCGAAATTCTGCACTTCGTGCTACACGGGAGTCTATCCGACCGAGCTTGTCCAACTGGAAGTGGAGGCGCATCGTGGCTGCTGAGCGGGACGACGAGAAAGCTGAACGCGCGCGGAACATGCGCCATCGCGTGCGGCGCGAGATTCTTTCCTGGGTCTGGCTATTCCTGGCGCTTTTCATCGTCGAGGGAGCCGTGGCGCAGAGCCGGCTGATTCCCAGCGGCTCGATGGAAAATACGGTTCTCGTCGGCGATCACATGATCGTCAGCCCGCTGGGCTACGCGCTGTGCGTTCCCTACACGGAATTGCACATACCGCTGTGGCGCAATCCCAAGCGCCAGGAGGTCATCGTCTTTGAATCGCCGCTGACGCACTCCGAGGACCTGATCAAGCGCGTGATCGGCATTCCCGGCGATGCCATCCAGATTCGCGACGGCGTGGTTTACGTCAACGGAAAGCGTTTGAACGAACCCTACGTTTTGCGCGATCCGGACGACATGGCCAGCTCCGTCGAAAATTTTCCTCCCACGGGCAACGGCTTGGTGCAAGGCCTTACACCGCAATGGGCGGCGAGCCTGCACAAATATGTGGTCAATGGAAAGCTCATCGTGCCGCCGCACGATTACTTCGCGATGGGCGACAATCGGGGCGATTCTTACGACAGCCGATATTGGGGTTTCGTGCCGAGAAAAGACATCATCGCTACGCCGTGGTTCATTTTCATGTCGATCAACGCCCGGAACAGAGTATGGCAGCCGGGGCACCTCGGCGAGCGACTGGCCACGTATCTGGATATTTTTGTTCATCCGGGCGAGGTTCGTTGGAACCGGCTGTTTCGCCCGATCTAAACGCGGAGACCTAACGTGGCTGCGAAGTCCAAACAAGCGAAAAACAAACCGAAGCCGGCACCGGCGCCTGCCGGGCCGACGACGCGCGACAAAATCCGCCGCGAGCTGATGTCGTGGTTCTGGGTGATCCTCGCGTTTTTCATCATTGAATCCATGATCGTCCAGGCGCGCGTGATTCCCAGCGCCTCGATGGAAAATACCATCCTCATCGGCGATCACCTGATCGTCAGCCTTGTCGGCTATGACATCGGCATTCCCTTCACGGAACACCATATCCCGCTGTGGCGCAATCCGAAGCGCCAGCAGATTATCGTTTTTGAAGCTCCCCCGGAGGCGGCCCACGATGAGGATTTCATCAAGCGCGTCATCGGCGTTCCGGGCGACGCCATCAATATCAGCCGGGGCATCGTTTACGTGAATGGCAAACGCCTGAATGAGCCGTACGCGGACCGCGAGCCCGGCGATTCGGAAAGTCCCGTCGAAAACTTTCCGCCCATGGGGGACAATCTGTTCGACGGCATCACGCCCGAGTGGGCCATGGCCCTGCACACCTATGTGAAAGACGGCAAACTGATTGTGCCGCCGCATGAATATTTCGTGATGGGCGATAATCGCGATGATTCCAATGACAGCCGCTACTGGGGCTTCGTCCCGCGCCGGAATATCATCGGCACGCCTTTGTTCATTTACATGTCCATACGCGCTCCCGACGGTGTGTGGGAGCCCGGCCATATCGGCGAGCGGCTCGGCACGTACTTGAGCGTTTTCATCCATCCCGCAGAGATGCGCTGGAAGCGGCTGTTCCGGACGTTTTGAAGCGATCTTCTACAGGAAGCAGGACGATTCCCATGCGTTATGCGGATGCCGGTGTCGACGCCACACGCGCTGAGGAAGCCAAGCAGCGCATCCGGCACCTCGCGGGCCGGACGCTGAATCGCGCCGTGCTTGCGCCCATCGGCGGATTCGGATCGCTCTATCATCTCGATCCCAAGCGCTGGCATGATCCCGTGCTGGTCGCGAGCGCCGACGGCGTGGGGACGAAGCTGAAAATTGCGTCGGCCGCGGGCGTGCACTCCACGGTCGGCGCCGACATCCTCAACCATTGCGTGAACGACATTCTCACGCAGGGTGCCACGCCGCTTTTCTTCCTCGACTATCTGGCGATGAGCCGCATCGATCCTCGCGTCGTCGAGCAGATTCTTGACGGCATGAGCCGCGCCGCTCGCGTGGCCGGTTGCGCGCTGATCGGCGGCGAAACCGCAGAAATGCCTGGAATGTATGCGCCGGGCGAATATGACCTTGCCGGCTTCATCGTGGGAGTCGTCGAGCGCGGCCATCAGCCCGATCCGCGCCGCGTTCGCCCCGGCGACGCGCTGATCGCGCTGCCTTCGAGCGGGCTGCACACCAACGGCTACTCCCTGGCGCGCAAGCTGGTCTTCGACGTCGCGCGCCTCAAGCCCGATACATACGTCGCCGAGATCAGCAACAAAATCGCCGCCGAGCTTTTGAAGCCGCATCGCTGTTACTGGCCGATGCTGAAACGAGTGGTGGCGCGCGATTGGCTGACGGGCATGGCCCACATCACCGGCGGCGGCATTCCCGGCAATCTCCCGCGCGTGCTGCCGCGCAATGTTCACGCCGTCATCGAACTTGGCTCGTGGCCCGTGCTTCCGATCTTTCGCTACCTTGCGCAAATCGGGAAAATCGAAATCGAAGAAATGCTCAAGACCTTCAACATGGGCGTGGGGATGATCTTGGTCGTTCCGCCAAAGAACGTGAAAAAAGTCGAGGCCGAAATGAAGCGCCGCCGAGAGCGATTTTTCCGCATTGGACGAATCGAAGCCGCTCCGGCGGGCAAGGCTCGCGTCACGTTTTCAGGCACGCTGAACATTCCGTAGGGTCCACCTGGCAAATAAAAAACAGCCGCGTCGTTCCCGCGTCAGAAATTGTGCGCATGCTTCAAACAACCGAGGGAGCGCAGCCCGCTCGCCGCAAAATGTATTTTCCGCATCCCGCGGACTTTGTTCGCGCCATACGCAACGGCATGCGCAGCGGCCCTCGCTCTAGCCAGTGGTAGATGCCGTCCGCAAGGCTTTCACTGCGGGAGTTTTTCGGTCTTGCGAGAAAATTCTCCGTTACTGCGTTGTGGTCGGAGCGTCTACAAGAGCCTTCCAGCCCCCATCGGCTTGCTTTCCCCACACAACCACATACTTCGCTTTTACGGTCTTGGGTTTCCCCTTTTTGCCGCCCGCTGTGAGCTCATACTCGCCGATTTCATAGGCAAGATCACCGGAAGGGGAGATTTTGATCTCTGTCGGCGCGAATGACAGCGCAAAGCCCGGAGTCCCCATTAACTTGGCCCACGTGTTGCGAATGGCGTCTTTGCCTGAGGCCATAGGCGCGCCGGGTGCCAACAGTACTCCGTCCCCGGCATAAAAAGACGCAGTTTGGTCAGCGTCTTTTGACGCGACCGCTTTCGCCCATGCAACGTCGATCGCGCGAATATCCGTTTCGTCCTGCGCCTGCATCGCCGCCACCACTTTTTGTTGGGCCTGCGTATCCTCGGTTGTTTTCTGCGCGCACGAGGCGACGCCGAGTCCCAGCATTGCACAGAACGCCAGCACCACAATTGGAGTGCGCTTCACCGAACACCTCCTCAGAAAAAATTCCATCGCGCGGCAGAATGCTCCCCCCTCCCACGCGATGTCAAGACGATGTCAAGACAATGTACGCCCATGCTGAGTTTGGCCCGCGGAACGTCCTATCGCATTCGTCGCGCCGGTTTTGCGCGTCGCGCGAATTGTGCTAACTTCGCTCGCCTATGAAGAAGTGCATCGGCGTGCTGCTCTCCGGACGCGGCTCGAATTTTGAGGCTCTGGCGGAGAGCGTTTCCGCGGGCCGTATTCCCAACGCGGAAATCGCCATCGTCATCAGCCATCGCGAAGGCGCTCCCGGCATCGACCGCGCCCGCGCGCGCGGCATTGAGGCCCGCGTGATTCCGTCGAAGGGTCTTGAGCGCGAAGTTTATGACCGCCAGGTGGTCGCCGCGCTGCAAGAAAAGAAAGTGGATCTCGTTTGCCTGGCCGGTTACATGCGCTTGCTCTCACCCTATTTCGTGCAAGCCTTCCGCGGGCGCATCTTGAATATTCATCCGTCGCTTCTGCCCGCATTTCCGGGGCTCGAATCGCAGCGCCAGGCGCTCGAACACGGCGCAAAGTTCGCGGGCTGCACCGTGCATTTCGTGGACGAAAATCTGGACGCCGGCCCGATCATTTTGCAATCCGCGGTCCCGATTCGCGACGATGACACGGTCGATTCGCTCTCCGCCCGCATCCTCGCCGAAGAGCATCGCATCTATTCCGAAGCGGTGCGCATTGTGCTCGAAGGCCGCTATCGCATCGAAGGCCGCCGCGTCATAATCCTTTCCGGTGCCGCAACGACAAAACATTATGTCTGACGCGCCTCGCAAATCCGCCCCGCATTCGCTCAAGTCAATTGACGAGCAGCTCGCCTATCTGCGCAAAGGCGCCGCTGAAATCATCCCCGAAAATGAACTGAGGGTGAAACTCGAACAGTCTGCGAAAACCGGCAAGCCGCTGCGCGTCTATCTCGGCGTCGATCCCACCGCGCCCGACATTCATCTGGGCCACACGGTCGTGCTGCGCAAGCTCAAGCACTTTCAGGACATGGGCCACACCGCGATTTTCCTGATTGGCGATTTTTCCGCCATGATCGGCGACCCCACGGGACAATCCGAAACGCGTCCGCCGCTGACGCGCGAGCAAGTGGACGCGAACGCAAAGACGTATCTCGCGCAGGTTTACAAAATTCTCGACCGCGAAAAAACGGAAGTCCGCTACAACAGCGAATGGCTCGGCAAAATGTCGAGTTACGACGTGGTGCGGCTCTGCGGGCACTATCGCCTGGCGCGCATGCTCGAGCGCGAGGATTTTCGCTCGCGCCTCGCGAACAATTTGCCGATTTCCGTTCACGAGCTGCTCTATCCGCTGCTCACCGCCTACGACGCCGTCGCGCTCAAATCCGACGTCGAGCTTGGCGCCACCGAGCAGAAGTTCAATATGCTGGTGCACCGCGAAATCCAGCGGGAGTATGGCGTGTCCCCGCAGGCCGTTCTCACCATGCCCATTCTCGTTGGCCTCGACGGCGCGAAAAAAATGTCGAAAAGCCTCGGAAATTATGTGGGCATCAGCGAAGCGCCCGCGCAGATGTTCGGCAAATTGATGTCCATTTCCGATGAGCTGATGTGGTCTTATTACGAACTGCTCACCGACTTTGCCGAGCCAGTGATCGTGCGTTTGAAAGAAGAAGTCCGCATCGGCGTTCTGCATCCCATGGACGCCAAAATGCAGCTCGCTCGCACCATCATCGATGCTTTTCACGGCGAAGCCGCCGCGCGCGCCGCGAGAGATGAATTTCAGCGCGTCTTCCGCGACCGTCAAGCCCCCGAGGAAGTGCCAAAATACTCCGTGCCCAAGCGCACTTGGCCGTACCGGCTGGCGTGGCTGTTGGCGGAATCGAAGCTTGTAGACTCGCGGGCTGAGGCACAGCGGCTCATCATGCAGGGTGCCGTCGAAATCGACGGTCAGCGCGTGGACGATGTAAAACACGAGGTCGACCTGTCGAAGCCAGGTAGCAGCTTTCTCTTCCGCGCCGGCAAAAAGAAATTCCTCCGCGTCATCGTCGAATAAACTGAAGCACCTCGTTACCAGGCGCTGTCATTCCGCCCGCCCTGAGCTTTAGCGAAGGGAGGAGCCTCAGCGACGAGGAATCTGTATTCCCCTAGTTTCTCGCGCGAGCCCCTTCTGAATCACATGTTGACCTAGCATCCGTTACATTGATGTCGGCGCGCGCGCGCTCCATAGGCCATCGAGGCCCCAGGTTTCGCCCGCGCGCGTTGCGAAGAAAATCGCGAACAAAAAAAGCAGCGGGATGTGATCCAGGTTCGCGCCGAAGTATCTCCATATCGCCACGCCATGGCCCGGCGCGTACCACGTCGCCAGCGCGAGGCTGATCATGTGAATCGCACCGCCCACGGACGCGATGCGCACGAAAAGCCCCAGCACCAGCGCGATTCCAATCGCCAGCTCGCTCCAACCGACAATCCTCGCGCACAGCACCGGATGCACCATCACGAATTTCTCGAGGAACACTCGATAAAATCCGACCGGCTCGTTCTGGCTCAGCCACCCGCGCACCCACACGGCGAAACTTCCATGCGCGAACGACGGCCCCGCAATTTTGTATTCGCCGAAGAACAGAAAAATAATTCCCGTCAATATTCGCGCAACGGCAATTGTCTTCCGCCCCGTACCAAGATCCGCTCCGCCGATCCGCTTCATTGCTGCCTCCCGCCGTTTCCACTGGCTCCGTGATGCTTCATCTAGTCATGCTCCACCAGCCGCTTGAGCCGCTGCAATTCGCTCCGATCGCGGCGCGCGACTGCATGGCGCGTGAGCAGCCAATCCATAAATTTGCCGAAGCGCCCCGGCATCGCGTAGCAATCGCGCATGCGCAGCCGCGTACCGCTCCCATTCTCCTCGATTTCCCATCGCTGCAAGCCGCGCACGCCGTAGGCGTCCTGAAATTGCCATTCGAGGACGCGCCCGCGCGCGAACTCGGTTACGACGGCGATGTGCGAAACTTCGCGCTTGCCCAATCGGCCGGTCAATTTCACCTTGAGGCCGTTGCGAAACTCGATCGCTCCGCCCTGCACTTCAAATTGCAAATCGAGCTCGCTGCCGTACCACGCGCCCATGCGGTGCGGCACAAAGAAAGCGCCAACAATCTTCGCGGGCGCGGCGATTTCTTCGACGAAAATCAGATCCGCCATGGGGGGTTCGAGTATCTTATCGAACGCCCGCCCAATTACCAATCGTATGTGCGGCCGCATGCGGTTCGCTCGCGGCCGGAGCGCGCCGCATCACGAACGGCCATGCATTTCGCGCGCAGCTGAGGTAAAAAGGAAGTGCTCCTCGGAATAGCAAAATGACGACCGCCACAAATCGTCCGCCGGGCCCGCGCGGCAAGCCGCTGGTCGGCGTGGCGCTCGAACTGCGCAAGCACGGCCTCGATTTGCTGGCTCGCTGCGCGCGCGAGTATGGCGACCTCGTTTATCTTCCGCTGCATTTCGGCGAAAGTCGGCTTTTAGTCAGCCATCCGGATTTCATCGAGCAGGTCCTTGTGATGCAGCAGCACAAATTCCACAAGAGCGCCATGTCGAAGGCGGCGACGGGCCGTTTGCTCGGCAACGGTCTGCTCAATAGCGAAGGCGATTTTTGGCGCCGTCAGCGGCGGCTCGCGCAGCCCGCGTTTCAGAAAACGCGCGTCAACGAATACGCCACGACGATGGCCGAGCACGCTCTTGCATACACGGCCTCATGGCGCGACGGCGAAGTTCGCGACCTCGCCGACGAAATGTCCCGCCTGACTTGCTGCATCGCGGTCAAAACGCTTTTCGGCATCGATCTCGGCCCGGAAGCGGATCGCGTGGGCGAAAATCTGACAGAGATGATGCGTTTCCAGGTCCATCGTATTCGCTCTGCTTTCCGCATCCCCGAGAATTGGCCCACGCCCGCGAACCGGCGCGCCAACGCGGCGTTTCAGTATCTCGATTCGCTCGTCTATCGCATCATCGAGGAGCGCCGCTCGCGCGGCGGCGATGGAAATGATCTGCTCTCTCGCCTGATCGCCGCCATGGACGAAGACGGCACGCAAATGACGCCGCGGCAATTGCGTGACGAAACCATGACGCTTTTCCTCGCCGGCCACGAAACCACCGCGCTGACGCTTTCCTGGACGTGGTATCTCCTCGCGCAAAATCCGGCGGCCGAGGCGCGTTTGCATGAAGAATTGTCCCGCGTACTTGCCGCGCGGCGCCCGCTCGAAGCAAAAGACGCGGAATCGCTTCCCTATCTCGACGCCGTGATTCGCGAATCGCTGCGCCTTTACCCGCCCGCGTATCTGATCGCGCGCGTGGCCGTCGAGCCATTCGACCTGGGCGGCTATTCGTTTTCCGCGGGCACCACGGTGCTGATGTCGCAATGGGTGATGCATCGCGATCCGCGCTATTTTCCCGAGCCGCTCGCGTTTTGTCCCGAGCGCTGGCTCGATGGATTGGCCGCGCGCCTGCCGGCGCACGCCTATTTCCCGTTCGGCGGCGGCCCGCGCCGGTGCATTGGCCAGGGATTTGCGATGATGGAAGCCGCGATTGTGGCGGGGACGCTGGCGCAGCGTTTCCGCTTCGAACTCGAGCCAGGTCAAACAATCGTTCCGGAGCCGCTCGTCACGCTGCGCCCGCGGGGCGGAATTCACATGCGCATTCGCGTCCGCACGTGAATAATCGCGGCCACGCGCCCTTCGCTAATTCACTTCACGAATTCCGGCTGCTTGCCCTTGGCCCATGGATCATACGTCAGCGCAAAATGGACGCGTTCGGCCAGCGGCGGATGACTGAACAGCCAAACCTTGATGAAAGGATTCGGATTCGGATCGGATAGATCCACCTCGCCCAGAATCTGAAACGCCTGCGCCGCCACTTGTCTCGAATGAGGAATCAATCCGTGCGTCACTTCCAGCCCGTACTGATCAGCCTGGTGTTCGATGTGACGGCTGAACGTGTTGGCCACGGGCGCTGCGAAAAAGCCCAGAATCGCGAGCCATAGCAACAGCACCGGCAGCGACGCCCAATCATCGGTGCCGCGAATTCCCCAGCGCGCGCTGGATCGCGATAGCGTCCACAGCGTTCCACGAAAGCCAAGATAGAGCAGCACAAACAGCAGCGCCGCGCCGAAAATCATTCCTTTGTATACGTGGCCCAAAACGTAATGCCCCATTTCGTGCCCGAAGACGAACATCGTCTCCGGCACGGTCATTTTCGCGATCGTCGTGTCCCACACCACCACGCGCTTGGACGCGCCGAACCCGGCCACGTACGCGTCCAGGTCATTTCCTTTGCTGCTTTCGTTCATCCAAAACATGCGCTGCGGCGGAATGTTCATTCCCGCGCGATGCACCACTTTCTCAAGCGCGACGACCAGCGCGGGATCTTTTTGTTCGAGCGGCTCGAATTTATTGAATAGCGGAGCAATCACCAGTGGCGCAAGAAAAATCATAAAGCAGAGAATCGGCAGCGTGGCCAGCCAGAAGTAAAACCACCAGCGGCGCGGGCTGTGGCGAATTACGGCGTAAAGAATCCAGACCAGAATGATCCCGAAAATAAAAGTGATGATCTCTCCCTTGGTCCAATCCCACGCCCACGAGCCCCAGCTTTGCACCGAAATTCCGTAGCTACGCGAAAGCCAGTGGCCATAAATATCGGTTGGCAGCCCCAGCGCGTCGATCGTCAGCAGCAGAATCGGCGCAAAAATCACTGCCTGCAAAAATCGGAATCTCGTCGCGCGCTCGGCCCAGTCGCGATACTTCGGCGCGAGCTTCCAAGCGAGCACCAGCAGCAGCACGATCACGCCCCAGACGAAATCGACGAAGTACAAAATATATTGCGCCCGCGAATAGTTCACCGCTTTCTTGTAAAGATCTGGCGGGAGCGTGTAGGCTTTCACGTCTGGCTGCGCCGGATTTGCTTGCGATTTGACGGAAGGCGCCGCGGAAGCAGCCGGCGCCTGCGTCTGTTGCGGTGCGCTCACGAAACCAAGCACCGAAGCGGGAGCGTGGCCGCCGGGCGCGGCGAATACGGCTGTGGCGCCAAATAGCAGCGAAAGCGCAAAGCCGGCTAAGTATTTTCGCGTGACGAACTGGATCATCGCTTCCTCCCGCGCGCAGCAAATTGCTTTACACCCGGTAAACTTCCGCGGATTATGCGGCTGATTGCCCGCATCGGCAAGGCCCATCGTGGCGGGGCATCGGTTTCACCCGTGCTGCCGTCTAATATCAGCAGGGCATGCGGAGCGACGCATGGCCAGTTGCCTTTTAGGGCGCGAGCCGCAAGCTGCACTGGCCAGCGCGCTCCGGCGCGGATAGCATGGAGGCAGGCAGTTTCGAGGCGAAAACCATGAATTACACAATGAGAGGCGCGGGGAAATGCGCGGGGCGATATGGAATCACCGCGGCGCTGGCCGTCTTGGGACTCGCAGGTTGCGTTGCGGCCGTTGCCGCGACGCCGCGACTGCGCCAGCAATCCAGCCAGTCGGTTGCCGAGGCGGCTCGCAAGGCCAGAGAGCAGCAAAAACAGGCGCCCAAGGCGACGACCGTGTGGACCAACGACAATATCCCCACTTCCCCGGGCGACCTCAGCGTGATCGGGCAGCCCGCTCCCGCGCCCAGCTCGAGCGCGATTGCACCCGCGCCCGCGGCAAAAGCCCCGGAAGCGCCGGTTGCAGAACAAGAAAAACTCGCCAGCGATCTTGCCAAGGCCAAGCACGAACTGGACGATGCCAAGCAGCAGCTTACAAGCCTAAAAACCGATCTCAACATTCGCCAGCGCGAATACAGTCTGGATGCCGCGCAGCTTTACGGCACCCCGGACTACACGAGGAACCATCAGGGCGCGGCAAAAGTCCACGCGGATAAAGCCGCCATCGCCGCGAAGCAGCAATCCGTGGACGCGGCGCAACAGAAAGTGGACGATCTCGAGAAGCAGGTCCAGTCGCTCGAAGAAAAAGTAAAGAGCGAGTCAACGCCCGCACCCGCACCGAAACGATAAAAAGCCTTGCGACGATGGCCGTAGGGTGCGCCTCAGCGCGGCAGGAGAGGCGTGTTCCGCTGGCCGGTAAAAAGCAACTGGCAATGCCGCCCCAATATATAGTGCCCCTTTGCCCTTGACACACTAGGCGCTTCCGCGCAAAATCTCTCCAGACTTTTCGATGTTCAGCACGGGGATGGCGGCGCGGAATCGCTCCACGCGGCCAGACGAATTTCGTTCGACGATCGGGGGATGTATGACGTTTCTGCCTGGCCGGACGGTGCAATGCGTCAATCCGGAGTGCGCTGCGCGCGGCCACTGGCTGCGGCTGGACGCGATGCCAGTCGAGCGCTGCTCGAATTGCAATTCGCCGCTGCGCAACGTGCCGCCGCCGCTCGCGCCGCGTTTCCGCATGCGCCCGAGGCCGCTGGCCAGCTATCGCCCGCGCGCCCGCTGAGAGTTCCGCGCAGGCGTTAAGAATTTTGTTCGGCGGCACTGGCTAAGCGCGTCGGGAATTCTACGCCGCGTCCGCGCGCGCTAGACAAATCCGCGATGTGAGTTTGGTTGCGGCCTAATCGTCCCCGCAGCTCGAGTCGCATGCGTCGTCTCGTTGCATCCGCCCCGCACACTTCGTCACGCAAATAAAAAGACCCCGAATTTCTCGGGGCCTTTTTCGTTGTACGCCGCGCATGTTCGGCAGCTAGCGGGTGAAAGTCCCGTCCCAACCTGATGGAGGTGAAGGGCAGCGAAGCGCAAGGGCGTCACCGTGAGGTGGGGTCTGAAGGAAGCGTGGAGCAAAGATAC
>Ga0307374_10005763_pt1 | contig 19857 bp, 21 predicted proteins | sample OX3MG_FD_202532 | JGI IMG/M metagenome (GOLD analysis project Ga0307374, IMG submission 202532) | Soil microbial communities from Risofladan, Vaasa, Finland - OX-3 | ecosystem: Environmental > Terrestrial > Soil > Coastal area > Acid sulfate soil | place: Finland: Risofladan, Vaasa | collected...
GCCACCACCTCGTCATCTGACGTCGGGGAGAAATCCTGATACCCCCCGCCGACGGCGTAGAACGGCTCCGGAGCTTCGAGGCACACGACTTCGTCGCAGATGTCGGCCAGCAGGGAGACTGAGGACCGGGACGCGACCAGTACCGCCATCACCACACAACCTGCGCCGTTGGCCTGAGCTACCCGGCGCGCCGCTCGGGCGGTCGAACCCGTTGCCACGCCATCGTCGACCGCGATAGCGATACGCCCCGACAGGGCGACGGGTGGGCGATCGCTACGGTAGCGACTTGTACGTCGCTCGAGCTCCGCTCGCTCCCTTCGCTCTACCGCCGCGAGCTCAGCCTCGTTGATGCCCGCCGACTGGAGAACTTCGCTATTGAGGATTCGCACCCCCGCCCTCGCCGATCGCCCCCACAGCGAGATCAGGCTGGAAGGGAACTCCCAGTGTGCGCACCATGAGAATATCGAGTGGGACCCCGAGCGCCTCAGCTACCTCGAAGGCGACTGGCACCACGCGTCTGGATAATCCCAGGACCACGACGTCCCTGGCTACGAGGTACCGCAACTTCAAATGTTCAGCCAACTGCCTACCGGCATCTACCCGGCCCCAAAACCTCATGGGCACCTCCTGGCCGCTCTGCCCACTTTCTGCCCTTCTTGAATGCAGTGCGAGAGCCGATGGTCACCCATAACGTTGAGTGACGGAATCGGGGTCGGACGTCACGGCGCGGCGGATCAGCGGTGAGAATCCGATCTTGTTAAGCAAAGGCTGGCGTCCCGTGATATCACGGGGGTGCTTGCTTCCGCGAATGTGGCATCGAACCAGCGCGCCGTCGACGTGTGAGAAGTCATCGTTTCCCCCAGCTGGCTGACCATGGCGGCCACCGTGCGGTGACGACCGGGAGGTGCACCATTGAGCAACTCGTTCCAGAAGACGGACCAACCTCCTGCTATCGCATCGCTTCGCCGGGCCGTCATCACCAGCCGAGCCACCGCGGCAACGGCCCTCGGCCGGCCGACGAGCCACCCCTGAAGCGCGGCGGTGATCTGGTGGTAAGGGAGGTGGTCGACGGCCAGTGTGGCCCGATAACGCTCCGCAACTCGCCCTGGCTCGCCGAGCAGCGCTTCGGCGGCTGAACGACCGCTACTCATCGCTTGGGAGATGCCCTCACCCTGCAAGGGATTTACCAGACCGGCGGCGTCGCCGACGAGGAGCACCCGTCCTGCGGCCGGGACGGTGCCTACCATGCCCATCTTGAGCCAACCACCCAGTCGACGCGATGCCATTGACGTTGAAGCGTCGGTGAGGAGCCCCACCTGGCGCAGGTGTGCGAAGAAGCGCGGGAGCTCCTGCTGGACCTTCGCCCCAGCCCGGCGATCGGCCAACGTTCCCAGACCCAGGCCGACGTTTGCTCCGCCACTGGCTCCTGGAAAGACCCACCCGTAACCGGGGAAACCTCGCCACGGCGCCGATTCCCAAAACACGATGGCCGGGAGATCGACTGCCTGTGGAAGGTACGTCCGCACCGCAAAGCCCCATAAGACCTTCTTCGCATCGACCATGCCAGCCGAAGCCGCCACCCGGCTCGTGGCACCGTCCGCTCCGATCACGAAATCGGCGCGCAGGTTCCTCCCCGCGCTCATCCGGTAACCGTCGATTCGTCCCTCCATTTCCAGCGGCTCCACGGCCTGTCCCTGCACCGGAGTGGCTCCCGCTTCGACGGCCAGGTCGTGGAGCATCGAATCAAAGACCGTCCGGGTGACTGCTGTGCCATGTCCGGGGTAGGTGAGCCCCTCGCCGCAGGGCAGCTGCACCCGGCGACCAGTGGGGCCGACGACCACGATGTCGCCCACATCGCGGCCAATCGGCGCGGGCACACCAAGGTCGGCGAGCACTCTCAGGCCCCGCGGGCCGACGATGTCGCCACATGCCTTGTCACGAGGGAACTGCGCCTTGTCGACCAATGCCACCCGGGCCCCGCCACGAGCCAGGACGAAGGCGGCGATGCTGCCCGCTGGGCCGCCACCCACAACAATGACGTCAAAACGCGATGGCACCACACCGCCCTCTCTCATTGCCGGGATCTATGGTGAGATCTTCTCACTCCAGGAGGAGCGATGCATTCGTACGTCACCGGCGATCGGAACCGATTCGCGCAGCAGCTGTTCATGACTCTCCCTCAGCGCTACGACCACCTGGCAGAGTTACTGTCCATGGGCCAGAACGGCCGCTGGCGGCGGGCCATGATCGACCGGATCGTGCCCACGTCCCCCGCCAGGGTGCTCGATGTCGCCTCCGGGACGGCCGGTGTGGCCTTGCAGCTTGCGGAGCGAACGTCCGCCGACATTGTTGGCGTGGACCTGACGAGTGAGATGCTGGCCCGAGGTCGGCACAACGTGGCCGTCGCAGGTCAGGGTAGTCGTGTCCAGTTAGTTACCGGTAGAGGCGAGCAATTGCCATTTCCCGACCGTACATTCGACGCTCTGACCTTCACGTACCTCCTGCGCTACGTCGATGATCCACAGGAGACCCTCCGCGAGCTGGCGAGGGTGGTGAAACCGGGGGGCACCATGGCGAGCCTCGAGTTCTTCCTGCCGCCGAATCGATTTTGGCGCTTCATGTGGTGGCTCTACACCCGCCTGCTTCTCCCTTTTGCCGGATTACTCAGCGGGGGACGGGAATGGTTCCGCGTGGGCCGATTCCTCGGTCCCAACATTTCGGGTCACTATAGGAAGTATCCCCTGGCGTGGACGGAGGAGGCCTGGCGTCAGGCCGGTTTCGATCATGTCGGGATGCGCATCATGAGTCTCGGAGGCGGGCTCGTCATGTGGGGAACCCGCCGCGATGGCTGACGAACCGGTTCCACCCGCCAGCCCAACGGGTGCCGTGGCACCGCACTCCTCGGCACCCCGTGTCCCGCCCGGCACCGAGAACCGGCCGGCTTTCTACGCTGCCCGACCGGGTGGGTGGCGGGATTGGTGGACCCTCTTGCATCCCCCTTACACCGCCTGGCACCTGTCCTACGTGGTGATCGGTGCGTGCCTGGCGCCCCATGTCAACCTCTCGCGGTTGGTGGGCACGCTTCTCGCGTTCCTGTGCGCGGTCGGATTCGCCGCCCATGCACTTGACGAGCTCCACGGGCGCCCGCTGGGCACCCGGATACCCGCGCCGGTGCTCGTCGCCGTGACGGTCGTCGGGCTGGCCGGGGCGGTGGCTCTCGGGATCGCCGGATTGTCGCGGGTGGGGTGGGTCCTGATCCCGTTCTTGGTGCTCGGCCCCTTCCTTGTGCTGGCGTACAACCTGGAGCTCTTCGGGGGTGTCGTCCACACCGACTTCGGGTTCGCCCTCGCCTGGGGCTCCTTCCCGGTGTTGGTTGCCTACGCGACCCAGACGGAGCACCTGGCCTTCGCCCCCCTTTTCGCCGCTGCCGGAGCGTTCGCGTTGTCGTTGGCGCAACGCCGGCTGAGCACCCCCGCCCGGCTCATCCGTCGCCGGGTCACTGCAGTCGAGGGCCATGCCGCCCTGCGTGAAGGTGGGACCATCCCCATCAACCAGCAATGGCTTCTTGCCCCGCTCGAAGGGGCCCTGACATCCCTGTCCTGGGGCATCGTGCTGTCGGCAGCAGCATTTGCCATCGCCCGCTTGACCTAATCGGCCAGGCCCAGCCTCCTCCGGAACCCCGCGACGGTGATTTCGACGACCCGATCGTGACCCCACTGGAGCAGAGGGTGTGCCATCCGATCGGCCGCCCGCATGGGTCGCTGCATCATTTCGACCGTCCAGGCCACCTCGACACTCGAACCGACCCCTCGGGGCCGTAGCTCAAGGCTCGCTTCCCCTTCAAGATCACCGTGGATCAGGGCCTCAATACTGCGTGATGGCTCGCACCGGGCCAACTCGATCAGGATGCGCATCCGATATGGCAGGGGCGGGGCAATCACACCGTGAAGTACTGCCCCCTCTTCCAGGGTATCCCCTTCCAGACGGAACTCTTCCAGCCAGGGCCACCAAACTTCGAACTGGTCGACCTCTCCTATGGTGTCCCACATCTCCGACGGGGAAATGGAGAACTCATAAGTACGTCGATACGTCATGATTGGCCGACGTGGCATGTCGGGAAACGATATAGAAGTTGAGGCGCCCTCATGCCAGAAGCGCCGCCGCCCCGATTCCCGGCCGCGGCACGGACTGGCTTCTCTGGAACCCGGAGTCAGTAGTGTCTCTTCCGGCATACCGTGGCAGCCTGCCGGATCGGGACGCCAGGAGGGTCATGGCCACGTCGCTTGTCTTCTATGGAATCCTGGGCATCATCAGCACGGGAGCCGCTCTCCTCTTCAACCGTCACCTGTTCGTTCGGGAAGGGGGTGGTCGCATATCACCGATGGAAGCCCTTTTCTATCTCTTCGGGGTGGCGTCATTGTGCCTCGGGTGGTACTTCAATGTTCGTTACGTCCACCATGACGGCGCCAAAGCGACCTATGTCAACTACACCAAGGCGCTCTTCTCGAATTGGGCGTCCGACTCCGCCGCTCAGGACTACATCATGGTCAACGTCATTCTGTTGCCCTTATGGACGATCCTCGACGGACGAAGAAGAGGCTTGCGAGCGCCATGGATATTCTTCGTCATGAGCCTCTTCACCAGCTTGGCCTTCGCCATGGCTTTCTACCTGGCCTTTGTCGAGCGGCAGATCCGCTACCGCCGGGCTGAGCCTGCGGTCTCCAAGACCTCGTAGCCGCAGTTGTAACCAGGGATGAAGGTCACGCCAGGACCGCCGTGACAGCCCGCACCGCAGAGAAAGAGACCTTCAATCGGAACCGGGTTGTCAGGCCAACCTCGCGGTCCGGGGCGAAAGGGTCCCATGAACTCCGGCTGCAGGAGGCCGTGCGTGAAGTCACCGCCCGTGCACCCGAACATGAGCTCGTAGGTGTAAGCAGGGTATTTGAACTGGCGTTCGATCAGTTCGGGAAAATTTGGTGCAAAGCGGGAGATCCTCGTCACAATCCGCTCGGCCATCTCGTCGCGTAGCTGCGTCTGTTCGGAGCGTTTGGCGGCAATCGGAAAGTAGAAGGCGAAGCCGCTCGCGGCGTGTTTGCCGGGCGAAGCCAGTGCCGGATCGCGAAGTGTCGGTATCTGAAGGTTGAACGAGGGGGATTGGGGCACAAGGCCGCGCCTACAGGCCTCATAGTCGAGCTGCATCTGCTCGGCGGTGCCGAAGAATGTCACGTTCTGACACAGGCCTCGTTCATTAAGGAGTTCGTACGGGCCGATGTATTCCGGCAGACCATTGAGCGCGAAGTGGATCTGGTAGTACGCAGCTCGATGGTCGATGGCGTCGACCCTCTGGACAAACGCCGCCCGAAGATCATCACGGTCGAGCAACTGGGTGAAGGTTGTGGTGGGGTCGAGATTGGACAGGACGATCGGTGCTGTCACCACCTCACCGTCGCCCAGCATTACCCCTTTGACCTGCCCGCTGGCAACGACGATCTTCTGGACTTTGGTGTGGCGACGGAGCTCTCCACCATGCTCCTCGAACAACCCCAGAAGGTGATCGGATATGGTGCCAATGCCACCCCGGACCTTGGACATGGTCGCCTCACCAGGGGAGGCCAGCGCAAACGCGAGGCACAACGCACTGCCCGGTGTCGAGGGTCCCCTGTAGGTGGAGTTGACCGCCAGGAAGCACAGCATGCTGCGGATCTGGGCGTGCCGGCTGCGGTCGGGCAGATAGCGGTCCACGACGTCCATGACACTGCCGAACATGGCAGTGCGGATTGCCTCTCGCTCCTTTTCGTTGGTGGCGCTCTCCCAAATTTGGTCCAGCGACTTGGGCGGCTTGCGGACGTCGAACCTCCCGATGGCTCGTGCCGGTGCCTCGGCCCACGCTGCCACTTCTGCCATGCCCATCACGGCATCGAGGCCGAGGGCGTCACTGAGGTGCTCCAACAGTGCGTTGGGGTCGCTGTAGAGCAGGAGCGGTGGCTGTCCCGCTGCACCGATACTCGCCGATTGGACCTCAGGTTCATAAATGGGACACGAGGCAAGCCCCAGATCGTCGAAGATCTGGTTCGGGATCGGGAACTGGATCGAACCCGCCAATTCGAAGCGATAGCCACGGACTAGTTCCGTAGTGGACGCCATCCCTCCGATGAAGTGGTTCTTCTCTAGGCACAGGATCCGCATCCCACCTCGCGCCATGACTGCCGCCGCCGTGAGGCCATTGTGGCCCGCGCCAATGACAATGGCGTCGTAATCGGACATTTCCGTGACCGTAACGAGGAGCCGCGTGTCACGTCAACTCTGGCGTGGTCACGCGCACCGGCGTACTCGAAGCCATCGCGCTCAGCGGGGATGACCGCGTCGTTGCCCTGTGGCCGCTCGATCCATGAGCGCCACCACCTCGTCATCAGTGGTCGGGGAGAAGTCTTGGTACCACTCGCCCACGGCGAGGAATGGCTCGGGATCTTCAAGGCAAACGACTTCTTCGCAGATTTCGGAGAGCAGGGAGATTGAGGACCGGGACGCCACCGGCACGGCCATCACCACTCGGCCGGCGCCGTGGGCCCGGGCGACCTGGCATGCCGCCCGGGCGGTCGAACCCGTAGCCATACCGTCATCGACCACAACGGCAGCGCGTCCCGACAGCTCCATGGGGGGATGCCCGCCCCGGAATCGAATGGCCCCCTGCTGAAGGTTCGCCCGCTCCCGTCGCTCCACTGCGGAGAGCTCATCCTCACTGACCCCGGCCGACTGGACAATTTCTTGGTTGAGGATCCGGACCCCACCCTCACCGATCGCCCCCATGGCGAGTTCAATCTTGAGGGGGACACCGAGTTTGCGCACGATGACGACATCGAGTGGTGCGCCGATCGCCCCAGCAATCTGGAAGGCCACCGGTACCCCGCCCCTGGGTAGTCCCAGGACCACGACGCCGGCAGCTCCGAGGTCACGCATCCTCACTTCTTCGGCCAATCGCCTACCGGCGTCCTCCCTGTCCCGAAATCTCATAGATACCCCCTTGTCCCGGTTGGCCCCTCAATTCCAGCACTTCCCCGGGGCACGCTGCGCGACCGGCCCGGGGTACCCCTGAGGGGTCTTTGGGTCAGGTCAGGAGCGAAGGCGGCGCCACAGCGACCCGGGAAGCATCCGGAATACATGGAAGACCCAGCGCAGGACGGGCGGTGTCCAGATCACCTGCTCGTCGCGTGTCATGCCCCGCACAATCGCAGAGGCGACCACGTCGGGACCCACGGCAAAGGGAGCCGGTGTCCGGTCGGCCGTCATTTTTGTGTAGACAAATCCCGGCCGCACAATGTGCACCGCGACACCCGAACCGCGCAGCGATTCGGCAATTCCCTGGGCGTAGCCGTCGAGTCCCGCCTTGGCCGATCCATAAAGGAAATTGGCGCGGCGGACCCTGACTCCGGCGACTGAGGTGAGCACCACAAGTCGTCCATGTCCCTGAGCCCGGAGATGGGCGGCCACGGCGCTCATGGCGACGGCGGGCCAGGTGAAGTTCACGGTGATCATCTGGGCGATTCGATCGGGGTCATTCTCGTCGGTGAGCTGCTCCCCGAGCTCGCCGACCGCCATCAGGACCATGTCGACATGTCCGCGGGCCAGTTCGAAGCAGCGGGCCACTGTCGCCTCGGCTCGACCGACTTCGAGGGCATCGAACGCCAGCGTCTCCGCCGTGTCCGCTCCGGAGGCGCGCGCCTCCGACTGGGCCGAAGCCAGGGCGTCAGGCTCACGACCGGCCAGGACGACCGTGCGGCAGCGATCGGCCGCCAAGAGGGCGACCACGCGGCGAGCGATGTCAGAAGTCCCCCCCAGGACGACGACCGATTGCGGGTGGCCGAAGGCGTCGTTCATGAGGAAGCCAAGGAGATCCCGAGGCGGCGGGAGAGATCGGAGCCGATGACGCCTTTGGGATCGACCCTGCGGCATACTGCCGCCATCTCCTTTAGGCGCGGGTACATGACGGGAAGGAGTTCTGGGCGAAGCCGGGAATCTTTGGCCAGGTACACGCGCCCGCCCGCTTCGGCCACGAGTTCGTCAAGCCCATTGAGGAGGGTCGGGAGGCGAGGCGGTCCGACCGGGAAGTCCAGGGCCAGGGTCCAGCCTTCCATGGGGAACGAGAGCGGACCGGGATTGCCGGCACCGAAGCGTTTGAGCACGGCCAGGAAGGAGGGGATGCCCGAGTCGGCGATGGCCCCGACCGCCTGCTCCACGACATCTCCACGTTGGGTGGCGACGGCGAATTGGTATTGGACGAAGCCTCCGGGACCGTAGAGACGATTCCAATCTCCGATGCGGTCGAGAGGATAGAAGAACGACGAAAGTCGGCGCACGGCGGACCGTCCGGGCGGGGAGGTGCGGAACCACGCTTCGTTCAACGCCCGCACCGTTGCCTGATTGGCCAGGCGGCGGGGCGCGGTGACGGGCACGCGGAAGCGCGTCCCGGGAGGTAGTGCGGGTCTTTGGCCCCGGAGTTTGGCGGGGAGGGCCGACGCGGGCGCATGGTCTCCCCGGGTCAGCACGGACCGGCGGCTTCCGTTGCGGTGGCCCAGGCAGTCCAGCCATGCCACTGAATACCGATACTGGTGGTCGGTGGACTCCATGGCCGACATGAGCGCGTGGAGGCTCTCCAAGCGCTCGGTGTCGACGGTGACCCACGCCGTCTCGACCGGGATCAGCTGGAGCGTTGCCTCAAGGATCACCCCCGTGAGCCCCATACCTCCGCAGGTGGCCCAAAAAAGCTCAGGGTCTCGCTCGGGCCCGATCACGTAGGTGCCGGTCGGGGTGGCCAGGGTCATCTCGCGCACGTAGCGACCGAAACCGCCGTCACGGTGGTGGTTCTTTCCGTGCACGTCCGCGGCGATCGCCCCGCCGATGGACACACTGCTCGTCCCCGGAGTGACGGCCACGAACCATCCGAGGGGCACTGAGCGCCGGATCAACTGGTCGATGCTGGCACCGCCGCCGACCACCACGGTCCCCGCCTCAGGGTCCACCGGACCGATGGCATTGAGGGCTGAGGTGTCAATGACCACCCCACCCCCGCTCTGGGCGGCGTCACCGTAGCTCCGGCCCATCCCGCGTGCGACAATCCGGATGCCCGGTGGAGATCCGAGCAGATACTCGAGCTCGTCGCGGTCCATGGGTTTCGCCACCATCGCCACGGTGGGCGCGGTGCGGCCCCATCCGGTGAGCGTCTTGCGCAGTAGCTCCGTCGTGCTCCTCACGCGTAGAGGCCCGCACACATGAGTGCGAGCCACAGGACCCCGTACCCCTGCAGCAGGTGATCCCGCAGAGCCAGCTCCTCAGGCTCGCCGCCTCTTCCGGCATCGAGCAGACGCAGGATGTGGAGCACGGCCAGGATCACGGGAATGACCGTGAGCTGTACCCACAGGACGTTGTGCCCGACATGGGTGAGGAGTCCGGAGCGCTCGAAGGCCCAGAGGCAATACGCCGCGACGCTGACCGTCGCTGTCAGGGTCAGGGTGGATTGGAGGAAAGACTTCGTGTACTGGTCGAGCACCGGGCGATGGGAGCCTCGGCCGTCGCCCAAGCGGGCGAATTCGGCTGACCGCTTGCCGACCACGACAAAGAGGGCGGCAAATGAGGTGAAGACGAGGAACCAGCTCGATAAGGGCACGTGGACCGCTACGCCACCGGCCACCGCGCGCAACACGAAGCCCGAAGCCACCAGGGCGAGCTCGATCACCGGCTCACGCTTGAGCCTGAGGCTGTAAGCCAGGCTGAGCGCGGCATAGGCGCCGACGACAAGAGCAAGATCCACGGGTCCCACGAGCATCGCCATTGCGCCACCCACGACGATGAGGGCACCGCCGACTCCCAGGGCCCATTCCGGCCGGAGCATCCCCGAGGCAACCGGACGGTGACGTTTCGTTGGGTGATGCCGGTCCGAAGCGGCGTCCATCACATCGTTCACCAGGTACGTGCCCGAGGAGACCACGCAGAAGATGAGGAAAGTGGCGAGCAAATGGGCAACGACGTGCCAGTGCCCGAGTACACCGGCCGCGGCGGGAGCCATGAAGACGAGGACGTTCTTGCTCCACTGGCGGGGACGCATGGCTCTCACCAGGTACCCGAGCTCACTCCAGGGGCGGCCGTGCGGCCCTGGGGACTGTGGCTCCGTGCTCATGCCCTTGTGGGGTATCTCCGTAGGATCAAGTTCGTGCACACTCACGGCTTGATGGCCGCGGACATGGTGATGAAGTCACGGGCCCACCACGACGCGAAGTAGCGGCCCGGAGTACCGACCATGTTGGGGAGAAGCTCGGTACCGTTGTCCGCCGTTGCTGCGCCCGTGGCGCTCCGCGGTTGGTACGTGCTCAAGTTGACCCAGTCCGTGTTGATGTCGAGCTCCATGGCACGGACGGCTCCGGCGCCCACCAGAATGTTGGCCAGGTCGGTGATGTTGAGCCCAGGACCACCGGCATAGACTAAGGCGCCGGTGGCGGTGACCCCGAGTCCCGAGCGCCAGACGTAGACCGCATTGCCCAGGGTGTAACCCCAGCGCGTCGTATCGGCCCCGTTAAGCCCGGGGACGACGTGCCCTCCGTCGACAAGGAGGCCGAGGTTCTGGCGCACCGAGACCACATCGGGCGACATCCCCACGTCACGGCCCCATTGCCCGACTGTGGAGGTGCCGTTCTTGTAGACCACGAAGGAGGCGATCCCGTCGCGCAAGGGCAGGATCATCCGGTTGTCTGTGTAGTAGCCGCCGCCGGATTGGGACATGAGAAATCCGGCGTTGAAGGCGGCGACCAGGGTGGAGGCCGCGCCCGGTGTGATGGGTGCAGTGTGGCTGAACGGACCACCGCCCGGGATCTGGCTGCCCGAGTACAACGTCGCCTTCAGAAGCTTGGTGTCCATCCATGCAACACCTGTCACATAGCTCGTGTGCACGGCATCGGGGCGTACCGTCGTCTCGTACATGGCGGGGATGCCGCCGACCAGCCGACCGACCGGGGACCATTGCCCTTCACCGGCGACGGGCGGAGTGGCGAAAGGGCTGATCGGTGCCGGTAGTGGGAGATGGGGGACCGCAGTTGCCCCAACGGAAGTACCCCCCGTGGGTTGCCGGATCATGCCCGCCGCCAACGCCCCCCCGACCTTGGGTGGATGATGGGAGTACCACTCGTTCTCCGCCCAGTTCACTATGGATGAACCGCCATGGGAGCGCGCCCATTCGGCGAGGCGGGCACCGGCCGAACTACCAAGGGTCGGGTTGGTGAGGGCCCCCATGATGGAGATGGACGTCCAGATCAGGAGAACGGCGAGGAGGGCTGCGATCGCTGCCCATATCCGCCGGCGCCGGTAGATGCGTGCCTGTGCCCGGGCCTGTGAGCGTTCCCGTGAACGACTCAGTGCCGTAGCTGGCGTCGGGTCGACATGTGCCGAGCGGACGCGTGTCCGTTCTGATGTCGGGCTCAACACCGGCGCCCGACGAGATGCAGCGCGTGCTTGGGGCAAGAAGCGACGGCACGCTCTGCGTGCTCGTGGAGTGCCGGGGTAATAGCTTCGTCGTCCACAATGGGGAAGCCCCATGGATCGACGCTGATGTGCTCGGGAAACAACTCGGAGCACACGCCATGGCCGTCGCAGACGGTTGCATCAACGACGAGCGTCTCCTGCCAGGTGCTCACGAGTGACGTTCCTCGACATACCGGCTGACACGGCGATTGGGCGTGATGGCATCAGGTGTGCGAGTCAACGCGCACGGTCCGTGCCGGAGATGAGACTTGGCTTCTTCGGCGAAGACGGTGAGACCCGAACGCACGTAGCGCGCGACACCGTCGGGGTGCCGGCAGGCGCCGCGCCCGTCAACCAGCGTGCACAGGGCGAGAATCCGTTCCACATGATCGCCGCGCCGTGGGGACCCGAATGCCAATGTTGCCATCTCATCTGCCAACGAGGCTAGGCCGTGGACGCACGGTCCACATTGACCCGCACCCTGGCCCTCCATGTAGCGGACCACATCAGCCATTTCAGAGAGCGGGCACACTGTCCGGGGAAGAAGTGAGGCGATTCCGGCACCAAGCGACGAGCCCGCCTGCCGGGCGGAGTCCTCGGTGAGAACCAGGTCGTAGAGCGTGGGCATGGTCACCCAGCCACCGCCGTAACCTCCGAGAAGGGCACCGCCGAAGCCGTCGAGGTCCGATCGCGAAAGTGCAAGCACGGTGCGCATTGGTGAACCCAGCTCCCCCTCTAGGATCATCGGACGCTCCCAGCGGCCACTGACCGTGAGGAGTATGGTGCCGGGGGACCGCGACGTCCCCACGGAGCGGAACCAGTCGGCACCGAAGCGTGCGATGAGGGCGACATGGGCCAGCGTCTCGACGTTTTGCACCAGGGTCGGACGGCCGGCGACGCCGCGCTCGCGGATCGACCGCAGGTCGACGAATGAGGGAATGGCCGCCCGGCGGCTGAGTGCGTTGACGACGGCAGATTCCTGGCCGGCGAGGAACCGGTCCGGTGCCTCCACCGCGACGATGTCGACCGGGTCCAGCCCAAGCTCATGACGTTCCATGATGGCAGCGTTCACGCCGTCAAGGCGTGATCCCGGCACGTAGGCGATGGCCTGATGGGCTCGCAGGACGTGCGCCGCAACGGAGAGCCCGTCAAGGACCAGATGGGGTGCCCGCGTGAGCAGGAAGGCATCCTTGCGGCTCAGCGGCTCGCCCTCCGCCCCGTTGGCGACAACAACAGGGCGCCGCCGCGACCCGCTGACGACAGACCGCCATTTGGTGGACACCGGGAACCAGGCGCCACCGTGGCCCACCAGCCCACTGGCCTCAAGCTCCCGGAGGATCGTGGGTCCTGGCTGCCTCAGGTTGAGCTTGCCCCATTGGCCCAAGTGGGCCGGCAACCCGGCCGCGGGGTGAGTGCCGGTGATCCCACTCAGGAGGCGCATACCGGCTTCCGTGGTCGCACTCTGGCCGGCGTGCGGAAGTGTGGAGGTACTCATCAGTTGGCGCTCCCGGTCACATTTCCGCTGAGCGTCCCAGTGCTCTGTTGGAGATTCAGATTCATGGTCAAGATAAAGGAACCCGAGGGGCCTTGCAGCGCCGCACCGATGGTTGATCCCTGCAGTGCAGTGACCACCCCGCTGAGGTTGCCGAAGGTCACCGAGCTCCGCTCCATCGACACCCCGCCGTCGACCGCTGGGCCGATGATCCTGACCTGAAGCGGTGAGGAGGTGTCCGCCAAACTCATTGTGAGGAGCACCTCGGTCAGGCCCCGGTCGTTGGGCGCGGAGGTCGAGAATGTGCCGGTAACCGAGGTGGAGAACGGAATGGCGGGGATACCCAGCCCGGCCGCCGGGGTCGAAGCGGTGGGCGCGGAGGCCGAATTGACATTGGGCGCCGCGGCCCCCACCTGGGACGTGCCTCTGTTCAATTGGGCGAGCAGGGCCGGTGAGGTGCCGGCACGATGCGACCATCCGGGGCCGAGGGGACCGATCGCCGCGAAGATGATGGTAGCGAGCAGGACCGCAGTCCCCACGATGCCACCGCCGAGCCGCCATGCCGGCGGCAGGACACGCCCACTCACGAGGCGCCAGGCCGTCGCTCCGACAACGGCGGCCACGCAGCCTACGAAGATCGCGATCGTGCCGGGAAGCCGGGCGTCCGTACCGGAGCCCAGGGCGTGCACCAGGGCGATGGGCCAGCAGGCGTAGGCGAGCCAGTGCACTCCTCGCCATGCGGGAACGCCGATACGCCGCCGAAGGCCGCTCGTGATGCCCACCGCCAGGAGCATGTTGAATGCCAGTGCTCCGAATCCCACCCAGATGGGGCGGTAGGGCGATCGGAAGGGGATGATCGCATCGGCGAAACCTATGGGCACGTACCCGTCGCCAATTGTGGTGATGATGTGGATCCCGACCAAGGCGATGCAGAAGAGTGACAGATTGCGGTGGACGGCCTGCGAAAGGAAGCGGGGCCAGCGCTCTCGCGTCCAGCCTAAGGACGACACGATCCCGAGCACGAGGGTGCTGGAGAGCAGGATGAACGACACCAGCCCGGTCGCCCGGGTGAGGTACCAAAGCGATGTTGATCCGTGCCCGACTGTGGACACGATCACGGCGCTCATCGGATGCCAACCACCTCCGCCTGGCGCACCACCTCCTGCGCCGGCCAGGCATGTGTGTAGTGGACGGTGCCGTCCATGGCGACCAACCGGGCCGGGAGGTGGTGAGAATTGAGCCAGTCGAGGGCGGCGTCACCCATCACGACAGACGCGGTCGACGCGGCATTTGCCTGCACGCAACTCGCTGCCGTGGTGGCGACCGTACGCCAGCAGGTGGGTGCCGGGAGGCCGGTGGCCGGGTTGACGATGTGGTGCACTCGATGGCGCCCGAGCGTCCATTGGCGGACCCCGATGCCGGACGTGGCGAGCCCTCCCGAGTCAATGCGGACCGCCTCGGTGGCCGAACGCTCCGTGCAGGCATCGGCCAGTCCGACCGAGAATCCTCCGGGGGGAGGTGGCCCCGCCACGGCGACGTCACCGCCCAGGGAAACCAGGACGCCGCAACCCAGGCGGGCGTGGATGGAAGCCGCCGCCCTGTCCGAAGCCAAGGCTTTGGCGGTGGCACCCAAGTCGAGGGACACACCGGCCGGAAGGCTGACCGTTCGCGTGCGCTCGTTGACGCCCACCACGGACCACCCCGGCGCCGGCTGCGAGCGCGGGAGCCGTCCACGCACGCCCCCGGCGACATCGGCGAAGTCCCGGTCATAGCCCAGTCGGCAGAGGGCCTGGCCTACGGTGGGATCCACGGCGCCCTGGGTGGCTTCGGCCATTCCGAGCGCCACTTGGACCGCTTCGAGCAGATCCTGGCTCACGGTTACCTCGGACCCGGCGGACCGGTTGAGCCGGATGATGTCAGAATCGGGACGGAAACGACTGGCCGCGCGGTCAATGCGCTCAAGCTCCTCATGCAGGAGGGTTGAGGCGGCGACGATGACATGGGGATCAGTGACGAGGAGCTCCGCGATTGTGCCGAGAGCCTTGGTCCGGTAGATGCAGGGCCGCTCTTCGTCAATGGCCGCGGCACCCATCAACTGGAACCGCTGCTGATAGGTGCCGGCGCGGGAGCGTACTGCGTGGGGGTTGACGGCGGATTGATGGAGGACTGGGAGACCGGCGCCGTCCCGCTCTGCGACGGCCCCGAAGCGGTTGAGTTGCTCGTCACGCCCGGAGTGGTTGTGTGGTGCCCGGGTAGAGCCTTCCCCACGTAGACGCCGAGAGCACCGACCGCAGCGATGGTGCCCACACCCATCGCCATCGTGATCGTCGACAGTCGCTCAAGGGCAGTGTCGCGTCGCCGTCTGGCGTTCCGCACAAGGTGTGCCGAGGTCGCGTGCGCGTTCTGTCCCATGGGATGCAAGGTAACGGGCGAGCCTGACAGCCACATGAAAACGGGATTGGAAGGCCCTAAGAGATTCATAAGAATCTGTCACCTTGAGGTGGGGGGAGCACCCTTCCTGCCTGGTGCTTTGCGCCAGGACACCTCCATCCGGGCGCCTCCAAGAGCGGCGTCCCCGATCGCCCAGGTGCCGTTGGTGGCTCGCACGACAGAATCGGCGATGGCCAGACCCAGGCCGGTGCCGGTCACCGTGTCGGTCGCCCGGTGGAACCGGTCGAAGACCGCCTCTCGCTGGTCCGCGGCGATGCCGGGTCCTGAATCATCGACCCGCAACTCCACCCGGTTGGCCATGGCACGAACCCGGATCTCGACCGATCCTCCCATTCCGGCGAATTTGCAGGCGTTGTCCAGGAGGACTCCGGCGAGGCGGTCGATCCATTCGGGAGCGGCCTGAACATTGAACGGCCCCTCACCTTCCCGGCGCACACTGAGCGTCACATCCCGAGTTGTCGCCACTGCCTGAAAGCGTTCCGCGCACGTCTCGGCAATTTCGGCGACGTCGGCACCGTCCCCGGCGCCTTCAGAGGAGGATTCGTTGTCGACTCGGGCCAGCCACAGGAGGTCCTCGACGATCCGGCGCAGCCGAAGGCTTTCCTGGGCCACTCGCCGCAGGACACCTTCGTAGCTCGCGGGGTCACGTTTACGGCGAAGTGCCAGCTCCACTTCCGCTTCGATCACCGACAACGGGGTGCGCAGTTCATGTGAAGCATCCGCGGTGAATTCCGCCTGGCGAAGCCGGATGAGCTCCGAAGGCGCAGATGCCCGCAGCCCGATCACCAACGCTCCCGGGAAGAGCACGATCAGAAGTGCGAGCCCGAAGATGAATTCGGGCAGGATCAGAGCCGACCGCACGCCCGAAATGCTGGCCACGCTCTGGCCCGCCACCAGGAGCACCCCTTGTGACTCCAGTACGTCGAATCGGAAATGGGTCGTACCGATCGGCAGCGTGAGCGGCGCATCGTTCCACTGCCTCCTCGGGAGGGAAGGTGCTCTCTGGGTCAGCGGCGTGACTGCGCCGTTGGGGGCCACGGACCAGACGAATGTCGGCGCGTCATCACGATCCTGGTCATGGTGCCCGGTCGTCAAAGTGGTCTTGGATATGGTCAATGTCCGTTGGCTGGCGTACCGCAAGCTGTCCACCAACCTGGCATCCGTGTTGGCCGTCAGACGATGGACCACCAACGTGTTGAGTACGAAGACCCCGATGACGTAGCTGGTCAGGACCATGAGGGTGGCGGTGGCCGCCACCCTGGCCGCATGCAGCCGACGTGCCCTGGCAGCTCTCACGCTTCGACCAGCCGGTACCCCACACCGCGCACAGTCTCAATGCGGGCCCGGCTGCCGCCCAGCTTTGTGCGCACCCTCCCGACATGGACGTCAATGGTGTTCGAGCCGACGGCGCCCGCTTCGTCGTCCCAGATCTGCGTAGCGATCATCCGACGCGGCACGACCGAAGGGGCACGGCGCAGGAGCAACTCCACCAGGGAAGTTTCGATAGCAGTCAGGGTGAGGGGGCGGCCATTGACGGTCAGTTCCCGGCTGGTCGGATCGAAGCGGAGATCGCCGCATTCGAGCACCGGATCCAGTGTCAGTGGAGGGCGCCGTTGCAGGGCATGCAGCCTTGCCAAGAGCTCGGAGAAATCGAAGGGCTTGACGAGGTAGTCGTCCGCTCCACTATTGAGCCCGGCCACACGGTCCGAGGCCGTGTCCCGGGCCGTCAGCATGAGAATGGGTGTCCGAATTCCCAGGCGCCTCACCTCTTCAATCACCTCAAGACCCGTCCGGACTGGCAGGCGCCAGTCGAGAATCGCCACCTCGTAGTCGTAGCTGCGCAAATGACGGAGCGCTGCATCTCCGTCCCCGACCGTGTCGACCACGTAGCCGTTCTCCTGCAATCCCCGCAGGAGAACGGAGCGCAAAGGAGCGTCATCTTCAGCGACAAGGATTCTCACGATGGGTCACCAGCCTCCACCGTCTCGGCCTCCCGCCGGACACGCAATTGCTGGTGCTGCTCCCTCTCGCGGGGTCGCCACCAGCAGATCGGGAACACGAGGGCCAGGTTATGTGGACTTCCCTGCCAAATGGTGACGTCTCATGGCGAGGCGATGTGACGCTCAATTCGGGGGGTTGGCCTGCGGGTGTGCATGGTGGGGCTTCCCCGCGTCCAACTACCTCGACCCACAGGACGCCGTTCCTTCTGGGACAGAGGGTCAATTCAGCCGACCCCCAGCCACGGTGAATGGCGCTCGCCGGAGCAATGTACAGATCCCCATCATCCCGCCGGCCCACAGTGTGGGCATCTGACGGTCCATGCCCCTCACGAAAATGTCGCCTTGCCGGTACCCACGGCCCATGAAGCATGTCGATTTGATGACGTCCTTTGTTGAGGGTCGTCGTCTTCCTTATGATGGGCTCATGATGATCACACCAAGTAGCGCAGTGGGTGGGCCGCGCCCCTTCGGGAGGGCGCCCCAGTTGACCAAGCCGAATTGCCCATTGTTTGGCTCCCGCCGATCGCCGGCGCGGTAGGGCGGAGGATCGGTGGAGCATTTTCTGGAAAGCTGGGGCTACCTCGCCATCTTCGTGTTGAGCTTCATCTCTTCGATGGGACTGCCGGTTGGAGCTGAAGCGGCCATCATTTACGGGGGAGTTCTGGCGAGCGGTCAGGTAACCGGTGAGGTCCACCCTCTCAATCTCGCGTTGGTCATCGGCGTGGCGACGTTGGCCGAGGTCACCGGGTCGTTGGCGGGGTACCTGATTGGCGCCTTTGGTGGGCGGCCGCTGGTGGACCGAGTCGGAAAGTACGTGCTGCTCACCCATAAGGACCTCGACAGGACTGAAGCATGGTTTGCCCGCCGAGGTGAGCCACTGGTGCTGTTTGGCCGGTTCATCCCTCTTCTCAGGTCGTTCGTCTCGTTCGCGGCGGGGCTGGGTGAGATGGCTCTTGCCAAGTTCACCATCTTCACCGTCTTGGGGTGCGCCATTTGGTGCACTGCCCTCTCCTCCCTGGGGTACAGCCTCGGAAGCAGCTACCGGCACGTGCTCAAGGCATTCAACTATGCCGGATACGTGGCGGCGGCCGTCGTGATCCTCCTGGTGGTGGGGTTGTTTCTCCACCGGCTCCGGGTGGTCCGCTCCGAAAGGAGCAGCCACCCCCGAAGTTGATTGGTCTTCTTGCCCGGTGGTTGCGGGAATCTGGGGTTTCACAGCCTGGAGATGACGCCCAGGGCGGTGAACAGTTCAGGCTGATGTCCGAGTGGGAATGTCTTCCCTGGACGTGGTGGCGTCGTGCCGTTCTCTAACCGGAGCCAACCGCACCAGGGCTTGGAACGTGACGAGTGCAATGGCGAGATGCATACAGATGAGAACGCCAACGGCCTGTGCGGACTGGCCCCGCATCAGGAGATAGACGTCGGGCAGCAGTAGGACGACGGTGACGGATAGAGCCAGGCGGAAGAGCAACCACTGAGGCGCGGAGGATATCCGGGTGATCACCGGCCAAGCCAGGCAGGCAATGATGACACCGACCACGGTCAGCCTGGAGTATTCGAAGAACGTGAAGTGGACATATCCCTTCGTGGCAGGAAACGCCTGAGTGCCAATCGCAACCAGAGCGGCGTCCGCAAGCAGGGAGCCTGCGAGCGCGACAACGCTCGCGAGGATGATCCGGGATCGCAACGGGTGGTGGTGGGACGGGGAGAAGTCGACCTTGGCGTAGTCAAGGGTGCGGTCGATGATTGAGATCGGTGGCATTGGTCTCCGTGCTTAACTCGGTGAGAGGCCCGATGTCGCTGCACGCGGTGTGAAGGTAACGACGCCGGACATCCGGGCTTGGGCTGCAGGAACCCTTGGGCACCCGAAGGACCCGGGCTCCACTCGCTGTCACGATACGACACGAACCTGACGCCGGAATGAAGAGGGAGTAGCTCCCATGGACGAACAGATCCCATCGCACCATCGGGACTGAAGCGACAAGTTCTTCTTGGCCGGAACCGGGCGATTCCAGGTGGCGCCGAGGAGAGCCGCCGAAGCCCGGATCGCCCGAGGGCACCGCGTAGGCTGGCCGACGTGACCCAAAGGGCCAGCGTGAGGGTACCAATCAGGGCCACTTCAAGGCTGCTGGTCTGCATCGTATCCGGAGCCCTCTTCGTGGCGGTTGTCCTTGCTGTCCCGGCCTCGGTCCGCACGGTCGAGGCGGCTTCCCAGGCCGTCTCGACCACCGACTGGCCGATCTATCATCACGATCCCCAAGGTTCGGGCTTTGACACTTCAGGGACCTCTCTGTCACCCCTGAGCTCAGCGTGGACTTCGCCTGTCCTCAATGGTCAGATCTTCGGCGAGCCGCTCGAATCAACCGGGCGGGTCTACGTGGCGACCGAAGGTGACACCGTCTATGCATT
>Ga0307374_10005768_pt1 | contig 19850 bp, 18 predicted proteins | sample OX3MG_FD_202532 | JGI IMG/M metagenome (GOLD analysis project Ga0307374, IMG submission 202532) | Soil microbial communities from Risofladan, Vaasa, Finland - OX-3 | ecosystem: Environmental > Terrestrial > Soil > Coastal area > Acid sulfate soil | place: Finland: Risofladan, Vaasa | collected...
CGCCCACCGCCCACCGCCCACCGCCCACCGCCCACCGCCCACCGCCCGATCCTGCCCCGAGGATGGCGATCCTCCCGCGATCGTGCACGGAGCCCCTGCCGAGGACCTCGACTACCGGTAACGTGCAAGGGGAACGCGGCACTCCAATGGTCGACCAATGGTGGTGCGAATGACTGACGACGCGGTTCCGGACGTCGATGAGGCAGCACCGACCGGGGGTCGGCAACGACTCGTCAGATCCCGTCGCGTGATCACCTGGGTGTTCGTGGTGCTCCTTGCGGTCATGATGCCACTGTCGGTGATGGCCGTCTGGGTCATCACGACGGTCACCAACACGGACCAGTACGTCACGACCATGGCGCCTCTGGCACGGAACGAGATCGTCACGGATCAGGTCGCGCGACGGGCGACCACCGAGCTCTTCTCGAGCGTGAACGTCCAAGGGAGGATCGCCCAGACCCTCCCCGCCAAGGCATCCTTCCTCGCACCCCAGCTCAGCAATGGCCTCGAAGGCTTCGTCCAGCAGAACATCGCGAAACTGCTGCGCCAACCTTGGTTCTCCAAGCTCTGGGACTCGGCGAACCGCCGCGTCCACCAGAAGTTGGTGAGCATCCTTTCCGGAGAAGGAGGTCCGGGCGTGAAGGTGTTGAGGAACGGCGACCAGGTCGTCGTGAACCTGTCCCCCGTGCTTCTCCGTGCCGTGAACGCAGCCGACAGCAAGGGGATCACCGTGTTCGACGGGCTGAAGCCCGTCCTCTCCACCCCGAACGGCCGTCTGAGCGTCAGCCTCGTTTCCTCGGAGCAGGTCGCCAAGGTCAGCGGGCTCTTCAACTTCGTGAAGACTCTCCGATGGGTCATCCCGCTCGTCGTTCTGGCACTGATCGGTGCAGTGTTGGGGATCGCCACCGACCGGAGGCGGGCGATGCTCCGATCGGCAATCGGTGCGGCGATCGCCACAGCGGTGTTCTTGGGAGGGCTTGCCCTCGGGCGCGGGATCTTCATCCAAAAGGCGGTCGGCGCCGACGCGAACGGCCAGGTCGCCGGCATCGTGTGGGACACGATGCTGCGGATGCTGCGGGCCGACCTGAGATGGATGTTGTTGCTCCTGGTCGTCGTGGCCGCCCTGCTGTGGGTGCTCGGCCCGGCCCGGTATGCGATCTCGACGCGGTCGCATGTCGTCGCCGCTGCCCGTTGGGTGGGGCGACGGTCGGCCGCACTCATGAGCCCCGCGCGGCGGAGCCAGGTCTCGGCCGGCACCTCCGTGACCCTTCCCTGGATGCTCGACCACCGAACGGGCCTGCGCCTTGCCGGGGTGGTCGTCGCGGGCCTGGTGGTCGTCTTCGGTGGGAACCTCTCGGCCGGCGCCCTCCTGGCGACGCTCGTCGTCCTGGCCGTGTACCTGGGCATCGTCCAGCTGTTGCTCATGTGGGCAGCGACGTCCTCGGGAGGATCTGCGGCGGGGGCGTCCGACCCCCAGGAGCGAAGTCAGCCCCGCAGCACCAGTTGACGCGAGGGCGAGCCCACCGGATCCCGGTGCGTTCGTTGGACCGGACGACCCGGCCGTAGGAGGACGTCATGCTCATTCTTCGAATCGTGTCGGTCATCGTGGGGGCGGTGGTCGTCGCTGGTGTGCTGTTATCGGCCCTTCGGACCGTCGTGGTGCCCGGACTCGGTTTCACTCGGATAACCCGCTTCGTCTTCGCGGTGGCGCACCGGGCCATCGTGCGCGACATGGGGCCCGGGGGATATCGCGGCCGTCGCAATTCCCTGTTCGCACCGGTGTCGCTCGTGTCCCTCCCCTTGGTCTGGATGCTGCTGGTGACCCTTGGGTTCGCCTGTGTCTTCTGGGGCTCGGATGTGGGAAGCGTGCAGAAGGCCGTTGAGATCAGCGGATCGTCGCTGTTCACCCTCGGCTTCGCCGAGCCGAGCGGTTCGGGGAGGATCTGGATGACCTTTGTGGAGGCGACGTTCGGGCTCGGCCTGGTGGCTCTCCTGATCAGCTACCTGCCCACCATTTACGGGGCATACAACTCTCGGGAGAAGGGGATCCGTGTGTTGCGCCCTCTCGCCGGAACGCCGCCGTCGGGCCTGGTGCTGCTGAAGAACGTCCACCGTTTCGGCGCGATGGACAACCTCGAGCTGTGGAACAGGCTCTCGGACTGGTTGGTCGATCTCGAACAGAGCCACGCCTCGTTTCCCGCCCTCTGCTACTTCGGCGATCAATTGCCCGATGAGTCATGGGTGGCGTCGGTCGGTGCCGTGCTCGACGGTGCCGCTCTGCTGACGTCGGCCTCGGACCCGGAGCTCGACCCCCGGCTGAAGGGACCCATGCTCGCCCTGGCCCACGGGATGCCCGCGGTGGTGCGGGTGGGTCAGGCGGCCGGTCTCCCGATCGGTCGAGTCGATCGGCTGGCCGAGCTCTTGTCGGCCGCCGGGGGGGAGCCGCCGCGGTTGGCCTTGCGAAGGGAGGAGTGCGAGGCGGCGTTCGACGACCTCGTCTCCTCGGGCGTCGTGGAGCCCTTCGATCGCGAGGAGGCCTGGCACCGCTTCGGGTGGATCCGATCGGGCTACGACGAGGCCTTGCAGGGCCTCGCCGGCCTGACCGGGTCCACCCCCGCACCTTGGACGACGGACCGGCCGGCGACGGTGGGGCGACCCAGGCTGATCGGCCGGCATCCCCTGCAGGTCGTCTGGCCCCCGTCTGGCTGACCGACGTCACCGCCTTCGGGCTGTGGTATCGGGATCAGGGCGTCCCGGTAGGGCGTCCCGGTCAGGCGAGGCGACGGTAGACGGCAGAGCCGGTGCTGGTCACGCGGTCACCGTTGCCCTCGTCGTGAAGGGCGAGGCGGACGCCTATCCGGCCCTGACCCCCTTCGAACTGCTCGCCGCTCACCCGGAACGGGCCCACCTTGCCTCGGGCGACGAACATCACCTGCCAGCTCTCGATCTGTACCTGGTCGGTGCCGGCGTGCTTGGCCGCCAGCTCGTTGGCCGCGGTCTCCAAGACGATGTGGATGGGCCCGAGATGGAGAGCCGCGTCGGGGGAGGCGAGCTCGAGCTTCAGCTCGGGCAGGGTCCACGAGCCGTCCTCCCGCTTGCGCGCTCCGAACACCTGGTGGAGCGACGGCATCGACGGCGAGTCCGCAACGTCGATGGGTGGATTGTCGACCTTCTCGAACCCGGGTGGCGTCGAGCCCAGGCTCACGCCCATGCCGGTCGAAAGAGCGATCACCCGATCGTGGTTGTCGGCTTCGACGATCCGGGAGCGGCTGAAGCCCATCATCCGGCCCAGGTGAATGGTCTCGGAGAGGACGGCGACCCTGGTGACGTCTCGGGCGTCGTCGAGGATCTGCATCGAGGCGATGACCGGGTTCGGGACGAAGAGATCGTCGGCCATGCCCCCGGACTCGGGCGAGGCGATGCACAACGGGGCCGCCATGATGCCGCCCGCGGCGTTCCGCATGTCGTGGCGCAACGGCATCGTCGTGCCCTCGGGCGCGTTGTCGAGGACGCCGCTCACCCTGCCCAGGTAGCGGTAGGTCAAGAGGGCCGTCCACTTGTTCTCAAAATCCGACCAGTACTCCTCGGCCGGGACCTCCCGGATGTCCTTCGGCATGATCTCCCCCTTTACTCGCCGTCGATCGAGCGACGACCCCGAGCTCGCTTCCTGTTTAGCCCGAACCCGAGGGCCCGGCCAGCCGGCGGGGATCCGGCAGCGGGGATGCGGTCCGTCGAGGGCCCGGCGCCACGTCACGAAGGGAAGACCCCTTGCGTGAGCTGGGGTTTGTTTCTAGGCTGCGCTTTCCACGGGGGGAGCCCGCGGCTGCTGGAGGGAGCGCTTCATGAGTGATCAACCGGTTCCGCCGTTCAAGTTCGACAGGGCGCGATTGACCAAGAACGACCAGATAACGGGGTTGGCCACGGTCGTGCTGTTCATCTCCCTGTTCCTGCCGTGGTTCGGGGTGAACGTGGGCGTGCCGGGCCTCCGACTGACCTTCACCGCAAGCGGGCTCTCGGCGCACGGGTACCTCTACATCGTGCTCATCCTCTGCATAGCCCTCGTGGGGTACCTGGTCGTCCGTGCGGGCATGGCCGACGTCGCCTCGAAGGTCCCGGTGGGCCATGAGCTCATGACGCTGGTCGTGACCGCGATCAACTTGTTTCTCGTCCTCCTGGCCTTTCTCTTCAAGCCGGGGGGTTCGGGGGTTGGTTGGAGGTTCGGGTCCTTCGTCGGTCTGATAGCGGCTCTGGTGGCCGTTGCGCCGCTGGCCCTGCCGGCCATTCAGGCGAGACGTGCCAAGGGGTAGGGAGCGGATGTCTCCCGAGAGGTCGCCGGGTTGACCGCCGTCGCGCTCCCCTACTTCGTCGCCCTGCCGTCGAGGCCCGGACCGTGGCCGGGGGTCGTCGTCATTCACGAGGCCAACGGCATCAGCCCGCAGCTGCTGCGGTTCTGCGAGCGATTGGCCGGACAGGGTTTCGCCGCCGTGGCGCCGGATCTCTTCTTCCGTTCGGGCGGCTCGGAGGCCAAGGGGTTCGCGGAGCTGATGGGGGAGCTCTCGCCCGATCAGGTGATCGCCGACCTACAGGCGGCCGCGGGGATCCTCCGCGGGCTCGGCGCCGGGCGGGTCGGGGTGACGGGGTTCTGCATGGGTGGGTTGCAGGCGTGGCGGGCCGCAGTGGAAGGAGGCGGGTTCTCTGCGGCGGTGGGCTTCTACGGCGCGGGTATCTCCCGGGTACCGGGGGAGCCGCGCTGCCCGACGCTCCTGTTCTTCGGAGGCCGGGACGAGTACATCTCCCCGGCCGAGATCGAGAGCGTGGTGGCCCGCCACCCCGACTCGGTTGTGTACCCCGACGCCGGTCACGGCTTCATGCGGGACGGCTCGGACAGCTATCACGAGGCGTCGGCCGCCGATGCATGGGACCGAACGCTCTCGTTCTTCACCGATCACCTCGCATAACCGGGCTCAGCGCTGCGGGACCCTTCCTCCGTGCTGCGAGCGCGAGATGACGTGGAGGATCTCGTCGCCCACGAGCTCGTCGTGTCGGAGCAACTCGTCGCGCAGCGCTTCCACCACCCGGCGGTTGGCCTCCAATGTCGTCCGCACCCTCGCCTTGGCCTGCCCCAACAGCTCCTCCACCTCGTCGCGCCCGGCATCGGTCGACAGCACCCTGGCCGGGAGGTTGCCGGCGCCCGGGATCTCGAGCGAGTCCGCCGAGATCAGGGTCGACCCCATCCCGAGCGAGCCGACCATCTGGCACGCCGAGTCGGTCGCGGCCTTCAGGTCCCCGGCGACACCGGAGGAGGTCTCGCCGAAGAAGAGCTCCTCGGCGACCATCCCGCCCAGGGCGATCTCGATCAGGGCCTCGATCTCGCTCTTCGTCTTGGTGAACCGCTCTTCCGTCTCGGAATGGGCGAGGAGACCGAGAGCCCCCTTGCGCTTGATGATCGACAGCACGTCGAGCTTGCGCCCCTTTCCGACCGACCACGCCATGGTGGCGTGACCCGCTTCGTGGGTGGCGATCATCCTGCGTTCGGCGTCGGTGTAGACGGACTCCTGGGCCAGGCCGATCTCCTCGGTCATCTTCGCGTTGGTCAGATCGGCCCATGACAGGCGGTCTGCGCCGCGCCGCAGCGCCCAGACCAGGGATTCGTCGAGCAGGTGCTCGATCATGACCGGGGAGTAGCCCGCCGTGACGGCGGCGAGGGCGTCACGGCTCGCCGGGTCGTCGAGATCGGGGTCGTGGGATTTCTTGGCCAGGTAGTAGTCGATGATGTCCCGCCGGCCGGCGCGGGTCGGCAGGTCGAAGTAGATGGACCGGTCGAAACGCCCGGGCCGCAGGAGCGCCGGATCGAGGTCTGCTGCCCGATTGGTCGCCCCGATGACGAGGATGTTGGCAGGGGGAGCCGTCGGCTTGCGCAGCCTCCGGGTGGCCGGCAACCACAGGTTCACCAGGTTGACGGCCGCCCCGACCAGGCGGGTGCGGGGCGGAGGGGCGTCGAACGACTGGAGCTGAATGAGCAACTCGTTCACCACGCCGGCGATGCCCTCGCGATGCCCGCCCCCCATGCCCCCCCGGGCCGCTCCGATGGCGTCGATCTCCTCGATGAAGCCGATGGCGCCGCCTTCGATGCGCGCGTACCTTCGGAGGGCCCGGAAGTAGGACCGGATCTTACGGTTGGTCTGACCGTAAAACATCGACTGAAAGGCCGACGACGAGACGAAGAGGAACGGGACGCCGGCCTCGGCCGCCATGGCCCTGGCCAGAAAGGTCTTCCCCGTGCCCGGCGGCCCTTCGAAGAGGATGGCCCGCCGCGGGGAGCCGCCCATGGCCTGGCCGAAGGTTCGATGGGCCAGGAAGAGGTTCAGCGTCTTGGTCACCTCCTCCACCACCACCGTGGCCCCCCGGACGTCGGAGAAGCGCACGTCGGTCTCGCCCGGTTGGTAGAGCACGTGGGGCGATCGGCCGGCCCCGATCAGGGGGACCACCATCACGAGGAGCAGCACCACGATCAGGGCGGTGGCCGGAAGGTAGGGGCGGAACGACCCGAACGACGCGGACAGGTGCGGAAGCGTGAGCGGGCCGGCGTGCCAGAGCACGGCGCGGACCACCAACCACGCGGCGATCGGGCTCAACACGACGGCGAGGCGAAGCAGGCGGCCCTGGCGGACCCGCTCGCGGGTGGCGCCGACGTCCGTGGTGGCGGCGCCGATCAGGCCCTCCTGTCCGAGAACCCCGGCAACGGCGGTGGTGATCGGCTTGTCGGAGCTCGGGCCGGCCAGCGTGGTCCCCGACGCTTCCGGCGACTCGTCGCCGGTCACGTCGAGCTGTGCATGTGAGGGCGGTCCATTCCTGTTTCCCGGTCGGCTCGTGGTGGCGCAGTTCAAGTGTGCGCACGGCCACGTACCGCCGCCGTCCCTCGAGCGTCTCCTCGCTTCCGCGGCCTCCCGTCCTCCGGGTCGGCGCCGGTTGCGGACGGGTGCCCTACTCGCGCCCGAACCGGGCGATGATCACGCCCCGGGCCAGGGTGTGGAACCGAAGGTTGAAGCCCACGTATGCCGGCGAGGCATCCCCGTCGACACCGAGGGTGGGGACGTCGACCGCGTGGACCGCGAAGATGTACCGGTGGGGTCCGTCCCCGGGGGGAGGGGCGGCGCCCCCGTAGGAATGCTGCCCGTAGTCGTTGCGAACGTGGAACGCCCCTCCGGGGAGGCCGGTGCCGTCGGGACCGGATCCCGCGCCCGTCGCCAGCTCGGTGACCGAGGCCGGCACGTCCACCAGCACCCAGTGCCAGAAGCCGCTCCCGGTGGGGGCGTCGGGGTCGAAGCAGGTGATCGAGAAACCTTGCGTTCCTGCCGGGTGCCCGCTCCACTGCAGATGGGGAGAGAGGTTCGCCCCCCCGACGCCCATGCCGTCGAAGGCCTGCTGCATCGGCAGCGTGGTGCCGTCGGCGATGTCGTGGCTCTTCAGCGACATGGCGGCCACGGGCGGCAGGATGTCGTAGGGGTTGGGGGCGACGGGACGGCTCACATTCCCTCCTTGCTCTGCTCGGCGTTCTGGTCGATCCGGATCAGGTGCCGCCTATTTCGGCTGGAGCCGGGCGCCGGCATCGGCTCGGACGACCTCGGCATTGAGATAGTCGTTGGTGAGGAGCTCGTGGATGACCGACGCCAGTTCCGGGGACCTCCCGAGCCGCTTGGGGAACAGCACGTCTCGCTTGAGCCGTCCCTTGAACTCCTCCGCCTCCGGACCCTGCCCGTATATCGGCGTGTCGAACAGCCCGGGAGCCACGCAATTGAGGCGGATCCCGACCACGGCCAGGTCCCGGGCCACCGGGAGGGTCATCCCGACGATCCCCCCCTTGGACGCCGAGTAGGCGGCCTGCCCTATCTGGCCGTCGAGCGCGGCGACGGACGCGACGGTCACGATGGCCCCACGCTGCCCGTCCTCGTCGACCGGGTCGTTGGTGGACATGGCCGTCGCCGCGAGCCGGATGCAGTTGAACGTGCCGACGAGGTTGACGTGGAGGATCCGCTCGTAAAGGCTCAGCGCGTGCGCGGTGGCGAACGTGCCGTCGCGCCCGATGGTCCGCATGGGAACGCTGATCCCGGCGGCGGTGACCAGAGCCCGCAACGGACCTTCGGACCGAGCCACCTCCACGGCGGCGATGACGTCGACCTCGCTCGCCACGTCGGCGCGGACGAAGCGCCCACCGACGGCCGACGCCACCTGCTCGCCCATCTCCTCGTTGAGGTCGACGACGACGACCCGGGCGCCCGAGGCCGCCAGCCGGTGAGCCACCGCCTCGCCCAGGCCCGAAGCTCCCCCGGTCACCAGTGCGACACCGCCGTGGAGGTCCATCACCGCACGCTAACGATCCCCGGCGGGTGCTGCCACATCCGGGGGGCCCGCGCAACGCCGATCATCGGGTGGAGCGAGCGGCCGATGCCTCGTCGAGCGCCCTGCCGACGAGCACCCGGGCGAGGTGGGCCCGGTAGTCGGCGGCCGCGCCGAGGTCGCTCGGCGGGGATGTCCCCTCGGGCGCCAGGCGAGCGGCGTCGCCCGAGGACGCGCCGGCGGCCAGCGCGTCCTCCACCGCACGGGCCCGCAGCACGGTGGGGCCCATGTTGACGAGGGCGACGCGGTCGGTGTCCCCGCGGACCACGGCGCAACCGACGATCGCCCAGTCCTGGGCCCGGCGGGTGAACTTCTGAAACGACCACCCGGCCGACCCCTGCGCCGGGACCCGGATCTCCGTGAGCATCTCGTCGGGGTGCAGGTCCGTCTCGAGAAAGCCGAGGAAGAAGTCGTCCGCCGAGATCTCGCGGGTGCCGGCCGATCCCTGCACCACGAAGGTCGCGCCGAGCGCCAACAGGGCGGCGGGCAGGTCCGACGCCGGATCGCCGTGGGAGACCGAGCCGCCGATCGTGCCGCGATGGCGGACCTGCGGATCTCCGACCAGGGAGGCGGCCTGGGACAGGATCGGCGCGTGCTGCCGGACGACGCCCGACCGCTGGAGCTCCCCGTGCCGGGTCAGCGCACCGATGGCCAGTTGCCCACCGCCGGTACGGATGTAGGAGAGCTCGTGGAGGCGCGCGACGTCCACCAGCAGCGAGGGGGTCGCCAGCCTCAGCTTCATCAGGGGGAGGAGGGAGTGCCCTCCGGCGAGGACCTTGGCGTCCTCACCGTGCCCGGCGAGCGCCGTGACCGCCTCCTCCACCGAACCGGCCCGGAGGTAGTCGAACGATGCGGGGATCATCCCCGGTCCCCGGTCCCGGACAGCGACAGGGCCGCCCGCACGATGTTGTGGTAGCCCGTGCAGCGGCAGAGATTGCCCTCGAGCCCCTCGCGGACCGCCCGCTCGTCGAGGTCGGGGTTCTCCGCCAGCAGCGAGACCACGGCCATCACCATCCCGGCGGTGCAGTACCCGCACTGCAGGGCGTGGTGCTCGCGGAACGCCTCCTGAACCGGGTGGAGGTGCCCCTCGCTGCCAAGACCCTCGATGGTGGTGACCCGCCCACCGTCCGCCTGCACGGCCAGGACGGTGCAGGACTTCACCGACTCGCCGTCGAGCAGGACCGTGCAGGCACCGCACGAGGTCGTGTCACAGCCGACGACCGTGCCGGTGAGCCCCAGGACCTCCCGGAGGTACTGCACCAGCAGCAGGCGAGGTTCGACGTCGTGCTCCTGGGCGATGTCGTTGACGGTCACGGACACTCGCATCGGGCTCCCTCCGACCTCTCTCCGGGTCTGCCGGACGACCCGGACCGCTGGTGACGGGCTCGATCTGCCGGCCGGAACCCGTCCGGACCGGGCTCCGTGGCAGGACACTAGTCGCCGCTCCGGGCGTCGGGGCCGCCGCCGGTGCCGCCGCCGGTGCCGCCGCCGGTGCCGCCGGGGCGACCGCCGCGGGCAGGGAGCCGATCAGATCGAACGGGTAGGATCCGGTTTTCGTGAGGCGACTGGAGGGCAACGGGGGTGATCGATCTCGAGACGTTCGGCGAGAAGGCTCGGAGCTGGCTTCAGGAGAACGCCGGCAGGTACAGCGCCGGGGAGGGACCGCTGCCCCCCACCTTGAGCCGAGAGCTCAGGGTGGCCCTCTGGGATGCCGGGTTCCTCGGGATCACCCTCGACCCGGCCTACGGCGGGCAGGGTCTGACCGACGAGCACCAGAAGGTCTTCGGCAGGGAGGCGGCCAAGTACCCGCTGGCACCGATGTCGGAGGTCGTCACCACCGGGATCTGCGCGCCGACGCTGCTCGACTACGGCAACGAGGAGCAGAAGAAGCGCCACGTCGCCCGGATGATCAGGGGTGAGGAGACGTGGACCCAGCTCCTCTCCGAGCCGGGTGCGGGCTCGGACCTCGCCGGCCTGCAGACGAAGGCGGTTCGCGACGGGGACGAATTCGTGCTCGACGGCCAGAAGGTGTGGACCTCGGGCGCCCTGAGCAGTGACTTCGCACTGTGCATGGCCCGGACGGACCCCGACGTCCCCAAGCACGCGGGCCTCTCGATGTTCATCGTCGACCTCCGCTCCACCGGCGTGACGATCCGTCCCCTCCGGCAGATGAACGGCGATTCCCACTTCAACGAGGTCTTTCTCGACTCGGTCCGGGTCCCGGTCACGGCACTCGTGGGAGCGGAGAACGACGGCTGGCGTTCGCTGACCGCGATGCTGACCCACGAGCGCCTGGCCCTCGGCGCCGGGACGGGCGCCGGGGGAGGGGGGCAGAGCTGGGCCCGGGCGTCGTCGAGCCGGTTCATCCGCCTGGCCCGCCGGCGCGGGCTCCACACCGAACCGATCGTCCGCCAGGAGATCGTGAAGGTCTTCGTGGCCGAACGGGTCCTCGCGTACATGGGCCAGAAGATGCGGGACGAGATCGCCGCGGGGATCCCCGTCGGGTCCAAGGGCTCGGTGGCCAAGCTGGCCACCGCGCTGCTCGCCCGGCAGGCCTCCAACCTGGGGATGGTGCTCGGTGGGGTGGGGTCCCAGGCGTGGGCCGTCGACGACCCCGCCGGTGCGGCGCTGGCCACGGACTCGCTCTCGTCGCCCATGACGGCGATCGCCGGAGGAACGAGCGAGATCCAGCGCAACACCATCGGGGAGCGGGTGCTCGGGCTGCCCAAGGAGCCTCAGGCGGATCGGGGCATCCCGTTCCGCGAGATCCTCCAGAACCCCGCCGCGACCGCCGGCAGGGCCTGAACGGTGGCGGACCCCGCTCGCAGCTCCGGCCCGCTTCCGCCGGTCGAACGGGTCCGCCCGGGCTTGTGGAGCATCCCGGTTCCCCTGCCGGCGAGCTCGCTGCGCTACGTCTTCGTGTACGCACTCGAGACCGATGCGGGCCCCTACATCATCGACACCGGTTGGAACACCGACGAGGCGTTCGGGGCGCTCTGCGACGGGCTCTCGCACCTCGGATCCTCGGTGGCCGACGTGCAGGGCGTCCTCGTCACCCATATCCACCCCGACCATTACGGGCTGGCCGGCCGGGTGCGCGAGGCCTCGGGCGCCTGGGTGGCGCTCCACCCGGCGGACGCGGCGCTGATCACGGACCGCTACGAGGAGCCCACCGCCCTGCTCGAGCGGATGGGGGCGATGTTGAGGCGGATGGGGGCCCCGGCCGACGAGATCCCGGGGCTCCAGAACGCGTCCATGCCGGTTCGGGGGCTCGTCGACGAGGTGCGCCCCGACGTGCTGTTGGAGGACGGGGACCGACCCGAGGTCCCCGGTTGGGACCTGTCCGCCATCTGGACCCCGGGCCATTCCCCCGGTCACCTCTGTTTCTGGGAGCCCGCCAATCGCCTGATGCTCTCGGGTGACCACGTGCTGCCTCGCATCACGCCCAACGTGTCGATGCACCCCCAGGCCGGGGACAATCCCCTCGGGGACTACATCGACTCGCTCCACAAGCTCGAGCCCTACGCCCCCGACGAGGTCCTGCCCGCCCACGAGCACCGGTTCGTCGATCTGCACGGGCGGCTCGGCGAGCTGTTCGCCCATCACGACCAGCGGTTCGAGGAGGTGCTCGCAGCCATCCGCAACGGGTCCGGCACCGCCTGGGAGATCGCCGGGCACATGCTCTGGTCGCGGCCATGGGAACGGATCGAAGGGTTCATGCGCCGGGCCGCCGTCGGCGAAGCGCTGGCCCACCTGCGAGCGCTCGAGGTCAGGGGGCAGGTGAAGGAGATCTCCGGTGAGCCGTCCGTGTGGGAGGTCATCGGGAGCTGAGCGCGGCAACGATGCACGTCGACCTCCGCAACGACAGCAACGACCGGTACAAGTGGACCGCGCTGTTCCTCGTCACCCTGGGCGTCCTGATGGCGACCATCGACGGGTCGATCACCCTGATCGCCATGCCGGACATCTTCCGCGGCATCGGTTTGGATCCGCTGCTGCCGGGCAACAGCTTCTACCTGCTGTGGATGATCCTGGGCTTCCTGGTGGTCACCAGCGTGCTCGTCGTGAACTTCGGCCGGCTGGGCGACCTGTACGGGCGCGTCCGCCTCTACAACCTGGGTTTCGTCATCTTCACCCTGTTCTCCCTCCTGTTGACGATCACCTGGATGTCCGGCCGCCCGGCGGCGATGTGGCTGATCGTCATGCGGGTGTTCCAGGGGGTCGGCGCGGCCCTGCTGCTGGCCAATTCCGGTGCGATCCTGACCGACGCGTTCCCCGAGCACCAGCGCGGCATGGCACTCGGGATCAACAACGTCGCCGGCATCGCCGGCACCTTCATCGGCCTCGTCCTCGGCGGGTTGCTGGCACCGATCGACTGGCGCCTCATCTTCCTCGTCTCGGTCCCGATCGGGCTGTACGGCACCGTCTGGGGCTACCTGAAGCTCGAGGAGAGGGGAGTGCGGGTACGGGGGAAGGTGGACTGGCCGGGCAACGTGCTGTTCGCGCTGGGCCTCATCGGCATCATGGTCGGGCTCACCTACGGGATCGAGCCCTACGGCGGGCATGCCACCGGCTGGCAGAGCCCCATCGTCCTCGGCTCCTTCGCCGCCGGGCTGGCCCTGTTGGCGGCCTTCGTCGTCGTGGAGAGCCGCGTGGAGGACCCGATGTTCCGCCTCCGGCTGTTCCGGATCAGAGCCTTCACCGCCGGCAGCCTCTCCACCCTTCTCAGCGGCATCGCCCGCGGCGGTCTGATGTTCATGTTGATCATCTGGTTGCAGGGCATCTGGTTGCCGTTGCACGGCTATACCTTCGAGCGGACCCCCCTATGGGCCGGCGTGTACATGCTCCCGCTCACCGTCGGGTTCCTCGTCGCCGGACCGATATCGGGCTACCTGTCGGATCGCTACGGCTCACGGCCGTTCGCCACCGGGGGGATGCTCGGCGTCGCGCTGGCGTTCATGCTGTTCGCGGCGCTGCCCATCGACTTCTCCTACGCGGCGTTCGCCGGGGTGCTCTTCTTCACCGGTATCTGCTTCGGTCTCTTCGCCTCGCCGAACCGGGCCGGGGTCATGAACAGCCTCCCGGCCGAGCACCGGGGCGCGGGCGGCGGCATGAACTCGACGTTCCAGAACTCGTCGCAGGTGCTCTCGATCGGGATCTTCTTCTCGTTGATGATCCTCGGGCTCGCCAGCACCCTGCCGCACGCGCTGACCCAGGGGCTGACCGCCCAGGGTGTGCCGGCGGCGGCCGCACAGCGCGTCGCCGACCTCCCGCCTGTCTCCGTCCTCTTTTCGGCCTTCCTCGGCTACAACCCGATGCAGCACCTGCTGGGGGCACACGTGCTGTCCCAGCTGCCGGCCGCCCGGCAGGGCCTGTTGACCGGTCGGAGCTTCTTTCCCGATCTCATCTCGAGCCCGTTCCGGAACGGCCTCGACAAGGCCCTGCTGTTCTCGGCCGTCGTCTCGCTGGTCACCGCGGGGATCTCGTGGCTCCGGGGAGGCAGGTACGTGTACGTGGAGCCGGTCCACCGACCGGGGCACCTGCTCCACGCGGGCCAACGGCAGGCCGCGGGCGCCACCGCGGACGGGACGTGACCCGGGTCCACGCGATCGACGGCACCTACGAGCTGTTCCGGCAATTCTTCGGGCAGCCCGCCCGAGAGGCAGCGGACGGCACCGAGATCGCCGCGGTCCGCGGCGTCGTCACCTCGGTGGCCTCACTCCTGTCCGAAGGGGTCACCCATCTGGGTGTCGCGACCGACCACGTGGTGGAGTCGTTCCGCAACGAGCTGTGGCCCGGCTACAAGACGGGAGAGGGCGTCCCGGCCGAGCTCCGGGACCAGTTCGAGCTCCTCGAGCACGCGCTCGTGGCCATGGGGGTGGTGGTGTGGCCGATGGTGGAGCTCGAGGCGGACGACGCGTTGGCCACGGTGGCGGCGGTGGCGGCCGACGACCCTTCCGTCGACCAGGTGGTGTTGTGCACGCCCGACAAGGACCTCGCCCAGTGCGTGGTCGGCCGCCGGGTGGTGCAGCTCGACCGTCGCACCGGCCGGATCACGGACGAGGACGGCGTAAAGGAGAAGTTCGGTGTGGCGCCGCGCTCGATCCCGGACTGGCTCGCCCTGGTCGGCGATTCCGCCGACGGGTTCCCCGGATTGAGCGGCTGGGGCCGGCGCTCGGCCGCGGTGGTCCTCGCGCACTACGTGACGCTCGACGCGATCCCCGACTCCGCCGGCCGATGGGATCCCTCCGTGCGTCAGGCGGTCCGAGGAGCGCAACGGCTGGCAGACCGGCTCTCGACCGAGCGTCCGCTGGCCGAGCTGTTCCGGGACCTCGCCACGCTCAGGGTGGACCGGACGCTGGTCACCGGGGTCGGTGCCCTCCGATGGGAGGGCCCCACCGCCGGGTTCGAGTCCGTCTGCCGGCACCTGCGCGATCCCGGGCTGGCCGATCGGGTGGCGGTCCTCGGGGGTCGCTGAGACCTCCCGGGGGATCCTGGCGGCAGGGTTCAGCGCCCGGCGCCGAAGACCTCGGCGAGCTCGGACGGGACCGGGGTGTCGAGCTGGTCGTAGGTGCACGACGCCGGGTCGCGGTCGGGCCGCCACCGGCGGAAGGTCGTGGCATGCCGGAACCGGTCGCCCTGCAGATGGTCGTAGGCGACCTCGCATACCAGCTCCGGCCGGAGAGGCTCCCAGCTGAGGTCCTTGCCACCACTCCACCGGCTCGGAGCCCCGGGGACCCTGGCCGTCGACCCGACGTTCGGCCCCGGCATCCACGGATGGGCGGCCCCCGCTCCGGCCCGGTAAGGCTCGAGCTCTGCCACCAGCTCCCTCCGACGGGCGGCGCCGAACGAGGAGGCCACCCCGACGTGGTGCAGGACGGCATCGGCGTCGTACAGGCCGAGGAGCAGCGAGCCGACCACGGGACCCTCCTTGTGCCATCGGAACCCGGCGACCACGCAGTCGGCCGTGCGCTCGTGCTTCACCTTCGTCATGACCCGCTTCCCGGGCTGGTACCGGAGCCCGGCCGGCTTCACCACGACCCCGTCGAGCCCGGCGCCCTCAAAACGAGCGAACCAGTCGCGGGCCACCTCGGGATCGCCCGTCATCGGCGTCAGGTGCACGGGTGGGCGGGTGCGGGCGAGCGCAGTGCGGAGGCGGTGCCGACGGACCGAGTACGGGTCGTCGCGGAGGTCGTCGTCGTCGATGGCCAGGAGGTCGAAGGCCACGAACGACGCCGGTGTCTCCTCGGCCAGCTGAGCGATGCGCGTCGCCGCCGGGTGGATCCGCTGCGAGAGCGCGTCGAAGTCGAGCCCGGCGGGCCCGGCGATGACGATCTCGCCGTCGACCACGCAACGTTCGGGGAGATTGTCCCGGAGCGCGGCGACCAGCTCGGGAAAGTAACGGGTCAGCGGTCGTTCGTTGCGGCTGCCGAGCTCGACCTCGTCGCCCGAACGGAAGACGATGCAGCGGAAGCCGTCCCATTTCGGCTCGTAAGAGAGACCGTCCCCTTCGGGGAGCTCCCGGGCCGCCTTGGCGAGCATGGGCGAGACCGGGGGGACCACGGGCAACCTCACCGGGCGATCGTACCCACCCGGCCACCCGGCCACCCGGCCACCCGGCCACCCGGCCACCCGGCCACCCGGCCACCCGGCCACCGTCGCCGTTCCTTGCGGGGACCTACCGGTGGGAGTTGAATGAGCTGGGCGCTTCGCCTGGGGAGCGGGCTCGTCCACTCTGCCGATGAGCCGGGAGTCGGCCGTTCGACCGCCCCGGAGGTTGCCGCCTGCCGGGTGACGAGGCTTGGGAAGAGACGGAGGAGACCACGCATGACCGATGGGACGGTGAGGACCTCGGCCGCGGCAGAGGAGCTCGGGGAGTTCCTCCGCGACGCGGTTCCGGCGTTCCGGAAGGAGTGGCCCGACGAGCACAGCTTCGAGGCGCAGCTGGCATGGCAGGCCATCTTGAACGAGGGGCGTTGGGTCGCGCCTGCCTGGCCGGTCGAGCACGGGGGCCGGGGTCTGACCCCGGCGGAGAACGTCTTGTGCGAGCAGGAGGTGGCAGCCATCGGCGCGCCCACGATCGCGGGCACGCTCGGCACGAAGAACGTCGGCCCGACGATCATCGGGTGGGGCACCGAGTCCCAACGTCGGCATCTCCCGCGGATCCTCTCGGGGGAGGAGATCTGGTGCCAGGGTTTCAGCGAGCCCGACGCCGGCTCCGATCTCGCCGGCCTCCGTACCCGGGCGGTCATCGACGGCGACGAGCTCGTGGTCAACGGGGAGAAGGTGTGGACCACCAACGGGATGCGGGCGACGCATTGCGAGCTCCTCGTCCGTACCGACCCCGAGGCACCCAAGCACAAGGGGATCTCTGCGCTCCTGACCCGTCTCGACCGGCCCGGGATCGAGCGGCGGCCCATCCGTCAGATGACGGGCGGCTCGCAGTTCGCGGCGATGTCGTTTCACGACGTTCGGATCCCGATCGCCGATCTCCTGGGACCGCTGAACGAAGGTTGGCGGGTGACCACGACGACCCTGGCCCACGAGCGGTCCGGAGTGGCGATGTTCGCCACGCGCCTCGAGCAGGAGATCGTCGGGTACGTGCACCACCTCGCCCGCAGCGGCCTGGCGGCCGGGCTCTCGGGGGTTGCCCGCGACGAGGTGGCCCGCCGGTACGTCGAGGGGCGGGTGGTGGGGATCATGGGGCGGAAGACCCTGGCATCGGTGGTCGCCGGCCGCCAGCCGGGGCCGGAACAGCAGGTGATCAAATTGGCCTGGAGCCTCCTCCGGCAGCGATTCAGCGAGACGCGGTTTGACGTGGTGGGGCTGCCGGCAGCGGTCGGTCTCGATACGACGACGAGCGAGGCGTACCTGGGAGCCCGTTCGGCCACGATCGCGGCCGGCACCACCGAAGTGCTCAAGAACATCCTCGCCGAGAGGGTCCTCGGCCTGCCCCGTGAGGCGGCTCCCTGAGGCACGTCGGGCGAAGCACGTGGGTCTGACCATGACATCGTCTACCCCGGTACCCTTCGTGCACTCGTCGGACCCATCGATCGAGCCGACGAGTGCACGGAGCGAGACGTTGTGCGAAGGTGACGATGACGACAACGAACGGCTTGGTTGTCCCGGTGGGGCGCTGAAGGCACCGAGGGGCAGTGGCCCGAGGCAGTGACACCGAGGGGCAGTGGCCCGAGGCAGTGGCACCGAGGGGCAGTGGCCCGAGGCAGTGACACAGGAGGTCGGCAGTGGTGATCGAGTCCGGTGTTCCCGGTGCGGGAGCGCTCTCCCCCCCGATCCCGGGGATGCATCCGATGCACCAGTTCTACTGGGATGCGGTAAAGGAGCACCAGCTACGCCTTCTGCGCTGCCAGGGATGTGGGCACTTCGTCCACTACCCGCGACCGATCTGCCCCCGGTGCCGCTCGCTGGACCTCGCACCCGAAGCCATCTCGGGGCGGGGGACGCTCTACTCCTACACGGTGGTGATGCAGGCGGGCCACCCGTACTTCGTCGACAAGATCCCCTACGTGATCGGGGTCGTCGAGATAGACGAGGAGGCGGGTGTCCGTCTACCCGCGGGGATCGAGGGCGCCGAGGAGGACCTGCACTGTGGCGCTCCTGTCGAGGTGGTGTTCAGGGACGTGACCGATTCCCTGGTCCTTCCCTTCTTCCGCCCGCTCGCAGGGAGCGCACGGTGAAGGCGAACGAGCGCGTTGCCGCGGTGGGGGTGGGGTACTCGAAGACGGGGCGCCGGACGGGTCTCGGGTCCTGGCAGCTCGCCATTCAGGCTTGTACGGCGGCCATGGAGGACGCAGGCATGACGCCGGCCGACATCGACGGCGTCGCGTTGCTGTGGGGGGTGGCCGGGCCGGCCCCGGGCGGATTGGACGTCATCGATCCCATGGACCTCGGGTACACGCTGGGGATCACACCATTGAACTGGTACGTGGCGGCGAGCCCGTCCCCCGCCTACGTGGGGACGGCGGTGCAGGCGATCGCCGCCATCCGGTCGGGTTTCGCTCATACGGTGCTGACCGTCCGCATCATCAACCAGCGGACCAGCTCCACCGAGGTCATCCGTGAAGCAGGCGAGCGGGGTCCCGAGGTGGTCACGGGGGACCATGGCTACACCGCGCCGTACGGGTTTGACGTCGGAGGTCTGATCCCGTCGATCGCGGCACTCCCGGCACAGCGCCATATGGACGTCTTCGGGACGACCGAGGAGCAGTTCGGTGCCCACGTGGTCACCCAGCGCTATCACGCGTCACTGAACGAGGACGCCTTGTTCCGGGAGCCGATCACCGTCGACGACTACCTGGCGGCTCGCTACATCTCGAAGCCGGTGCGGCTCCTCGACTGCGACTACCCCGTCGACTCGGCTTCGGCCGTCATCTACACCGCAGGGGACCGCGCCCACGATTGGCGGAAGGAACCGGTGTGGGTGGAGGCGGCGGCGTACTCGTCGACGAAGTACTTCGATTTCGACAATATCGACCTGAACCAGAACTCGCCGTTCCATGCGGCCAAGGAGCTGTGGAGCCGGACGGATCTGAAGGTGGACGACGTCGACTGCGCCCAGCTGTACGACGGGTTCACCATCATCGTGTTTCAGTGGCTCGAAGCGCTCGGTTTCTGCAAGCTGGGTGAGGCCGGACCGTTCATCGAGGCGGGCAATACCCGTCTCGGGGGGAAGATCCCGACCAACACCGACGGTGGGGCCTGCAACGTGGGCCGCCGCCACGGGGCCAACTTCTGCATCGAGACGGTACGCCAACTGCGCGGCGAGTGTGGCGACCGCCAGGTCCCGAACGCCGAGGTCGGAGTATGGGCCAACGCCGTCGGGCCCTTCTCCGGTGTCGTGCTCATGACCGCCGATTAGCACTCGGCTCTCCGGTGTCGTGCCCATGACCGCCGAATCGGCGGGTCAAGGGGTGGAGCGACCGGCCCAGGCCAGCAGGTCCTCGACGGGCCAGGTGTTGACGACCCGTTCGGGGGTCGCACCGGCCTCGGCCGCCTTCGTGCAGCCCCGGGGAAGCCACTCGAGCTGCCCGGGCGCGTGGGCGTCGGTGTCCACCGCCAGGAGGCATCCGTGGTCGATCGCCAGCCGGAGCAGCTCCTGTGGAGGGTCCTGGCGCTCCGGACGGGAATTGATCTCCACCGCCGTGCCGGTCCTGGCGCACGCCGCGAAGACCGCCTCGGCGTCGAAGGTCGACGGTGGCCGGCCCCGGCCCACCAGGATCCGCCCGGTGCAGTGTCCGAGGATGTCGGTGTGCGGGCTCTCCACCGCGGCCAGCATCCGGGCCGTCATCGCCGCCGGTTCCATTCGGAGCTTGGAGTGCACACTGGCGACGACCAGGTCGAGCTCGGCGAGCAGGTCCTCGCGCTGGTCGAGCGAGCCGTTCTCGAGGATGTCCACTTCGATCCCGGTGAGGATCCGGAAGGGCGCCAGCTCC
>Ga0307374_10005769_pt1 | contig 19848 bp, 18 predicted proteins | sample OX3MG_FD_202532 | JGI IMG/M metagenome (GOLD analysis project Ga0307374, IMG submission 202532) | Soil microbial communities from Risofladan, Vaasa, Finland - OX-3 | ecosystem: Environmental > Terrestrial > Soil > Coastal area > Acid sulfate soil | place: Finland: Risofladan, Vaasa | collected...
GTTCTCGCTGTTCCCGGCGGTGATCGGCCAGTACTTCGGCGACCTGGCGGCGGGCTCCAATTACGGCCTGCTTTACGGCATCGCCAAAGGGTTGGGCGGCGTCTACGGCGGCGTGCTGTCGGCGATCTTGATCAAGGAGCACGGCTTTCCGACGGCGATGGGCGTCTCCGCAATCATGGCCATCGTGGCCGGCTTGCTGATCATCCCCTTGAAGGGCAGGGCACCGGTGCGAGCGGGCGAAGCCCGCACGCGTGCCGGTCAAGCGGCCGAGTAGCCAGCGGTCGTAATCGTCAAAGGCGGGCGCGGGGCATGGAGCTCCGCCCCGCCACTTTTTTTGCTTATTTGCCGACAGCCGGCAGCACGGCGTCAATTTATGGGCGGACGGTCGCCGTGCCGGCCGATGCCACGCGGTAAGTCTGCAGCGTCTTGATGTAGTTCGCGCGCTCGAAAGCGGCTTGCTCGGTGATATTGCGATGGCTCATGCGGCCGCGGACCACCGCGCCAATGAGTCGAGGCCGCGCGCTTCAAGCCAGCGCTCGAGTCCCTGGCACAGTTCGCGCATATGACCGATCCCATGGCGGAGCAACGACGAGGTGGTCATGACCACGTCGGCGCCGGCCAGCAGGTATTTGACGACCTCGTCGACGCCATCGACGCCAGTGCTCGCGGCCAGAGACGCTTTGATCCGGCCGGACAAGAGGCTGATCCAAAGCAGCGGCAGACGGATCTCGTAGCGCGTGCTGAGCTCGAGATCGGAAACGAATGCGAGCCGCGCGAGATCGATGTCCGGCTGGTAGAAGCGGTTGAACAGCACCAACCCGTCGGCGCCGCCATGCGCGAGCTGCCGCGCCATATGGCCAACGGCGCTGAAATACGGACCGATCTTGACGGCGACCGGCACGGTCACCGCCTTCTTCACCGCCTTGAGAACGTCGAGATAGCGCCGCTCGACCGCGTGCCCGGACAGATCGAGATCGGACGGAATAAAATAGACGTTCAACTCGATCGCGCTCGCGCCGGCGTCCTGGAGCTGCCGCGCGTAACCGACCCAGCCATGATCGGTAACGCCGTTGAGGCTCGCAATGACCGGCATGTCGACGGCCGCGACGGCGCGCCGGAGCAGATCGAGGTAGCCGCTCGGATCGACGGCATATGCGGCCTGCGCCGGAAAATACGTCAGCGCTTCGCCATAGCTGTCGATGCCGGTGGCGATCAGCTGCTCGATCACCTGCTCCTCGTGCGCGACTTGCTCCTCGAAAATCGAGGGCAGCACCACGGCGCCGGCGCCCAGATCTTCAAGCTGCCGGATATTGTCCAGCACCGCGTTGACGGGTCCGGCGCCCGCGACGAGCGGGTTCTTCAGCGTGAGTCCCAGATAGCGTGTCGTCAGGTCCATCGTCCGGACGCTCCGTCGGGTGTAACCGATCGTTACAAGTTCCGCTGTGCCGTCGCTGCCCTGGCGGGCGTCGGACCGCCCTTGAGGCTCGCGAATTCCTCGTAGCTGCGATATTTGTCGTCGACGCCGGCCTGCGCCTGGCGCAGCAATGCCTCGGCTTCGGCAGGCCGCGTGACGGTCAGCGCGCGATAGCGCAGCTCGTTATAGGCATAGTCCTTGAGCGGAATGGTCGGCCGCGGTGAGTCGAGCCGGAACGGATTCTCGCCGACGCTGCGCATGGCTGGGTTGTAGCGGAAGAGCGGCCAGTAGCCGCTGGCCACGGCAAGGTCCTGCTGCTTCATGCCGTTGCGCAGATCGAAGCCGTGCGCGATGCAGTGGCAATAGGCGAGAATCAGCGACGGCCCCTGGTAGGCCTCGGCTTCGCGGAATGCGAGAAGCGTCTGTTGCGGATTGGCGCCCATCGCGATCTGCGCGACATAGACGTTGCCGTAGGCGATGGCCTGGAGCGCCAAGTCCTTGCGCGCGACGCGCTTGCCGGCTGCGGCAAATTTTGCGATGGCACCGAGCGGCGTCGCCTTGGACGCTTGGCCGCCGGTATTGGAATAGACCTCGGTGTCGAGCACCAGGACGTTGACGTCGCGTCCGCTCGCCAGAACGTGGTCGAGCCCGCCATAGCCGATGTCGTAGGCCCAGCCGTCGCCGCCGACGATCCAGATACTGCGCCGCACCAGATGGTCGACGACCGAGAGCAGGTCGCGCGCCGCCGGGTGGCGGTCGGCGAGCTTCAGGAGCCTGGTCTTGAGCTCGGCGACGCGGATGCGTTGGGCGCGAATCTCGGATTCCTGAATTTGCGGCGCCGTCTGAAGGGCGGTTACGAAATTGTCGCCTAATTCCGGCGCGAGCGCCTTGAGCCGCGTGACGGCGAGATCGAGGTGCTTGTCGGCCGCCAGGCGGAAGCCGAGACCGAACTCGGCGCCGTCCTCGAAGAGCGAGTTCGACCAGGCCGGGCCCCTGCCCTCGTGGTTCTTGCTCCACGGCGTGACCGGAAGATTGGCGCCGTAGATCGACGAGCAGCCGGTTGCGTTCGCCACCATCATCCGGTCGCCGAAGAGCTGCGAGAGCAATCGGAGATAAGGCGTCTCGCCGCATCCGCCGCATGCGCCCGAGAACTCGAACAGCGGCTCGAGGAACTGGATGCCGCGCACATTCGCAAAGTCCACGCGCGCCCGGTCGTTGACCGGGAGCCGTTCGAAGAACGCGATGTTCGTCCGCTCGGCTTCGACCAGGGGCACCTTGGGCTCGAGATTGATCGCCTTGATGCCAGGATCGACCGGGCTGTGCGCCGGGCAGGCCTCGATACACAAGCCGCAGCCCGTGCAATCCTCGACATAGAATTGCAGGCTGAAGCGGACATCCGGATAGCCGCGGGCGTTGACCGGCGCCGATTTGAAGGCCTGCGGCGCGCTTTCCAGCCGCGATTCGTCATAGTACTTGGCGCGAATGACGGCGTGCGGACAGACAAAACCGCACTGACCGCATTGGATGCAGAGATCAGGCCGCCAGACCGGCACCTCGTCCGCAACGTTACGCTTCTCCCACGCTGCCGTACCGGACGGAAAGGTGCCGTCAACGGGCATCAGGCTTACCGGAATTTCATCGCCCAGGCCTTCGAACATTTTGGCCGTCACCGCGCGCACAAACGCCGGCGCATTCGCCGGCACAGGCGGCGGACGGTCGAAACTGCTGGTCGCCCGGGCCGGAACCGTGACCTCGCGCAGTCGAGAAAGCGTGTCGTCAACCGCCTTGAAGTTCCGCCGGACGACTTCCTCGCCCTTGGCGCCATAGGTCTTGCGGATCGATTCCTTGATCTGGGCGATCGCCTTGTCGTGCGGCAACACGCCCGAGATGGCGAAAAAGCAGGTCTGCAGCACCGTGTTGGTGCGGTTCTTGAGACCGACGTCCTGTGCAACCTTGGTCGCGTCGATGACGAAGAACTTGAGTTTCTTGGCGATGATCTGCTGTTGGATCGAAAGTGGCAGGTGGTCCCACACCTCCGTCGGGCCGTAGGGACTGTTCAGCAGGAAGGTGGCGCCGGGAGCGGCAAGCCTCAACACGTCGATGCGTTCAAGGAAATTGAATTGATGGCAGCCGACGAAATTCGCCGAGGCGATGAGATAGGGCGAGCGGATCGGTCGGGGCCCGAAGCGCAGATGCGAAATCGTCTGGGCGCCGGATTTGTGCGAATCATAGACGAAATACGCTTGGGAGTAGAGCCCGGCATCCTCGGCGATGATTTTGGCGCTGTTCTTGTTGGCGCCGACGGTGCCGTCGGCACCCAGGCCGTAGAACACGGCGCGCGTGACGTCGCCCGGCTCGATCAAATAGCCGGGATCGACTGCGAGGCTTGTGTGCGAAACGTCGTCGTTGATCCCGACCGTGAAGTCGCTCTTCGGCTCCGGCTTCTTCAGCTCGTCGAAGACGGCCTTGGCCATGGCCGGACTGAAATCCTTCGACGACAGGCCGAAGCGGCCGCCGATCATCTTGGGCATGTGCGCGCGCTGGCCGCGCGACAACGCCTGGGCAAGCGCTTGAACGACGTCCAGATAGAGCGGTTCGCCGCCGCTACCCGGTTCCTTCGTCCGCTCGAGAACGGCGACCGCGCGACAGGCCTCCGGCAGCGCCGCCAGGAAATGCGTCGCCGAAAACGGGCGGAACAGCCGCACCTGAAGGACACCCACCTTCTCACCCGCGCGCCGCAGCGCCGTCGCGGTTTCGCGCGCGACTTCGGCGCCGGAGCCCATCAGGATCACCACACGCTCGGCGTCGTCCGGGCCTTCGTAATCGAACAGGCGATAGCGCCTGCCGGTCAGCTTGGCGAATTCATCCATCGCCGCCTGCACGATGCCCGGCGTTGCGGTGTAGAAGGGATTCACTGCCTCGCGTCCCTGGAAGAAGGTATCGGGATTCTGCGCCGTGCCGCGAATGAAGGGGTGCTCGGGATCGAGGGCACGCGCCCGATGAGCGCGCACCAGCGCGTCGTCGATCATCGACCGGATTTCGGCGTCGCTCAGCAACGTCAGCGTGTTGACCTCGTGCGAGGTGCGGAACCCGTCGAAGAAATGGACGAAGGGGATGCGTGAGCGAAGGGTCGCCGTCTGCGCGATCAGCGCCGAATCGTGCGCCTCCTGAACGGAACCCGACGCCAGCATGGCGAAGCCCGTGGTGCGCGTCGCCATCACGTCGGAATGCTCGCCGAAGATCGACAGCGCCTGCGTCGCGACCGAGCGCGCGGCGACGTGAAACACGGTGGACGTCAGCTCGCCGGCGATCTTGAACATGTTGGGAATCATCAGCAGCAGGCCCTGCGACGCCGTGAATGTCGTCGTCATGGCACCCGCCTGAAGCGCACCGTGCACCGCGCCGGCGGCGCCGCCTTCGCTCTGCATTTCCTGGACGACGGGAATGTTGCCCCAAATGTTCGTGATGCCTGCGGCACCCCATTCGTCGGCAAGCTCCGCCATGGTCGAAGACGGCGTGATCGGGAAAATCGCGCATACTTCGTTGACCCGATATGCGACGTGCGCCGCGGCCGTATTGCCGTCCATAATCGCGACGTGCTTCGCCATCTCAGTCGTTCCGTCCGAGCTCGGGCACCATGTCGATGGCATGGCACGGACACAGCTCGAAGCACACCGCACAGCCGGTGCATTTGTCGTAATCGTAGCGATAGCGCCGACCGGGCCCGAGCTTGACGATCGCCCCCTCGGGACAAGCGGCGTAGCAGTTGTCGCACTCGAAGCAGTTGCCGCAAGACAGGCACCGCTGCGCCTCGTAGCGCGCTTCCTTCTCGGTGAGACCGGCGACCACCTCGTCGAAACCGCGACTGCGTTCCGTCAGCGCGAGCGTCTTCTGTGGTCGCGGCGCGGCGTCGCTGTAGACCGGCAGGTGCAGCATGTCGAAGGTCGCGAGCGCGTGCTTGAGCGGAACGTCATGGCGACCGCCGCGCAGCCAAGCATCGATATGCCGCGCCGCGCGCTTGCCATGACCGACCGATATCGTGACCGACTGCTCGCCCGGCACCATGTCGCCACCGGCGAAAATGCCCGCGTGGCCCGTCATCATGTCGGGGCCGACCGTGACCGCACCATCCGGCGCAAACGCGATTCCCGGCACCTGCCGCAAGAAGCCGCTTTCGGTCTCCTGACCGAGCGCCAACACGATCGCGTCGGTGGAGAGCTTTTCGAACCGCCCCGTCGGCTGTGGCCGTCCGGCGGCGTCGAGCTCCATCGTCTCGACGGTCAGCTCGGGCCCGACGACCTCCGTGATGGTCGACAGCCACTTGATTTTGACGCCTTCCTCCATCGCTTCGTCGGCTTCGAAGGCGTGCGCCGGCATATGCGCCCGATCGCGGCGATAAACGATGAGCGCCTCGTCGGCGCCGAGCCGCTTCGCAGTGCGCGCCGCGTCCATCGCGGTATTGCCGCCGCCATAGACCACGACGCGGCGGCCAAGGCGCGGCGCCTCGCCGGTAGTGACCGTATGTAGAAGCGACACGGCATCGAGCACGCGAACCGCATCTCGCGCCGGAATATCGACGTGCTTGCCGATGCCCGCCCCGATGGCGACAAACACGGCATCGAAGCCGCCGGCGGCCTTCTCGCCGAGCACGTCCGCGACCTTGTGGTTCACGACGATCTTCACGCCCATCGCCTCGATCCGGCGAATCTCGCGCATGAGCTCGGCGCGCGGCAGGCGATAGGCGGGGATGCCGAAATGCATCATGCCGCCGGGCAACGGGCCCGCGTCACGGATCTCGACCGAATGGCCGAGCCGGGCGAGATGATAGGCGGCCGAAAGGCCGCTCGGCCCTGCGCCGACAATCAGCACGCGCTTGCCGCTTGGCGGCGCGTCGATCTTGAAGGGCCAGCCTTCTTGCGTCGCAAGATCGCCGAGAAAGCGCTCGACCGCGTGGACGCTGATCGGCGCATCGAGTTCGCTGCGGTTACAGGAATTTTCGCAGGGGTGATAGCAGACGCGGCCGTGCACCGCGGGCATCGGGTTGTCGCGCACGAGCGTTTCCCAGGCCTGGCGATATTTGCCGGCCTGCGCCAGATCGAGCCAAGCCTGAATGTTCTCGCCGGCCGGGCAGGCATGATTGCATGGCGGACGCAGGTCGACGTAGATCGGGCGCCGCGCGCGGACCGGCCCGGTGCCCTTCTCCCGGGTCAGGTCGACAACCGGCGTCATATCGCTCAGTTTGGAATCCACGGTCCGGTCACTCCTTGCGGCGACGGACGAAACCTGATGCGGAAAATTCACTTGGCACCGACGTGCTCCGCCACGTACGTGATGGCCCCGTCGAGTGTCGACAGCTTTGGGTAATCGGCCTCCGGGATATCGATCTTGAGCGCCTCGTGGAGTCCGATGACGTAATTCAGAAAATCCATCGAATCGACGTCGAGCTGGTCACGAAGACTCGCGTTCGGCTCGAGCGAAGCCTCGTCCATTTCGGGTGCAACGGCTTTCAATGCCTGCAGCACTGCGACCTTGATTTCGTCCTTCGTCATAGCTTCTCCGGTTCCTGCAGAAGGCGACCGAGCGCGGCAAGGAAAAGGCCGCCACGGTGGCCGTCGCTCACACGATGATCGCCGGCCAGCGAGGCCGTGACCACGCGCCGCGGCAGGACTTTGTCGCCCACCACCCATGGACGGGTTGTCACGGTGCCCAAACCGACGATCGCGACCTGGGGTGGATAGATAATGGGAAATATCCCTTCGACGCCCTGATCGCCGAGACTGGTAACGGTAATCGTACCGTCGGAAAGCTCGGAGCTGCGCAGGCCGCCGACACGCGCCCGGCGCACCAGATCGCGAAAAGCCGCCATCAGATCGGTCAGGCTCCGCTTGTCGGTATCGTGGATGGCGGGCGCGATGAGACCGCCTTGCCGGATCGAAATCGCGACGCCGAGATGGATTGCGGCACTCGCCTTGAATTCGTTGTCGGCAAAATACCCATTGAGCTCGGGAAATTCGCGCAGCGTCAGCGCGACCGCCTTGAGGAGCAACACGCCGTAAAGCAGTCGCTCGGCAACCGAGCGTTTGAGATTCTCCGCCTCGAGCCACCGCAGCCCCGGCTCGAAGTCGACGGTATGAGAAAGGTAATAGTGCGGAATTTCACGCTTCGACCGCGCCATCGCGGCACCGATCGCAGCGCGCATGGTCGGCGCAGGCCGGGCCGCCACGGGCGCGGCGTGCATGGTGGTGGCGGGGCGGGCCGGCGCAGGCGCGGTGCGTGACGCCGCCTCGACATCGGCGATCGACACCGCACCGCCAATTCCGGTGCCAGCGAGCGCGTCGGCGTCGATTCTAAGCTGCAGCGCAAGGCGGCGCGCCGCCGGCGTGACCCGATGAGCGCGGGACGGTTGCGGCGTCGCGACGCGTGCTGCAGCAGCCGGGATTTGCGGCGCAGGGGACGGCGGGAGCGGCGCCAGCAACTCGACCACGGCCTTCGGCGGCGCGATCCCAGCCTCGCCCGGACCGTGGATGATCGCCATCGTGGCGCCGACGGGGAGCTTATCGCCCGGTTTGGCGATCAGTTTCTCGACGGTGCCATTTTCGAACACTTCGACCTCGATGGCGCCCTTCTGGCTCTCCACCACCGCGATGATGTCACCGCGTGCAACTGAGTCGCCCGGCTTCTTCAGCCACTCAACCAGCGTGCCATAATCCATGTCGGCGCCGAGCGCCGGCATCTTGAACTCGCTCATTACGCCCCGCCATGGGGCCGACGGTGGAGACGCGCGCTCCCGAAATCCGTCCCTACGACCCGCGTCATTGGTTGCCCTCGAGCGTCGACGTATCGCCTTCAGGCAGACCCAACTCACGCGCCTTCAGCAGCCGGCGCATGATCTTGCCCGACCGCGTCTTGGGCAGATTGGGCGTGAACTCGATCTCCTTCGGCGCGACTGCCGCGCCGAGCTTCTTGCGCGCGAGCGCGAGGATGTCGCGACGCAGCGCCTCGCTCGGCTCATGGCCAGGCTTCAACGCGACGAAAGCCTTGACGACCTCGAAGGCAACCGGGTCGGGCTTGCCGATCACGCCCACTTCGGCCACCGCCGGATGCTCCATCAGGGCGCTCTCGACCTCGAAAGGCCCGATGAGGTGACCCGAGGTCTTGATGACGTCGTCGGCGCGGCCGACGAACCAAAAATATCCGTCGCGGTCGCGTTTCGCGAGATCGCCCGTCAGGTACCAGCCACCGGCAAAGCACTTGGCGTAACGTTCGGGTTCGTTGAGATAGGTGCGGAACATCGACGGCCAACCTGACTTGAGCGCCAGTTCGCCCTGCTCATCGGCCTTCGTGACCAGCTCGACCGCGCCGCCCGCTCCGCGGCGCACGATCGCGGCCTCGATGCCGGGCAGCGGCTTGCCCATTGAACCCGGCTTGATGTCCATGGCGATAAAATTGGCGATCATGATTCCGCCGGTTTCGGTCTGCCACCAATTGTCGTGGAACGGGCGGCCCAGCGCCGCTTGGCCCCATTCGACCGCCTCCGGGTTGAGGGGCTCGCCGACGCTCGCCATGAAGCGCAGCGCCGAGAGATCGTAGCGGCGCACGACATCGTCGCCGTAGCGCATCATCATGCGGACTGCGGTCGGCGCGGTGTACCAGACTGTGACGCGCTCCCGGGTCAAGATGCCGTACCACCGCTCGGCATCGAAATCCTGTTCGTCAACGATCATGGTCGTGAAGTTGGTGAGCGGAGCGACGATGCCGTAGGAAGTGCCGGTGACCCAACCCGGATCGGCCGTGCACCAGAACACATCGCCTGGATGCAAATCGAGCGCGAGCCTGCCAGTCGTATGATGCGCGACGACGGCCGCATGCACGTGAAGCGCCCCCTTGGGCCGGCCGGTCGTGCCGCTGGTAAAATGCAGGAGCGCGGGATCCTCGGGGTCGGTCGGCGGGATCGCGAAATCGGGCGCGCATTGCGCGAGCGCCGGGTCGAGCGCGAGGATGCCCGATCCCGCGAGGGATGCTTCGTGGCCGTCGGATGCCAGCAAGACATGGGCAAGGCTGGGCAGGTCTGCGCGGATGGAAGCGACTTTGCGCCGGTATAGCTGGGCCGTCGTGATGAGGACCTTGCCGCTGCCGATCGACATTCGGGCGCGCACCGGTTCGGGTCCGAAGGCCGAAAAAAGCGGCGAGAAGACGCAGCCGGCTTTGAGCGTGCCGAACGCGGCGATGTAGAGCGCCGGCACGCGGCCGAGGAGTGCAAAGACTCGCTCGCCGCGCTTCACGCCTAAGCGCTGGAGCAGATTGGCGAAGCGATTACTGGCTTGGGCAAGCTGGGTGTAGCTGAGGTCGACGCGGCTCCCGTCCTTGCCGAGCCAGCGCAGCGCGACCTTGTCTCCGCGTCCGGCCGCAACGTGGCGATCGAGGGCCTCGTAGGCGATATTGAGGCCGCGTCCGCCGGGAAGGCCGTCGAGCGCCCGCCGCGCCGTATCCCAACTGAAATTGCGCCGGGCAGCGTCATAATCGGGCATGTTGGGCTCGACGCTCGAGCCCGCCCGCGGCTTGCGGATCAATGGCCTAGCGGAGACTCCTTCCGTCGCAATGTCGGTATCGACCATGGCTCCTGGACATCCTTTTCTCTCGAGCCTGCTCTGGCTCAGTTATTCGGCGGCCTTCTGCGCCGGCTTGCAAAGCGCGCGCGCCGCGTCGACGACATCAGGAATCCGGGGAATGCTGACTGCCTCGAGCGCGCCGTTATAGGGTGTCGGAATATCGAGGCCCGCGACCCGTTGCGGCGGTGCGTCGAGCGAGAAGAAACAGCGCTCGGTCAGCGTCGCCACCATTTCCGCACCGGCGCCGGCGAAGCGGCAATCCTCTTCGACGACCATGAAACGGTGGGTCTTGTTGATCGATGCCGCGCAGGTATCCCAATCGATCGGCTTCAAGCTGCGCAGATCGATCACCTCAGCCTCTATGCCTTCCTTGGCGAGCTCGACGGCCGCCTCTTGGGCAAGCGGCGCCATGCGCGAGTAGCTGAGGATCGTCAAATCCTTGCCGGTGCGGCGCACGACGGCGCGATGCATCGGCGGCGGCTCGGCGACGATGTCGACCATACCCTTGGTGAAGTACAGCAGCTCGTGCTCCAACAGAATGATCGGCTCGTCGCTCGCGATCGCCTGGCGCAGCTGCCAGTAGGCATCCTGTGGCGTCGACGGCACCGCGATGCGCAGGCCGGGAACGTTCATGAACATTTGCTCGAGCCGCTGGGCGTGCTGAGCGGCGAGCTGATGCGCGACGCCGCCCGGTACCCGCACGACCAGCGCCATCGGAAATTGGCCGCCCGACATGAGGGAGATTTTGGCCGCGCCGTTGACGATGGAATCGAGCGCAAGCATGGCGAAGTTGATGGTCATGATCTCAACCACCGGACGCATGCCGACCAGAGCAGCGCCTATGCCCAGGCCGGTGAAACCGCCTTCCGAAATCGGCGTGTCGCGCACGCGCCATTCGCCGTATTTGGCGTAAAGCCCGTCGGTGACGCGGTAGCTGCCGCCATAGAGGCCGACGTCCTCGCCGAGGGTGAAGACTGAATCGTCCTCTTCCATCTCGATGTCCATGGCCCGATTGAGGGCCTGCCAGTAGAGCATCTCCTGTGCCACGGCGTGCCTCCTCAGATCAGGACTTCTTGATGCCGGTTGCAATGCAGCGCCTGCCACGCGGCATCCATGGTCGGTGGCGGGCTGTCGAGCGCGAACTGGACCGCCTCCTCCACCGTCTTCTGCACGTCGGCCTTGATGGCCTCCACCTCGGCCGCGTGGGCGTGGCCGGCATCGACCATGTGCTGCGCCAGGCGTGTGATGTTGTCCGGTCCGGCTGCCGCCAGCTCTTCCGGACTTGGATAGCGGAACTCGAGATTGCGGATCGCCGCCGAGACAGGGTCATGCGCCTGATAGGCCTTCAGCTCGATGACCGGCCGATGGCTATCGGGATCCGCCATCGAATGGCCACGATAGCGGTAGGTCTCGCATTCGATGAATTGCGGCCCGCCGCCGCGGCGGATTCGTGCCAGCGCGTGACGCGTCGCGTCATAAACCTTGAGCACGTCCATGCCGTCGATCTTCTCGGCAGGAATGCTGTACGCAGCGACGCGCTTATACAGTTCCGGTACCGCCGAATGCCGGTGGACCTCGGTGCCGATGGCGTAATGATTGTTCTCGCAGATGAACAGAATCGGCAGATGCCAGAGCCCGGCCATATTGAGCGCTTCATGGAAGGCGCCCTGGTTCATCGCGCCATCGCCCAGAAAGCAGATCACCGTCTCCGGCAGGTTGCGCAGCGCAATGGTGTAGGCGATACCGACGCCGATCGGGCAGCTTTCGCCGACGATCGCATAGCCGCCCATGAAGCGGCGCTCGCGGTCGAACATGTGCATCGAGCCGCCCATGCCGCCGCTCATCCCACCGGCGCGGCCGAACAACTCCGCCATGACTTTGCCGGCCGGCACGCCGCGCACCAGAGCGTGGGCGTGTTCGCGGTAGGTGCTAACGATGTAATCGGAAGGGCTCGCCGCATTGATGACGCCGGCGGCGACGGCCTCCTCGCCGGGATAAAGGTGCAGGAAGCCGGCGATGTTGCGCTTGCTGTACTCCTCGGCGGCACGCTCCTCGAACACGCGCGCGAGGAGCATATCGTGGAGCAGGTGGTGCAATGTCTCTCGTTCCATGTCGATCCCTCGTTTCTTCGACCCGCACCGCCGTCGACTGGGTCTTAGCAGCAGCCTTTGAATCGGCCTTTTTCGCAGGCGTAGCGCGCGCTCTGACGTTCGCGGAAGAACTCCTTGTAGGTCATGATCGGCTCGCCCGGATGGTTCGCCTTGCGGTGCGCCACGTAGGTTTCGTAGTCCGGAATGCCGACCATGAGGCGGGCGGTTTTCACCGCCCAACCCCAGGCGTTTCTGGCTTTAGTCATCGCCGGCTACCGCAACCGTCGGCCCACCGATCTCATGGGTCGTGATCTTTGGCGTACCCCGCGCCTTGCGGATGTCGACGATCGCGTAGACCACCATCAGGACAACGATCGCCACGGCTGCGGCGGCCAGCGTCGCATCGAGATAGTCGTTGAAGATCACGCGATCCATTTGCGCCAGGCTCGTGGCGGGTGCCAAAACCTGGTTGGCCGCCGCCGCCTTGCTGAACTTGATCGCATGGCTGAGAAAGCCGATCGCCGGATTAGAGTCGAAGACCTTCTCGAGCCCCGCCGTCACCGTGCAGATGACCAGCCATGTCGCCGGCACGATTGTGACCCAGGCGAAACGCTCACGCTTCATCTTGAACAGCACCACCGTGCAGAGGATGAGCGCGATCGCCGCCAGCATCTGATTGGTGGCGCCGAACAGCGGCCACATGGTCCAGATGCCGCCATAAGGATCGATGACGCCGGCGTAGAGGAGATAGCCCCACAGCACGCAGGAAGCCGCCGAGCCGATCACGTTGTTGCTCCACGACTTCGTCTCTTTGAAGGCGGGGATGGCGTTGCCGACGAGGTCCTGGATCATGAACCGCAGAACGCGCGTTCCGGCGTCGACCGTCGTCAGGATGAACAGCGCCTCGAACAGGATGGCGAAGTGATACCAGATGCCCATCATCTCGCGGCCGCCGAGGAAGCTCGAGAAGATGGTCGCCATGCCGACCGCCAGAGTCGGCGCGCCGCCCGTCCGCGACAGGATGCTGATCTCGCCGACGTCATGCGCAACCTGGTTGAGCATATCGGGCGTGACGGTGAAGCCCCACGACGACACCACCTGGGCCGCCTGGACCGCGGTGGTGCCGATCAGGCCCGCACCGCTGTTCATCGCGAAATAGACGCCGGGATGGATCACCGAGGCGCCAATCATCGCCATGATCGCGACGAAAGCCTCCGTCAGCATGCCGCCGTAACCGATGAAGGCGATCTGCCTCTCGTTCCCGATCATCTTCGGCGTCGTGCCGGAAGAAATAAGCGCGTGCCAACCGGACACAGCGCCACAGGCGATGGTGATAAACAGGAACGGGAACAGGCCGCCCGCCCAGACCGGGCCGGTGCCGTCGACGTATTTGGTGAAGGCCGGCATCTGCAGCTCGGGACGGGCGATGATGACGCCGACGCCGAGCAGCACGAGGGCGCCGACCTTGAGGAAGGTCGACAGGTAATCGCGCGGCGCCAGCAAGAGCCACACCGGCAGCACCGAAGCGACGAAGCCGTAGCCGATGATGATCATCGCCAGCATCGTCGGGGAAAGATTGAAATAGACTGCCAGTGCCGGCGTGTCGGCGACGGTCTTCCCGTAGACGAGCGCCGCCAGGAGCAGCACCGCGCCGATGATCGACATCTCGGCGATGCGGCCCACCCGGATGAAGCGACTGTAGACGCCCATGATCAGCGCGATCGGAACGGTCATAAATACGGTGAAGGTGCCCCATGGGCTGCCCTGCAGGGCCTTGACGACCACGAGCGCGAGTACCGCCAGGATGATGACGCAGATCAAGAGGACGCCGAGACCAGCGATGGTACCAGCGACCGACCCCATCTCGGCGCGAATCATGTCGCCGAGCGAGCGGCCGTCGCGCCGCGTCGACATAAACAGCACCGTCATGTCCTGGACCGCGCCAGCGAAGACGACGCCGGCGAGAATCCAGAGCGTACCGGGCAGGTAACCCATTTGCGCCGCGAGCACCGGTCCGACCAGCGGTCCGGCGCCGGCAATCGCCGCGAAATGGTGGCCGTAGAGCACGTATTTGTTGGTCGGGACATAATCGAGGCCGTCGTTGTGGACGACTGCCGGCGTCGCGCGCGCGCCATTCACGCCGAGCACCTTGTTGGCGATCCACAGACCGTAGAAGCGGAATGAAATAAAGAATATGCACACCGCCGCGGTCAGCAGCCACGCGGCGTTGACGGGCTCGCCGCGCGTCAGCGCGACAATTCCGAACGAAATCGCACCGAGGACGACGACGGCCGCCCAAAGCAACTTTTGCTGAATGGACATGGCGGGCATGGTTTGCTCCTGTGGCCTTCCTAACGAAACGCCGCCGCTCCCCGGCGACTGTTGCGAAGGTTAAAGAGCGAAATCCGGTGCGGCTTTGATTCAGATCAAAGAGCGCCACATCTTCCGATTTCATTTCGTTTTGCAGTGCGATGACGGTTTGGCGTCGGTTCCGGCGACGTTATCGCACTGCACCGTGAACGCTTATTGATTTACCTCAACGCGCTAGGCGCGGATCGGGAACAAATTCGTTGCCTCGGGCTGCCCGCATTACAAGTCCGTAGGCAGGACGCCGTAGCGATGAATGCTGAATCTGCGACAAGTCAGGGCGACGTGGCGCCGGCCGAGGAGTTGCGCGCGACGCCGCGCGTCGTCGCCGTGCGCGGCTCGGTCGTCGACGTGGCGATGGCCGCCGGACGATTGCCCGCCATCCGCGATACGATCGAAATCGTCTGGGATCGGCCCGGCCGTCTTCTGGCCGAAGTGCAAAGCCATCTCGACGCGCATACGGTGCGCGCCATCGCGCTCCAACGAACGGCGGGTCTGCGGCGCGGCACGCCGGTCCGGCTTTTGGGCGGACCGCTGACGGTTCCCGTCGGCGATTGCGTGCTCGGCCGTCTCATCGATGTCATGGGCGAACCCATCGACCGCGGTGCGGCTCTGCCCACCGACGCGCAACGTTGGCCGATCCACCGCGACGCGCCGGCCCTCGCCCGCCAAAGCGCCAACCACGCGGTCTTCGAAACCGGCATCAAGGTGATCGACCTGCTGTCGCCGCTGGTGCGCGGCGGCAAGGCCGGACTGTTCGGCGGCGCCGGCGTCGGCAAGACGGTGCTCATCACCGAGCTCATCCACACCATGATCCAGAAATACGCCGGCATTTCCGTTTTTGCCGGCGTCGGCGAGCGCTCGCGCGAAGGTCACGAGCTGCTGCTGGAGCTGACCAATTCTGGCGTGCTCGATCGCACCGCTCTTGTCTTCGGCCAGATGAACGAGCCGCCGGGCGCGCGCTGGCGCGTCGGCCTGACGGCGCTGACGATCGCAGAACAATTCCGCGACGTCGCTCGGCGGGACGTTCTGCTGCTGATGGACAACGTCTATCGCTTCGTCCAGGCCGGCAGCGAGGTTTCCGGCCTCCTCGGCCGCCTGCCGTCGCGCGTCGGTTATCAGCCGACATTGGCGACGGAGGTCGCCGAGCTCGAGGGCCGGCTGGTGTCGACCGAAGGCGCCGCCGTCACCGCGATCCAGGCGGTGTACGTGCCGGCCGACGACTTCACCGACCCCGCCGTCGCCGAAATCTTCGGCCATCTCGACAGCGCGATCGTGCTGTCGCGCGGCATGGCGGCGGAAGGCTTCTATCCGGCGATCGATCCTCTGCAATCGACGTCCGTTCTGCTCGACCCGACCGTCGTCGGCGACGATCACTATCGGCTGGCGCACGACGTGCGCGGCACGATTGCGCATTACCGCGAGTTGCAGGACATCATCGCGCTGCTCGGCATCGAAGAGCTGAGCGCCAATGACCGCCGCATCGTGGCGCGCGCCCGCCGCCTGCAACGATTCCTGACCCAGCCGTTCGCCGTCACCGAATCGTTCATCGGCAAGGCGGGCCGGGTCGTTCCCCTGGCCGAGACGCTCAAGGGCTGCCGCGCGATCCTCGACGGCGTGGCCGACGATTGGAACGAAAGCTCGCTCTACATGGTGGGCGCGCTCGACGAGGCACGGGCGCGCGAAGATGCCGGCAAGAATACGGCGGCGCCATGAAGCTCGTCATCGCCACGCCGGTTCTGGTTGCGGCCGATATCGACGACGCCGTTGCGGTGCGGGCCGAGGACGCGAGCGGAAAGTTCGGCATTCTCGATCGGCACGCCGATTTCCTCACCGTGCTCGCGATATCGGTGCTGAGTTGGCGGCGGCGCGACGGGCACGAGGGGCATTGCGCGGTGCGCGGCGGCGTGCTGAGCGTGAGCGGCGGCAAGACCGTCTCGGTAGCCACGCGCGAGGCCGTCGTCAGCGACGACCTGGTCAAGCTCGAGCACGAAGTTCTCGCCCGATTCCGGCGCACAGGCGAAGAGGAGAAGGCCGCACGCGCCAGCTCGACGCGACTCTACCTCGCGGCGGTGCGGCGCATGCTCGCCTATCTGCGCCCGGAACGCGCGGCGCGGACGCTGAGCGGGTCGACGCCCTATGGCGGCCCGCCGGAATCGTGAGACCAGCCATGGCGCCCCAGCACAACGACAAGAACTCGCTCGCCGAACCGGTCTGCCGGGAACGGAAGCGCCGCGAGCTCTGGGCGCGCGAGGGCGAACGCTCGCTGGGCCAGAACCTCGCCTGGATCGGCGTTCTCGGCTGGCTCGTGGTGACGCCCATGCTGATCGGCATCTTCGTCGGCCGGTGGATCGACAAGGTCTGGGGAATGGGCATCTTTTGGACGATCTCGCTGCTCTTTCTCGGCGTCGTCATCGGCTGCGCGTTGGCCTGGCAGAGGATGCACGAAGGATGACCCGCACCCTTCTCATTCACCTTGTGCTCTTCGGTAGCGCCGGATTTGCGCTCGGCATAGCGCACTTCGTCACGCTGCGCGCCAACGTCCGTCTTTACGTAGCGCCAGGTCCGGTCTGGCAGGCCATCGCCCTCAATCTGCTGCGTATCGGAATGACGGTCGCCGCATTTGCGACCGCGGCGGTGTTCGGCGGCGCGATTGCGGTACTGGCCGGCCTGGCGGGTTTCCTGCTCGCGCGCACCGTCCTGGTGCGGGCAGCATGGAGCGGCGCATGACACAGTCGCCCCTCGTCGCCAGTATCGTCTTTCACGCCGGGCCCATACCCGTGACGTCGCCGGTCGTCACCACCTGGGCGATCATGACCGTGCTCGCGCTCGGCTCGTTCCTTGCGACGCGCCGGCTGGCGGTCAGGCCGCGGCGCGGCCAAGCGGTCATCGAGATCCTGGTGACGGCGCTCGAGCAGCAGATTCGAGAGACGACGCAAGCGCCGAGCCATCGCCTGTTGCCGCTGCTCGGAACGCTCTTCATCTTTCTAGTCGTCGCCAATCTGAGCGGCGCCATCCCGGGCGTCCCGCCGCCGACCGCCCACATCGAGACGACCGGCGCGCTGGCGCTCATCGTCTTTCTGTCGACGCACTACTACGGCGTCCGCAGCCGCGGCCTGCTCGGTTATCTCGGCAGCTTCGCCAAGCCGACGATCCTGATGCTGCCGCTCAACCTGGTTTCGAGCGTCACGCGGACCTTCTCGCTCATGGTCCGCTTGTTCGGCAACATCATGAGCGGCGAGTTCGTCATCGCGATCGTGCTGTCACTCGCGGGGCTGTTCGTGCCGGTGCCGTTGATGCTGCTCGAGATTCTCACCGGCCTGGTGCAGGCCTATATCTTCACGGTTTTAGCCGCCGTTTTCATCAGTGCCGCAACCGGAAGCACCGAAGCGGCCTAAGGAGATCACGATGACCATCCAAATGATCAGTATTCTTGCCGCCGCCATCGCGGTTTCCTTCGGCGCGATCGGACCCGCGCTGGGCGAGGGCCGCGCCGTGGCCGCCGCGATGGACGCGATCGCGCGGCAGCCGGAATCGGCCGGCACGCTGTCGCGCACGCTCTTCGTCGGCCTCGCGATGATCGAGACGATGGCGATTTATTGTCTCGTCGTCGCGCTCCTCGTGCTCTTCGCCAACCCCTTCATCCATTGAACCGATGTCGATCGACTGGTGGACGCTCGGGCTGCAAACGGCCAATTTTCTCGTCCTTGTCTGGCTGTTGCAGCGCTTTCTCTACCGCCCCGTGCTGGCGATCATCGCACGGCGCCAGGCGGAGATTGCCGGCCTGATGGGCCAAGCGGACACCGCGAAAGATGCGGCCGAGAAGCTCGAGCGCGACCTGGCGGCCCAGCGCGCGGCAATCACTGCCGAGCGCGACCGCGTCCTGGCAAGCGCGCGGGCGCAATCGGACCGCGAGCGCCAGACGGCGCTGGCCAAGACCCAGTCCGATACCGACGCGCTCGTCGCCGGCGCCCGCCGCGCGCTGGAGCAGGAACGTCACGAAGCGACTGCGACACTACAGAAGGACGCCGCCGCACTCGGCATCGAAGTCGCGCAAACCCTGTTGGCGAGCGTGCCGCCGCCGGGCGTGGGGCCATTCCTCGACGGCGTCGGCAAAATGATCGGCGCAATGCGAGCCGAAGAGCGCGATCGTCTGGTGCGGAGCGCCAACGGCATGGCGGTGCAGGTCGTGACGGCGCAACCGTTGGCCGAGGCGGACCGCGTCGCGTGCCGGACCAAGCTGGGCGTGCTCCTCGGCAAGGACACGGCGCTCGCCTTCGCCGACGATCGAAAGCTGATCGCCGGCATCGAGCTACATTTTCCGAATTCGATCCTGCGCAACACGTGGCGCGATACGCTCGACGCGACGCTCAACCGGCTGAACTCCGATGACCCGACTGACCGACGCCCTTGACGCTTGGCTGCCGACGGCGCTCGACCGGGCAAAGGAGATCAAGCCCGAGCCCCGCGTCGAGCATGTCGGCACCGTACTGACCGTCGGCGACGGTATCGCGACCGTGGCCGGCTTGCCGGACCTGCGGTCGGAAGAGCTGCTCCGGTTCGGCAACGGTGTCCTGGGCATGGCGCTGATGCTGGACGTGGATCGCGTCGGCTGCGTGCTGTTCGGCGACGATGCGGGTATCGCCGCCGGCGATCGGGTGCATGGCACGGGCGCCGTGGTCAGCGTTCCAGTCGGCGACGCGCTGCTTGGCAGGATCGTCGATCCGGTCGGCCGGCCGCTCGACGCCGGCCCGCCGGTGGCGGCCGAGCGCTTCGATCCGGTCGAACGCGATGCGCCGGCGATCGTCGATCGCGATCTCGTTGCCGAGCCGCTGCAGACCGGCCTCATGGTGCTCGATTCGATGTTCACCATCGGGCGCGGCCAGCGCGAGCTCATCATCGGCGACCGCTCCACGGGCAAGACCACGATCGCCGTCGATACAATCATCAACCAGCGCGCTTCGGACGTCATATCGGTCTACGTCTCAATCGGACAGAAATCGTCGGCCACGCGCCAGGTCGTCGAGGCGGTTCGCCGGCACGGTGCATTCGAGCGCTGCATCTTCGTGATCGCCCAAGCCGACAGCGCGCCGGGTTTGCAATGGATCGCGCCCTTCACCGGCATGACCATCGCCGAGTACTTCCGCGACCGCGGCGCCGACGTGCTCATCGTCATTGACGATCTGACGAAGCACGCCGCGGTTCACCGCGAGATCGCCCTCTTGCTGCGCGAACCGCCGGGACGCGAGGCTTATCCCGGCGACATCTTCTATCTCCACGCCCGGCTGTTGGAGCGCGCGGCGAAGCTCGGCGCGAAGCGCGGCGGCGGCTCGATCACCGCCCTGCCGATCGCCGAGACCCAGGCGGG
>Ga0307374_10005770_pt1 | contig 19846 bp, 13 predicted proteins | sample OX3MG_FD_202532 | JGI IMG/M metagenome (GOLD analysis project Ga0307374, IMG submission 202532) | Soil microbial communities from Risofladan, Vaasa, Finland - OX-3 | ecosystem: Environmental > Terrestrial > Soil > Coastal area > Acid sulfate soil | place: Finland: Risofladan, Vaasa | collected...
CCCCACCCCCTCCTTGTGCCTCACTATCCCGCATCCTGCGCTGGCACATCCAACAACTTCACATCCAACGATATGCGCCCCTCAGCCTCATATCGAGCATAAGTCCACTCCGTGCGATCTCAGTCCCCGTAGAGCGCGATGGCAGAGATGTCGGTTCCAACTCCGACGAGGTCAGATAACATCGCGTCACCCCAGACCACGCTGTCACCGGCGATGACTGAGTCGCCCCAGACCACGCTGTCGCCCCAGATGACACTGTCACCCCAGACCACGCTATCATCCCAGATCACGCTGTCGCCCCAGACCACGCTATCACTCCAGATAACGGTATCGCTCCAGATGACACTGTCACCCCATGACCCGGAAATGTCCTGCAGCACAAGACTTCCATTACTGCCGCGGATGACCCGGGGGGAGAGAGCGTAGCCGCTGACGATATCTTTGCACGATATCGCTGCGGGGATATCCAGGAGACCGGCGCCCTGCATGCAGTAGTCATAGCCCGCCGTAGGACTCCAGTTCTTTACCGCGGTTTTCATCAACCGGCCCTTCACTGTGTCCGGTGTGAGCGAGGGATCCTTTTCAATAAGGAGCGCCGCGGCGCCGCTCACCACCGCCGTCGCCATGCTCGTCCCCGAAAGACGGAAGTAGAGAGGAGACAGCGCAGTTGAATGCAGCTTAGTGTAATAATCCATTGGAATGCCGTTTGTGGCGGACCACTGCTGCAGATAGGTCCCTTGAGTAACGGATGAGACGAGCCGGTTGCCAGGCGCCACAAGATCCGGCTTCAGGATATGATCTATCAGCGTGGGCCCGTGCGAGGAATACGATGCCATTACGTCGTCGCTCGGGTCCATCGTGTCCTTCGTATTGGTAGCGCCGACGGTAAGAACGTACGGATCGTTCGCCGGAGACTCGATGCCCCCGAAGGACGGAGCGCTCAGGGGATTATCAGAAACCGATCTGCCGTCGTTGCCGGCTGCGCAGACCACCACAATCCCCGCCTTCCAGGCTGCCTCAACCGCCTGGCACAGTGGATCTGTCGTATAGCTTTCGTAAACCGGATGACCCACCGAGAGGTTCAAGACGCGAATACGATACTTCTCTCGGTTTTGTACGCACCACTGGATTCCGTTGAGAACAGCGTTGATCGTTCCCTGCCCCTGATAGTTCAACGCTTTGATCGCGAGGATTCGCACCCCGGGGGCGACCCCCTTGAACGTCCGCGTGAACTCTGGCCCCGTGCTCATGGCGCCGTTGCCGCCAATCAGGCCACTCACGTGCGTACCGTGTCCGCAGGTATCCAGCGGAGATGTTTCGTCGCTGAAATTCGGTCCGTAAATCAAGCGACTCTCGTGCTCGTCCGTATCCTTGGAGTCGTGTCCATCCTTAGAACCATGTCCATCGTCAAAACCGAAGTGATTGTTACCCTCGTTCCCATGCTGTTCGCTAAAGTCTGGGTTATCATCCACTCCCGAGTCTAGCACGGCGACCGTTACTCCGCGCCCGTCCAGGCGCCATCTGGTGTTGGCGTAATCGGCGCCGACGACGTAATCGGCTGACTCGTCGAGTTTCTTCACGGTGGCGTTGGACGAAACATCGCTGACCCAGGGGAGAGCTTCCAACTTGCGAAGCGACCCGGACGGGATAGATACGCTGAATCCGCGTATGATGGTGAATGTGGACTCAATCCGTCCGCCAAGCGCTTCCACCTGGCTGCGCATCAGGGGAGAAAGCGCCCGCCGCGTTTGGACGATCACGGTCAATCGCGCCGAGCTGCCGCCCGCGGGGGATTTACGAAGCACGGTCGCGAGTGAACTGTCCAGCTTGGAAGCCGCAGACGCTGCCGAAGCTGCGCCCGCCGCGAAGAGCAGTGAAGCGGCAAGAACGACACAGATCGACGATTTCCGGGGCAGCCGGGATGATTTTTTCTCAGTTGGCACAGTTATGGTTTCCGCGGTGTGAAGGGGGCAGTCGATGTCGTTCGGGTGTTTGGGGTTCATCTATCATTTCCCCCGGTGACGTGGGACGCTATCAGAACTGAGGAAGCGCAGTCGGTCCATACCGCGCTTCCAATCCACCGGACGCGACCCCCGCTCGATCGCGATGGGATACGATGTACCTGAACTGGCAAACACCCATCATGTTCGGCGGCGATATTCTGAAAAGCGACGCACGTGCTTGATAAGAGCGCCACACTACGAATTGACCTCCAGCCCGTTCTGTGGCGCCGGTTCACGGACGGATGCGGTCTGAGCATGATATCGGTCTCCTTTCGACCAGTTCTTCTGGCCTGCCCGTCGCTGCCGGGCCCTGCGTTCCGATCTTTTACTTCGCTGACTCCACCCGGTTCCGGCGGCTTCTTCGCCAGTCTCAAGGTTGTCGCATTCATGATACTGAATAACAAAACTTCGCAACAGCGGTCATTCGGCGTAGGAGTGATCAGCCGATAGGCGTAAAACTGAAGCCGCGGCTTGATCTCAGGTGTTGATCCTGATAGAATCTTGCCGATAGGTAATCCTTAGTTCACCTAAATGCGGGGCGAACACTCCGCTGGACTCTCTCCCGAACATGCATGAATTCAAAATTCATTCCGAATACGAGCCCACGGGCGATCAGCCGCAGGCCATCCGGCAGCTTGTTGAATCAATCAATGCCGGCGCCCGGTTCCAGACTCTTCTCGGGGTTACCGGATCCGGTAAGACGTTCACTATCGCCCACGTCATTGCGAAAATCCAGCGACCCACTCTCGTACTCGCTCCGAACAAGACTCTGGCCGCGCAGCTCTGCTCTGAATTCCGTTCGTTCTTTCCGGAAAATCGGGTGGAATACTTTGTCAGCTACTACGACTACTACCAGCCGGAAGCCTATATCCCGCAGAGCGACACGTACATCGAGAAGGACAGCGCGACCAACGAAGAGATAGATCGGCTCCGTCATGCCGCAACCCAGGCGGTTCGTAATCGCCGCGACACCATCGTCGTCGCCAGTGTCTCGGCCATCTACGGCCTCGGTTCTCCCGAAGAGTATCAAAAGGAGGCCGTGGAGCTCGAAGTGGGACGCGACTTTGACCGGGACGATCTGCTGCACCGGTTGGTGGACATGCAGTTCACCCGGAATGACATGACCTTGAGCCGGGGCACGTTCCGTTCACGGGGCGACGCCCTGGAGATCCATCCCGCCAACGAAGACATCACAATTCACGCCGACTTTTTTGGCGATGAGCTGGAGCGGCTGAAGATCCTGAACGCCCTGACCGGTGAGATTATCGATGAGCCGGCGCGGATCACCGTCTTCCCGGCTTCGCATTACGTCGCGTCGGCGGAGAGCACCGAAAGAGCGATCAAGACGATTGAGAAGGAGTTGATCGAGCGGATAGAGTTCTTCCGAGGCCAGAATAAGCTGATCGAAGCGCAGCGAATCGAGCAGCGGACCCGGTTCGACCTGGAAATGATCCGGGAGGTTGGGTTCTGCTCCGGTATCGAGAACTATTCCCGCCACTTTGATGAGCGAGCGCCCGGCACCCGGCCTTATACGCTGCTCGATTATTTTCCGAAGGACTTCATGGTCGTCATCGACGAATCCCACCAGGGGGTACCGCAGCTGCACGGTATGTACAACGGCGACCGGGCACGCAAAGACGTGCTGATTGAATACGGCTTTCGACTGCCATCGGCGGCCGATAACCGCCCTCTAAAGTTCGAGGAGTTCGAGGAGTTGGTGGGACAGGTCATCTTTACGACTGCGACGCCGGGGCCTTATGAGCGGGCGCACAGCGAGCGCGTGGTGGAGCAGATCATTCGCCCGACCGGGCTTATCGATCCTCCGGTGACCGTGAAGCCAACCCGCGGACAGGTGGATGACCTCATCGCTCGTATCCGCGAGCGGGTGGAGCTGCAGGAGCGTGTCCTGGTGACCACCCTCACCAAGAAGATGGCCGAAGACCTTACCGAGTATCTGGAGGAGTTGGGAATCAAGGTGCATTACCTGCATTCCGACGTGCATACTCTGGAACGAACCGAGATTTTGCGTGACCTCCGGCTGGGAGTGTATGACGTTGTTGTTGGGATCAACCTGCTTCGGGAGGGCCTGGACCTCCCGGAGGTCTCGCTTGTCGCTATTCTGGACGCCGACAAAGAAGGATTTCTTCGATCTGAGACATCCCTTATCCAGACCATCGGCCGGGCCGCCCGCAACCTGAACGGCGAGGTCATCATGTACGCCGACAATATGACCGGTTCGATGGAGCGCGCGCTGGGTGAGACGGATCGCCGCCGCCATATACAGGTAGAATATAATGACAGGCACAACATCACGCCGGCATCCGTTACGAAGGCCGTGCGCGACATTATCGAGGCAAAGAAGGTCGCCGAACAAAAGGCGTACTATCGCGTCAGCAAGCAGCCGGAAACGCTGCAGCTTGATGAATTAATGAGTAACCTGGCGGAGTTGGAGAAGCGAATGAAGCAAGCCGCAAAAGCGCTGGATTTTGAGCAGGCCGCGCTGCTCAGGGATGAGATGAAGGACCTCCGCCGCTTTCTCCCCGCTGAAGCTCGGCGATAGATCTTCATTATGCCACAAGATCAGATCGTTATCCGCGGCGCGCGCCAGCATAATCTCAAGAACATCGACGTCACCATTCCTCGGGATCGGCTGGTCGTCATTACCGGTCTCTCGGGATCGGGAAAATCATCCCTCGCGTTCGACACCATCTACGCTGAGGGCCAGCGTCGCTACGTGGAATCTCTCTCATCGTACGCCCGGCAGTTTCTCGGGCAGATGGATAAACCCGACGTCGATTACATTGAAGGTCTCTCCCCGGCTGTCTCCATTGACCAGAAGTCGGCGACTCGGAACCCTCGCTCAACCGTTGGCACCGTTACCGAGATCTACGATTACCTGCGCCTTCTCTTCGCGCGTATCGGAAAGCCTCACTGCCCTAAATGCGGCCGCAGCATCACCCGGCAGACAGTCGAACAGATTGTGGATACGGTGATGGATCTGCCCGAGGGCAGCCGGATTCAGGTGCTTGGGCCGGTGGTTCGGGGTCGTAAAGGCGAATACAAGTCGGTCTTAGAGGAGGTGCGAAAGAACGGCTTTGTGCGTGTCCGGGTAGATGGCGAAAACTACGAGCTCACCGACGCGATTCCGATGGATCGATACAAGCAGCACACGGTTGAGGTGGTGGTGGACCGGTTGATAGTCAAGCCGGATGTTACCCGCCGGCTGGCAGAATCGATTGAAACAGCGCTGAAATTGGGCAAGGGCGTGGGAGGGGTGCTCTTAGAGAGCGGCGAGGAGCTGCTGTTCTCGGAAAGCCTGGCCTGCGTGGAATGCGGCCTTAGCTTCGAGGAGCTGGCGCCGCGCAACTTCTCGTTCAACAGCCCTTACGGCGCCTGTCCCGACTGCCATGGATTGGGTACGCATACCGAGCTCGATCCTGATCTGGTGATGCCCGATTGGTCACGTTCTCTCGCGGGGGGCGCCATCGCCGCGCTCGAGCGCAGCAGCAGCGAATACTATCCTCGCATTTTTCAGTCGCTCGGCGACGCGTATGGATTCGACGTCAACCGTCCGGTTAGTGAAATGACGGATGCTCAGCGCAAAGTTATTCTGTACGGCGCGACGAAAAGGGTACCCGTCTCCTTTACCAACCGGCACGGCCGAATCCGTCGGTATGAGACCAGCTTCGAGGGTGTGGTCAATATACTCAGGCGGCGCTACAGGGAGACTTCATCTCAGGGCATTAGAGAGGAGATCGAGCAGTTTATGTCCAGCCGGCCCTGCGCCGCGTGCAAGGGAATGCGGCTAAAGCCGGAGAGCCTCGCGGTCTTGATCGATGGCCGGAATATCTCCGAGGTATCGTCGCTGGCGGTGGATGACGCGCTTCTCTTCTTTGATTCGATGGAGCTAAGCCCGCGCGATTATTCAATTGCACGGCAGATCGTCAAGGAGATCAAAACCCGGCTCGGCTTCCTGCTGAACGTCGGTTTGGACTACCTCACGCTGGACCGGGGCGCCGCTACACTGGCGGGAGGAGAAGCGCAGCGAATCCGGCTTGCGACGCAGATAGGGTCGGGGCTAACGGGCGTGCTGTACATTCTGGATGAGCCGAGCATTGGGCTGCACCAGCGTGACAACTGCCGGCTTTTGGAAACCCTGATCCGGCTCCGAGACCTCGGCAACACGATTATTGTGGTAGAGCATGACGAAGAGACCATTATGGCCGCCGACCACGTGATTGACATCGGTCCCGGCGCCGGAGTCCACGGCGGTCACGTGGTGGCGCAGGGTACGCCGGAACATATCGCGGCGCAGCCCCAATCGATCACCGGGCAGTATATCAGTGGCGAGCGCCGGATTCAAACTCCCGCGCGGCGCCGGCAGCCGCGCGGGGAGCCGGTGGTGGTTCGGAATGCGCGGTCGCACAATCTGACCGGTATCGACGTGGCTTTCCCGATCGGCGTCTTTATTTGTGTGACCGGTGTTTCGGGGTCGGGAAAGAGCACTCTGGTGCAGGAGACGCTTTTCCCACGTCTCAAGTATCTGCTGCAGGGAAGTCACGGCGCCTGGGGCGCTCACGATGAGATCACCGGTTTCGATCAGATCGACAAGGTCGTAGACATCGATCAATCGCCCATTGGCCGGACGCCGCGCTCCAATCCCGCGACCTACACGGGTGTCTTCGATCAAATCCGCGATCTCTTCTCCCAAACGCAGGAGGCAAAGGTTCGAGGTTATATGCCGGGCCGGTTCAGTTTCAACGTCGCCGGCGGACGCTGCGAGGCGTGCAAAGGCGATGGGATCATTAAGGTGGAGATGCACTTCCTTCCGGATGTCTACGTGCCGTGTGATGTCTGCAAGGGCGCCCGGTACAATCGTGAGACGCTGCAGGTAAAATATAAGGGTAAAAGTATCTCTGAAGTCCTGAACATGACGGTCGCGGAAGCCCTGGAGCTTTTTGAGCGGATTCCGGCGATTGCGCGGCGGCTTAGAACAATATGCGACGTTGGCCTCGACTATATTAAGATGGGACAGCCGGCGACGACTCTTTCAGGTGGTGAGGCGCAGCGGGTCAAGCTCTCTTCCGAGCTCTCCCGCCGCAGCACCGGGCGGACGCTCTATATATTGGATGAGCCAACGACCGGGCTTCACTTCGCAGACATTCAGAAGCTCCTGGAGGTGCTCCACCGGCTCGTGGACGCGGGCAACACGGTCCTCGTGATCGAGCACAACCTGGATGTCATCAAAACCGCAGATCACGTCATCGACTTGGGCCCGGAGGGGGGCGATAAGGGTGGCCGCGTCGTCGCCGCCGGCACGCCCGAGGAAGTCGCGCAGGTTGAAGAATCGCATACCGGCCGGTTCCTCCGGGAGGTTTTGCTGGGCCGCTCGCTGATTGAGGCGCGAAGTTATGCGAGCGCCAGCGCGTCCATGCCGCTGGCTCATGAACACGCCGCCGGCTGAAAGTTGAACGGTCGCCGGCCCGATAGAAATTCACTGACGCGGACCCGGTGGCGCAGGCCTCCGTACCTGTGTCGGATTGTAGGAGCCGAATCCTTTCGGCGATTGCCCGGTGGCGCTAACCGGTCTCTTGAACAGGGGTGCATGATGGCATTTACGAATCCTTTCGGCGATTGCCCGGTGGCGCTAACCGGTCTCTTGAACAGGGGTGTATGATGGCATTTACGGGCTTTTCCGATGATCAGTTCAGTGTGTTTGAGCGGGCTGGATTCTCTGAGCGAATGACCGGAATCCGATCTCTAATCCGGCCCGGCCTGCTCGCGTTGGGAGAGGTTCTGGCGCCGCTGCTTTCGGCCCGGGCCGGTCATCCGCTCTATCCGCACGTTGCTCTTCATGCGCGCCGCCGTGTTAATCCGCCGGATGATACCTGGGTCGCTTTCAGCCGGGCGTCCCGCGGTTACAAGGCGTATGCCCATTTCGAGGTGGGTATCTCCGCCGAGAGCCTCTTTTTTGGATTGGTTCTCAAGGATGAATCGAGTGACCGGGGGATTCTCGGCCGGAAGATCATTGAGAATCCCGAAGAGATGATGAAGATCGCCGCTCGCCTGAAGGGTTATATCATAGACGAGCTGCCGGGCGTCGCGGCGAACCACGCGACACTTGAGCAATACGAGAAGCTGGCCAACGCGCTGGTGAAGCGCAAAACGTCCACGTTCCACTGCTGCCGGACTCTCGCCGGCGCCGACCGGCGTGCGGCTGATCCATCCGCCGTCATCAAGCTGGCGCAAGATTACATCAAGCCGCTGCTGCCGCTGTACGCGTGGGCGACGACGGTATCAGAGTAGGGCTTCTGACAGGCCCGGGACATTAAGAAGGGGTCCGAGGCGCTCAGCAGCCTTATTCTGGATCTCCTCCGAGGCTTCAATGGCCGCGGTTTTTTGCGCAGCGGTAAGTGGCGGCACGTTGTTTGCCTTTGCGGCCGGCGCCGGGCCTGGCGCGGCGAGAGCGATTAAGCTTCGTGTCAGCGCCGGAAGGCGAATGGCAAACTCTTCACCTGTCATAAGACGCGTGCGATCGAGCGTCGTCTCAATCTGCGCCTTGACCGTGTCGGGCGCCTTCAGATAGCGCGTGATCTGCGCGGCCAGAATACTTTTGCGAGCCAGGAACTCCTGCAACGAGTAATCGACCCGCGCGCGTTGGAGCAGCATCCCGATCTGCTGAGCACGCTGGAGAGCGAGGTAGCTTCCGGCCATCGACGCGGCTTGCGAACTGGGCGAGGCGTTCAGTATAGCCATCGCGGCAAGCTGATCATCGGCGCTGATATTCAGCGTCTGATACTGAAACGCCGCCAGAAAGTCCGGCTTTACTGAGACGGCCTGACGCGATGGCGCCTTTCCGGTGGCGAGCGCGGCTTCCGCGGTGGTCACGGCGCCGGTGAGAGCCGCTCGCGTGCGCTGGCTTTGAGTATCGTTCAAATCCCGAAGCTTGTCCGCCTTGGCGAGCGATGGCTCAGCGGCGCGGATCTCCGTTCCTGTGAACCCCAGAGTCAGCAGTAGCCGGATCGTCTGAATCTGCTTTTCGAGCACTACCCTTTCAACCTGAAGCGCTTCGCGAAGATTCCGAAGATCGGAGGGCTGCGCCATAGTCGATGGTTTCGGCCCGAGCGCGGCGTCGGCCGCCGGAGAATCCAGCAGATTCTCCAGCGCCGCGGCCGTGGATGCGTCTGTTTCGCGCGACGCCGGCGTGGAGGCGGCGATCAAGCCGGCAACCCGCATCTCCAACGCGCTGCGCTCCCGAGCGAACTGGTCCGGCGGTATGGCGCCTACACTCGTGAGGATGGCGGCAATCGCGGTCCCGTTCGTCGGCCAGAGCCTTTGAACCCGCGCTGCAAGCTGCTCTTTACCCGGAGCGCCCAGCCGCCGGGCGCGCTGGACGTAATTTCGGGCTACCTGGATATTCGTTACCGTGGGCTGCGGTTTCAGCAGCACGCCTCGTTGATCCGCGCTGAGCGACGGCAGCAGCGTCAGCGCCGCGCGCTCCAAGTCGCGCTGCCGGACCGCGTTCCATTCATCATCAAGAGCCGATTCTGTGTCAAGCGCAGCGCTGAATCCAACGGGAAGCGGCCGGCTGGAAACAATCGCGTTCCGTTCCTCCCGCAATAGATGGTTGACCCGCTCAGCGGTGGTGAGCGGGCCGGTAGGGTTGTCGGGCCATGAATCGGGAGGCGGCAGCATCTGTTTCAAGACGGTTCTTTGAGCGGGAGTCAAATCAAGCCGCGCAAGATTCTGCACCGCAGTCAACTCTCGCATCAGCGTCGTCGCTGGAATGGCGGCGGGAGCCGGCTCGGCGGCGGTATCTCCCGTCTGGTGAACTCGTTCCGGAACTGTGATGGCAAAGGCGATTTGCGACAGAGCCACCGCCAGCAGCCATCCCGAAACCAGCGCCCGCGAAAGCGCAGCGCGGATCAAACGCCGCCCCGAAGCGCCATGAGTTGAATCAAACATTACCCGCGAATCCCCTTCCTCGACTCTATTACCCTACTATTGTAACCCTTAGAGCGCCGAACACAACGGGACGCGGAAGAGCCTATAAATGGAGCGCGGACCATTCCACGGCGAGCCTCAAAAAACTGACCATGTCTTTTTTTGTCCACCGGTTTTGCGGAAGTGATTCAAACTGCCTTCGACGCGCTAAAATGATGATGCAGCCTGACGCGCCGTATCAACGCGGCCTCGAACGAGCGAGAGATGGGAACCCGACCGGGATCTCGCAGTCCGCGGCGCCCAGAAAAGCGCCCATCGGCGAGTTTATTCTCCAAGAACGCGGGTAAAGCGTGACATAGTCCGTCGCGCTCTTCCTTGCAGATTGTTATCCCTCAGGGGGGAAGAAAGGGTCTCTGTTCAATGAAGCTCTCTATCGGGAGGATTGTCGCGACGGCCGGTCTCGCGGTCGCGCTACTTTGCAGCGGCGCAGCCTTCGCCGCGACGCACAGCAAGATGGCGAAGCATCACATGGCAAGCAGGATGAGTTCTACCCATCATCACATGGCGAGGCACATGACTGCCGCGCATCATCGAATGGCCGTCAGCAAGATGGCCTCTCACCATCGCATGGGGTCCCGGATGAGCGCGATGCATCGCCGCACCGGCGTTTCGCATCATCGAATGGGCGCCCGGGTGAGCGCGATGCATAGTCACATGAGCGCCAAGAGCCATCGAATGGCCGGACACATGAGCGCCAAGAGCCATCGAATGGCCGGACACATGAGCGCCAAGAGCCATCGAATGGCTGGACACATGAGCGCCAAGAGCCATCGAATGGCCGGACACAAGATGGCAGGGAAAATGCACGGAAAGATGTAACTCGTTCCGAGCCATGATCCGAAGCCGGTCGGGTACGTCCTCCGACCGGCCTTTTTTGTACTTTAACGGCGGGGCCGAGGCCTCCCCGTCATACTTCATTCAGGCGCCAGCCTGATGGTTTATTGCAGTGGTTACGGAGTGGTGGATGAGTATGTCAACGCGTGGAATGTGGGTGGTGCGGACTTCAATCACGTCGCCGTCGGCCGTCGAAAGAATAGTGGAGATCGCCTCGCGACATCAGATTAATACCCTGGTGGCGCAGGTGCGGGGCCGCGGTGACGCCTACTACCTTAATGGACTCGAACCATTGGCCGATGCTCTCGCAGATGCTCCCCATTTTGATCCCCTCGCTGAGCTGATCCGCCGGACAGCCGGCTCAGATATCCGGGTCCATGCCTGGTTGAACGCCCACTTCGCATGGGAGGGACCGGGCCAGCCACAATCGCCACGTCACCTGGTAAACCTTCATCCCGAGTGGTTGATGCGCCGTGCGGATGGTCGCGTGGCCAGCGCAGGCGCCGAATGTGAAGGCGCCTACACCTGTCCATCCAATCTCGATGCCCGGCAGCATCTTGCCGCCGTTTATCTCGACGTCGCGCGGCGATATTCCGTGGACGGGATTCAATTCGATTACATCCGCTATCCGTCCGGCGACTATTGCTATTGCGATAGCTGCTCATTCCGCTTCCGGGAGTACTTACGCTGGTGGGACCCCGAGTCGGACGCGGTGACTGACGCCGATCTCAAGGACCTGCCGCTCCGGGAGCTTACCGCCCGTCATCAACCGGAATGGGACCGGTTCAGAAGGACACAGATCAGTGAGCTGGTTCGCCAGGTTTACCGGAATATGAAGGCGGAGAAACCCGAGGTCCTGGTTTCCGCAGCGGTTTTCGCCAACACCGACGACGCTTATCGCAGCCGGTTCCAGGATTGGAAGTCATGGCTCGCGGAAGATAATCTGGATGTCGTCTGCCCGATGGCCTATACGACCGATGGCAGCCTCTTCACGGCGCAGATCAAGGAAGCGGTGGACGCATCTCGAGGATCCAAACCGGTCTGGGCCGGAATTGGCGCCTATCGGCTCGATTCCTCCGACTGCGCCGATCGGATCGCCCGCGCAGAAGACGCCGGCGCCGCGGGCTTTCTCCTCTTCTCCTACGGCGCCATGACCAATGAAGGCGCCAGCGAGGATTATCTCGCCGGGCTTGATGGATAACGCGTCGCGCTGCCCCTCATTCAGTCTTTAGGCGTCATTCCACGGTCACCGGATGCTCGATGACGCCATCATAAAGATAGCCATCGTCGTTGAAGGGGGCTGTGACGGGCTGCGTATAGCCGGTTGAATCGGTGGCGCGAGCCTGAAGCTGGTACTGGCCGGGCCGGGCATCCCATTCCAGATCCCACCGCACCCACGCCTGTGCGATGTTCGGTTCGCGCAGCCGGGCCGGCTGCCAGGCGCCGTCCCGGTCAAATCTTACCTCTACCCGTGCTATCGTTCCCCGAGCCGACCACGAACGGCCGCGGATCAGGCGCTGGCCCGGCGCCAAGGAGGCGTTCCAGGGCAGCTCGAAGGCGCTCTTGGTGTTCATCGCGGACAGCGGCGCGCCGCGGGCCGGCGGCTCGGCCTCAAAACCGGGCCCGGTCATCACGTACTTCTCGGTGTTCCAGTAGCAGTAGAGCGGTGTTTCAGCCACGTACAAGCGGCCGACCCATTTGATGTTGAAGATGCCGGCCCAACCGGGTACCAGCAGCCGCGCCGGGAAGCCGTGATCCGGTGGAAGCGTCTGCCCGTTCATGGCGTAGGCTAAAAGTGTGTCATCGGCGAGCGCCTTGGCGATCGGGAGAGGGCGGGAGACCTTCAGGTCGTCCAGGCCCTCCACCATCACCTCACAGGCCGACGTCCTCAGCCCCGCCCGCGCTAAAATCGCCCCCAGAGGCGCGCCGGTCCATTCGGCGACGCCGATGGCCCCCATCTTCCAGGACGTTCCCGGAATATCCGTTTCGTACGCTTCGCCGAGGAAAGTTCTCGCGTTGCCGGCGCATTCGATGGCGCGAATGACCGAAACTGAGGGGATGCCCAGCAGATCATCGTAACCGATCTCCAGGGACCGCTCAACTCCGGGACCCTCCACGCGTACTTTCCAGGTCTCCGCGTCGATCCGCGGCGTGGGTGAGTGATTACGGACGTAAAACAGCTCGTTGGGAACGAGATAGCCCCGATCGTAAAGGGTCTCCCAGCGCATCTCCTGGTCCGACCCGTGATCGATAAAGAACTCGTCTGGTGTTGGCTTGACGAGCACGCTCGACGAGGGCAGCGTTTCGGACGCTGAACCTGGCTGCGAGCTCTCATTTGCCGCACTGACGGCGGCTGGCTGGTTGTCGCCGGCGGAGTGGGCGAGTTGGCTCCAACGGCGGCGGGATCGTCCCATCACCTGAGCGCGCTCCCACGCCCCACGATCTTCCTCATTTATTCCCATTGGCGTTTCCGTGACCCTGTACGGTGACTCTCTTCGATTTGTGTTGAGCAGGTGTTGCGAAGTCGTAGGCGCGGGCCAGCCTGCCGGCTTACCCGTGCTATGCTTCTATCATAGCCGCCAAGCGATCTGAGTTACACACGGCGCCGGGACATAACCGGGCGCCGCAAAAAGCCTGGGATTCCGAGCGACCGGCCGGAGCCTTGCTTTACGGACGATCAAGCGGAACAGCTCAAGCTGAACCGGATCTGTGAAACCAGTGAGGTTGATCTCGCACCGGTCCACGCTTTCCAGCACAAGGGTGAACCCGCAGCCGCGCTCGACACGATAGACTGCGCGTATTTCATCCCAGAGGAAGGAAGAACCTGCAGAGCTATTCCCGACGGCAATTCCGTGCTCGTCGGTGATGATGCATTTGGGCCGCAGGAGCGCTAACGCAGGGGCACGGAAGAAGAGCGGGAGCGCCACCAGGGTTGCGGCGAGTATACAGAAAGTGTTTGACATCGCCAGATAGGAGATGCCAGCGCCCCAGAGACACCAGAGCGCGCCCCAGAAGGATAGACAGGCTATCAGTCTACGGCGATCGGGGGCCCATATCCGCACCGCCCCATGACTCGCTGCCTCGCTTCCGCAGATTAACGTGGGCGCATGAATTAAGAGTTCGTCCTGTCTTTGCATGCCAGTTCGCGCTTATCAAACCGTTTGAATCTTTATCATTTAGTTCGTGTATTCCGGAAAAATCACTCTGGGTCGGCAGTCGGGATGGTGAAACAGAACTCGCTGCCCTCTCCGGGTTGGCTGGTCAACCAGATCTTTCCTCCGTGAGCGTCCACGAGAATACGGGTGATATAGAGGCCCAGCCCGACTCCCTTATTGGCCTGGTTGGCGCTATCGCGGGTGAACGTGAAGTACCGCTCAAAAACCTTCTCCTGCTGTTCCGGGGGAATGCCGGATCCATAATCCCGGATGCAGATCCGGGCAAAGCGGCCGGCGCCCTCCGCACGAACTTCAATCCGTCCATCTCGAGCCGATGCTTTACTCGCGTTACTGAGCAGGTTCACCAGGATCAGCTTGAGGTATGCCGCATCCGCGAGTACGAATAGATCCGCAGGAATCTCCACAAACACCTGCTGCTCCTGCGGAAGTGTCGCAGCCCGCAGCTCGGTCAATAGGTTATGCGTCAGAGTAGCGAGATCGACGCGCGCCGGTTCAACTCTAAGCGCCGCCTGCTCAATGCGTGATTCGGTCAAAATGTTATTCACCATAGCGGTGAGGTAATCGGTGCTGCGGATGATGCCCCGTGCGAAGCGTCTCTGGTCCTCCGGATCGGTCTCCGGATCGATGATCAGGGCGCTGGCGTTCCGGATCCGGTGAAGTGGGGTGCGCAGCTCGTGGGAAATCATGCCCACGAATTGGCTGCGAATCGAGTCGATTCGACGGAGCTCCTCGGCCGACCTCTGGAGCGCTTCGGTATACCGCGCGACGCCGATTGCAATCGCCACGTGATTGCCGAAGATCATCAGCATGTTTAATTCTTCATCCGTGATCGGGCGGCGGCGAATCGCGTTATCCACCGAAATCGCCCCGACAACCTGGTTCTCGGCGATGAGCGGAACCCGGGCGAAGGCTGATATGTGCAGGTTTCTCAGCCCGCTCGCCTCGTCTGCCGTGAGGTCCACGTCCACGTCATTGTGATCATCCAGCACGTGCAGCGGACGCTTTTCCAACACGGCGCGGGCCATGGTCCCGCTTTCCGGCCGGATTTCGATGCGAAGTGGGTCCGTGCGAATAATCTGGCCGCCCTCGTCGGTACCCCGCATCCGGTCGAGGCTATTCTCCTCCTCATTCTTCAAAAAAATCCCTACCCGGTCGAAACCCAGCTTGCGGATGAGGCTATCTGCCGCAAGATCCAGCACCTGATCAAGAGTTGTGCAGCCATTCAGACTGGCGCTGATCTCGCGCAGATCGGTGAGGCGCTTGACCTGGCGCGCCAGGTAGTCATGGAAACGGATATTCTCGAGGCCTACGCCCAGCTCATTCGCGACCAGTTCCAACAGCTCCAGCTCCAGGGGCGAGAAGTTCTTACGGAGGCGCGCCAGCGTAATGAGCACTCCGATTGGATGTTCGCGCGATTTCATCGGCGCGCAGGCGTAGCATTGAAACTCACCGCATCGCCAATCGGGGGGAGAATGTCGCCGGGCGCTCAGAAGAGCGTCCCATCGATCTCGCCCCGGGGTCTGCTGCTCGGGAAGCACGTGGTCGAATAGAATCTGCCGCGCTTCATCGGGATTGATGCCCACCGCGTAGCTCAACTCAAGGCGCCGGGTATCGTCGTCCACACGAAAAACAGCGCCCACCTCCACGCCGATCGAGTCCATCAGCATCTGCAAACCGTTGGAGAGAACCTCCTCGGGATCGAGCGATTGGCTCACTGTGCTGGCGATCGCCGCCAGCGCTGAGATCTGGCGGTGCCGCTCCCGGTATTCGGCCGCCGACTCCTGAAGTTGTTCCCGCAGTATGCGGTTCTCGGTGAGCACCTGAAGATGTGTCTCGGTGTCACCAAAAGCCGCGACAATCTCCGGGTAGAACTCTTCACCCGGTGTGGCGCGCGCCACCTTTGAATCGGTGGTGAACACCACGATGTGATGAACGATGGCGCCATCCTCGCTTGATTCGGTTGTAACGCAGACCTTGCCGAATCCAAAGTTGATCGCCGCTGTCGCCCCAAAGAGACTGCCGGCTATGGCAGAGAACTCCGGACCGGTGAACATGGAGATACGACGAGCTGTTCCCTGAATCCGGATCTGCAGCTGCCCATCTCCTGCCTCGACCTCCGCGCCGGTAGGATAGAGACTCTGAAGCGCCTCGTCCACCATGAGAAAGTATTCGTCGAAGTTGAGATTCCGGTCAATCCCCATCGCTTTCTTGAAATCGCGGTCCAGCCGTACCCCCACCGCGATGCCGGCGTCACCGACGCACGACGAGGCGATATCACCTCCTACGGCGGACTCTAAAACCGAAGTCAGTCCCTCGACCAGCTCCGAAAGAAGCGTCTCGCGAGAGAGCTGAATGGATCCATGAACCTCGCCAATCATGCGGTGTACCTCTCTCCCGGCCTCTCCCCGCATCGGGAGAGGGGTCTATAAGTTCAGCGGGAGGCTCCGTTACCGCTCGTCCGGCGCATAGATACAGTCGTCGAGCGCGCGGTCATAGTCAAAAATCTCGTCGTCTTCGAAAAAGCGGGGGATTTCTTCATTTGCCGCTGCGACGGACTCGGACGCGTGCGCCAGGTTGGACTGGGTGCTCATCCCAAAATCACCCCGGATGGTACCGGCCGCGTCGTTGCGCGCGTTGGTAATGCCGCCCACGAGATGGTCTCGAACGACACGCACCGCGTCCAGACCTTCCCAGCATGCGGCGACGATTGGCGTCGATTTCATAAACTCCGCCAGGCGCGGGTAGAACGGCCGGCCCACCAGGTGAGAATAGTGGGTGGCGAGCCTCGCATCATCCAGTTGGACCATTTTGAGTCCTGCGAGTTTCAATCCCTTGCGCTCGAACCGGCTCAATACCTCACCCAGAATGCCGCGCTGGACGGCATCCGGCTTCAGCAGCACAAGCGTTCTTTCATGATTATCATTCATCGCTAACTCTATTCTCTCCCTCTCTTCGAAAATTCAATCCCGCGGCGGGATCATTCCACCAGGCGCTCAATCCGCCGCGATTCCGGGCGGCGCGTGCGGCAGCCCTTGTGTCACTGATCCATCATAGCGCTTCCCGACGTTTCGCGTTGTGAATGAGCGCCGGCGGAATAGATCAAAAGATGAGGCATTGACCGGCCAGGGACGCGAGGCGCCGGGCGCGGGCGAGTGGCGCGACGGGAGGGTCTTTGGAATGGAAGTGGCCCGGTCGCGGTATAATAGGGCGAAGCTCCGACCCCGGGCAATGTGATTCCAAACGCGGTGGTGGGAGCGCCGAGGACGCGGCACGGATATGATTTCAGAGGAAGTGGACACGAAAGGGAAGGACGGAGCGCCGGCGAATGCCGACGTTTCTCGCCGGCTGCGCGCGGCCCGGCTATCTCTTCTGTCCAACTTCCTGCTGGGCGCTCTCAAGCTGGCGGTCGGGATCATCACCGGGTCTATCGCCATTCTTTCCGACGGTGTCAATTCAGCGTGCGATCTCTTCGCCAACGGTCTGACCTACTTCGCCGTCATGCGATCCGGTCAGCCTCCCGATCCCGATCATCCCTGGGGACATGGAAAGTACGAAAGTATTGCCGGCATGGTCGAGGCTTTCGCCATATTCGGGGCCGGCTTATATATTCTTTTGGAGGCGGTGAGGGAGCTCCGGAGTCATGTTTCTCAGCATGCCGGCATGGTGGGCATTTTAGTGATGGTGGTCTCGATCATCGTCAATTTCATGCTCTCTCGGAGGGTGCTCAGGATCGCGTCGGAGACCGATTCGATTGCTCTGCGCGCCGAGGGCCAGCATATCTGGACCGACGTGCTTACCTCGGGTGGTGTCCTTGCGGCGCTGCTGGCGAGCAAATTCTTGGAGATTCCTCATATCCAGGCCGTTGCGGCCATCTTTGTTTGCGCGCTGATTTTTCGAGCGGCGTACGGTGTCTCGCTCATCGCCTTCGCGCCTCTGGTTGACCAGGCGCTGCCGGCCGATGAAACCTTAGCAATTCAGACGCTTTTACGGTCAGACAGCCAGGTTTTGGGTTGGCACAATCTCAGAACTCGACGCTCAGGCCCTGTTCGACTGGTAGACGTGCACGTGATGCTGCCCGACGAAATGACTTTTGTGGAGGCGCATCGTCACGCCGAGGCGCTGGAATTGGCGATACGAGACGCGCTGCCCGGCGCCACCGACGTCATCATCCACGCCGAGCCTTACTTAGAGGAGAGCCAGCACCAGGAGGAGTACCATCGCTCCGAGGAACGAAATGAGTGAGTAGGTATTAGGTCTAGGGTATCGGGTTTTAGGCCCCAAGCGATGAATCAGAGTCGGCGCCCGGTACCTCGCGCCTCGTACCCCGTACGTCGCGCCCTCTCAGATGTAGTTATAGCCGTACCAGAGCAGTGGAAAGGGGAAGAGAGACCGCAGAATGGATCCGAGCGGGTCTTCGGGCATTGGGATTCCGGGGAGACCGGGTGGTGGCCCAAAGACCAGCGCCGCGAGACGGTTGATCTCGACATCAAGGTACTGGCGGCGCCAATCGAAGGTGACGCTCTCTTCAGCGTCGGAGGTGGAGAGCGTCAGGTCATTGGCGATCTCTTCGCCAACTCGCTCGAAGAGCAGCGCCTGCGCCTTCTCAAAAAATGCGCCCGGTTTTAGAATCTTGATGGTTCCTGGAAAGGCACGTTCAGACCGGGTCGCGGTTTCGCCGGCCAGGACTTCCAAATCGTAGTCTCCGGGCATCTGGGTGACCTCAATCTCACTCGCGCCGGCTGCGGCTTTACCGAGCGCGCTCCAGACAGCGGTGCGACTGCCGGCGTATTCCCGGACCCGGGCGATTCCATCGTTACCGGCCCGCTGGACGCCGAGATAGGCGACAATCTCTCCGTCACGCTCCACCACCCAGGTGTCGGCGCGGGTGTTCATCAGCATCCCGGACCCGAGCATGAGGAGCCAATCATCCACCGATCGCTCGAACCGCACCGGCTGTGTCTGGTGAAGGCGGACGAGCGCGTGAGCGTCCTCGGGAACCGCGTGGCGGATAAGTCCGGGCGGATCGATCTGGGGTGGCTTTAATCGGTACGTGTTGAATCGACCCGCCGGGACACATCCCATGCGCTGATAGAGACTGCGGGATCCCGAAACCAGCAGGAGGTCGCATCCCTCGGCGCGAGCGCTTTCTTCAACGTCAGCCATCACGCGACCGGCATGACCCTTGCCCCGGTGATCCGGATGTGTGCACACCGCGCCCACGCTCGCCGTGCAGAGCGGCATGCCCAGAATCCACGCGTCGCGGTTGACGTAGCCCGCGTGGCAGATGACCTGGCCGTTCTCCCAGACGGTGCGCAGCCGGCTGCTGTTGTCGGGATGAAAGAGAAGCGGATACTCCCTCTGCATATCGCCGGTGGTGGACCGGAAAACAAGATTGCATAGACCGGCCACGGTCTCGATCTCAGAGGTCATGCAGCCGCGGGGACCACCCTCGTCCGGATGGGAAAGCATAAATCCGCGCTCGTTGTCCATTTTCATCCTTTTTCATCTCTTCACTCAACGACGATCGTTCCGGTGGGGACGGAGTCTTCTCGTGATGCTTCGCCCCTACTCGCAGATTCCCGTTCCCACGCCCGAGTTCCTTCCCGGAATGTTTGAAGTAACCGCTCCCGGTTTGTGAGAAGGAATTGGTTGGTCAATGGCGCGGCCGCAGACGCCGACAAAAAGTCCGGTTAAATGGCAGGAAATGATGGCAGCGGCGACAAACCGATCAGACATGATAACTCTTCTGAAAGTTCGCGCGCAATTCGGCTGCGGCCGATCCCTTTCTGTCTCAACTTTGCTGTGGCTGTCGCTATTCGTCTTGCCCGC
>Ga0307374_10005771_pt1 | contig 19843 bp, 30 predicted proteins | sample OX3MG_FD_202532 | JGI IMG/M metagenome (GOLD analysis project Ga0307374, IMG submission 202532) | Soil microbial communities from Risofladan, Vaasa, Finland - OX-3 | ecosystem: Environmental > Terrestrial > Soil > Coastal area > Acid sulfate soil | place: Finland: Risofladan, Vaasa | collected...
TGGCGCCGCGGCCGTGCGCCGCTCCGCCGACCGCTACGTCGCCCGGCTGCACGGCGAGCGACCGGGCGGCGGGCGGGCGGACGGCGGGCGGGAGGGCGGCCGGCGGGAGGGCGGCCGGCGGGAGGGCGGCGGGACCGGCTAGCCGCAGCTGCTGGCGTAGATGAAGGGCTGGACGCTCGGGCCGGTCATGTTCTGCGGGGTGACCGGTGAGCGTGGTCACCCAGGACCCCGCCGCGATGGGCTCGGCCGCGATGGGCTCGGCCGCGGCTCGGGTGAGGTGCGGCCGAGTCCGGCTACCGGCGTAGCTTCCTGATCACCAGGAGGCCGGCCAGCAGCGCCGCGCCCGCCGCGACGGCGACCGCGACCCGCTGGGGGCGCCCGCCGGCCGCCGCGACGGCGCGGCTGGCTTGCCGTCTCGCGGTCCCGGCCACCTCGGTGGCCCTCTGCCTGGCCTGGGCCTGGGCCTCCGCCGCCTTCCGCTTAGCCTGGGCCTGCACGTCTGCCTTGGCTGCCAGCGCCTCGATGGTCTCGCCGAGCTGCTCGCGGGTACGGTCGATGTCGTCCAGAATGGCCTGCCGGCCGCCGCCCGCCCCGGTATCGGCCGGCGCCGGATGAGAATGCTCTGTGGTCACCATCACACCCTGTCATAACGCGGCCCCTCATGCGCCCGGGCCGTGGTGGACCCGCTCGGCGGCCTGCTGGCCTGAGGCCGCCAGGCGCGGCAGGGGCCGTCCGCGGCGGCCGGCGGCCCCGCAGAGGGCGGCTCGCATGCCCGCCAGTCGCGGCGGACCGGTAGCCTGACGCTTCGGGGTACCAGGAACGCCGGGAACTTCTCTACGATTGTCCCGACCGGTGTCCGGCCCAGCCGGGGGCGTTAGCTCAATGGTAGAGCAGCGGACTTTTAATCCGTAGGTTCCGGGTTCGAGCCCCGGGCGCCCCACTAGTCTGACCTGCGCGGCAAGATCGTTTTCTGGTTGCAGTTCTGGTTGCAGTTCTGGTTGCGGTTCATCTTGGTTCGCTGCCGTCCGCGTGGGGCCGCCGCGCGGTTTGCGGCTCAGCCCCGCGGTGCTTCAGCCCCAGAGGGCCTTGGACATGCGGTCGGCCGCGTCCTTGCTGAGCTTGGCCGTGACATGCGTGTATCGCTGGGTCTGGCTGAGCTGTGAGTGGCCGAGGATCTCCTGTACGACGCGGACGTCGGTGCCCTGCTCTAGCAGTAGCGTCGCGGCCGTGTGGCGGGCGTCATGGACCCTGGCCTGGCGGACGCGGGCTGCCGCCAGGATCGCCCGCCGCCGCTTCGCTGGAGGGATTCGACGCCCGCGGCACCCGCCTCGACGCCGGGCAGCGGCAGCTGGTGACCTGCTTCGCGACCGACAGCCGGCTCCTGGTCGCCGGCCTGGGGCCGGCCGGGGCGGGCAAGACCACCGCGATGCGCGCCTACGCCCACGTCGCCGGAGCCCTCGCCTCAGCGGAACGATCCGGCCGGGACGTCAGCACGCTCCTGGTCACAATCACAGCCAGCACCAGCGACAGCGGGAGCGAACCGGCGAACCAGCTGACCGCGGTGGCCCGGATCACGCGGCGGCTGCTGCGTGCGGGCGGGGCACGCCCGGAAGGCCTCAGCGTGCCGGACCTGCTGGCCGGAACCCAGACGGCCGCGGCGGCCCTCGGAATCAGCACCGCCATCCAGGCCAGATCCGAACCAGCCTGGCCCGCGCTTGACGCCGCCCTGCGGCGCGCCGGAAGCGCGGGCCACCATCCCGAGACGATCCTTCGGACGGTCGCCGAAGCCAGGGAACTCGACACCGCGGACAGCGTGCGCACGGACCGAGTCGTCGAAGGACTTCAGGACCGCGCGCGGATTGTCGAACCGCGCGTCGGTCGTGAAATCGGTCGCGAGCCGCTGTGCCAGCGGTGGCAGCCGCGAGATGCCGCTCGGGCCGTCGTAGAACGGCGGCGTCCCGGTGATCACCAGGAACAGTCCCGGGTAACGGCCGGAGTCGATCTCGTCAATGAGCTGCCGGAGCGCGTTGAACGCCTTATCCCGCACATCACCGCGCACGCGCTGCAACGTCTCGACCTCATCGAGCACCAGCAGCAGGCCGGGATGACCGGCGTCCCGCAGCACCACGAGCAGGCCCTGCAAGAAACCCATCGCGCCGAAATGGTCTAGCTCGCCGCGGATCCCGGCACTGCGGCGCGCGGCAGCACCGGCATTCGGCTGCCCGCCGAGCCACGAAGCCAGAGAGTCGGCGGTCGCCGGATCCTGGCGGACCACGGCAGCGTGATAGGCCCGCAGCGCCTGGGCGAAGGCCGGTGTCCGCCGGGTCACGGCCTCCAGCCGCCGCTCCAGCAGCGTGCTCGCGGCGGTACGGACGGCCGCATGATCGGCGTCGTGCAGGCCAGGATCCGCAGATACCGCGTCCGCTTCCAGAGTGAACAGCCAGGAATCCAGCACTGGCCGGAACGCGCTCGGCGGGTAGGCGGCCGTCCGCAGCGACTCGGTGATCCGCCGGTACACCGTCTCAAGCCGGTGCAGCGGTGTCTGCGTCTACGAGATCTGCACCTCGGCGGTCGCGAAGCCCTCCCGCAGCGCCCGCTCGGCCAGGTAGCGGGTGAAGAACGTCTTGCCGGCGCCGTACTCCCCGCGGATGGCCTTGAACGCCGAGCCGCCGCCAGCGGTGGTCGCGAGGTCGGTCTCCATGGCCGGCGTGAACCGGTCCAGGCCGACCGCGAGCAGGTCCAGCGCGCTGAAACGGCACGGTGCCGCGACGCAGGGCGTCGATCACCTCACGGCGCCGCCGCGGAGATGGCTGCGGAGTCACGCCCGCACCCCGAGCTGCTCCCGGAGCAGCGGCTTGTCCGGCATCAGCGTCGTGTGGCCGGCGTCAAGACGAGGCATCGCTGGCCTGGAGGAGATCCGCCGCGAGCACAGCCACAGCCGAAGCGACCGTCTCGGGATCCCCGACGCCCTCTTCGGCTTGCCCGGCCATCGCCGATCCGGTTCCCTTCGGCCCGATGGCGAATAGATCCTGCAGATAGGCCAATGCCTGCCGGGTAACTGAACCGGCCATTTCATCAGTTACCAGCCGTCGCATTACGATCGCGATCTCCTCCGTGGGCACCGCCACGAGCAGGCGATAGACATCGTGCGCGTCCTTGTCCATCAGGCGCCCAGGCGCCGCTTGCCTTTCCCCGAGTTTGTGCAACTTCGCGACCAGCAGGGCAGTCGGCCCCGCCACCTTGGCGGAGTACATTCGCGTATCACCTGCGGAAAGCGGCGAAATACTCATCTGCATGTTGTCGATAATTGCCGCCTCCAAGCCGACTGCACGGCGAGTTGCCTTGTCGGCGTGCGGTGGGATCTTGCCGTATCGTCTGCTTCCCGCCCCGGCGAGTGCTTCGGGAACCATCAGGTCAACGGGGATGCCTCTCGGGCTTAGCCACGCGCCAGGCTGGTTGGAGACCGGGTTAAGATAGAAATTGGCTTTCTGCATCAGGTCTTCGATTAACGGATCACCTGCGAGGGACCGGACGTCAAGTGCCAGATCGCTGTCTTTGGTGAACTCAGCCAGCGCGACATCGGCGGCTCCGGTATGAAGATAAATCGCCTGAGCGCCGATGACTATCACTGAATCGCGATGGTCGCGCAGCGCCTCCAGAGCATCCAGCAGCGCTCCCCGGGCTGCTTTAAGTACGTCATCGCCGCCACTGGTCCTCATGTTCCTCCATCCAGTCGAGAAGAGCCATTGCTTCAGCCGGAGCCCGGCCCGGACCAGTCAGCAGGTCCGCAGCCGTCTGGCTTGGAGCCGCTAGCATGATTTCGTCGATCATTTCAGCGCGGTCGAAAGCCACATTGTGCGCGCCGGTCGCGAGCAGCACGTTGGCTCCTGTATCCACGGGCCGCAGGCCGACAGCGAGCGCGAACTGCTCAGGGTCGTCAACATGAATCATCGCGAGGCGAGCGGCTGCGTATGGGGCCCATTGGTGGGCCGCGAGCGAGCCCGTAACCGCATACCCGATATCTTTAGTATTTCTCAGCTTGTCGAGCAGATTAGGCATACCTCGCGGTTCGAGATATCGGTAGACGGTATTGCTTCGCTGGAAACCATAGTCCTTGGACCAGCGCAGAAGCAGCCGCCGCCAAGAGATGGTGTCGATCGGTCCTCGTGGTACTCGCTCGACAAGAGTCTCTTGTTCGAGGAATTCCACCACTCGGTAAGCGGCACCCGTTGAAGCGCCGGACTTTTTTATCAAGTCCGACATGGACATGGGCGACCGGAAGTCGAGTAGCGCACGGACCACGCGCGCGGCAGGGTGCCCGCTGAGAGTGCCTAGTGGCCGACCCGGACCTCGCCACGGATCACGGGTGGCACCAACCTCGCGCAGATAGAGGCCTGGGCTGTCGATTGAAATGCGCATATTGCCGGTGGCATCGACGTAAGGGACATCGCGTTCAGTGAGCCAGGTCTGCACTGCCGGCGATAGATACCTGGCAATAACGAGAGGAAACCACAGCCGGTCACTTCTGCCATGAGCAATCGGTGGCATGCGCTCAAGCATGCCGGACAGATCGCGGGTCACCAAGCTACGCTTTACCTCCGCTACGAACGAGGCTTGACGACCATCCGGGCTAGCTATCTCGACTAGCGCATCCGCTCGGCGGCCCTCAAGCTCTGCTTGCTCAGTGACAACGCTGGCCCAACTTCGCGGCAACCGTTGCCGGAGCACGGCAAGTGCCCGCCGGAGGATGTCGACCTCGCGGTCAAGAGGTTCAGCAGTCAGCGAAGCGCCGCTTCCGTCCTCCACAGCACCCCCCTAGATCCGGTAACACCATAGTTCCGCCGCGAGCGGAGCATGGCTAATTCCCGAATTTAGCTCCACCTGCCGGGCCGCCAAGCAGGTAGACGCTACTCTCGAAACCGGCCAGTTCCGTTGCAGACGGACAGACAGGATAACGCGAATTTGACCTACGCGGTCACGTCCGGACCCCGAACTGCTCCCGGAGCAACGGCTCGTCCAGGATCACCGTCGCGCCGTCGGCGTCGACCCTCAGCACGGCGTAGCCCTCCACGTTCAGCAGCCGCTGCACGTGCAGGATGGCTCCCCGCAGCGCGACTTGCGCCACACCCAGCGCGGCCGCGGCCTGTGCCGGCGAGAGCCGGCCGGACGGAGCCGTCATCAGCAAAGCTGAGCAGATCCCGGACCCGGTCATCGGGCACCGAGAGCCGCCCAGCGATCCTCCGCTGGGCGGCATAAGCGGCCGAGCCGATGACCGTCTCGGCAGCGGTCTTGCCCGGTACGGCCGGCCCGGCCTCTGCTGCCGCGCTGACCTGACTGGCCGGGCTGAGCTCCGCCTCGGCTCCGGGCAGGTCGAAGAGCGTGGGCGCGGCTCCTGGCGCGCTGCGAAGCCTGATTCCGAGCGCCGCCTGCTGCTGCGGCCGGTCAGCGCGGCCCCGGCCGCGCTCCCCCGCCACGACCGGCCTGGCGACCACCGGGTCGGTCCACCACGCTGGTTCCTGGGGCGGCGCGAGTTCCAGCCCTGATCCGTCCGGCACGGCGCCGCAGACGAGCACGGCGACGGCGACGACGGCCTCCGCTGGGGACCCCCCGCCGTGGTATCCGGCCTTGAGCGGCCCGTACCGGAGCCGCTCGTCCACGGCCAGGACCGCCCGGCCATCGTGCAGAAGTACCCGGTGCCCGGCGACCAGGATCTCCCCCTCGCCCGCAGGCGGATTAGCGGCGCGGGAGCGGCCGCTCGACGTGTCGGGATAGGAGCGCTGGATCCCCTGACGGCGCTCTACCACATGGCCGTGATCCGCCGTAATGATCACTGTCCGGCCTGCGTAGCGGGCCCGGTCGAGGAGTGGCAGCAGGTGCTTGACCGACCCGCCTTGCGTCCGCGAGCCTGGGCGGTCGGTCGCCAGGCGGCGAGTTCGGGAATGGTCCGGCTGACCTGGGCGGCACGGGCCGTGAGCTGCTCCCGGCAGAAGGCGGCCAAGCTCCGCCGGGGCGTACTTCGGCGGCACCGGGATCGCACCGACCCTCTCCCCCGCGTCCTCACGCCGCTGAAGCGCCCAGGTCTCTTCCCAAGCCTCCCGCTTGCGTAGCCCGGTCTCCTTGTACCTGTAGGCGGCCAGGAACGGCACCGCCTCATCAGCCAGCAACCGGACCAGCGACTGACTCACCGGGATATCCGGCCGCCCCTCCCACAACGCGAGCACCGACACCAGATCCGGATCCCGCGAAACCTCATCAGCAAGCTGAGCGACACTACGCGGCCGGGGCCGCCCCTGCGGATCGAACCAGAACCGACGATCTTCCAACCGCTCCAGCAGCCAGTCCCGCAGTGCCCGCTCCTGCCGCTTCTCCCACGACTCCTGAGCCCACCGCCGCTTGTACTCCGGCCGCTCCGGAGTAGCACCATGCCGGGTAAACCACGCTGTCTCCTCCTTGCCGCCCGCCACGGCCCGCGCAAGCGCGATTTCGAACGACCGATCTCCCATCGCAACGCCCCCGCCTGCCAGCAACGTCCAGTCCCCTCACGTGCCGCGCACCGAGCGCGGCGCCGATGATCCGAATCGTTTCCGTGGCCCTGGGCATGGTCCACTACTCTGTGGTACCGTATAGTGGTACTCGGTAGTACGGAGTACCAGGAGGACCGAAGAGGACCCGCGATGGACGACCTGACGGAGATGCTGAAGGGCACGCTTGAGGGCTGCGTGCTGGAAATCATCGGCAACGAGGAGACCTACGGGTACGCCATCACGCGTCGGCTGAACGAACTCGGCTTCGCCGACGTCATCGAGGGGACGGTCTACACCATCTTGCTGCGACTGGAGAAGAACGGGCTCGTCCAGGTGACGAAACGACCATCCGGGATGGGTCCGCCGCGCAAGTTCTATGCGCTCAACGACGCAGGGCGCGAAGAACTCGCGACGTTCTGGGCGAAATGGGCGTACCTCTCCTCACGAATCGACAAGCTCAAGGAGGGCGGGAGATGAACTTCTGGGAGACCATTACAGGCAACGATCTCACGAGGGAATGGAAGGCGTTCGAAGCCCGGGCCGAGGCATTGCCGGCCGACTACCGGGCGGCGTGGGAACAGATCAAGGTTCACCTCTCCCCCTACTCGGGCTTCACGGGCCGGAACCTGATGCCGATCCTAGACGGCGCCCTGGGGTTGCTCGAAGAAACAGCGGCGGATGGGCAGAGCATTCACGAGGTGCTGGGCGACGACATCCAGGGCTTCTGCGCGGCACTGGCCGGCGGAGAAGGGGCCCGGAGCTATCGCGACCGGTGGCGCGAGCAGTTGAACAGGAACGTCGCAAGGAAACTGGGCCAGCTAGGAGGCTGACGTGGGCATCCAGGACATCATCGAGGGCAAGCAGCAGTGGCGGGCGCACATGGCGCGGGTCAAGGCGCTCCCGCCGGACTACCAGATTGTCTACAGGGAGATTCAGAGGTACCTCTTCAAGGTCGGACCGATCGACTTGCCTGACGGGCGCCTGCTCTCAGAGATTGGCGATTTCTTCGAGGAGGGCGTCGCGGCCGGCAAGGGAGTCCTGGAACTCATCGGCAACGACGTCGCTGCCTTCTGCGACGACCTGGTCAAGGACTCGCGCACCTACGCGGACATCTATCAGGAGTCCATCAGCGGGGAACCCGGCACGGCCGCGAAGTAACACCCGCCGGCCCAAGGCACTGGCGAACGCCTTGACCACCGGCGCGTTGTCGTGCCAGCGGGCGTAAGCCCGGACAACCCCTGGCGGGATGAGCAGCTTATCAGCGCGTCGGCATATCCGCGCTTAGCCATTTAGGGGCTCTTCACAATCGAGGGTGTGGTCCCCGTCGAGGTGCTCGGCGCGTCGGTGACCGGATAGGGGTCGAGGTCTCCCGAGGATGAAGGCTCCTGCACGCTCATCTGGAAGACCTCGGCATGCCCGGCGCTACCGTCGCGGCGAGCCCCGCTGCTGGGTTCACGCGCGCCGATCTGACCACGTTCTGCCGTCTCGGCGAGCTCGGACTTGAGGTGACCGGCCAGCGCCTCGAACCCGGCCGTGCCGTGCTCGCGTGCCGGGTCCTCGAACCCGGCCAGTGGTGTCGCCGCTGCGGCTGCGAGGGCCTCGTGCGCGACACCGTGATCCGACAGCTCGCCCGCGAACCGCTCGGCTGAGCCAGCTCAAGACCGGCGACCCCACCGACCCGGCGGCCGACTTCGGCCCGCTGTCGTCGGAGAAGGCCGCACAGACGTTCGTCGAGCAGATCGACGACGCCGTCTCCAAGGGCGCCACGCTGCGCACCGGCGGCAAGCGCGTCGAGGGGCCGGGTGCCTTCGTCGAGGCAACCGTCCTCACCGGCGTGACGCCGCAGATGCGGGCGTTCAGCGAGGAGATCTTCGGCCCGGGTGTCGTCATCTGCCGGGTGGCCGACGCCGACGAGGCGATCGAGCTCGCGAACAGCTCCGCGTTCGGGCTCGGCGGCGTCGTCTACAGCAAGGACCCGCAGCGGGCGCAGGACGTTGCGGACAGGCTCGACACCGGGATGGTGTGGATCAACAGCCCGCAGGGCTGGGCCGCGGACCTGCCGTTCGGCGGGACCAAGCGCTCCGGCGTCGGGCGCGAGCTCGGTCCGCTCGGGATCGACGAGTTCGTGAACAAGAAGCTCGTCTGCAGGCGCGGTTCAGGTGGTTTCGAGCTGCACGAGACAGAACGGGTGTCCGGCCGGGTCGGCGTAGACCCAGTAGGTTTCGTCCTCGAGCACGACACGTTCCCCGAGCGGGACCGCGCCCAAGGCGCGCACCCGCTGATCGGCGATCTCGAGGTCGTCGACCCGCACATCCAGGTGAAGCTGCTGCGGTGGCCCCTGGTCCGGCCAGCCGGGCGGGCGGTAATCGGCGATCTGCTGGAACACCAGGCGTCGTCGGCCGTCGGAGGCGTCCGCGATGTCGACCCAGCCGGCGTTCTCCTGCACCCGCTCCCAGCCGAGGACGGCCGCCCAGAACCGGGCGGAGATGTCGGCGTCCGGGCAGTCCACGACGATGTTCATCAGCTGGCCGACAGGGGTGTCCATCAGGGGGATCGTAGTAGGTCTCAGGCTGGTTCGAGGGTTTCCAGGGCCGTTATCGGGCTCTTCACAATCGAGGGTGTGGTCCCCGCCGGGGTGCCCGGCGCGTCGGTGACCGGATAGGGGTCGAGGTCTCCCGAGGATGAAGGCTCCTGCACGCTCATCTGGAAGACCTCGGCATGCCCGGCGCTACCGTCGCGGCGAGCCCCGCTGCTGGGTTCACGCGCGCCGATCTGACCACGTTCTGCCGTCTCGGCGAGCTCGGACTTGAGGTGACCGGCCAGCGCCTCGAACCCGGCCGTGCCGTGCTCGCGTGCCGGGTCCTCGAACCCGGCCAGTGGTGTCGCCGCTGCGGCTGCGAGGGCCTCGTGCGCGACACCGTGATCCGACAGCTCGCCCGCGAACCGCTCGGCTGGCGCCCCACCACGCTGGCGGTCACGATCCGTCGTTACCGGTGTGCCGAGTGTTCGCACGTGTGGCGCCAAGACACCACCCTCGCGGCCGAGCCGCGAGCGAAGTTGTCGCGTCGCGGGCTTCGGTGGGCGCTGGAGGCGATCGTGGTCCAGCACCTCACCGTGGCCCGGATCGCTGAGGGTCTCAGCGTCGCCTGGAACACCGCCAACGACGCCGTCCTTGCCGAGGGCAAGCGGGCCCTGATCGATGACACCACCAGGTTCGACGGGGTCACCGCGATCGGGGTCGACGAACACGTGTGGCGCCACGCCAGACGCGGCGACAAGTACGTGACCGTGATCATCGACCTCACCGGGATCCGCGACGGCACCGGCCCAGCACGGCTGCTCGACATGGTCCAGGGCCGCTCCAGGCAGGCGTTCAAGACCTGGCTGAGCCAGCGGCCGAAGGACTGGCGCGACGGTATCGAGGTCGTCGCGATGGACGGGTTCACCGGCTTCAAGACCGCTACCACCGAAGAACTACCAGACGCGGTCACCGTGATGGACCCGTTCCATGTGGTCCGCTTGGCCGGCGACGCCCTGGATCGGTGCCGGCGACGGATCCAGCAGATCATCCACGGCCACCGAGGCCGCAAGGACGACCCCCTCTACCGGGCCCGGCGGACCCTGCACACCGGTGCCGACCTGCTTACCGACAAGCAGAAGGACCGCCTGCTCGCACTGTTCGCGGCCGATGAGCACGTCCAGGTCGAGGCGACCCGGGCCATCTACCAGCAGATGATCGCCGCCTACCGCGAACCCGGCCGCACCCGCGGACGCGCGCTCATGGTCAAGCTCATCGAGTCCCTCAGCCACGGCGTCCCGGCTGCGCTCAGCGAGCTGATCACACTCGGACGAACGCTGAAGCAGCGTGGTGACGACGTGCTCGCCTACTTCGACCGGCCCGGCACGAGCAACGGGCCGACCGAGGCGATCAATGGACGACTCGAGCACCTCCGCGGCTCGGCACTCGGATTCCGCAACCTCACCAACTACATCGCCAGATCACTGCTCGAGTCCGGCGGCTTCAGACCCCGACTACACCCTCGATTGTGAAGAGCCCCATTTAGGGTGACAGATGAGTTGGTGGCGCTCTGAGAGTCTGTGAGCATGTCGCGGTTTCAGGTGTTGTCGGATGCTCAGTGTGGTCGTTCATCGAGGACACGCTGCCGCGTCCGACAGGCAAGAAGGGCAGGCCGTTCTCGGACGCGCGGACGATCGTGGAGGAGATCATCTACCGGTATCGGTGCGGAATCGCCTGGCGTGACCTTCCCGAGGCGTTCGGTCCGTGGCAGACCGTGTGGACCTGGCATCACCGGATGGCGGTCGACGGCACCTAGGGATAAGGTGATCGCCAATACGGCGGAAGGCGCAGTCCCGAGCAATGGCACGGTCACGTGCCGTCACGATGACGACAGCACCGAATGCTCAACTATCCGCGCCAACTCTGCCCGCGCGCTGCTCAACTACACCTAACGTCACAGCTCGGGCTGCTCAAGTAAATCGGTTCCTTACAGGATTGTAGGTTCTCATTTACGATGTCGCTTTCTCAAATCCCATGTCGCCTGAATGTCGCTTGCGACATGCTGGTGAGAAAAAGTATCCGGCGTGCTCTCGGGCCTTGCCGGTGACACTATCAGGATCGTGCCTGCCGGGCGTTCGCACAGCCCCGACCGGGTTTGTGTGCGGTATCGCAGGGCCGACGGCGAGTTCGCCGAGACGACCCTAGACCTCTTGGTGCCTGATGAGGTGATTGGCGGGCTGCCGGTCCGGGGATTCCGCTGGTATCAGGGCAGACGGCATTATTCGGGCTGGTACTGGTCGTCCACGATGAGCCGCCTGGTCGCCTATGAGAGCCGGCTGGAACTCGCCCGGATCATGCTCGCGGACTACGACCCTGCGGTGACCGGACTGGCGGCGCAGCCGTTCGAGCTCACCGGGCCGGACGGCGGCAAGGACCGGTGCCAACACCGGAACCGCGACCGATGTTCTCCCAATCGACGGGGCGTAGTACAGCTTCCAGGCCGTAGCTGACGGCGGCGACTCCAGTGTGACCAGTACCGCCGCCAGCTCAGCGTGTTTCCCGGCCCAGGTCCGCTAAGAGGCCTGCCTGACGGCGGTGGCGGTAATCGTCGTGTAGGACATGATGAAGCTACCGCCTGCCGCGTCGACGGCGGCGGCAATGCCGTCCATGAGCTCGCGCTGGACGGCCTCGGGGTGCCTGGCGAAGCCCCCGGTGGTCGGCACTAGGTCCAGCCACTCGTCCCTGGTGTAGGGCCGCTCCCAGCGAGACAGCCATTCTTCCGGCTCGCCGAACGCGCCCGACTGCCGCACCGCGTCGGCCACCCGCACGGCCCCGGCCCGGTAGGCATCGATAGCGGGCTTGTCCCAGAAACTGACGACCGGCGAGTCCGGGAGCACCTGGCGGTAGACATCTGCGAATCCGTCACGCAGGCCCTTCGGCGGGTCGAAAGCGTTCCAGAACACCGCGAGCCGACCGCCCGGACGCAGTATCGCGGCGGCCTTCGCCGCGCCCGCGACCGGGTCTACCCAGTGCCAGGCCTGAGCGGCGATGACCGCGTCGAACGTCCGCCCGGCCGCGTCCCAGTCCTCGAACTTCGCGACCTCCGTCTCGGTCCCGCCCTGCCTGGCCAACGCGGCCATCCTCGGGTCAGGCTCCACGCCGAGCACCTGGCAGCCGACCGCCTGGAATAGCCGGGAAGAAATGCCGGTGCCGGACCCAACGTCGAGGACATCGCGTCCGGGGCTAGCGGCGATGATGCGGCTTATCAGGTCGGCGGGGTAGGTAGGCCTGGCCCGGTCGTAGCGGCCGGCGTCGGTGCCGAATCCCTCAGCGACCTGGCGCTGGAGATGCGATGCCTGTGCCTGGTTGCGGGACCCGGTTCCCGTCTTAGGGGTTCCTTCAGATCCTGACGGTGAAGTGGTCATGTGTCCTCCTCTAGCGCTCGTGGGTGCCGGTGATGCGGCCGCGTGCGAGTACTCGTGAGCTGATGGAGTCAAGAAGGGCACGGGGCCGGGACTTGAGGAGCGCGTCGCGGTCGGGACGGTTCAAGAGGCTGTCGCCGAGTGCGTAGATCTGGAAGACGTAGCGGTAGGTCCTCGACCAGGAGCAAGAGCTCAGCAGTGGCCGCCGGTGGCTTGCTCCAGGCCAGGTGCGGGGAGAGGTTCTCGCCGCCGACGCGCTTTCCGGCGTGCCGGGAGTCGAGCGGGTGTTCGTGGGTGAAGTCACGGCTGGTGACCTCAATGGCGTCCAGGGCGGTGAGCCGGGGATGGTTCCATGCGTGGTGCCGCTCATGGGGGCGGCTGTTGCGCAGGAGGGTGCCTAGAAGTGCCATCGGTTTCCGTTCTCGGGTGGGTAGCTGCTTTCCCGGCCGGGCGCGGCCGGCGCCGACTCGGGCGTGGAGTTCAAGGTGGCGAGGATGCGGGTAGGGGCGGCTAGGTCGTCCGCGTCAAGCGCGGTGAGCGCCGGGGGCGGGTCGGTGAGGATCCTTCGGGCCGTCTTGGCTGCCTGCAGTCCGGCGTCGGTGAGGTGGACGAGCTTGCGGCGGTTATCCTCGGGGTGCGGGCCCCTCCGGACGAGTCCGCGTCGTTGGAGATGGTCCACGGCGACGGTGGCGGCGGGGGGGTCGACGCCGGCGTTTTCTGCGATCTCGCGCAGTGTCATCGGGCCGTGGGCGAGCCTGATCAGTACCCCTGCCCTCCCCGGGCCGAGGTCCAGCTCGGCCCGCAGGGCACGACCGCGGTCCTCGACGGTGACGAAGGCCTGCATTTCCGCCCAGGCCCGTGCCGCCAGGGCTGGCGCCCCCGAGACGCCGTCGGCGGTGGTCTTACCGGGGCCCGCCGGATCGGGGTTCGTCGCCTCGGGGTTCACCCGGTCGCCTCCATAGCGTGCGCGCTCAGCTGCTGGCCGCTGCGTTCGGCCTGGGCCCGGGCCCAGCGCCCGGTCGAGATCAGGCCGAGCAGCACGGTCGCGATGCCGCAGCCGGCCAGAACGGCCCAGGCGGCATGACTCGACGCGACGAACCCGGCCGAGCCGCCCGCGACGATCGAACCGCACACCGCCACGCCGATCGCGGCGCCAGTCTGGCGGCATGTCGACGCGATCGCCCCGGCGACCCCGGCCTGGTCGCGTGGCATCCCTGACAGGGCGGTGTTGGTGATCGGGGCGCCGACTAGGCCGGAGCCGGCACCGAACAGCAGATAGGTCAGCACGAGGTACCAGGCCCCGGTCTCGCGCCCGGTCCCGACAAGCAGGCCGGTTCCCGCCGCCAGCTCCGGAGTGTCCAGCAAGACCTTCCATTATCTGTCCCGGATTGTATGGCGGCAGGTGTGGGCATGGTTGCGCAGGAAACACCGGAAAGCAGGCTAGAAGGCTCTCCGCCGACGGTATTGCAACGGCGGATGGTGGCCTTCTGCGGGAAGGATTAAGCTGCTCCACACCGGATCGATTAGTACTACACGATACCGGTACCGGGGGGCGGCTATCCCCTCTCCTTGGAAGGTCGCAGTATGATAGGCACACGGGCTGGAACAATGGGGCTTGCGGAGAGCCCGTTGCTCAGTAATGGGCGCGGCGGGTTCGGGAAGCGGCCCGGGGAAACGGACCGGTCGAAAGACCGGCACCGCGCCCCGGGCCGACTTCGCGGCGGCAAGGACAACTATCTCGTCGACCGGGAAGCCGCAGGGGCAGTCCTTCAGGCGGGTGCCCGAGGTCCGGAAAATGGCGCGGGAGAACCGGGCGTTCATATAGCGCGCGGTCAGGTACCTCGTCGGCGAGGCCGGTGTCCGGCAGATCATCGACATCGGTACCGGCATCCCGGCAGCAGGCAACGTACATGAGGGCGCCCAGCAGACCGAGCCGGGCGTCAGGGTCGCCTACGTCGACAATGACGATCGGCTCACCACAGCAGGATGCGGTTGTTCGTCACCGTGGCCGGTAGGCGTCACGGCGGTGGGCAACCGCCAGGACGGTGATGGCGTGCTGCCGGTCATCGATGGAATACAGGGCGCGGTAGTCGCCGCGCCGGGTTGTCCAGACATCGTCAAAGGGTGCTTCCAGCGGTTTGCCCAGCCGGTGCGGATTGTCCGCCACCGGGCCGGTCAGGTGCTCGTGCAGGGCGGTCGCGGCCGACAGCGGGAGCCGGGCTAACCCGCGCCGGGCGGCAGGGGTGAATTCGATTGCGTACGGCGACGGTTGGCTCATCTGTCGGCAGCGCGGCGCGCGGCCAGGTCCGCATTGATCTGGCCGGCGGAAAACACGCGCCCAGCGCGTGCGTCCGCCAGTCCCTCCCGCAGCTCACTCACCAGTTCGCTGTCCGACAGAACCTCGATCGTCTCGCGGAGCCGGTCGAGTTCCCCGGATGGGACGATCTCAGCCACATGGTCGCCGTGCGCGATCACCGACACTGACTCGCCGTGCTCAGCATGGCGCACGATCTCCGCCCAGGACGGCTGGTCTTCGGCCTGCACACTAAACACTGGCTCGCTCACCTGCCCAATGCTACGCGCCAGTCCTGACAGCAGCCCTGGCGTCTCGCTGCTTCACGACACCCTCGCGGCCCGTGACCTGCACAGACGCGCCGGAAGCAGATCACCTTCGATCAGGACTTCGCGGTTCGCATGCTGGTACGTTCGGCCCACCGAACGCACCATTGTGCGAACCGGGATCGCGCTGGTGTCTGTTGTGCTGGTTGGTTTCATCGTGGAGGTGTCCAGGCCAGCCAGCGGCAGGTCCGCCTCGAAGCCATCGCCCAGGTGAACACCGTCGCGGCCTGATCCGAGCGTCAGGTCCGGGGCAGGCTCGGTCAGTATCGGGCACTGGGTGACATCGCCGGTGGCCTTCACTGTCACCAGGTACTGGTCCTCCCGGCAGGGATGGCCGCCGCCGAAGGCGGTCAGCGCGGCGGGGTTGCACAGCAGGGATGTCATCAGGTAGTTGCCCATCCGCACATCGAAGGGGAACTCGCTGTCGGCGTGGGCTTCCAGGATGGCCTGGTAGTAGCGCAGCCCCAGCGCCGGGCTGGGGCGGGTACCCAGGAGCTGCCGCCGCCTGGCGGGGCTGCGGGCCCGCTCGCCGTCGCCGTGGTGGACCGGGACGGCCATGCGGACGTTCCATGCCTTGATGCCGCGGTACTGGCGCAGGTAGTCCCCGATCTCCAGGACGGCCTCCACGGGCTGGGCGTGGAAAAGGTTGGTAGTGAACACCAGCGGATAGCCAGCCGCGTCGAGGTCACCGATCGGCCGGTACGGGTCGGCCAGGTTCCTTCGCCGTGCGCGGCATGGCCCTTGATGAGATGGCACAGCAGGTGCCGCTGATTCGCTTCCGTGGCCTGACCCTGATCACGGCCGGAGAACTCATCCGTTCCGGGTTGCGCTTAGAGCCCACTGGGCGGAATCCGCAGCACTACACGGTTGGCTTTGACGACCTGGGTCAGGGCGTGAAGGTACTCACTGACTGTCGGCCTCAGGTCATGACCAACCCGTATTACGACGAGTAGCCATATCAGCGAGGAGGCGCGATGGAGCCGGAGATCGACCTGGTAGCTGACCTCAACTCTGAGGACGATGACGGGCTCGGCTGGTCGAGCTTGAGCGATGCCCGTGATGCTGCTCAGGTGCGGCCTGGGGTGATGCTGGTCGCGGGCAACCGCTTCGGCAAGGCAGTGGTCCGGGTTATGGCCGTAGACGAGGACGGCCAGGTGCACTTCACTGTGCTCCCTGGGACGCTGGAGAAGAATCGCCACCTCGTCGGCCGAGCGCTGGCCTGAGTGAGAATCAGGCCGGTGGCACCGACACCCGTCCGGCCTTGGGGCCGTGGTTCTTGACCAAGGGACCCCTGGTCGACGTCGACCCCCAAGCCCACCCGTGGTGAGTGGGCGGGGGCCGGTCGAGCCGCGACGGTTGGGCGAGATCTCAACGGCGAATCCCACGCTGACGCTGCTGGGGGCCTACAGCCGGGACTGGGTGCTCCCTTTGTTCGCTGAACACCTCGAGCCTGTTGAGGGGTCGGTGTCGGCAGAGTGGTTTCACGATCGTGTTGCGGAGGCTTTGCAGGAGGCCCGGGAGGATAAGGAGTGGCAGGGGGACCGGTCTCCGAGTTCGCGTTGCGCGTGGTGGGTCAAGCAGCGGTGGCTGGACACAGAGATGAGCGACTCCGGCGCCCGGTATCGTCTGTCCCCGTACTCGCTGCGGGCGCTGCGGTTCGTGCGGGAGATCGCCGAGGGGGAGAGCACGGTCTCGGGAGCCAGGCTAGGCAGCATTGCATACGCGGTACGGCGTCTGGCGAAGCACTGGTCATCCACACCAGTCAGCATTACAGCCCTGGCATGTCCGGCCAGATCCCAGCGGACATCACCCTGAAGGCTGGCCGGCCGCCGGACCGAACCAGGGGCCGTCAGCTCGGGCGTCTTATCGGGACGCTCGATCGCACCTTCGCGAGCACCGCACGTTCACACCGACTTCCGGGGCCCGGGTGGCGGGACGCTGCGCGTGATCCGGTCACAGCTCGGCCGCGCCGATCCGGTCCTGGCGGAGAAGGCCGACCGGCTGGTCGGCGTCACGCCTGAGCGGTCCTGGGCGGGTCCGGAGCCGGCCCCGGTGCCGCCGCGGGACATGCCCGGCCCCGCCCGGGTCACCCGGCGCGGGCGCGCGGCCCGGGACAGCGTCGTTTCTCTCGTCCTGTCCGTTCACGCCGTGGCGGACCAGCCGCTCGGATTCGAGCAGGTCGTCAGTTAGGACATGTGCCTGTGATGACGGGGTTCTTACCAGCGCTACGACCGGCCGGCCCTGACGGGCACCGGCGCGCTGTGCGCGCCACGCGCGGCCCGCGCGTATGCGCGGGCGATTACCCGGGTTGGCCGGGCGCTGCCGGTCAGCCGATCCAGACGAGGGCGTAAACGCGCACCAGCCGGGCGGCCTCGTCGACCCGGAACTCGATGAACCCGAGGTCGCCCAGCTCGGCCATCCGCTCGCACGGGTCATCTTCTCGCACGGGCATGCTGAGCACCCGGTCATACGGGTCCTCGCAGATGCGCACCATGGCCCGGGTAAGGACATCGAGCACCTCGGAGGGCAGCCCGCCCATCTGGCGGAGGGCCATCTCCTCCAGCCACGGCCGGTAGCTCACGCGCCGGGGCGATACCCCGTGATCGCGTCGGCGAGCGGCATGCCGCCGCCCGCGCTGGCCCGAGCCTGGTCCCTGGCTTCGTAGTAGCCAGGCTCGGCCACGGCGATCGCGCGCATGGCCCACAGCCGCAGGAACCGCCGCAGCTGCGGCCAGCCGGTCGGGTCACGGGCGCCGTCGACCGCTCGCCGGTACTGGGCCAGGAACGTCTCCCGCTCGCGGTCGGGCAGCGCGCGAAGGATGCGCTCGGGATCGAGCGGGTCCCCCTGCGGCGGCGGATCGGCAGCTAGCGCGGACATGGTCCCATGTTAGCGCCGGGCGGCCCGGGCACGCGGCGCACGCGGCTCGGCCGCCGCCGGCAGCTTCATGAAGGCGCGCATATGGCACGCGCTACACCGGGACGACCTCGATCGGCTCGGCCGGGCGGCCCGCCGGGGTGAGCGCCTCGAAGTTTATCCGCGAAGGTCACCGCCAGGAACGCGGGGTCGCTGAGCGGCATGCCTGCGCCATCTTCTGCCTTGCCGGTTATGGTTCCGATAGCCCGGCGCGGGCGGTGACGACGGCGAGGCGCCGCTGGAGGTGGGCCGCGGCTTGCTCTGGCCCGGCTTCGCTTCAGCCCGCGCATGCCTATCAGCGCTTCGGCGGCTTTGCCGACTTCCTCGGTGAGCTTGAGTATGCGGATCTCGGCGGGCACGTCGCCGTGGTGGACGTGCAGCCGGCCGATCTGGTCCCACATGGTCTCCTCCATAAGGGCGTCCCTGGTGTTCCGCGTCGCGCGTCGTCCGGCCGGGCGCGGGCTATTTCTCCCGGGTGATGCCGAGTTTGGCGGCGCGGGCGGCGATCCACTGGACGCGCTGGGCGGTGGTCATGTTGGGCGGGATGTCGATGACGCGCTGGCCGACGGTGGCGCAGGTTGAGCGGACGACGCGGTCGGCGGCGGGCTGCAGGTCCAGGACCCTGGCGCGGTAGTGGTCGCCGGCCTGGTGCTGGCTGAACCGGTCGCAGCAGTAGAACGCCGCGTCGTAGCTGCTGGCCCACGCGCGGCAGAGCGCTTCCATCGCGGCCAGGGTAGCGGCCTCGCGGCTGCCCGGCGGGGCCTGCAGGACGAGCCAGGCGTAGGCGAGGACGTTGGCGATGGTCTTGTCGCAGATGATCATCATGTGCTGGCGGGCGGCGCGCAGCTGGGCTGAGAGCTGGGCTGCGAGCAGGTCGACCTCGCATTCGAGGTCGAAGTCGCCTTTGCCGTGAACGACTATTTCCTCTATGAAAGGGCTGTTCCGCGCGGGCTCATCCACCGTGGCTGCATGAATGCCGCGCTCGCGGTAATAGGCCGCGAGCGCGTGGGTCAGGGTCGTTTTCCCCGACGCGTGGGTGCCCTCGACCGCCAGGACCTTGGGACGGCCGGGAAGGCGGAGCCGGGGGGGAAGAAGGGCACCCATGCGAGATCATATTCCCGGCATAGGCCGAGTACCGGCTCGCCCTCGTCACGCAGGGCGATGAGTTTCGCGAGCTGGCTATCGAGGTCGGCGCGCTCGTTTCCATCGGCCCGGATGCCAGGAGGGGCGTCGAGGCGGCGCAGGCTGACGACGGCCAGTTGCTCGACGCCCGGGCTGGCAAGTGTCGGCTTCCGCGCTCGCGCGCAACTGCGCGGGCCGCTGCGGCGCAACCAGGCCGGCGTCATGCCTCCTCGAAGTCCCTGGTCATGCAGCGCCCCGGAGCCAGGGCGGGCCGTACAGCGCTCTAGGTACGTCGCGTACTTGACGTACGCTGACTCATCAGGGTTGAATAAGGGCGGAACACCACCACGACGATCCGCCATCAAGCTCCACCACAAAGAGGTTCATCACCCGTGCCTGCTTTTCAGTACGACAGCTATACCGACGCCCGCGCCCACCTGAAGGAAGTTCTCGACGCCGCGGAGAACGGCCAGCTGGTAACCATCCGCCGCGATGCCAGCAAGTCGGCGGTCATCGACGCTGAGAGACTGCGGCACTTCCTGGCAGCCTGCGCGCCGTCATCCGCCCAGGTAGTCCACGAGGACGGCGGCTGGTCCGCGTTCGTTCCGGGCCTGCCGGTCGCCGCGGACGGCGCCACCTTCGAGGAAGCTATCGACGACCTCGTCGACGCGCTCCGCGAATACGCTCAGGACTGGCACGATCGGCTGCGGCACGCCACGAACCAT
>Ga0307374_10005772_pt1 | contig 19842 bp, 18 predicted proteins | sample OX3MG_FD_202532 | JGI IMG/M metagenome (GOLD analysis project Ga0307374, IMG submission 202532) | Soil microbial communities from Risofladan, Vaasa, Finland - OX-3 | ecosystem: Environmental > Terrestrial > Soil > Coastal area > Acid sulfate soil | place: Finland: Risofladan, Vaasa | collected...
CAGCACCACCACGACGGGGAGGAAGATGATGGTCAGCACGGCCAGGAGGATCGTCAAGGCGATCTCGTTGGGCGTCTTCTGGCGGTTGGCGCCCTCGACCAGCGCGATCATCCGGTCCAAGAAGGTATGGCCGGCCTCGGCGGTGATGCGCACGACGATCCGGTCGGAGAGCACCGTTGTGCCGCCGGTCACGGCCGAGCGGTCACCACCGGACTCGCGGATGACCGGGGCCGACTCACCGGTGATGGCCGACTCGTCGACCGATGCCACCCCCTCGATGATCTCTCCGTCGGAAGGGATGTGGTCGCCGGCTTCGCACACCACAAGATCGCCCTTGGCCAGCGTGGCGGCGGGCACCAGCTCTTCGGTGCCGTCTGGGCGCTGGCGGCGGGCCATGGTCTCCGATCGCATCCTCCGCAGGGCGAGCGCCTGAGCCTTGCCCCGGCCCTCGGCCATGGCCTCGGCGAAGTTGGCGAAGAGGACGGTGAGAAACAGCCACACCGTGATCGACCAGTTGAAGATGCCGCCATGTGCGATGGACTCAATGAGGGTGATGATCGAGCCGATCAGCACGACGAACATGACCGGGTTCTTGACCTGCACCCGGGGATCGAACTTGGTGAACGACCCGGCGAGGGCCTCCTTCAAGATCTCCGGGTCGAAGAGGCCGCGGGACTCCGCCACGCCATGGGCCGACGAGGGAGTAGGAGGTGGGGCGTCGGCTGTGATAACGGTCATTTAGAAGAACTTTCCGTGACTGAACTGCTCGACGATCGGACCGAGGGACACGGCCGGGAAGAAGGTCAGGCCCCCGACGATGATGATGACGCCTATCAGCAGGCCCACGAACATGGGATTGTCGGAGCGGAACGTGCCGGCACCGGCGGACACCACGTTCTTGGCCGCAAGCACCCCGCCCAGCGCGATGGCCGGGATCATGATCCCGAAGCGCCCGATGAGCATGGCGATGCCGCCGAGGATGTTGTAGAAGGGTGTGTTGCCGGTGAGCCCACCGAAGGCGGATCCGTTGTTGTTCCCCTGCGATGTCAGGGCGTAGAGGATCTCGGAGAAGCCGTGCGGACCGCCGTTCTCGGGCGCGATCTGCCCGGGGTGAACCGCGACGGCCAGCCCCGTGATGGCCAGCACGGTGATCGGCATCACAACAGTGCCCAGGCCAGCCAGCTTCACCTCCGTAGCCTGGATCTTCTTCCCGAGATACTCGGGCGTTCGACCCACCATCAGCCCGCCGATGAAGACCGCGATGATGGCGTAGATCAAAATGGTGTACGTCCCGCTGCCCACGCCGCCGGGAGTCACTTCGCCGAGCATCATGCCGGTGAGGTTCATACCGCCGCCGATCGGCGTGAAGGAGTCGTAAGCGGAGTTTGCCGATCCGGTGGACGTCGAGGTCGACGCCACACCGAAGAGCGCGGAACTCGGGACCCCGAATCGGACTTCCTTGCCCGTGGTGTTCCCGGTTGGTTGGTGGACGAGGCCGGCGGCCTGCACGGCTGGGTTGGCCTGGTGCTCCGAGACCGCAGCGATGGCGACCCAGGCACCGAAGATGATGAACATAGCGGCGAGGACGGCCACGCCCTGCCGCAGTGCCCCCACCATCTTGCCGAAGACGTAGGTCAGCGCGACCGGGATGCACAGCAACAGGAACATGGAGAGCAGGTCGGTCAGTCCGGTCGGGTTCTCGAAGGGATGGGCGGAGTTGATGTTGAAGAACCCGCCGCCGTTGGTGCCCAACTGCTTGATGGCTTCCATGAAGCCAACCGGACCGAGGGCGATGGTCTGCGAGACCCCGTTGAGCGAGTTGTGGATGTTGACCGGCCCACCCAGCGTGTCGATGGCGCCCTGGCCCACGAAGATCAGGCCGCCGATGATGGCGATCGGGGTCAGCACGTATAGAAGGGCGCGGGTCACGTCCACCCAGAAGTTGCCGACGGTCGGCGAGCCCTTCCTGGAGAAGCCGCGGATGATGACGAGCGCGGCCCCGATGCCGACGGCGGGCGTGACGAACTGCTGTACCGTCAGCGAGCACATCTGCGACAGGTACGACATGGTCTCTTCGCCGCCGTAGTTCTGCCAGTTGGTATTCGTGACGAACGAGGTGGCCGTGTTCCAGGACAGCGCAGGGCCGACGGCGCCGAAGTGTTGCGGGTTCCACGGCAGCGAGCCTTGGAGGCGGAGGATGGCGTACGTGATCCCGATCGAGAGCCCGGAGAACACGACGACGGAGCCGGCGTAGCGCTTCCAGGTCTGCTCCTTCTCAGGGCTCGTGCCCAAGAGCCGGTAGATCGGGCGCTCGATGAAGCCGAGGAAGTGCACCCGTCCCTCGAACACGGCGACCATGTATGCACCGAGATACCGCCACGCCAGAGCCAACAGGACGAGGAGGACAACGATGGTCCAGAAGAAGCCCATCTAGAACCACTCAGGCTTGAACATGGCGACCCCGAGGTAGAGGAACACCAAGACGGAGATGCCGAGCAAGATTCCTTGGATAACGCTCATACCCGCTCCAGGAGCCAGATGTAGCCCAGGAACGCAGCGATGAACGCTACGACGCTGACCACGACGAGAAGATCTGCCATGGGTTCCATCCTGGTGGCGGCGCCGTGAACCCGACGTCAACGCGACCGGCCCCGACGTGAACAAAGTGTCAATGGCCGCTGGGCGGCGGCCCTGCGTAAGGTGAGATCAATCGCACAGATCGAAAGTGGGGTGGACGATGGCGTTGGACCTGGGAGGGTGCCGTGCGCTGGTGACCGGGGGGTCGTCGGGCATCGGGGCCGGGCTGGCCGAGGCGTTGGCGGAGCGGGGCGTCGTGGTGGGCATCTGCGCCCGACGCGCCGAACAGCTCTCCGAGGTGCTGGAGCGCTGCATGAAGCATTCGCCCGACAGCCGCATGTGGGTGACCGACCTGGCCGACCCCGACGCGGTGGACCAGCTGGCCGTGGACGTGCTCGACGCCTTCGGCGGGGTGGACCTGCTGGTCAACAACGCCGGCATCCCGAAGCGACGCCACACCACCGCGCTCGACATCGACACCATCACGTCCGTCATGCACATCAACTACCTGTCGCCGATGCGCCTGACCTACGACCTGCTCCCCCAGATGCTGGCCCGCGGCTCGGGCACCATCGTGAACGTCTCGTCGATCGCCGCTCCCCTCAGTGCGCCGGGCGAGGCCGCCTACGACGCGTCGAAGGCGGCGCTCACGGCCTTCTCCGAAGCCATGGCCGTGGACCTGTGGGAGACGGGGATCAAGGTGATGGTGGTGTACCCGGGCGTGATCGACACCCCGTTGTTCTCGCTGCCCGACAACGACGTGCCTGACTTGCCGATCCCGGCCGAGCCCGTCTCGGCCATGGCCGACGCCATTCTGGCCGGGCTCGAGTCCGGCGCCGCCCAGGTCTACTTCCCCGAGTACTTCAAGGACCTGGCCGCATCCAAGGCCCAGGACGTGGGCGCGTTCCTGGCGGGCACCGCCGGGTACCTCCGCGAGCAGAAGCTGAAGAAGGGGTAGTCGCCACTCCATGAAGACGGAGCCTGATGCCGCCGGGATGAGTGAGGTGCGCCTCGAGCGCATCACCGAGCACTTCTCCTCCGCCTACGTCGAACCGGGCAAGATCGCCGGCTGCCAGGTCACGGTGGTGCGCGGCGGCCACATCGCCTACCACCGCTCGCTGGGGCTGATGGACCGCGAGGCCCAGACCCCGATGGCGGACGACGTCATCTTCCGCATCTACTCCATGACCAAGCCGATCGCGTCGGTCGCCCTCATGCAGCTCTACGAGCGTGGCCTGTTCCAACTGCTCGACCCGGTGCACCGCTACATACCCGAGTGGCGGACCCTGCAGGTCGGCCTGGTCGGCGACGACGGCGCCATCACATTGGTCAAGCCCGAACGACCGATGAACATGCGTGACGTGCTCATGCACACGACGGGACTCCCCGGCGGGCTGTTCCCGGGTCATCCCATCGACGCCGCCTTCAACGAGGCTCTCGCGGCGCGGGGCAGCGGGCAGACACTCGAGAGCGTCACGGCACTGCTGGCCGAGTACCCGCTCAAATTCCACCCCGGCACGCAGTGGAATTACGGCCTGTCGACCGACATCGTGGGCCGGCTGGTCGAGATCCTCTCGGGGCTGCCCTTCGACGAGTACCTGCGGCGCGAGCTCTTCGAGCCGCTGGGCATGGTCGACACGGGGTTCTACGTCCCCGAGGCCTCGCTGCCCCGCCTGGCCGCCTGCTACCAGTACCGCCCCGCCAACAACCCCCTCCTGATGGAAGGCTCGTTCGTCAACGGGATCCTGCGCCCCCGCTCCTATTTCTCGGGAGCAGGTGGGCTGGTCTCCACCACCGCTGACTATGTCGCCTTCTGCCAGATGCTGGCCAACGGTGGGCATCTCGGCGGCCGGCGGGTGCTCGGGCGCAAGACCCTGGACCTGATGACGGTCAACCACCTCCCCGGTGGCGCCACCCTGCAGGACATGGCCATCGGGGGCTTCGGCGAGGCCGGCTTCGAGGGGGTCGGCTTCGGGCTGGGATTCGCCATCGGCCTCGGCCCGGGCGCCACCACCATGGCGGGCTCGGCCGGCGACTTCTACTGGGGCGGGGCGGCCAGCACGGCGTTCTGGGTCGACCCGGCCGAGGACCTCTTCGTGGTCTTCATGACCCAACTCTTCCCGTCCGTCGCCTACCCGTTCCGGGCTCAGCTGCGGGCGCTCGTCTATCAGGCCATCGACGATTGATGGCTGAGGCCGAAGGGCCCGTCGGTCCCGCCGACGCCAGCGTGGTGCCTCGCTTCTCCGGGCTGGCCACCTTCGCTCGCCTCCCCACGCTGGACCAGGTCGGGCGCTGGGACATCGGAGTAGTCGGCGTCCCGTTCGACGGCGGCACGAGCTACCGGCCCGGCGCCCGCTTCGGGCCCGCTGCCGTCCGCCAGGGCTCGAGGCTGCTGCGGCCGTACAACCCGGCGCTCGATGCCCTGCCCTTCGAGCTGGCCCAGGTGGTGGACGCGGGCGACATCGCCTGCACGCCCTTCAGCGCGGAAGAAGCCGTGAGCCAGATCGAAGCCGCAGCGGACACCCTCCTCCGTGACGGCGGCCGGCTGGTCGCCGTGGGGGGTGACCACACCATCGCCCTGCCGCTGCTGCGGGCCACTGCGCGTCGCCACGGGCCGCTCGCCCTGGTCCATTTCGACGCGCACCTCGACACGTGGGACACGTACTTCGGGCAGCGCTTCACGCACGGGACACCGTTCCGCCGCGCCTGGGAGGAGGGCCTGCTCCTCCATGACCACAGCGCGCATGTCGGCCTCCGGGGTCCGCTCTACTCCGTGGGCGACCTCTCGGACGACGCGTCCATGGGTTTCGCGCAATTCACCACCGACGACGTGGCGGAGCACGGGACGGCCGAGGTGGTGCGGCGGCTGTTGGCGCGCGTGGGCGACGCGCCCGTCTACGTGTCGGTCGACATCGACGTCCTCGACCCGGCCCACGCGCCCGGTACCGGCACGCCCGAGGCCGGAGGCCTCACCAGCCGCGAGCTCCTCGCGCTGGTGCGGGGACTGCGACCCGCCGCCGTGGTGGGAGGGGACGTGGTGGAGGTCTCCCCCGCCTACGACCATGCGGAGATCACGGCGGTCGCCGCCGCGCACGTCATCTACGACCTGGTGACGATCATGGCGGCGCCGGGCTCGGGCTGACCGGAGGCTCCGCTCCGCCGATTCGGCGCGCGCCCACCTTGTAACAGTGCATTCACGTAGGGGAAACCAACGGCGAACGTTGTCTCCCTAGGGTGAGCGGCACAGCGCAGTACAGAGGTGGGAAACCAGGTACCCGACGTGAAGCGAGATCTTCTGGTTGGTGTGGCCCAGTGGCTGGCCGCACCAGGGGAGCCACGCCAGAACATGAACGTGGCACTCAGCATGATGGACGACGCCGCAGCGCGGGGAGTCGAGCTCCTGCTGCTGCCCGAGCTCTGGTCGTGTGGCTACGACCCCGAGACGCTGGCCAGGGACGCGCGAGAGGACGCCGAGCCGCTGGAGGGGCCGCGCTCGGTCGCGCTGGGCAAGGCGGCGCGAGGGCGCGACATGTGGCTGGCCGCCGGCAGCGTGCCGGAGTTGAGCGACGACGGCCGCATTTACGACACGGCGCTGGTCTTCAATCCCCATGGTGAGTTGGTGGCCTGGCACCGCAAGGCCCATCTCTACCCGCCCACGCTCGAGCCCTCCGTGTTCACTCCGGGTGACCGGTTGACGACCTTCGAGGACCCCGCTCTGGGGCGGGTGGGCCTCTTGGTCAACTTCGACGGCGACTTCCCGGAAGTGGCCCGGACGCTGGCGCTGCGCGGCGCCCGGCTGGTCCTGGCGCCCGCCGCCTACGAAGTCGAGGGAGCGAACGCCTGGGACCTCCTCTACCCCGCCATCGCCCTGACCAACAGCCAATGGTGGGTGCAGGCGAACCAAGCGGGCTCGCACTCCACATCGACCCTCCTCGGGGCCAGCCGCATTGTGGCGCCGACCGGCACCGTGGTGGCAGAGGCGAGCCGGGCCGTGCCGGGCTCGCTCAGCCGGGCCGAGCTGCTGGTGCACCGCATCGACCTGCACATTGCGTACGAACGAGAAGGGATCTCGGGGCTGCTCGAGGACGAACGCCATCCCGACCTCTACTTCGACCGGGTACCGGCAGAGTCCGCCTGATTCCTTCAGTCTCCCGCGGATCAGTCCCCTTCGGTCTGCGCCCGCAGCGCCACGTCGACACGGTCCCGGAAGACGAGGTACTGCTCCTGTGCCAGCCACGGCACGTCGGGCAGCCGCGCAATCAGGTGCGGCACCCGCACCACCTCACCGTTCGCGAACTGGCGCCTGGTCAGGTCGATATCGACGCCGGCGAACCGGTTCCAGTAGTGGTATCCCTGATGGGATCCGTCGGCGTGGTCGACCTCCGCCTCGAGCAGCTCGCCGCCGAGCAGGTCGTGCACGACGAGCGCCGTCACGGCGCACTGGCCGCGCGACGGTTCGGCCGGTGTCCACACCGGGGCATCTGTGGGATCGCAGGTCTCGATCGACCACGACGCCCTGATCGCCGACTCCAGCCCGGTGAGCGTCAGTGGTCGCTCCTCACCGAAGCGGACGGGGGATGACATCCCTTCAGTCAACCCGCTGACGGGTCGTTCCCGTGCATCTGGACGGATCGGTTCCGTCAGCGGCGCTTCCGCCGGTCGTGCTGGGATTGGGAGCGCTTGGCCTTTCGGTTCTTGCGGGCCTGGTCGTTGGGGTGGGTCCCGTGCGCGATGTGGGCCGTCTGTCCGCTGGACGCGCCGACGGACATGTCCTCACCCTGCATGGTACGGCGACGACGTGACATGGCGGTGAAGAAGGCGACGATCAGGATGGCGGCCGCCAGACTGAAGATCAGCACGTAGAACATGCGGCGTTCAACCACGGGTGCGGCGGCGGGCGTCGCCGTCGCCTGGCGCCGTGTGAGTACGCTCTCCCCCGCCGGACCAACTCCCAACGAAAGGACGGGACCCATCACCTCCCTGCAGCGGCTTGCCCTCCTGTCGGCGGTGGTCGTCCTGGCGGCGGCCGGCCTGCTCATGCCGACGGCGATGGCAGACGCCTCTCCGGCAACGCTGCCATTCCCCGGGCACGGCTCCATCGGGGAGGCCTACGTCACGGGCGCCCCTCCCGGCGCGCACCTCCACGTCCTGAACGGCGCCGGGACCCGGGTCGGCTCCGGCGTGGTGGACAGGCTGGGCAGTCTGATCGTGAGGAACCTGACGGCCGGGCCCGGTTACCGCTTCGCCGAAGGGTCGGGTTCCGGGGGCCGGCGCACCGCCGCCTTCTCAGTGCTCTCGCCGTCGTCGACACCGGATGCTGCTTTCTTTTCGTCGCAGCACCTGCACAGCGGTCTCAACTACGTGCGCATGCGCGACGGCATCCTGCTCGCGGCCACCGTCCGCCTCCCGCCGGGCAAGACCCTGGCCGACGGGCCCTTTCCCACGGTGATCGAGTATTCCGGGTACGACGTCGCCGGGCCGCACAGCCTCATCGACGCGCTCGAAGGGCACGCCTCATCGAGGGATCCCCTCCTGCCGGACACCTCCACCGTGGTCGGATCCGTCGTCGCCCCGCTGCTCGGCTTCGCCACCGTCAGTGTGCAGATGCGCGGCACCGGGTGCTCGGGTGGTGCCTTCGACCTGTTCGGATTGCCCTCCGACTACGACGGCTACGACATCGTCCAGACCGTGGGCTCCCAACCGTGGGTCCTCAACCACAAGGTCGGGATGGTCGGCATCTCCTACTCGGGGTTCTCGCAGCTGATTGTGGCCGGGACCGACCCGCCGGACCTGGCGGCCATCACGCCGTTGAGTCCCACTGACGACCTCTTCTCGACCGGGTACCCGGGCGGGATCTACAACGACGGCTTCGCCGCCAGTTGGGTAGCCCAGCGCGCCTCGGACGCGCGCCCTGCGCCGGGAGGAGGCCAACCCTGGGCCACGGCCGAAATCGAGACGGGTGATCAAACCTGCTTGGCCAACCAGCGCCTCCATCTTCAGGCGCAGAGCCTGCACTCGCTCGTCAGCCCGAACCTCGGACGCACGCCCGCGCTGTTCAACCCCCGCTCGCCGACGGCCTGGGCCAGCAACATCAGGGTACCCGTGTTCCTGGTCGGTGCCCTGCAGGACGAGCAGGTGGGGCCGCAGTGGCCCGCCGTCATCACCGCCCTGCACGGCGACAACCACGTCTACGTCACCATGATGAACGGCACCCACACCGACTCGCTCGGTCCTGACACGATTTCGCGTTGGCTGGAATTCCTCGACCTCTATGTGGCCGACCGCGTGCCGACCCCCTCGCCGACGCTCGACGCGCTGGCGCCCACCTTGTACTCGTCGCTCACGGGCGGTGCTCCGTCCGCCCCTGTGCCCGCCATCCGCTTCACCAGCGAGCCCTCGGTCGCCGCGGGCAGGGCCGCCTATGCGGGACAGGATCCGCGCCTGCGGGTGCTCTTCGACAACGGCGGCGGGAGCCTCGGGCCCGGCGCCCTGCAGCCCACCTACGAAGCAGGGTTCACGTCGTGGCCACCCGCCGGCACGGTGGTGCGGTTCGGGCTCGGGCCCCACGGCACGCTCCGCCCCGGCGCGATGGGCACCTCGTCCACCGCTTCCTTCCGCCCTGACCCCTCAGCGCGCCCGGCCGACGATCTGGCGGCCTCGGCCAACGCGTGGGCGGCCCAGCCGCCCTACCACTGGACCACGGTCCCGGCCCGTGACGGCATTGCGTTCGAGACTCCCGCCTTCACCGCCGAGACCACAATTGTCGGGCCGGCCAGCCTCGACCTGGAGCTGCAGTCGACCGCGCCCGTCACCGACCTGCAGGTGACCGTCACCGACGTGCAGCCGGGCGAGACGCAGGAGGAGTACGTGACCTCGGGCTTCCTGCGCAGCAGCAACCGCACGCTGGCGGCCGACTCGACGCCGCTCGACCCCGTGCCCACCTATCTGACGGCAGGCCGCCAGCCGCTCCCCAAGGGCCGGTTCGCCCTCGTCCGGATCCCGATCGACCCCATTGCGCACACCTTCCGACCGGGCACCCGGCTGCGCATCGTCGTTTCCGCTCCGGGAGGCGACCGTCCTTCGTGGACCTTCGACACACCCACGACGCGTGGAGCCGTGCTCGACACTGTGTCGCTCGGCGGCACCCACGCGTCATCGCTCGTGGTCAACGAGGTGGGCGGTGTGGTCCCGACCTCCGGCCCGCCTGCCTGCGGCGCGCTGCGAGGCGAGCCGTGCAGGGCCTATGCTTTGTTGGGCAACCAGCGCTGAGCAACGAACAGCCCTCGCCGGCCATTGGGTAGGGTCGCCGCCATGGCAGGAAGGGCGGGCGATGGACGACCCGAAGCGATCTCGCTCTACGAGGGACTGCTCACCACGCGGGCGATCCGGCGCTACACCGACGAGCCTGTACCCGACGAGGCGCTGCGGGACATCCTGTTCGCGGCCACCCGGGCGCCCAGCGGGTCGAACCGTCAGCCCTTCCGTTTCATCGTCCTCACCGACGGGCCGGTGGCGGAGGAGGCCAAGCGGCTGATCGGCGCCGGGGCGCGGAAGTTCTGGGCCGCCAAGCGGGAAGCCGACGGCTACGACACCGGCTCGGGGTCCCAGGCCGACTCGCCCAAGGCGCGCATGGCGCGCACCATGCAGCGCTACGTCGACACCTACGAGTCGGTGCCGGTGCTGGTGCTGGCCTGCTTTCGGCGGTACCGGCACGCGAGCGCGTACACCGACGGTGCATCGGTCTACCCCGCCTGTCAGAACCTCCTGCTGGCCGCCCGGGCGCTCGGGTTCGGCGGCGTCATGACGGGCTGGCAGTTCGCGGCCGACGCCGAATTGCGGGCGCTCCTGCACATTCCCGAGGAGGTCGAGATCATGGCGACCATCACCCTCGGGCGCCCCGTTGGCCACCACGGGCCGGTGCGCCGCCGGCCGCTCCCCGAGCTCGTCTACGGGGATCGGTGGGGCGAGCCCCCCACCTGGGCGGTCGACCCGGCGGGCGCCGCCCACACGGCTGCGGGTCCGCCGACTCGCAGCCAATAGAGTCTGCGGTGTTGCGCTCCCTCGCGGAAGGCTGACCATGCAGGCTGTCGACTCGCCCGTCTTCGACGCGGACAACCACTATTACGAAGCGCTCGACGCGTTCACCCGCCATCTCGATCCGAAGCTGGGACCGCGGGTGATCGAGTGGGTCGAGGTCAACGGGCGGCGCTACCACGCGCTGGGCGGCCGGGTCAGCCGGGCCGTGACCAACCCGACCTTCAACCCGATCACGCCCCCGGGTGCACTGGTCGACTACTTCCGGGGCAACCCCGACGGCCGGCCCATGCACGAGCTGATGGGCAAGCCCGAGCCGATCCGGTCCGAATACCGCGACCGCGACGCCCGCCTCGCCACCATGGACGCCCAGAACCTGGCGAAGATCTGGCTCTTCCCCACGCTCGGCATGCTCTACGAGGAGGCGCTCAAGCACGATCCGGGCGCCGTCGTCCTCCTGTTCCGCGCCTTCAACCGTTGGCTGGCCGAGGACTGGGGCATGGCGTATGCGGACCGCATCTTCGCCGCGCCATACATCACGCTGGCCGACGTCGACGAGGCCGTGCGGGAGCTGGAGTGGGCGCTCGACAAGGATGCGAGGGCCGTGGTGATGCGGGCCGCCGCTCCGATCACCGCTGGTGGCCCGCTCTCCCCCGCCGACGACGTCTTCGACCCGTTCTGGGCCCGTGTCAACGAAGCCGGCATCACGGTGGTGGTCCATGCCGGTGACGCCGGCTTGTCCTCCAACGGCTATGCACCCGACGGATTCTCGGCCTCCTTCCGGGCCGGGCCGACGCGGCCGAGCATCAAGATGTTCGCCATTGAGCGGGCGGCCCACGACTTCTTGGCCACGCTGCTGCTCGAGAAGCTGTTCGACCGCTTCCCGAATGTGCGCGTCGCCTCCGTCGAGAACGGCTCCGAGTTCCTCGCCCCGCTCTTCGCCAAGCTGCGCACCACCACGCGGCGCATGCCGGGCTATTTCTCCGAGGACCCGGTCCTGACCTTCCGCCGCAACGTGTGGATCAACCCGTTCTGGGAGGACGACGTCACCGAGATCGTGGACCTCATGGGCGACGACCGGGTGATCTTCGGATCGGACTGGCCGCACATTGAGGGGCTGCCGGAGCCGACGGACTGGGTGACCGAGCTGCAAAAGCTGCCGGGTGAGTCGGTGCCCAAGATCATGGGGAGCAACGTGTCCGAACTCAACGAGCGGAGGCCGCTGTGACCGAGGTCGTCGACCAGAGCGAGACGGTGGACTCGGCCGCGCCGGGCTACCAGATCGAACCGCACGTCATCGTCCTGTTCGGCGCCACGGGCGACCTGGCGGCGCGCAAGCTGCTCCCCGGCCTGCTGCATCTGGCCATGAGCGGGATGATGCCCGATTACCGCATTGTCGGGAACTCGACCAGCACCTTGACCGACGAGGAGTTCCGGCACCTGGCCCGCCACGCCGTGGACCAGTTCTCGACCGACAAGATCTCGTTGCTGCAGTGGGCCAATTTCGAGAAGCGGCTGAGCTTCTGCTCCACCTCGGCGGGGCCCGAGGCGCTGGCCGACGCCGTGGGCAAAGCCGAGGACGAAATCGGTGGCGAGCCGCGGCGGCTGCACTACCTGAGCGTCCCCCCAGCGGCAGACCGCTCCCTGATTCAGCTGATCTCGGACGCCAAGCTGGTCGAGCGGTCGCGGGTCGTCATGGAGAAGCCGTTCGGCACCGACCTGGCCAGCGCCGTAGCGCTCAACGACATGCTGCACTCGGTCTTCGACGAGGAGCAGATCTTCCGCATCGACCACTTCCTCGGGAAGGAGGGGGTCCAGAACATTCTGGCCTTCCGTTTCGCGAACGGCCTCTTCGAGCCCATCTGGAACCGGGACCACATCGACCACGTGCAGATCGACGTGCCCGAGACGCTCGGGGTCGACGACCGCGTCGCCTTCTACGAGGCGACCGGGGCCTTCAAGGACATGGTGGTCACCCACCTCTTCCAGATTTTGGGCTTCATGGCCATGGAGCCGCCCACGGACCTGTCCGCCGGCCCGATCAACGAGGAGAAGAACAAGGTCTTCCGCTCCATGCGCCTGCTCAACGTGACGGAGGTCGTGCGGGGGCAGTACGACGGCTACCGCGACATCCCTGGCGTGGCCGCGGACTCGGACGCCGAGACCTTCGTGGCACTGAAGGTCGAGCTCGACAATTGGCGTTGGGCGGGCGTGCCCTTCTTCCTCCGCACGGGCAAGAAGCTCGGCGGCGGCGAGCGCATCATTTCGATCGCCTTCCGTGAGCCCCCCAAGTCGATGTTCCCCGACAACTCCGGCGTGGGCGCCCAGGGCCCTGACCACCTCACCTTCGACCTGGCCGACTCGTCGAAGCTGTCCCTCTCCTTCTACGGGAAGAAGCCGGGGCCGGGTATGAAGCTCGAGAAGCTGAGCCTGCAGTTCGCCCTGCACGAGACGGGGCAGGACGCCGACGTGCTCGAGGCCTACGAGCGCCTCATCCACGACGCCATGATCGGCGACCACACCCTGTTCAACACGGCCGAGGGCATTGAGCGCCTGTGGGAGGTGTCGACGCCGTTGCTGGAGAACCCGCCGCCGGTGCAGCCTTACGCCCAGGGGGCGTGGGGCCCGCCGTCGATCAACGAGCTCATTGCGCCCCGGACCTGGCGGCTGCCGTTCGAGCGCCGCTGGCGGGGGAACCCCGGCGGCTGAGCCGGCTTAGTTCAAGGTGTGCCCGTTGGCGCGTGGCAGCTCCATCACGGGCTGGCCGGCCAGATCGACGGGGTCGAGGGGTCGGAACTCGGGGCCGGGCTGGACTGTCGGGCGAGACCGTTCGTCCAGCACCGTCGTGGCGGTGAGCGCGTCCCACGGGGCGGAGCGCGGCTGGCGGAACAACCCGTCGGGCGGGGAGGCCCCGAAAGCGAAGCAGAGCAGGACGACGGCACCGATCACGACGGTCGGCACCACGAGCAGCGTGCAGCAGACGCCGCTGCGGAGGAACGAACGCCCGAGGCCGATCGGCTGCCCATCGTCGCGTCGCACCACGTGGAGCCCGAGGAGGCGATAACTCGGCGTACGCCCACGACGCCATTCGAAGACGCTCCAGACCACGAACCCGACGACCAGCGTCCCGACGAGCAGGACCACCGTCAGGGCCAGGGCCCCGATGCGTCGGCCGAGGCTCGCTGCCGGCTCCTTTCGGACCACAACCAAGACGGTACCGGTCGGAGGTGCCCGGTCGCCAAGGGGGCGCCTCACCTGCGCAAGAAGGGACGCCCCGGGTCGCGGTGCCCTACGACACTGTGGCCGGGTCCACGCCCGTACCGCCCGACTCGCTGCTGGCGTACACGGCCAATGCGAACCGCAGGACGTCCATGGCTTCCTCGGCGCTCCAGAGCATGGGCCCCTCTCCGGTGTGGAGCCAGCGCAGCCAGTGCCGCCCCGAGTCCCTGAAGCTGCTCCCCCAGTCGTCGTCGAGCGCATGGTACGAGCGCATTTCGCCGTCGAGGTACACCTCGAGGCTCGGCTGCTGTATGCCCCGGCCGGTGCAGCGGTTGACCCGGGCGTAGCCAGAACGGCCGGTGATCTCCCAGCGCTCGTCGTTCGTGTAGTAGTCCGACCGCAGATACATGTCCGGGGCCAGGGTGATGTCCCACACACCGCGGATGCCGTTCTCGTGCTGCCAGGCGATCATCGTCGGCGCGTCGACCTCGATCCCGGGGAACACCTCGGTGCCGCCCACCCAGGCCCGCACCTCCTTGATCGGCCCGAACAGCCAGATGGCCGTCGCCAACTTGTGCCAGCCGTCGTCGAACACGAGGACGCCGCGGCCCCGCTTCATCTGTTGGAACTGGTACTCGTAGCTGCTCATCGGCACGTCCCAGCCGCCGCGCCCGCTGCCCACCATCTTCATGTGGTAGCCGCTGATGTCCCCCAGGTCGCCTGACGTGGCGAGCGCCTTCAGCTTCAACAGCGGCTCATAGAAGATGTAGTTCTCCATGACCCGGAACAGCCGGTCGTTGGCGGCGGCGGCGTCGACCATCCGCTGGGCGGAAGCCAGGTCGTTGGCCATCGGCTTCTGCAGGTTGACGTGCCAGCCGTAGCCAAGGAGCTCAATGACGCCCTCTTCATGCAGTGGAATAGGGAGCAGCGCTTCCACCGCGTCCACGTCCAGGCCGCTGGCCGCCAGCTCGGCGGCGGAGGCGAAGGTCTGCACGCCCGGCCAGTCCGCGGCGCGCTCGGCCCGGCGCTCCTCGCTCGGGTCGACCAGGGCGACGACCTCGACGTCGGGGTTGTCGACGTAGGCGCGCATGTTCAGGTCATAGATGCGCCCGAGGCCGATGAAGGCGGCACGGACGGGCCGGTCGTAGGGCGTGAAGCTCATGGAAAGGACACCTCGTCTCGAATGGTCGCCAGGAGCGGCACATTGTGGCGCGAATGGGCGTGGCACGCAGGGTTGCAGGCGGCGTCGCCGGCCGGGTCACGGCGCCGCGTGAAGTCTCGGGGGTCGTCGCCTGCGCTAATGTCACTGATGTGCCAGTGGTCGCGGTCCTCGAGGCCGTCCTGATCGGACTGGTCACCTCCCAGATCTCCTTCGTCGTCACGACGGTGTACCTGCACCGGGCCATGGCCCACAAGGCGATCACCCTGCGACCACCCGTCGCCTTCGCCTGCCGCTTCATCATCTGGATGTCGACGGGCACTCGACCTCGGCAGTGGGTGGCGGTGCACCGCAAGCACCACGCCCACACCGACAAGGAGGGCGACCCGCACTCGCCGGTGATCTTCGGCTACTCGCTGGTCCAGTTCGGCAACGCCGTGCTGTACCGCCGGGTTTCCAAGAATGCCGAGCAGGTGGACCGCTACGCCAAGGACCTGCCCGAGGACCGCTGGGACAAGGTGCTCTTCAACCATGCGCTGTTGGGCCTGGCCCTCGGCGTGGCGCTGCTGGTCGTGGTGTTCGGATGGGAGATCGCCGTGATCGCGGCGGCCGTCCACGCCTCCATCTACCTCCTGGGCGGCGGCGCCATCAACGGCATCGGCCACAAGTGGGGCAAGCGTCCTCACGACAACCTGGCCACGAACAACCAGTGGCTCGCCTGGCTGGTGGCCGGCGAAGGCCTCCACAACAACCACCACGCCCTGACGACAAGCAGCCGGATGTCGATGGCCAAGGGCGAGGTCGACCCCGGCTGGTGGGCCGTCCGGCTCCTGGTCAAGCTGCATTGGGCGACCCTGCGGCACGAGAAGCTGGCCGCCAAGCCCACACGGGCCTGACGGCATCGCTCGGGCGGCTCCGCCCAGGCGCGTCGGGCAAGCTGGTGCCATGGCCCAGGACCCGGCGCAGCGCGACCGTGAAGACCCGGCCTGCCTCGGTCCGCTCGACCCTGCTGCGCAGGACGAGGCCGATCAGCGCGAGCTAATCCGCTACGCGGTGAGCCGGGGCGCCACCGCCGAGCAGGTGGCACAGGCGCCCAACCTCGGGGAGCTGGCCCTCGACCTCACCCTCCGACCGCGGGGACCACTCCCCCTGCGCGAGGTGGCGGCCTCGGCGGGCATCGACTGGCCGACGACCCTGCGCCTGATGACGGCGGCCGGACTGCCGACGGATCCAGACTTCCATGTGACCGCCGACGAGGCGGCCGGCATCCGGCTGCTCGCCGGCGCGCACAACGACCTGTTGGGAGACGAGGCCACGCTGCAGCTGGCCCGCGTCACCGGCAACGCCATGGCACGGTTGGCCGAGACGCTGGTCGGCGTCTTCCGCCTGCAGGTCGAGCTGCCGCGCCGAGCGGCCGGACGACCCTACTTCGACGTCGTCAAGGAGTATTCCGAGCTGACGGAGACCCTGTTGCCGAGCTTCGTGGCGACACTCGACGCCGCGCTCCGCCGCCAGATCGTGGCCGTCGCGGAGCGGATGTGGAGCACTGACCCTGAGCGCTCCGTCGTGACGGTGCAACGGACCGTGGGTTTCGTCGACCTGGTCGGGTACACGACGGCGGCGGCGTCGCTGTCGCTGCGTGAGCTGACCCACGTCCTGGTCGAGTTCGACATGCGGACCTCGGAGATCGTGGCCGAGGGTGACGGTCAGATCGTCAAGACGATCGGTGACGAGGCGATGTTCGTCACGGAGAACGCGGGCGACGCGTGCCGGATCGCGCTCGAACTGATCGACGCCGCCGGCGGCACGCTCCCGCCGGTGCGGGTGGGACTCGCCACCGGGGAGATGGCCTCGGTCTTCGGCGACCTCTACGGGCCCGACGTCAACCTGGCGGCGCGGCTCGTCGGTGCGGCCGAGCCCTCGTCGGCCGTGGTCTCCGAGCAGGTGCGAGCTGCCGCAACGGGCGGGTTCCGCTTCGCCGCACTGCCACCGCTCACATTGAAAGGGTTGGTGGAACCGACGACGGCGTACAGGCTGGATCGCCCGGGACCGTGACGAGGCGGGCCGCCCTGGCGGGAACGGCCGTCCTGGCCATCGCCCTCGTGGGATGGGGAGCCGCGCACGGCCCGAGCGGTCGGGGTCACCCCTCCATGAAGCAGCCCGTCGTGCTCCCCGTGCGCGTGGTCGTTCTCGACCCGGCGAACGGCGCCGTGATCTGGAGCACCGTTGCCATGCCGAAGAACATGGTCCTCGACCCCGCCACTGGAAGGGCAATCACGGCAGGGGCTTCCACTTCTGCACGGTGACCCAACAGACACCTGCCGCCGGTGCCGGGGCCGGACCGTGCTTGCATTGGCTGGTCGGCGGGTGATTGTCGTGGACCTCGACCACCTGGTACTGCGTCGGACCGGAGAACTTGTCCGGCCCGTAGCTGAGCACGGGTGCGTAGCCGCCCGGGAAGTTCGTGATGTGCGACATGGCCTCCACGAAGGTGCGCCGGTTGAGATCCTTGCCGGCCATGGTGGCCGCTTTGGCGAACAGGCGGATCTCCTGGCACCAACCCTGCACCGGCCCCTGCTCTTCGATGTCGTCGTTGATGTTGCCCTTGGGTGTCTGCGGGTAGGCCTGGTGCCACACCGTCCAACAGCTCCGCACCCCGGGGTCGTAGCCGCCTTGCGCCTCGGGGACCGGCAGGTCGATGCCACCGAGCGTCTCGGCCGTCACACCTTCCTGCCCGTTCAACGCCTTCTCGTAGGGGATGGGAATCAGTCCGAGTGCGATTTCGATCTCGGACTGGTAGTCACTGAGGAGCAGTTTGGGGTAGTAGTTCTGCGACGTCTCGGACCCGAGGTAGGGGGTGAACGCGTTCTCCGGCAGGAGCGGGATGACCGACTGCACGCCGGCCTCCTTGAGCCGCTCCACGGCCAGGGTGGCATCGGAATCGGTGGTGGCCGTCTCCCCCACGTCCGCCGTGATGGTGACCACTTGGGGGTCGACACCGATCTTCTTGAGGTCGGGCAGGAGGTACGAGTGCAGCGCGTCCTGGTCGCTCACCTCGTCGGAGACCACGACGCCCACCTTCGTCCCGTGGCCGAGGCGACCCGAGCTCAGGCCCCAACTCACCGTCGCCGCCAGGATGGGCGCGTCGTCCGCGCCCGTCCACCACAAGTACGGTGCTCCCAAATTCGTCCAGTTGGTCGTGGTCGACCACTGGGAGAGCATCGGCGTGTGGCCCTCGCGCGTGACGCAGAGCTGGTTGACCCCCTCGAATGTGCCGAGCCCGTCGAGGACGGCGAAGACCGGCGGGCTACCCTGCGTCCACTGCTTGCACAGCGATCGCTGCTCGTCAGGGTTCGTCGGGTCGAAGCCCACGATCATCGGATTGATCTTCCGTCCGTTGATGCCGCCGGCGTTGTTGATCTGGTCCACGAAGAGATGGATGGCCTTGGACTGCTCGCCGTATTCGGCGTCGGACTGGATCTCGAACTGGCCCTCAATGCTGCTGAACGAAATGACCGGGAACACCACGTTGATCGCTCCGGCGGTCACGCCGCGATCGCTCGTGCTGGCCTGGCCGACGGGCGTCGCCGCGCCGGCGCTCGCCGGCGGAGCGGACAGACCCAGGGCTCCCGCGCTCAGCACAATGGCCCACGCCGCCATCGCCCTGGGCAGGCGTCTCCGTCGTCCCCACACTCGCATCGCCAACCCCCGAGCGCGCCGTGTCTTTCCGGCGCCAGCAGAGGCTACCGCTGACCGTCCGCCGATGAGCGGCGGCCCGGAAGTCAGTCGAAGAGCGCTTCGCGACCACGCAGGACGGCACAGAGGGTCTCGTTGTAGGGTGCCTCGAGCCCGAGCTCACGGCTCAGCGTGACCACCTGCCCGTTGATGACGTCGACCTCCGAGCGCCGGCGGGCCAGCTGGTCGAGGCGCATGGACGGACTGGAGTTCGGGATGGTCGCCGCGAACTCCGTGACGTAGCGCAGGGGGTCCTCAAAAGGGAACTGCACCCCCTTGGCGAGGGCGAGCCGGTAGGCCTCAGCGGTGCAGCCGAGAGCCACCTGCCAGGACTCGGGATTCGCCATCAGCCCGCCGACCGTGACGTCGAACACGGCGCACGGTGCGCTGAGCGTGACGTTGCAGAGGAACTTCTCCCAGATCATGCGGTGGACGTCGGCGAAGGCCTTGACGTTGAAGCCGGCGTCGCGCCACAGCTGCTCCATGTCCTGCACGCGCTGGGTCAGGCCGCCGTTCATTTCGCCGAAGCGGATGAGCCGCATGCCTTCGTGGTGCACGCGCCCCGGTCCGGGAATGGAGGACCCGAAGCCTTCGGCGATGCCGATCACAATGTGGTCTGCGGGGATCCGCTGCGCGACCCGCTCGCCGGCGCCGAGCCCGTTCTGGAAGGCCATGACCATGTCCCCGGGCCGCAGCAGCGGCGCCACCGCCGCGGCCGCCGCGTCGACGTCGGCCGCCTTGGTGGCAATGACCCAGACGTCGCAGCTGCCGGCGTCGCCCGGGACGCGCCCGACGTGGAGGGTCTCGACCACGTAGTCGCCGCTGGCTCCCGCCACGGCCAAACCGCAGCCGGCGATGGCGTCGATGTGCTCCTGCCAGGTGTCGATGGCCCAGACCTCGTGCCCGGCCCTGCCAAGCACGCCGGCGTACACCGAGCCCATCGCACCGGTTCCGACAATCGCGATCTTCATTCCGTCCCTTTGGCTACGCCGCTCGTCACGGGAACCTGGTTGGAAGGCTCCAGCAGCGGGGTGCGATTCTACGGGACGGGCCGGACGAGACCGCAGACCGACGACGAACCGATCCCGGTGCGTGACTAGGCGAAGTAGTGGCCCTCG
>Ga0307374_10005773_pt1 | contig 19839 bp, 19 predicted proteins | sample OX3MG_FD_202532 | JGI IMG/M metagenome (GOLD analysis project Ga0307374, IMG submission 202532) | Soil microbial communities from Risofladan, Vaasa, Finland - OX-3 | ecosystem: Environmental > Terrestrial > Soil > Coastal area > Acid sulfate soil | place: Finland: Risofladan, Vaasa | collected...
CTTCGGGCGCCCGGCCAATCCCCCCTGGTCGGGCGCCTTTTTATTTTGGCCGCTTTTTCAAGGGCTTGGGCGGCTTGACCGGCCGCTTTTTCCATGCACGATGCCGGCCGATGAACCAACCCCTGCACGGCCGGGTCGCACTGGTCACTGGCGGCGGTCGCGGTATCGGCCGCGCCATCGCCGAGGCGCTGCACCAGGCGGGTGCCGCCGTGGTCATCGCCGACAGCGGCACCAGCATCACCGGCACCGGCGCCGATCCGACGGTCGCCGAGGCGCTGGCGAAGGCGCTGGGTGAGCGCGCCGCCGCCTTCACCGAATCCGTCGCCTCGCCTTCGGCGGCCCAGGCCGCGGTCGATTTCGCCGTCGACCGCTTCGGCGGCCTCGACATCCTGGTCAACAACGCGGCGATTCTGCGCGACGCCTTCGTCTTCAAGGCCGATCCCGGCGACTGGGACGCCGTGCTGCGCACCAACCTGTTCGCACCGTTCTATTTGATTGCGGCGGCGACGCCGCTGTTGCGCGATCAGGCCAAGGCCGTGCGCGGCGGCGGCACTTACGCCTGGGGCCGCGTCGTCAACCTGGTGTCGACCGCCGGCTTCTACGGCAACTATGGCCAGGCGGCCTACGCCGCGTCGAAGGCGGGCCTCGTCGGCTTGACGCGCGTCACCGCGCTCGACATGGCGCGCTCGCGCGTCGCGTGCAACGCCGTCGCGCCCTTTGCCGCCACCCGGGTCACGGAGAGCATCAAGCCGCAGAACCCGGCGCAGCAGGCCTACAAGGACCGCGCGATGACGATCCCGGCGCAGCCCGTGGCCGAGCTGGTGACATATCTGGCGGGCGATGCGGGGGCCAAAATCACCGGCCAGCTCTTCGGCGTGCGCGGCCGCGAGGTCTTCCTGCTGTCGCAGCCGCGACCGGTCGCCTCGGCCGTGGCCGAGACGGCCGACGGGCTCGACGCCGCGGTGGCGTCGCTGTCGCCTCATTTCGTCGCGCTCGAGACCGATCTCGAAGCGTTTGCGAACCAGCCAGTTCTTTGATAAGGTCTTTTCTATAGACCTATAGAATTCGCAGGAAAGGAGCGGGGCCATGAGCGTCGCCGCCGCTGCCCCGATCAAGTCCGTCGACGCCCTCAAGGCGGCGCCCGAGGATTACCAGCTTGCCGTGCGCAAGATCATCCGCAGCCACGCCGTCAACGAGCTCTACGGCGCGCGCGTCTATGACGAGCCGGCGATCGCGCTGGCGCCGACGCCCTATCTCAAATGGCTCACCTGCCGTATCGCCATGGAGGAATACGGCCATCACGTCCGCTTCCGTCAGCTCGGCGAGCAGATGGGCATCCCCGAAGCCGAGCTCACGCCGGAAGGCCGCAAGCCGCTCTCGATCTTCGAGTTTCCGCTCAAGACCTGGGAGGAATTCTGCGTCGTCAAGCTGCTCGCCGATCTCGCCGAGATCATCCAGGTCGAGGACCTGATGAAGTGCAGCTTCCTGCCGCTCCGCAACCTGGCGAAGATGACCATGCCGGAGGAAATCTTCCATTCGCAGTTCGGCAAGGACACCTGCACCGAGCTGGTGAAGACCGCGGAGGGCCGCAAGAAGGTCCAGGCGGCGATCGATCATTATTTCCCGATGATGCCCGCCTTCTTCGGCAAGAAGGATTCGGCGAACAACGCGCTCTACCGCAAATACGGCATCAAGCAGCGCACCAACGAAGACATGCGCGCCGACTTCCTGACGCGCGTGCGCAATCTGGTCGAAGGCCACCTCAAGCTCAAGCTGCCCGAGGTCGCCGAGGCGGCGTGAGCGGAACGCCACGCGGCGAGGCGGACGAGGCGTTCGCGCAGCTTGCCGCCTTTATTTCCGAAATTCCCATGCTGCCGTGGTTTGCCGCCGCCGGCGCGACGCTCACGCCGTCGGCGATCGCCGACGCCGAAAGTTACGTCGCCGCGCTCGGACTCGCGCCGTGTCCTGTCGCGCCGGTCGCCGGCTGGCGCGCGGCGGCGGACATCGCGCAGCGGCCGGATTGGAGCCGCGACTGGTGGCACGCCGAAAGTGCGCACGAGAAGGCACTCCATCGCCGAGGCGCGGCGCGTTTCGGACTCGCGCCGCTGCTCGCCGCCCTGACCGACGTTACCGAGACCGCTGCCGTCCTGCGCGATCGTGCGGCCGACGGGCTCGGCCGCGCTGGCGTTGACGACGAGGCGCTGGCCAAGGTCGCGGGCGGCGCCGCCGCCCAGGCCTGCCATCAGCAGGCGCTTGCGCTGCTTGCCGGCAGCGATGCTGGCCGTGCCTTCGGCGCCAAGTACGCCCTTTTCGCCGCCGGGCATTGGCCGCTTGGCATTGTCGGCGGAACCTGCTTCGTGTTCTAGTTCGGCCCCCATGGCGTTCACGCTCGTCACCTGGAACATCAACTCGGTCCGGCTCAGGCTCACGAACCTGAAGCGCCTCGCGGCGCAGCTCGCGCCCGACATCATCTGCCTCCAGGAGACCAAGACGCCGGACGAGTTCTTTCCGCGCGAGGCCGTCGCCAAGCTCGGCTACAAGCACATGCTCGTGCACGGCATGAAGGGCTATAACGGCGTTGCGATTCTCTCGCGCCTGCCGTTCGAAAACCCGCGCACGCAAAGCTGGTGCGAACGCGAGGACTGCCGCCACTCTGTCGTGAAGCTCGCCGGCGGCATCGAGCTGCACAATCTCTATGTGCCGGCGGGCGGCGATGTTCCCGATCCCGAAACCAATCCCAAATTCGCCCACAAGCTCCGGTTCATCGACGAGTTGTCGAGCTATTTCGCCGGCGAGAAGGCGCACCGCAAGACCATGATCCTGGTCGGCGACCTCAACGTCGCACCGCTCGAGACCGACGTCTGGTCGCACAAGCAGCTCCTGAAGGTGGTGAGCCACACGCCCATCGAAGTGGAAAAGCTCACGCGGCTGCAGGTGCGCGGCGGCTTCGTCGATGCGGTTCGCCATTTCGTGCCACCCGAGCAGCGGCTCTACACCTGGTGGAGTTACCGCAACCACGACTGGGCGGCATCGGATCGCGGCCGCCGCCTCGATCACATCTGGATCTCGCCCGCGCTCCAGTCGGGGCTCAAGGCGGCGCGCATCCACAAAGCCGCGCGCGACTGGAAGCTGGCGTCGGACCACGTGCCGGTCATGCTTCAGGTCGGTTGATGGCGCGCGACCTCAAGCCTTTTTTCGCACCGCGCAGCATTGCAGTGGTCGGCGCCAGCGAGCGGCCGACCTCGTCGGGCGGCGCGGTGCTGCAGAATCTGCGCTTCGCGGGCTTCGCCGGCGAGATCATTCCGGTCAACCCCAAGGGCGGCACGATGTTCGGCATGGCGGCGCGCAAATCGCTGTCCGAGCTCGAGCGCCCGGCCGAGCTCGCCGTTATCGTCATCCGGCCCGACCTGATCGTCGACGCCGTGCGCGAGGCGGCGGCCACCGGCCACCGCAACCTCGTCATCCTGCCGGGCGGCTTCGCCGAGGCCGGCGAGGCCGGCCTGGCGCGCGACACGGCGCTGCGCGCGCTGATCGCGGAGAAGGCTCTTACCGTGGTCGGCCCCAACTGCGCCGGCATCATCCACCTGCCGTCCGATGCGCGCTTCGCCGCGACCTTCCTGCGCGATCTGCCGCTCGGACCGAATCGTCACGGCATGGCGACCTTCATCACCCAATCGGGCGCGCTCGGCGAGGAAGCGATCGCCGCGTCCAAGAGCCTGACCGTGCCGCTCGGATCGCTGGTCTCCGTCGGCAACGCCGTGCAGCTCGGCGTCACCGACTACCTCGAATATCTCGGTGCCCAGCGATCGATCTCGGTGGTGCTGCTCTATGTCGAAAGCGTCGAGGACGAGAGCCGCTTCCGGCGCGTCGCGCAACAGGTCGCGGCGCAAAAGCCCGTGGTCGCGCTGATCGGCGGCCGCACTCCGGCAGGCGCGGCGGCGGCGCGGCGGCATACCGGCGCGCCGGCCCAGGACGAGCATCGCATCGAAACGCTCTGCCGCGATGGCTGCCTCCTGCGCGTCAAGAGCCTGCGTCAGCTTCTGCTCGCGGCGAAAGGCTTCGGCAGCTTTCCGCAGGGCATCGGCAAGCGCGCGCTCATTCTCTCGAATTCCGGTGGGCCGGGCGTGTTATGCGCCGACGAGGCGGCGGCGCAGGGGCTCGACCTACCCGAGCTGCCCGCGGCGATGGCGGCGACACTGCGCGCGGACCTGCCCGGCGAGGCGGCGGTCGCCAATCCGCTCGATCTGCTCGCCGATGCGCGCGAGGAGCGCTTCGGCCTGACGCTTCAAGCCGCGATCCGCGATGGTGCCGCCGCCTTCGACGTGATCCTCGGCATCCACGTCGTGCCCTTCATGGTCGATGCGACGCCGGTGGTGGCGCGCATGGCGGCGCTCGCGCCGTCGGTGCCAGTGCCGTTCCTCTATTCGATGATGGGCACGCTGCCGGAGAAGGCCGCGTGGTTTGCGGCGATGGAAGGCGCCGGCGTGCCGGTCTTCAACGACGTCGAAGCGATGGCCGAGTGCGCGGGCCTACTCGCGCGCTATCCCGCACTCAAGGCACGCGCCGCTTCCGCCGCCTGAAGCGGCGGCGGCCGCGTCTCAGCCGGCGCGGCGCAACTTGACCGGCTCGGTCAGCAGCGCCGCGATCGCCTGCGTCAGGGCGTGGAGCCGCACCGGATTGTCCAGAACCTGATCGGCGCCGAGATCGAGCGTCATGCGCAGATAATTGGGGCGATTCGCCCGAATGGCGCCGCCCTTGAAGGGATGATCGATGACGAGGATCTTCGGCCGTTGCGGCAGGGCCCAGGCGGCGCGGATCACCTCGAAGCCGTCGTTCCCCGGCATGACGAGTTCGGTGATGACCAAGTCGAACGATGTGCGGCTACGCCCGCTGCCGCTCAGGGCGCGCAGTCCTTCGACGCCGTCGGCAGCGACGGTCACTTCATGGCCCTCGAGCGCCAGAACGCGGGCCAGCAGTCGCCGCGTCCTGGCGCAGTCTTCGATGAGTAGTGCGCGCGCCATGGCGGTCAGCGCCCGTCAGCGGCCGCGAACTCGCTGCGGCCGCCCTGGTAGGTCCAATATCCGCTGAGGTTGATCGCGTAATAGGGCCGATATTGCGGCGCCGTGGCGACCGGCCGGATGCGCGGATCGAGGTTGTCGAGCAGGTACGATGTGCCGTTGACATCGACTGCCAGCACGGCGTGATCGGCGCCTAGATCGGTGTCGCGCACGATCAGTACCCGCATCGCGTTATCGCCGACGCCGGCCGCGTGCAGAGCCAAATATTTGGCGATGGCGTAATCCTCGCACTGGCCGCCGCGCGCCAGGAGCTCGAATGGCGTCTCCCAATACGAGGGCCGGTGCCAGTTCTGCCAGGCGGTGACGTAGGGCAGTGCGTTGAACGTGCGATTGACGATCTCGAGCTGCGCCATCAGTGGCCGTCCGGCGAGCTCGTCGATGAGCGCGCGCCACTCGGCGGGCACGCAGGAAGCGTCGCCGGCGCTGGCACAGACCCGCTGATGGCTAAGGTCACGGGCGGCGCGCTGCATGACGTCGGTCCATTGCGGAAAAACCGCAGTGTCCGAATGGAACACCGCGGTGCTGCCGTAAAGCGCGGCATTCGGCGCGGCGGTCGTGTCGTTCCAGGCCGCGCGCGCCGCGCTCGGCGTAGAAAGGAAGGTCACGGCGATCAAGGCGAAAGTCCATAGCCGAAGGGTCGACATGGCGGACCTCTTTTTCGTGTTTCAAGCGCGGGCGCACCCCACGATGCGCCGTCCCGGCTATCAAAGATTAACGACATTGAATCAAATGCTAACGAGAGGCCCGCTAGGGCGTGACCAAACGGTGTTCCGGTGAAGTTGAATCTTGGCGACACCATGGCAGCAGCTGCGCGCGGCCGTGCGCCACGCGTCGCTGCGATGCAGCGGCGCGACTCTATTTTGTGACCAATCGGTGACGCGCCCTCGACGCCGCTGCGGCGGAACGCCGGCGCTAACTCGCGCGGTAAAGGTGATGGCGGCCTTCGCGCACGCCCTCGGGTACCGCGAGCTTCTCCCAGCCGGGCAGCTCGAGCGCAATTTCGCTGACCACGACCGCGCCGGGACGCAGAATCGGCGCGACCAACGGCGCGACCTCGGCGGCGAGCCGCGTCTCGTCGGTGATCGGGAAGTTGATCAGCACCAGCGCCGCGCTGCGCTTCAGGCGCTCCCAGCTGCGCGGCAAGGTCTCGCGCGGATCGCCCTCGACGCGCTCGGCGGCCTGACCTGCCGCGCCGTCGGCGATCGGGCCACGGTCGAAGACGATGACGCCGCGCTTGCGCACCACCTCGCAGAGATGGTCGAGCGCCGCGCCGTCGCCGAGGCCGAGCACGATCGCCGGACCCTCCAGCGTCGCGACGAGATCGGCCGCGCGCTCGATCGACGCGCGCTGCGCCATCAATCGCCGGATGAGCATATCGAGCTCGCTCACCGGATTCCCCCTCCTCGGCCGCGAATCGAGCGTTATCCTCGCCCGGACTGCCGCCGCTTGTCGAGACCGCCCGGAGGCGCCCGTCTAGGGCACGAGCCGATAGCCGCCGGCCTCGGTCACCAGAATCTCGGCGTGCGTCGGATCGCGCTCGATCTTCTGCCGCAGGCGATAGACGTGGGTCTCGAGCGTGTGCGTCGTGACGCCCGAGTTGTAGCCCCACACCTCGTTGAGCAGCACGTCGCGCCCGATGGTGCGGGCGCCAGCGCGATAGAGATATTTGAGGATCGCGGTCTCCTTTTCGGTGAGCCGCACCTTCTTGCGCTTGGCGTCGTCGACCAGCAGCTTGGCGCCCGGCCGGAACGTGTAGGGGCCGATGGTGAACATCGCGTCATCGCTTTGCTCGTGCTGGCGGAGCTGCGCCCTGAGGCGCGCCAGCAGCACGTGCAGCCGGAACGGCTTGGTGATGTAGTCGTTGGCGCCGGAATCGAGTCCCAGAACGGTATCGGCTTCGCTGTCGGCGCCGGTCAGAATCAGGATCGGCGCGCGCACGCCTTCGCGCCGCATCAGCCGGCACAGCTCGCGGCCGTCCATGTCGGGCAATCCCACGTCGAGGATCACCGCGTCGTGGTATTGCCGCTTGGCGAGGTCGAGCGCCTCGGCGGCGGTGCTCGCCTCGACCGGCATGAATTCCTCGTGCAGCTGCAGCTGCTCGGCAAGCGAATGGCGCAACGCCAGATCGTCGTCGACGATCAGGATGCGGCGGTTCGGCGGCATCGGCGGCCCGGCACGTTCGCTGACATTGCGCCAGACTATAGGCGGCTCGCCGGCCGCCTGTCCCCTGTCTCAGGCGCCGCGGAGGCGCAGCAGCACGGCGCGGAACAGCGCGCCTTCGGGCGCGCCGAGACGGTCGAGCAGGCTGAAATGGTCCTCGCCGGGAAGATCGACCGTCTCGACCGTGCCGCTCTGCCGCTGCCAGGCTGCCGCCAGCAGGTGCGCCTGCCGGCGGTATTCGAGACTCTCGCGGCCGCCGGTCGCAACGATCGCGCCGCACGCCGGTGGCGGCCGGTGGAGCGGGCTCAACCGGAAGGCTTCGTCGCGATCGAGGCCGAGGGTCGCGTTGAGATGCGACAGTCGCACGGGCTCGAGATCGTAGAGGCCGCCCAGGCCAACGAGCCCGGCGACCGGCTTGCCGAGCAGCTCGTATGGTCGCCACGATGCCGACGCCGCGGCGAAGGCCAGGTGGGCGCCGGCGCCGTGGCCGGCGAGAAATACCCGTGTCGGGTCGAGCTCGAGCTCGACCGCGTTGCGGTGGAGCCAGACGACCGCACGGCGGCACCGTTCGACGAGATCGGCGAGCGTCGTCGCCGGCGCGCCGCCATAGCCGACGAACGCGACCGCCACGCGATGGGCGACGAAAGCCGGCGCAAGGAACGCGAAATCGGACTTGTCGAGCTCGTGCCAATCGCCGCCATGGAAGAACGCCACCAGCGGCGCAATCGTGTCGCGCACACGGAAGAGGTCGAGGCGCTCCGCTGCGTCCGGGCCATAGGCGAGGTCGACCATCACATCGTGTGCGGCGCGGGCGGCGTCGGCCGCTTCACGCCAGCGCTGCACGTAATGGATGAACGCCGGCGTCGCGGCGCGCGGATTCAGCTGCGCGTCGAGCGCCGCCTGGTCGAGATCGCGGTAAACCGGCACGGCGGCAGCATGGCGTAGCCGCATCGCCAAGGCCAGCATCGCCGTCGCCGCGATAGACCTCCGCCATGACCGCGGTGTCCTTCGTCACCGTCTACAACAAGACGCGATCCCGATTGACGCGTCGCTGTGCACGCGAGCGGCGAAGTCAATCGCGGAAATAGCTCACGTGAGATTGTGTCGGGGACGCGGCTGGCCGGTTACGAGGGTTGAGCGACGGAACTGGCTTCCCGGCTGACGCGGTGGATGAAATCGGGCAATCCCTGCCCCATCGAGTGCTCGTAGCGCAAAGCCGCGGCGCCGGGATTGAATGGAATATTCAGCGCGGCGCGCACGTCGCGCTCGACGCGATCGCGCAGCTCGACAATGCGCTTCGCCAAAAGGTGGTCGGTGAAGACGAAGGATTCATAGCCGCCGTTGGGATCGCCTTTGTAGTAATTGGCCGACACCGTGTAGTCGACCTCGTAGGCGTGCAGCCGGTCGCCCGTCTTCGGCTGGGTATAGGTCCAGACGCCGGGCAGCGTCGCGTGCGGCACGGCGAGGTCGTAATAGGGCGTGCCGGGATAGGTCGTGATCACGGTGCAGTCGAAATCGTCGACCTGGCTTCTCACCAGCCAGTCCTTGATGTCGCCGATGCTCTCCTCACTCTCGCCGGGATGGCCGACCGACATCAGCGCCTTGATCTTGAGATCGTGCTTCTTCGCGTTCTCGACGCAGCGGTCGTTATCATCGAGCGTGGCGCGCTTCTCGATATTGGTCAGGATTCGCGGACTGGCGGCCTCGAAGCCGCATAGCAGCCAGCGGAAGCCAGCACGCCGCATGGCAATCGCCTGCTCCTCGTTGAATAGCTCCGACTTCACGAACCCGCGCAGGCGGAACTCGACGCCGAGGCTCGACTGCAGATCGGCAAGGCCGTTCATCAGCTCGACCATGCTCTTACTGACGTTGAGCTCGTCGTCGTAGAACATGAACCCGGTGTAGCCATAGGTTCGATGCAGCTGCTCGACCTCGGCAAGGATCGACGCGACCGAGCGGTTGCGGATGAGGCGCAGGCTCTTGCTGTTGCGCCCGCCGCAGAAACCGCAACCGAACGGGCAGCCGAGTTGGGCGATGAGGCTGGTCGCGCGATGCCCTTCGATCGTGTAGCGATAGGAGGCGAGGTCGACCAGATGCCGCGCCGGGAGCGGTCCCTCGGTGAACATCTTGTCGTCGAGGAACAATCCGCCCTTCGGATCGTCGCCGTCGATGAACTTCGGTGCGTCGTCCTTCAGCGCCATGAACACCGCAAGCTCGCCGTCGCCGCTGCACAGAACGTCGAACGCGCGCTCGAGCTTTTCAGCGGCCTTGGCTGCGCGGCCGTTAGCGAGGCCGCGTTTCCGTTCGAGTTTCAGCGCCGAGTAGACCAGCGTCACATGCGGGCCGCCGAGGATGAGGCGAATGTCCGGGCGTGCGCCACGGATCGCCTGTGCGATCTTGATCACCGCAGGCAGTTGCGGCGTGGTCGCGGTGATGCCGATGGCGTCGTCCGCGCAGGTCGTGACGTAATCCGACAGCGCGCTGAGATAGTTCTCGACGCCTGAGAGATCGAGGCAGTTCACCGTATAGCCGCGGGCCTCGAGGCTCGCTCCAACCTTGAGAATGCCGAGGCTGACGAAAACGCGCTCGTCGAGCAGGAACGCCGACGGCGGCGTAATCAGGCAAACTGACTTGATCGGCGTCGCCGCGCGCGGCGCCACCGTTCCCGAATAAATGCCTGGCTGCGCGACCATCGCGACAGAACTCCGAGCTGTGAGGGTGCCGCGTAAACCCCCGCCTGGCCGCCGAAATTCCCCCGCGGCCTGTCGTGCGCGGCTTACGCGAAACATATAGGACGACGCCGCCCGGTCAACGAGTTTTGCGCGACGAACACGAAAAACGACGCGGTTTCAATCGGTTGACCGAAAGTGGGCTGCCGGTTCGCCGACAATTCTCCGCCGGCCGCGCCGAGAACGCGAAGCTCGGCCCGCCGTTGGTCACAGCGCCCTTCCTGCCCGCGACGCTCGACGCCTTACCGAAGCGCTAATGTAGGAGCCACAGGCCGAGGATGATGGTGATCACCGTCACCGGCGCGCCGATGCGGAAATAGGGCCAGAAGGCGATGCTGACGCGCGCGGCGCGCGCGCGTTCGACCACGATCAGGTTGGCGATCGAGCCCAGGATGGTGAAATTGCCGGCGAGCGTCGACGCCATCGCCAGCACCAGCCAGGCCTTGTGCGGGTCGGCGAGGTCGCCGACGAACGGCTTCAGCACGAGGACCGCCGGCACGTTGCTCACGACGTTCGACAGCGCCGCCGCGACCGCAGCGAGCACCGCCGGCCGGCCGAGCGCCAGGCCGCCGACGGCGTGGCGGATGTCCGGCGTCAGCACCGCCTTTTCCGCGCCGGCGACGACGATAAAGAGCCCGGCGAACAGCAGCAGCAGCGGCCAATCGATTTCCCGCATCACGCGCTCCGGCCGGATGCGCCGCGTCACCAGCAATAGCGCGCCGGCGACGATCGCCGCCTTGGGCGGCGCCACGCCGAGAAAGAACGCGACGACGGCGCCGATGATCGCCGCGAGCGACTTGGCGAGCAGCGGGCCGTTCCATCGCGCGCGCAGCGCGGCGGTGTCGTGTCGCGGCGCCGCAGCCAGAAACTCGTCACGATGCGCGAGCACGATCGCCACGACGACGACGATTGCGCCCAACGCCGCCACCGGCGCCAACGCCGCGGCGAAGGCGTCGTAGGGAATCTGCGACATCGAGCCGATCACCATGTTCTGTGGATTGCCGGTGAGCGTCGCAACCGAGCCGACATTCGACGCCATCGCCACGGCCAGCAGATAGGGCACCGGATTACGCCGCATGGTGCGGGTGATCTCGACGACGAACGGCGTCAGCATCAAGCAGACCGCGTCGTTGACCAGGAACGCAGAGAGCAGGGCGGAGATCGCGGCGATGCCGATGAGCAGGACGATCGGGCGGTGCGCGTGGCGCCCGATCCACAGCGCGGCGAGACCGAAGAATCCGGCGAGGCGCAGATTGGCGACGACGATCATCATGCCGAGCAGCAGCGTGATGGTGCCGAAATCGATCGCGCGATAGGCCTCGTCGAGGCTGAGCGTGCCGCTCGCCACCATCAGGCTCGCGCCCAGGAGCGCCGCACCGGTGCGGTCGAGTCGCGATGCCGGCAGCCGGCCGAGCGCCATCACCAGGTAGGTGCCGGCGAGAATCAGCAGGGCGATGATCATCGGCGCTCGGTTGTCGCTCTCGGGCAGAATCGCGGCGGGACGGCGGCGCTTTTGGGGCAAACCGCCAATCGGCGCACGATCATCGCAAAAGCCGCACGTCGCCGCTATGGCGCTGTGGTAGAAGCATCACCGCAACGGCGGAATTCGATGGCGCGTTTCGGCAAGGACGATTTGCGCGGCGACCGGCGGCCGCGCGGGCCGCGGAAGCCGCCACGGCAGAACCTCGGGCGGTTGCTTGCGTTTGCGGCGCTGTGGGCGTTCCTGGCCGGCGCCGGGGTGCTCGCCTATTTCGCGCTGACCCTGCCGAGCACCGACCAGCTCACGGAATCGCAGCGCCGGCCGTCGGTCACCATCCTCGCCGACGATGGCTCGCTGGTCGCGACCTTCGGCGACCTGTTCGGCGAGCCGCTACGGCTCCGCGAGATGCCGCGCTATCTGCCGCAGGCGGTGATCGCGACCGAGGACCGCCGCTTCTACCATCATTTCGGCATCGACCTGATCGGCATGACGCGGGCGGCGTTCGCCGATCTGCGCGCCGGTCATATCGTCCAGGGCGGCAGCACCATCACCCAACAGCTCGCCAAGAACCTCTTCCTCACGCCCGACCGGACGATCGCGCGCAAGATCCGCGAGACCATGCTTGCGCTCTGGCTCGAGCGTAAGTTCACCAAGAACCAGATCCTCGAGCTCTATCTCAACCGCGTCTATCTCGGCGCCGGCACTTACGGCGTCGACGCCGCGGCGCACCGCTATTTCAACAAGTCGGCGCGTAACATCACGCTCTACGAAGCGGCGGTGATCGCCGGCCTCCTGAAGGCGCCGTCGCGATTCAGCCCGATCAACGATCGCGCGCGCGCCGCCGGCCGCGCCGATCAGGTGCTGCAGAACATGGTCGAGGCCGGCTACATAACCGACGCTCAGGCGCGGGTTGCCGCGCGGCAGAAGAGCCAGCTCGCGGAGGCCAGCCGGGCACCGCCGGGCAGCCGCTATTTCGCCGACTGGATCGCCAACCAGATCAGCAGCTTCGCCGACATCAACGGCCACGACGTCGTCGTCACCACCACGCTCGATCCGCAGATGCAGGGCGACGCCGAGCGCGCGGTGGTGAAGACGCTCGCCGCCGACGGCGCGACCGATCACGTGGCGCAGGGTGCGCTCGTCGCGATGTCGCCCGACGGCGCCATCCGCGCGATGGTCGGCGGCAGCGACTACAACGACAGCCAGTTCAACCGCGCCACCCAGGCGCTGCGCCAGCCGGGCTCGAGCTTCAAGCCCTTCGTCTACCTTGCGGCGCTCGAGCACGGCATCAAGCCGAGCGACCATTTCAACGACGCGCCGATCCGGATCGGCGACTGGGAGCCGCACAACTACGAGAACAAGTACCGCGGCGACGTGACGGTGGCCGACGCCCTCGCCTATTCGATCAACACCGTCGCCGCGCAAGTGATCGAGCGCGTGGGGGCCGGGAACGTCATCGCCGCGGCCCGGCGTCTCGGCATCACCACGCCGTTGCCGGACGACGACAGCTTGGCGCTCGGCACCGGCAGCGTCTCGCTCCTGGAGCTCACCTCGGCCTATGCCGCCTTCGCCAGCGGCGGCGTCGCCGCCTGGCCGCACGCCGTGCTCGAGATCCGCGACGCGCATGGTGGCGTGCTCTATCACCGCTCCGGCTCGGGCGCGCCGCGCGTCATCGATGCCGGCATCGCTGGCGAGATGAATCAGCTGCTCGAGGGCGTGATCGCGCGCGGCACGGGCCGCGCCGCGGCACTCAACCGGCCGGATGCCGGCAAGACCGGCACGACGCAGGATTTCCGCGACGCGCTGTTCGTCGGCTATACCGCCGATCTGGTCTGCGGCGTGTGGTTCGGCAACGACGACAATTCGCCGATGAAGCGCGTCGTCGGCGGCAGTCTGCCGGCGCGCACCTGGCACGCATTCATGGCCGAAGCCACGCGCAACATGCCGGTGCGCGACCTGCCGGGGCCGAGCGCCTATGTCGCGTTGAGCAACCTTTTTGGCCGCGGCGCGCCGCCGCCGCCCCAGGGCGCGCCCGCGCAGGCGAGCCATCCCGGCATTCTCAAAAGCCTGATCGACGCGATCTTCGGCTCGCGCTAGCGCCGCCGCTCAGGCGATCGCTGCCGCCGGTTGCAGGAAGACACGCGGTCGGCCCTCGGCATCGAGGGCGACGAAGGTGAATTCCGCCGAGGTGACCTTGAGGCGCGTGCCCTGGCCGCCGCGCAGCACCCAGACCTCGATGTGAAACGTGGCCGAGGTGCGGCCGACGCGCACCAGATCGGTATAGCAGCACACAACGTCGCCGACCTTGACCGGGCAGTGGAACGCCATGTTGGTCACCGCGACGGTGGTGACACGGCCTTGGGCGTGACGGATCGCTGTCATCATGCCGGCGGTGTCCATCAGCGACATGATCCAGCCGCCGAAAATCTCGCCCGATGGATTGGTGTCGGCCGGCATCGCGACGGTCCGAGCGGCGAGCTCGCCGCTCGGGCCGTTCAAGGCATCGGCTTCGTCGATCGTATAAGGCCACATGGCGAATACTCCTGCGCATTGCCCGTGGCGTTTCCAGCCCACCAATATATTGCAATGCACAATAGCATATTCAAGCCGCTGAAAACATGGTAATATTAGTCGCTGCAATGCACAAATGTTGGGCAGAAGTGGGCCCGGCCGGAGCGGGCCTCAGCTTTCCTGGGCCTGGACGAGGCGGCGATAGAATTCACTGAGCACGACGGCACCGAGCGCGGCGATCAAGAAATCGGCCACCGTGCCGACGAGCCCGCGCAGGATGAACAGACCCATCGGCGCGCGGGCGCCGAGATGGAAGCCGCTGAAGACCGCGCCCATGATGAACTGCACGGCGAGCAGCAACGGCGCAGTGGCGAAGAGCCAGCACCAGACGATCCGCCAGCCGTTGCCACGAGTTGCGCGCCACGCGCCGCGGATGCCGATCGGCCGACCGGTCGCCGCGGCGGGATAGAGCAATGCCAACCGCGCCATCGTCAGCAGCAGGCCGATGGCGACGGCAAGGTCGATGGCGGCCACGCCAGCCTCGACGGCGATGCCGCGGCCCTCGGCGGCGAGCGCCAGATAGAGCACGGCGGTCAGCACCGCGCCCAAAGCGGCGTAGAGCGCGAACGTGTAGAGCAGGAACCGTGCCCACGGTCCGAGCCACGGCTGGCGGGCGGCGGCGCCAAGAAGCTGCGCTTGATACCAGCGCACACCGAAGGCGTTGAGGCAGAGCGCGCCGGCGATCAGGTCGAGAAAGTCGGGCAGGGCGCGCAGCGCCGCGCTCTTGTCGCCGAAATCCGCCGGCAGCGCCGCCGGCACGATCGAGACCGCGAGCAGGATCAGGAGCGGCAGCCAGCCGAGCTCGAGTACGGCGCCGACTCGAAGGAATACGGCACGGTAGGCCGCCACCGTCACGTCCGGGACGGCCACTTTCACACTCGGCAGATCGCTCATCGGAAAGGCCCCTCGGCGGCGCGGGGCCGTATGCTATCGGCTAGCCGACGGCTTCGTCGAGGGCGTAGCCGGCGGCGCGCACCGTGCGGATGACGTCGCTGCGGCCGCCGCCGTTGATCGCCTTCCTGAGCCGGCGGATATGCACGTCAACGGTCCGGAGTTCGACTTCGGCGTCGCGACCCCACACCGCGTCGAGAAGCTGCTCGCGCGAGAACACGCGGCCGGGCCGCTCCATCAGGAAGCGCAGCAGGCGGAATTCGGTCGGGCCGAGATGGATCGGCTTGCCGTCGCGCGCCACCTTGTGCGCAGAGAGATCGAGGGCGAGATCGGAAAAGCGCAGCGTCTCCGCCGCCGCCGCCGGTCTGGCGCGGCGGATGACGGCGCGCAGCCGCGCGATCAGTTCGTTCGGGCTGAATGGCTTGACCACGTAATCGTCAGCGCCGGAATCGAGGCCGCGCACGCGATCGCCTTCCTCGCCGCGCGCCGTCAGCATGATCACCGGCAGGTCGCGCCACGCCGGCGTCCGCCGGATCTGGCGGCAGACCTCGATGCCCGAGACGCGCGGCAGCATCCAGTCGAGCAGGACGGCGTCGGGCTTCGCCTCCTTGAGCTGCAGCAGCGCCTCCTCGCCGTCGTGCGCGGCGCTGACGGTGAAGCCTTCCTTCTCCAGGTTGTAGCGCAGCAGCGTCAGCAGCGCCGTCTCGTCCTCGACCACCAGCACCGCGGGGCGCATCAGGCCTGATCCTCATCGAGGTCGCCGATATCGGCGTTGGGGGCGAGCGCCAGGCTGGTGCGGTCTCGCTTCGGCCGCACCTGCGCCAGCGGTGTGCCGTGCACCAGGAAATAGAGCGTCTCGGCGATGTTAGTCGCGTGGTCGCCGATCCGTTCGAGGTTCTTCGCCATGAACAGCAGATGGGTGCAGGCGGTGATGTTGCGCGGGTCCTCGATCATGTAGGTCAGGAGCTCGCGGAACAGGCTGGTATAGAGATCGTCCATCTCCTCGTCGCGCAGCCACACCGCCAGCGCCTTGTCGGCGTCGCGCTCGACGAAGGCGTCGAGCACGTCCTTGATCATGCCGCTGCCCAACCGTCCCATGCGCGGAATGCCGGAGGCCGGCTTCACCGGCGGCGCCTGGTTGAGGGCGATCGCCCGCTTGGCGACGTTGGCGGCGTAGTCGCCGATGCGCTCGAGGTCCGAGGCGATCTTCAGGCCGGCGATGATCTGGCGCAGGTCGCGCGCCATCGGCTGGCGGAGCGCCAAGAGCCGTACGACCAGGCTCTCGACCTCGCGCTCCAGCTCGTCGACCTGCGCGTCCGACTTGACCACCCGCGCCGCCAGCTCGCTGTCGCGCTTGGCCACCGCCTCGATCGCGGCGGCGAGCTGGCTTTCCGACAGGCCGCCCATCTCGGCGATGATGTTGTCGAGCCGCTGGAGCTCCTGGTCGTAGCTCTTGATGATGTGTTCGGAGACCATGATCGCGCTCCTCAGCCGAAGCGGCCGGTGATGTAGTCTTCGGTCTGGCGTTCCTTGGGATGCGTGAAGATCGTCTCGGTCGTGTCGAACTCGATCATCTGTCCCAAGTACATGAACGCCGTGTAGTCCGAGCTGCGCGCGGCCTGCTGCATGTTGTGCGTGACAATCACGATGCAATAGTCGGACTTGAGGTCGGCAATCAGCTCCTCGATGCGCTGCGTCGAAATCGGATCGAGGGCGGATGCGGGCTCGTCGAGGAGCAGGATTTCGGGCCTGACCGCGATGGCGCGCGCAATGCAGAGGCGCTGCTGCTGGCCGCCCGACAGCGACAATCCGCTCTCGCGCAGCTTGTCCTTGACCTCGTCCCACAGGGCCGCGCGCCGCAGGGCCTCCTCGACGCGCTCGTCGAGCTCGCGCGGGCCGGGCCGCTCGTAAAGTCGGACTCCGAACGCGATGTTGTCGTAGATCGACATCGGGAACGGCGTCGGCTTCTGAAATACCATGCCGATGCGCGCGCGCAGCAGGTTGAGGTCCGTGCGCGGATCGAGGATGTCCTGGCCATCGACCAGCACCTCGCCGGTCGCGCGCTGATCGGGATAGAGCTCGTAGATGCGGTTGAGGACGCGCAGCAGCGTCGACTTGCCGCAGCCCGAAGGACCGATGAAGGCGGTGACGCGCTTGTCGTGCAGCGTCAGGTTGATGCCCTTCAGCGCCTCGTAGCTCTTGTAATAGAAGCGCAGGTCCTTGATCGCGACCTTGGTCTGCAGCTGGTCCGCGGTTTCCGTGGCCTGAGCGGTTGGTTTGGGTGGTTCCACGGCGGGCATTTGTATCAGACGCGGACGCGGCGGGGCGGATGTTTCGAGCGGGCGGATGTCGTAGGTCATTTGCTGAAGGTGCTCCAACTCGCCATGAGCCGTGCGAAAATGTTCAACGCCAGGATGGTGAGGGTGATGAGCAACGCGCCGCCCCACGCCAGAAGCTGCCAATCGGCATAGGGGCTGAGCGCGAACTGGAAGATCACCACCGGCAGATTGGCCATCGGCGCATTCATGTCGGTGCTCCAGAACTGGTTGTTGAGGGCCGTGAACAGCAGCGGCGCGGACTCACCGGCGACGCGCGCCACGGCGAGCAGCACGCCGGTCAGCAATCCCTGGACCGCCGCGCGGTAGACTACCAGGACGATGACCTTCCAGCGCGGTGCGCCCAGCGCCACCGCCGCCTCGCGCAGGCTCGCCGGCACCAGCGTCAGCATGTTCTCGGTGGTGCGTACCACCACCGGCACGAAGATGATGGCGAGCGCCACCGCTCCGGACCAGCCCGAGAAATGGCCCATGCGGACGACCATCACTTCGTAGACGAAGAGGCCAATGACGATCGACGGCGCCGACAGCAGGATGTCGTTGATGAAGCGAACTACCTTGGCTAGGTGCGAGCCGCGCGAGAATTCGGCGAGGTACGTCCCGGTGAGGATGCCGATCGGCGTGCCGACCAGCGTCGCCACCACGGTCATCACCAGGCTGCCGTAGATCGCGTTCATCAATCCGCCGACGTTGCCCGGCGCCGGCGTGCTCTGGGTGAAGAAGGCGAGCGACAGCGCGGGCAGACCCTGCCGCAGCAGCGACCACAGGATCAGGAACAGCACCATGAGGCCGGTCGCGGTAGCCAGCAGAGAGAGCGACATGATGGCAAAATTGACGGCGCGGCGGTGCGCATAAATGTTCATGCGCCCTCCTTCGCCGACAGGCGCCAGAGCAGGAAATTGGCGCAGGCCAACACGATCAGGGTGATGACGAAGAGAATCAGACCGAGCGCGATCAGCGACGATGTGTAGGTATCGCTCACCGCCTCGGTGAACTCGTTGGCGAGCGACGCCGAGATCGTCGTTCCCGGCGCCAGCAACGACGCCGTGATGTGGTGGTTGTTGCCGATGACGAAGGTGACCGCCATGGTCTCGCCGAGCGCGCGGCCGAGGCCCAGCATCACGCCACCGACGATGCCGATGCGCGAATGCGGCACGACGATCGCGCGGACCACTTCGGCCGTGGTCGCGCCCATGCCGTAAGCGCTCTCGCGCAACATCGCCGGCACGGTCAGAAACACGTCGCGGGTCACGGCGGCGATGAACGGCAGGACCATCACCGCCAGGATCATGCCGGCGGTGAGCATGCCCAAGCCGTAGGGCGGTCCCTGGAACAAGGCGCCGATCACCGGTACGTTGCCCAGCGTGTCGATCAACGCCGGCTGCAGCGTCGTCTGCAGCAACGGCGCCAGCACGAACAGGCCCCAGACGCCGTAGATGATGCTGGGGATCGCCGCCAGCAGCTCGACCAACACGCCGATCGGCCGGCGCAGCGGTCGCGGGCAGAGCTCGGTCAGGAAGACGGCGATGCCAAGGGCCAGCGGCACCCCCAGCAGCATCGCGATCAGCGAGGTGACGACGGTGCCGTAGATCGCCGGCAGGGCGCCGAACGTATCCTTGACCGGGTTCCAGGTCTCGCTCGTCAGGAAGCCCAAGCCGAACGTGCGGAAGGCGAGTGTCGAGCCGCTCGCCAGCGCGACAATCACCGCGCCGAGCAGGAGCAGGACGCCAATGGCGAAGCCCTGCGTGAGGCGGCGGAACACGATATCGCCGAGGCGTTGGCGCCGCATGGAGCGGGGCGCAAGCCCCACGGCGGTCACCGCCGCCGAGCCGTGCGAGCGAGCGTCCAAGCTGGTCCCCGTAGTCACCGTGCTTCGGAGGGGACAGGGTTACGCGCCAGCCATTACGCTTTTATGACAGCAACCGTCATTTTGCGGCGTTTACCTAAGCCGCTGTTCCGGCTTGCATTTTTTGGCCGGCCGCCGCCGGAAGGTGGACGGTGAAGACGGAGCCCTGGCCAAGCTCACTGTCGATCTCGAAGGCACCGCGATGGTGGCTGACGATGTGCTTGACGATGGCCAAGCCGAGGCCCGTGCCGCCCAGCGCCCGGGACCGCGCGGCATCGACCCGGTAGAAGCGCTCGGTCAGCCGCGGAATGTGCTCGTGGGCGATGCCGCTGCCGTGGTCGCGGACGGCGATGGCGACTGCCGGAGCGCGCTCGCCCGGCCGTGCGCCGGTCAGCATCTTGGTCGAGGGTCGCGCCACCACCTCGATGGTGGTGCCCTGGTCGCCGTATTTGAGGGCGTTGTCGAACAGGTTTTGGAATACCTGCACCAGCTCGTCGAGGTCGCCGGCCACCGGCGGCAGGTCCGGCGCGATGTCGAAGATGAAGTGCATGCCGCGCGCCTTGGCCCGCGGCTCCAGCGGATCGGCCGCCTGACGCAACGCGATCTCGAGGTGCACCGCCTCGGTCGGCACGCGGTGCTCGTTCATCTCGATGCGCGACAGCGACAGCAGGTCCTCGACGAGCCGCGTCATGCGCGCGCCTTGCTCCGCCATGATGCCGAGGAAGCGCTGGCGCGCCTCGGCGTCGTC
>Ga0307374_10005775_pt1 | contig 19837 bp, 21 predicted proteins | sample OX3MG_FD_202532 | JGI IMG/M metagenome (GOLD analysis project Ga0307374, IMG submission 202532) | Soil microbial communities from Risofladan, Vaasa, Finland - OX-3 | ecosystem: Environmental > Terrestrial > Soil > Coastal area > Acid sulfate soil | place: Finland: Risofladan, Vaasa | collected...
GAAAACAAACCGCGCTTTTCTGGAATGCCATATTTGTTCCATTGACCGAGATGCTACCCCACTCAATTCCTCCGAGCAAGACTGCCGAGACGCAAATTGCCGTTGGAAGGTAGCCACCTGTGCGAAACGTGTCCTTGCGTTTTCGTCGAAAAACCGGAAAAATACATCCTCATGCTCCCAGAACAGAATTGCCCCAAGTGCGGACGCCGCATGTTGCTCTATCGCTGCTCGCACAACAATTGCCCCACCGAACGCCGCCTCTGCGTCGTCTGCGAATACGGAGGCATTCGCCCGCCCATTCCGTTCAAACAGACGAGCGTCTTTCCCACCTGCCACTCCGACGGCATGCTCCTAGCCGACGAAAACCGCAACTACATTTAACGGTTATACTATAAGGAAGCTCTCCAGCACGGCGCACATGACTCCTAAAGAGATCGCCGCGTTCTTCGCCGGCTATCGGCGAGCCTTCGACAATCAAGACGCTGCTGCCATCGCCGCTCATTATGCGGAGGACTGCGTCATCGAGGATCCCCTCGGTGGAACCACCGTCGGTCGTCCCTCGGTTCAAAATCTGCACCGCATGACGTTCGCCGCATTTCCCGATTTCAAGATCGAGTCCGAGGATCTGTTGAACATCGGCAACCGCGTCGTGCAGACGGCCGCCGTTCGCGGCACCGACACCGGCGGTTTCTTCGGTCTTCCGCCCACGGGCAAGCAGTTTCGCGTGCCGTGCATCTTCCTTTTCACTCTCAAAAACCGCCAGATTGTTCACGAGCGCCGCTCCTTCGATTTTACAGGAGCGCTCTTGCAATTGGCCGGCGGGATGGAGTCCGCGATGGGAGGCGCGAAACTGCATCGCGATATGCTCGAGCGTGCACAGATGGAGCATGACGTAAAGGTCGCCGCCGAAATCCAGCGCACCCTGGCCCCTCAGCCCAGATATTGCAACGATGCCTTTGAAGTCGCCGCCACGTCAATTCCGTGCCGCGCCATTGGCGGCGATTTCTTCGATTATTTCGATTTGGATGGCGGTGCATTCGGCCTCGTTCTTGGCGACGTGTCGGGAAAGGGGCCGCCCGCCGCGCTCCTGGCCGCCATGGTGTTGGGTATTTTCGCAGTCCAGGCATTCTCCGGCGATTCGCCTGCCGAAGCGCTCGCCAACGTCAACCGCGCGCTCATGCGCCGCCCCATCGGCTCGCGATTCGCAACCGTATTTCATGCCGTGATTTCGTCGACCGGTCGTTTCACATATTGCAACGCCGGCCACAATCCCCCCGCGCTCCTCTCGCGCAGCGGCATGCGCCGCCTCGAATCGGGAGGCCTTATTCTGGGAGCTTTCAACGACGCAACATTTACTCAGGAGACGTTGCAACTTTTTCCCGGCGATGTCCTTGTCGCCTTCACTGACGGAGCCACCGAAGCATTGAACAGCAGCGGAGACTTTTTCGATGATCACAGACTGCTAGCCTGCATCCAGGAAGCCCGTGTGCTCGACCCGCCCGCCATACTCGAACATCTCCTGAAAACCATCCGCGAATTCACTCGTGACGCTCCGCAAGCTGACGACATCACGGCCCTCGTGTTACGCTACTCCGGCGTGTAGCCGCCCGGTGTTGTTGTTTTCGCGACTTGCTACTCCGACGGCATGCTCCTCGCCGACGAAAACCGCAACTACGTCTGATTCATTCCCCGCAAGGAGTCCGAGTAATGCGCGGTTCTTTCAGTTCGTGGACGACCCCGTTCTCGAGCGGCGCCCAGTTTGCGTCATAGCACGCCTCGCGCCAGTACCTACCACGCGCATAACGATACAGCTTGAGTTCGGAGTCGGTAGCCGAGCCTTGCATTTGCACAAGCAGATCCCTGAAGCCATTTGTGCGTGTCTTCTCTATCGTAAAACTTTGCCCCACCGAATCGACCAGCAGCTTGTAGCCTTGCGGCGTTCGCCTGAAAAACCAAAAATCGCAATTGCCAGTCGGACTACACCAAGCGGGCAAATCCGCCACAATCTCGTGAGTATCGGTATCGCTCAAGTGAACGGTTTTGACGGCAGCATTCAGGGCTATGCTTGCCAGCTGATTTTCCGACTGAGGATCTAACTCAGGCTTGATTTGAGCCTCGATAGCCTTCTGGATCGCCGCCTTTTCCTTCGCAGGTATCATGGCACTTCGCAGCGACAAGGCCGGACTCACCCAATCGGACTCCTTCGAGTTCCAGTCAAGCTTCTGAGAAAATTTGGGCGGGGCGGCCGCCTGAAGCAGCAGCAAGCAAATTAGGACCTGGAAATAGCTGTTCACAACGTCAGCATACACCCCAACTCCTCTCTTTTCGCGGCGCTTGGCGAAGCGCCATCCTCTCTGCTAGTCTCGCTTCGATGGCCCCGCAATCTCGCCCTTCACCAAATAAATCCGCCGGTACGCGCGTCATGCAAAGCGCCCCCATCACCTCGCGCGAAAATCACTGGCTCAAACTTTTCCGCGCCGTCCTGCACTCCTCGCGCCCGGAGGATGAACGCATCGGCCTCGAAGGCGTCCGCCTTGTCTCGGAAGCGATTCGCTCCGGCCTCGAGATGGAAGCCATCCTCGCGGGCGCCGCCGCCGAAAAATCCCTGGCCGCGCTTCTCGCTGAACTCGACCGGCCGACTCTCGTTCTCCGCACGACGGACAAGCTTTTCGCCACCGTCGCCGCCACGGAAACTCCCCAGGGCATCGCCGCTCTTTTGCGCGCGCCGCAGTTTGCCTTCGACGATCTTTTGCGAGGCCCTGATCCCCTCATCGTAGTTCTCGTCGGCGTGCAAGACCCCGGCAACGTCGGCACCATTCTTCGCTCCGCCGAAGCCCTCGGCGCCACGGGAGTCATCGCCGCAAAAGGCGCCGCGCATCCCTATTCCCCGAAATCCCTGCGCGCCTCCGCCGGCTCCGCCTTGCGCCTTCCGACTCTCTGCGAACTCGCCGCGCCCGTCGCGCTCGCGCAACTCCGCGTCTCCGGCCTGAAAATCGTCGCCGCCTCTTCGCCGAGAAATTCCGCTGCGCGCGATCCCAGCGAATTCAATTTTCGCCAGCCCGTCGCGCTCCTCATCGGCAACGAAGGCGCTGGCCTCCCGCCCGAAATCGAACGCAGCGCCGACGCGCTGATTCGCATCCAACTTGCGGAGCCGGTAGACTCCCTGAACGCCGCCGTCGCCGCCTCGCTGATCCTTTACGAAGCCGCGCGCCAGCGTCGCGGCATCAAATGACTCGCGACACATCATCATGAATCTTTTTCGCGCCATCGAATCCGAAGGCCCCGAGAACGAAGGCCCGCAAAGCTCGCGCCCTCTCGCCGACCGCATGCGTCCGCGCACGCTCGACGAAGTCGTCGGCCAGGACGATTTGCTCGCCCCCGGCAAGCCTCTCCGCACGCAAATCGAGCGCGACGACATGGTCTCGATGCTTTTTTGGGGACCTCCGGGCTGCGGCAAAACCACGCTAGCGCGCCTGATCGCAAAAAAAACGTGCTCCGAATTCGTTCCCTTCAGCGCCGTCATGTCCGGCATCAAGGAAATCAAGCAAGTGATGATCGCCGCCGAAGGCGCCCGCCATTACGGACGCCGCACCGTCGTTTTCGTCGACGAAGTGCATCGCTTCAACAAAGCCCAGCAGGATGCTTTCCTTCCCTACGTCGAAGCCGGCACGATTCTGCTCATCGGCGCCACCACCGAAAATCCTTCCTTCGAAATCATCGCGCCTCTGCTTTCGCGCATGAAGGTTTACATCCTCCACGCACTTTCCACCGAGCAGACCATCGATCTTCTCCATCGCGCGCTCGCCGACAAAAAGCGTGGCCTCGGCAACGAGCAAGTCGAAATTTCTGACGACGTTCTCGACCGCATCGCGCAAATCGCCAATGGCGACGGCCGCTCCGCCCACAACACTCTCGAAGCCGTCGTCCTCGGCACCGCGCCCGATCCCGCTGGCCGCCGCGTCGTTTCGCGCGAACGTCTCGAAGACGTCCTTCAACACAAGCTCCTCCCCTACGACAAAGCCGGCGAGGAGCATTTCAATCTCATCTCCGCGCTGCACAAATCCGTGCGCAATTCCGATCCCGACGCGGCTCTCTACTGGCTCGCGCGCATGCTCGAATCCGGCGAAGACGCGCTCTATCTCGCGCGCCGTCTCGTTCGCATGGCCAGCGAAGACATCGGCCTCGCCGATCCCGCCGCGCTGCAAATCACGCTCGCCGCGATGAACGCTTTCGATTTTCTCGGCGCGCCAGAGGGCCATCTCGCTCTCGCCGAAGCCGCCATCTATCTTTCGCTCGCGCCGAAATCAAATGCCGTCTACACCGCCTACAATTCCGTCCACGACGATTTGCAGCGCACCATCGCAGAACCAGTCCCGCTGCATTTGCGCAACGCAGTTACGGGCTTGATGAAAAACGTAGGCTACGGCAAGGGCTACCAATACGCGCACAACGTGGAAGAAAAAGTCACGAACATGACTTGCCTCCCCGACAGCCTTCGCGATCGCGTCTACTATCACCCCACCGATCAGGGCGTCGAAGCCCGCATTCGCCAGCGACTCGAAGACATTCGCCGCATCAAATCAAAGCCGCCCGAATCACGGCCTAAGGATGCGCCAAAACCTAAACAAGGCTCGCCGCACGATTCAACGCACGATTCTAAAAAGGACTCGAACTCATGACCGTAAAAAAAACTATAGTGGCAGTGATTCCGAGGAGCCACGCGACGAGGAATCTGCATTTTCTTCGCGTTTTCGCGAAACGCGACTGGGTGCCCCATCCTGTCCTGAGCGCATTTTGCGAAGGGAGCGGTTTTCGCGAAGAGTGGGGATTTTCCTTCGCTTGAGCACTGGTGAATCGGTTGCGTCACGGCACGGCTTTAGCCGTGCCGTAAACAGGAGGAGTTAATGCGGCTTCAGCCGCTGAGGTCAGTCTTTATGAATCGCGGTACACAATTTTGCGAATTGCATCTCGCCAAGCTCGCGCTGCTCGTCGCCGCAATATTTATTTGCCTCGCCGCCGCTCCGCCCACTCGCGCGCAAGACAAGCCCCTCGCCAGCTTCAAACTCGACTGCCGAACCTACTCCGTTTCCTCCGACGGCCGCATCGCCTGCGCCGTTTTCCGCAAATTGAAATTCGGCCACTACACAATCGAGCGGGACAACATCTGGATGCTCTCGCGCAACGGCAAAAGCAAACTCATCGTCGACGGCGAAAAGCTCGTCAAATCGCCTCTCCCGTTCAGCTTCTCCATTCAACGCGTCGCCTTTTCTCCCGACGGCCATCGCCTCACCGTTCAAATGCAAATCGATCAGGTCACCAACGCCGAAGGCGACACACATCAAAGCCGCCTCGTCGATCTGATCACCGACGATGGCAAAGAAATTCCCGTCGCAGGCACGAAAACCAGCGTCATCGAAGACGCCATCCAGGCCAACTGGCTCGCCGATCCGGACTCCGTCGCCTATCTTGTGCGGGACGCCAATTCCGAGCTTCTGTACAACGTCGGCCTCGTTCATCCCTCTGTCGGCGCCGGCAGCCTGATTTTCAAAGGCCACTTCTTCACCGCGGTCGTCTGGGACGCGCCACACAACTCCGCCGTCGCCATCGAGCGCGACGAAGCCCTCTCCGGTCCCATCAAACTCGTCCGCCTCGATCTTCTTCACGGCACGGAAGAGACCCTTGCCACCCTCGACGGCTACATTGGCCAGCTCGCGCTTTCGCCCAACGGCGACAGAGTCGCCTATTTCCGCGATGGTGATGCCCTCGAAGTTCGCTCCCTCGCAAATCCGTCCTCCGCCGTCACTGTGAACTGCGCCTACGGCACCGTCGTTTGGAGCGCCGACAGCCAGCGCATTCTCCTCAAGCGCGGCCCGGAAAAACAATTGGGCGATCTCGTTTGGCTTTCGATCCCCGGCGGCAACCTCACTCCGATTCTCAACGACCTTATCTACCACAGCTTCGCCGTCTCTCCCGACGCGCACTACATCGCCGTCACCGAACCCGGCAACAACAAAATCTCCCTCTACCCGCTGCCCTAGCCCACTAGCTTCGCGGCCAGCTCGCCTTTGCGGGTGCCCCATCCTGAGCGGTTTATGCGAAGGGTGGGGGTTTTCGCCACTGTTACGTGCCCCCATCTTTGCTTTGCGTAGGGGCGGGGCTCGCCCCCGCCCGGGCGAGATGAAATCTCGCGTTGTCTTCGTTGGTTACATCTTTCCAGGTTTTTTTGCGCGCGCTTTGGCAGCGGGTTTCGCCGCTTCGCTCAGCGGAATTTCCTTGCCCGAGCTGTCCACATAATGAATGTCGAACGCGACGCTCGAATGCAGGAACAAGCTGCACGGAACCGTGCCCACGCATGCCGCCTGGTGGATGTTGTGCGAAGGCATGAATGCGTAGTCGCCCTGATGGAGAAGCATCGGCTTGGCCCCACCCTTCATTTCTGCGCGAAGCGTCCCGCTCACGATCAAGAGCGTTTCCTCCGCCGTGTGCCAGTGCCACGGCACGCGGCACCCCGCTTTGAAATGCAGCAGAAGGACCGACTCCTCGGTCATCGGATTCCCGCGCTCGGAAGCCCCCGTCAGGCACGCAGGCAAATTGGGCAGCGGGCCGAACTTCAGTGCCGAATGCATGTTGACCACCGGCTCATTTGCATTCTGGGCACGCACCGTGGCCGAACCCACAAATGTAATCGCGCCGAGAAATAACAGCGCGCATAGCCCTCGGGAAATATTCATCTTCGCTCTCCATGTGAATCAAACGAAATTCCCGGCCGAATTCTCCGGGTGCAGCAAAATGTACACCAGACAGTCCCTGCAGACAAGATTGGCAAGATTGGAGCGTCACTCCCGCGTCTTTCCGGGCGCTTGCGAGTTTTTTTATTCTCTGGCTATCGCTTGAACTTGAAGCTCTGGACGCGATTTGGCAGATTGGGTGCTGACACTTATTGCAGCGTCGTCAAAATTCGTGCCCGTGTAGGCCTTTTTTGGAATATGTACTTGGACAACTTCGTCTTTCAGATTCCCCTACGTCGGTGTGACAACTTGCATGGAAGCCGGATAAGCAAATAAAAACCCGTAAATCGCGTTGGAATAGGTCTGAGTGCTTGACGCAGTCGGGTTGGGTGGCCTGTGTGATTGATTCGGTTGCTTGTCGCGCCAAGCAGCGCTCATAACCATCAGACTCATGACCAGCAATACTTTCTTCGTTCTGTATCCTGAATTTCCGATCGGGGTTTCCGGCTTGCGTAACTCTTAACTCTTGACTCTCAACTCTCAACTATTTCGCATTGTCTTCCGCGAACCGCCGGAAGAAACTTGTCGGCTCCCAGGTTGGCCGCGCACTTTCATCCGCCACGCGGTTCGCCAGCAAAAAGAGCATGTGCGCGAATTTCCCCGCCGCTTCCTGATTTACCGGCTTCTGATCGATATCATCCGACGGCGCGTGGTAGCGGGTATGTACCCAATCATTGAAAATCTTCTCCTGCGGCGACCCCTTCACGTATCCAAACTTAAACGCCAGCGCCGGAACGCCCCGCTTTATGAAGCTATACTGATCGCTGCGAATGAACCGGTTCGCCTGCGGCTGCTCGTCTTCAATCACGTCGATCCCATCCGCTTTCCCCACCGCGCGAATATCGTCGCCGAGCGTCGATTCGTCCAGCCCTTGCACCTGCAAATATTTCAGCGGGAAGAGCGGCATGAACATATCCATATTTATGTCCGCGATGATATTTTTCTCCGGCACCGAAGGATGATTCGCGAAATACCACGAACCCAGTTCCCCCTCCTCTTCTCCGCAAACCGCCAGAAACATCACTGACCGCTTCGGCTTCGTCCCCGACTCATGAAAATCCCGCGCAATCTGAATCAGCGCCGCCACGCCCGACGCATTGTCCATCGCGCCGTTGTAAATGTCGTCGCCATTCACCGCCGCACCCTTGCCCAAATGATCCAGATGCGCGCTCACGATCACGTACTCCTTCTTCAGTTGCGGATCGGAACCCTCGATCACTCCCGCGACGTTGGGCGATTCCAACGGAGAATTCTCCACGCTGATCGTCGCCCGGATTTTCACCGCCAGTGGAAAACGCGGCAAAGGCTGCTTCGCTTTCGCCGCCGCCACAATCTCCGCCATCGTGTGTCCCGACCCGGCCAGAAACTCATCCGCGTCATTCGGATTAATCGTCATCGCAATCTGCATTCCCTGATCCTGCCGCAGCGTAGCGTCCGCAAGCTCCAGCGAAGGCCGCTGCCGATTTCCCGCGATGCGCTCCCACGGAATTTCCTGCGCCGACGGATTCGGTATCGTCGCAATCCCAATCGCACCCGCCGCCTTCAACGCCTTCCAGCGCTCGCCAGTCGACTCTTCATGCGCGCGCAGCGGATCCTTGATTGTCGAAGGCCCGCCCGTCAGATAAACCGCAATCTTCCCCCGCAAATCCATCCCCGTCAGATCGTCGTAATGCGCTTCCGGCACGGACATTCCGTATCCCACGAATACCATTCCCGCATCAATTTGCTTCGCCGTGTCTCCCGTCGGCCGCAAAAACGCTTCTCTCCCCAATCTCAAATCCGTCGTCTTGTCGCCCTGCACAATCGCAAGCGTCGTCCGCACTTCGTCAATCTGGTGCGACTCGAACTGCACCGGCTGGAAATAACCCACCGTTCCCCCAGGCTTCAGTCCTTCTTTCTTGAACCGTTCCGCCACGTATCCTGCCGCAGCCTGGTAGCCCGCGCTTCCCGTCAGGCGTCCCTGCAGATCGTCGCTCGCCAGAAACTTCACGTCGTCCCACCAGCGCCGCCCTTCCGCCTTGTCGTCATTCGTCGCCGCAGCCGCAAACGCGCCAAACAAAATCATCACCGCCGCCGCTGAAATCACTTGCCGATATGCAAATCGTCTCATTCGTGTCCTCATCCGCGGAATCGCCTCGCGTGTTCCTTCAACATGCACATATCCATCACCACCGTCAGGCCGGCCGCCCGCGCCCGTTCCGCCGCCGCTTCGTGAATCACGCCTTCCTGCATCCAGACCGCTTTTGCGCCAATCGCAATCGCGCTTTCCACCACCTCGGGCACAAATTCCGAGCGCCTGAAAATATCCACAATGTCCACTTTCTCACGGATATCTTCGAGCCGCGCCACGGCGTGCTCGCCCAATACTTCCCGTTCGTTCGGATTCACGGGAATGATTTTGTATCCCGCGCGCTGCAAATATTCCGCCACGCCATGGCTCGGCCGCATTTTATTCGACGACAATCCCACCACCGCAATCGTCCGGCTCATCTCGAGCAGCGCGCGAATCGGATCGCTCGCTGCCGCCGTTATCGTTTTAGTCTCGTTTGCGCTAGTCAAGCCCGCACTCGCCCCTGCATCTGTCCCAGCGCGCGCAAAAACGCATCATTCTCTTCCGCCGTCCCCACGCTGACGCGAATCGCCTCCGGAAATCCCATCCACGCCATCAGCCGGACAATCACTCCCAGCTTCAACATCTCATCTGCCAACGCGTCCGCGCCGTCGCCGACTTCCACCAAAATAAAATTCGTCACCGACGGCACGAACTTCACGCCCATCTGGCGCAATCCTTTTCCGATTTGCGCCAGCCCGTCGCGATTCACTTCAATCGAACGCCGCACGTGCTCGAGATCATCGAGCGCCGCCAACGCCGCCGCCTGCGCCGCGCCTGACACCGGAATCGGCAGCCGTATTTTGTCAATCTCCGTCAGCAGCTCCGCCGGACCGATTCCGTACCCAATGCGCATCCCCGCCAGCCCGTACACTTTCGAAAACGTTCGCAGCACCAGAATATTTTTGCCTTCGCGCACCAAGTCAATCGACCGCGAATAATTCGCCATCTCGACGTATTCGTAATACGCCTCGTCGAGCACCACCAGCACGCGCTCCGGCACTTTCGCCAGAAATTCCGCGAACGCATCCGCGTCAAACACCGTCCCTGTGGGATTATTTGGGTTCGCAACGTAAATCAGTTTCGTCTCTGGCTCGACCGCGCGCGCCATCGCGTCCAGATCAAACGAATAATTTTTCAGCGGCACCGCAATCAGCTTCGCTCCCATCTTCTCGATCGCAATGTAGTACAGCGGAAACGATCCCTCTGACGTCACCGCGCTCTCGCCCGGCCCCAGCAGCGCCGACGCAGCCACATGAATCAACTCAGTCGACCCGCCTCCCACAACAATATTCTGTCGCGGCACATCCAGACGCTTCGCCAGCGCCTCCCGCAAATAGTAACTCCCGCCATCCGGATAGCGATTTGCTTCCCCCATCGCCCGCTTCGCCGCTTCCACTCCCAGCGGCGAAGGCCCCAGCGGATTTTCATTCGACGCCAGCTTGATCGCGCGTATCCCCAGCTCGCGTTCCACTTCCTCGACTGGCTTGCCAGGAATGTACGCATCAATTTCGCGTATGTACTGCGGTATCCCGTCGTGCGAGTGTTTCGTCATTCGCGGTGTCACCGCTTCCGTCGCGGAAATCCTTTCGCCCCGTGCGGCGGAGAACCTGGCCCAGATCGGGGCCCAGATCGAGCCTTCGATCCAGACGCGGATCGAGACCACGGCCCGCGCTGCGCTCCCGATGATTGTCCGCGATCCGGTCGGCGCGCCCCTTGACGTTCGCTGCGGTTCTCGCCGTGGGGCCCGGCTAAGTTTGGTTTTTTCGGGTGCCCCATGCTCGTTTTATGAGCGTGGGGCTTTCTCGCAAAGCTGCGTTTGGCGTCCGTGATATTACGTCCGCGCGCCGCCGGTTTCGTCCCGCCGCGCGCCGCGATAATCTCGCCGCTTCCCTCCGGATGCAGCTCCGCGCGCGTCACCGCGCGTTCGAGCTCCGCGACTTCGTCCCGTGTCACGTGACGGTATTCCCCCGGCCCGAGCGGCCCAAGTTCCAAATGTCCCACCGCGATGCGCTTCATTTTCTCGACCGGATGCTTGCTCGCAAACAGCGCGTCGCGAAACGCATCTTTGCTGACGCCCGCCGTCGTTACGTCCCACCATCCGCCCGGCATCCCTTTCGCGCGTTGCATCTTCACGCGCCCGCGCGTTTGCGCGTCGCGCAATTCCGCATCGCTCAACGCGCCTGAAACTTTGCAGCAATATTTCTGCGGCAACGCGTGCGCGCGCATCATCCGGTTCGCCAGGTCTCCATCATTCGTCAACAGTAGTAGCCCCGACGTGTGATACTCCAGCCTGCCCACGGGAAACACGCGCCCCTGCACGCCCGAAAGAAAATCGGCGACTGTCCTCCGCCCCTCCGGATCGCGCAGCGTCGACACCACTCCATCCGGCTTGTGCAGCATGATGTAGACTTTCGTCTCGCGGTCACGCAGCAATTTCCCCGACACGCGAATGTGGTCCCGCGCCGCGTCCGCTTTCGTGCCGAGCTCCGTCACCACTTGCCCGTTCACCGCGACTTGCCCCGCCGAAATCAATTCCTCCGCGTGCCGCCGCGAAGCGACTCCCGCCCGCGCGATAATCTTCTGCAGCCGCTCTTCCATAGTTTATTTCCTGTGCTCCGCTCGATCCTGCGCCTTCACAACAATCGGCTCGAAGTACTTCGGTACAATCACCTGCGTTTTCGGTGAAGCCGCTTTCACTTCCGCCACGAACGACTGCACCCTCTCAATTGCCGGCTCCTGCGATGCGCTGTATGGCACATTGAACCGATCCCAGTGCGTGGGCAGCACCAGACGAGGATCGCCGAGCGCCCGCATCAAGCGCGGCGTGTATCTGTAAATCTCTCGCCTTTCCGCTGATGCGCCGATGATGGCCACATCCGGCCGCAGTCCATCCACCTCGCGCTCGATATAATTCATCGACCCGAACACCAGCACTTGCACACCGCCCAAACGAATCAGATACGCGAGCGTTCCGCCCTCGATAAGAAGATCGCGCACTCGAAATGGCGATTTTGCATCGGCTGGGAAGATGGTGGAAGGCGGCGGTATCCTAAAGCGCGAAATGTTCGGGCCGTGACGCAGAATTCCGTGGAGGCTGGGAATCACCCGCACGGAGAAGGCTCCAAACTCCAAGTCGTCGCCGCCTCGCACGATCATAAGCTGGCTATCTGGCACTCCGCTCGCCCGCGCGAAATTAATCGTGCTTTCCGTCCCGATCACCATGGCGCCGGTCTTTCGCGCGATGTACGGCATGTCCAACACATGATCGATATGGGTGTGCGTGAGCAGAATGAAGTCGGCGCGTTTGATGTGCGCGTCAATGACGGCCTTGTCCGAAACAGCCACGTCGTCGAGGGTGAACGTACGGCGAGGGTCCCCGGCCAGCACCGTGTCGCCTGGCGTGACCATCTTTAGCCGGGACAGATACGGATCAACCAGAATGACCGTCTTGCCGTTCGTGATTTCCCAGCCGGCCGTGCCAAGATACGAAAGGCGCACCTCGCCTTGTGCGTGTGCATATCCGGAAAGCATCGCACCAGCGAGCAAGCAGAAAACCACGTCGAGGAAATATTTTCTCATCCCCCTACTTTCCCGCGGCTTTGCTTTGCGCTCCATCATCGGGAGGATCTACTCCACTCACTTCACTCGACGCCTGTTGCGGCGTTCCTTCGCCCGCACTCACTTCATCGCCAGCCTGCGTTTCAATGTCCGCCGCGTCGCGCGCCTGCGGCTCCCTCGTCACCAGTTCCGGGCGGCCAATCGGCGGCGGCGCTTCTTCCGACACTTCCTCCGGCTCCGTCGGCGCAATCCCCTCATCCGCGCCCAACGCGGCCTGCGCAAGCTGCTCGAATTCCTTCAAGCTCGGCAATTCCTCCAAATCCGCCAACCCGAATCGCATCAGGAAATCCTTCGACGTGCGATACAAAATCGGCCGCCCGACCGCTTCCTTGCGTCCCGCCGTCGTGATCAACCGCCGTTCGAGCAGCGTCTTCACCACGCCGCCGCAATTGACGCCGCGCACTTCGTTGATTTCCGGCAGCGTCGCGGGCTGCTTGTACGCAATCACCGAAAGCGTTTCGAGCGCGGGCATCGTCAGCCGCAGCGCGGGCCGCAAGCCCTTGATGAATCTGCGTACGACTTCATGATGCTGGGCCTTCGTGTACATCTTCCAGCCGCCCGCGACTTTGCGAATCTCGACGCCGCGCTCTTCCACCGCATACGAAGCTACCAGCTGGTCGAGCCCCGCGCGCACTTCGCTGCGCTCTCCGCCGACTGCCGCCATAATCTGATCCAGCGTCGCCGGCTCATCCGCCGCGTAAATAATCGCTTCCAACGCGCTCTGCAGTTCCTGTTCCGTCATCGTTTGCCTTTTCTCGTCACTTGTCACTCGTCACTAGCCACTGCTTCACAGATATTCCTCATCGATCTTCGAGATCGCTTCTCCGCCCTCGAACACCAAATCAAACATCTTGTGCTTCCGCAGCAAAATATCTCCAAACGCTTTTTCCTGCGTCAGCATCACCGCTTGCAGCTTCACCATTTCGAGCACGGCCAGCAGCGCCACAATCATCGCCCTTCTCGACGGACACGCCTCGAAAAATTCAGCGAGCGACACAGGCCCGTCGTTCGTCAGCAACCGCGCCCGCAATTGCTCCATCATCTGCGCCACGGTCACCACTTCGTGCGACAACTCGATCTTCGCCACTTCCCTGCGACGCTCGAGCACTTGCTGAAACACTTTCACCAAATCCACCAGCGAAACGATCAACTCCCCTTCGGTCCCTTCGCTCTGGTAGAGAGACATATCCGGATGTGACCATACATGCGCCTCAAGCTGCTGCTTTTCGTAAAGCATCTGCGCGGCGTTTTTGAATTTCTCGTGCTCGAGCAGCCGGTGCACCAATTCGCCGCGTGGGTCCTGCTCCTCCGGCGGAGCCAGCGGGTCCACCGGCAGCAGCATCTTCGACTTGATGTAAATCAGCGTCGCCGCCATGTACAAAAAGTCCGCCGACACATCCACGTTCAATTTTTCGAGCTGGTGCAAATAATCGAGGTACTGCTGCGTGATTTTCGCGATGGGAATATTGTGGATGTCGATTTCCTGCTTGCGCACCAAATCCAGTAGCAAATCGAGCGGCCCTTCGTACGCCGCCAGTTGAATCTTGTAATCCGGTTGTGCGTTCGCCGCCATTAATTACACTCCGCGAGCGATAAAAGCAGATTCCTCGTCGGATGCTGGTCGCATCCTCGCTCGGAATGACACCGCCTAGTCTGTTGTGCGTTCGCCGCCATTCGTCCCTAAGTTTACCCTATTGCGACGCCGCGCCGCGCGCGGCTATTCCGGCGGCGCGTATTCGCGCATCAGCAACGAAATCGTCAAGCCGATGCAGAAGAGCAGCGCCAGCACTCCGCTGATTCGCGATGCCAGCGTCATCGCGCGAGGCGCGTGCGGCACAGATGTCAGCGGCAGCACGATGAAATTCATAATCACGTAAACGACGCCACCGTAAACGATCCCGCTAATCGCCGCCTGCCGCGTCAAAATCATCAGCTTGCGGCTCAACAAATAGAAGACCACCGTCCACGTCGTGGCAATCGCATAATGAATCGCGACGCCCAGCGCCACCGATTCACTGCCCATCCCAAACGCCTTCATGCCAATCAAGCCGCTCGCGATATATTGGAAAATCATCTTCATCGTGACGCCGCGAAAATGATTGAAGATGATGTTCTCGCTTATGTCCAGCGTCCCGGCGACTAGCCCAATCCACACCACGGTCCAAAATCTGTGAGCTTGCCGCCCGTCCGTCCTTGGCTTTACAGAAGCCGAGTAGTCCGAGCTGGTCAATTATTCACTCCCGCCTTCTCTCCCGCGTAGCGGCTTCCAGCAGATCGTCGAAAAAGTGCTTTCGGTTGTCATCTCGCCTCCGCTGTGGGTCCGCGGTCTGCAAAAACGCAATGCAGATTCCTCGTCGCGGCTGCTCCTCGAAATGACAGCAAATGAGTTTTCTTCAACGAGCTTCTAGCCGGCCACTTTCGCCGAAGCAGCGCCCAAAATTTCCCGGCTCTTTTTCTCCTGCACGAAGACGACTGCGCGCAGATTCTTACGATCCCATCCGGACTTGAATTTCACGCGCGCATTTCCCGTGAACGCTGCCGCCTGCCCCTTTGCGCCCGCAACGCCGATTTTGTGCAGCGAGCGCACCACCGCCGCGTGATACAGCACGTGTCCCGCGTTCTCTCCGCGCGTCACCGACGAATGCAGCCCGTCCTCGACAACCGCCAGCCACACTTCCGCCACATCGTTGCCTGCATTTCCCGCGAGCTTTCCGACCGTCACCGTGAAGTCCTCGGAATCTTTCGCGTCCAGCTTCCCGCCGCCAATTGTGACGTTCGTTTCCGGGCCGTGCGCGGCCTTTTCAATCGCGGCCAGCGCCGCGCGCCCGTTGCTCCCGATGAATTGGCTCTGCCCGTCGACAACCATCTCCGGCGTGTACGGATTGCTGTGCGCGCTGGCCACATAAACCTGCTGCCTCTCCGTCCATTCCATCGACGAAAACGGATCGATCCATCCCTGGCGATTCCAATAATCCACATGCTCTTCGAGGACGATGACATCCACTCCCGGAATGGGCTGCTGTTCCAACTTCGCCGCGAGCGCTTCTGCCGGAGGGCAATCCGAGCATCCCTCAGAAGTAAACAACTCCACCACCACGGGCTTGCGTCCCGGATCCGTTGCAGCCGTTTGCGCCGTCGCCCGCAACGCGAACACCGCGCAAGCCGCCAACGCCACCAAACCAGCGAAAAATATCCTCATCGCCGCCTCCCGCCGAAATATTCTCGTCGTCACGCGTATCGTCAGCAAAAAACGCCTCATCTCACACCGTCCATTCCCATCGTTGAGCCTGGCAGTTCGCGCGGGCCCGAGGACTTCGATGGATTGCTTGAGCTTCGATACAACTGAAACTCATTACCGATCAAGAAAATGGAAGTGGAACATAGTAAACGGCTTACGATTGCGGGACTGTGCATTTGATTACCGATCAAGGAGCGGAGTTGTCGGGCGGGTTTTGGCGGTTTTAAGGTGCCTTTCGATCTGTTGTACGCCCGGCGCATGTCGGATTTTCGCTCCCGCAAGGCTAGCACGATGTGGCGTGCAGCGAAAGTCCAGGTGACTGTGGAAACGCGGCATCGGCCTGTGCTTAACCGCCTACCTTACCGTGCTCAGTCGATCCGGTTGCCGTAATCCCTTAATCAGCAGCCAGAAGCCCATGACTGGTTCAAAGATAGCTATAGGAATTAAGGAAACCAGTTCAAGTTTGTTTGGCAGGTTGGGGAAAATAACGGACGCCAGAGTCCATGCAACGATCAGCAAGGCCGCGAACACGCCCCACGCAGCCAATGGTCTGGGAATGTAGCGCGACTTAAACCACAAATACGCAAAGATCGACGATCCCAATCCAAAAAAGAACAGCCCAACGAGGTAGCCAGAGCCATGGGCGCCCATGTGCAGTTTGGCCAACGACTGCAACCGGTCTGCTTCAAATACCCGCAAGTAATCGGCGCCGCTCAACAGCCGCAGAACGTCAAATTCGCTGAGTATCGCAACAACCATGACAACGGTTTCGATCAGCCTCCAAAACGCCGCAAGCAGAGCAAAGCTTCGATTCACCGGCTTGAGAACCACATAGAGAGCGGCGATAAGCACAACATCGGTGGCGAAGGTAATCAGGTCGCAGGCAATGCCAACACGAAACAGGCGTTCATGCGCGATGATATTGCGAGCCGTTTCCGCAGCGCTGCCAGTCATGAGCTTGGAGGGAACATAGAATTCAGCAAAGTTTGCGGTGACCAGCGCCAATAAGTAGGTGAATCCCACGACTTTCGCAGCTTTGCGTTGGGACTCGTCGACGGCGTAGGTCGCCATTCTGCTTTCTCCTTGGGAATCGGTTCCGTTTGTGCTGGGTCCCTGAGTGGCAAGGGAAGTGGGCGAAACAGTTCAGTCGCCCACGACTTTAGCTTCGCCGGATGCTTTGCGGCCCGCGCCCTCCCAGTTGAAGACCGCTTTGCGGACGCGCGCCATGGTTTGCTCGGCCACTTTTTTGGCGCGTCGCGAGCCTTCCTCCAACACATTCCAAACTTCCGCGGGGTTCGCTTCGTACTTTGCGCGTCGCTCTTGAATCGGCGCAATCCATTTCACGAGTGCATCCGCCATCAATTTCTTGCAATCAACGCATCCAATTGCGGCCGTGCGGCATTCGCGGTCAACGCGCTCGATGCGCGCGCAATCTTCGGCGCTTTTCTCGACAGGAAATAAATTGTGATACGCAAACACGGGACAAACTTCCGGCCGGCCCGGATCGGTTCGCCGCACGCGCTGCGGGTCCGTCATCATGTTGTGAGCTTTCTTGCGAATTTCCTCGGGCGTGTCGCTCAGCCAAATGGCGTTGCCGTAACTCTTCGCCATGCGGCGGCCATCCGTCCCCGGCACGCGAGGCGTTTCGGTCAAAATCACATCCGGCTCTTGTAAAATCCTCCGTTGGGCAAAAAACTTTGCATACTCCCCTACCTCCCGCTGAAAATTATCAAATCCAATCTCGTTTGCCCGCAATTTGAAGACCCACGGATTGGCCGCCAGCGTATCCTCCCCAGCCTGCGGCAAACCTGACAAAGACTGCGGAAACGGAACAAGGCCCTTGAGCTTTTTCAACTCTGATTCGCCTAGACTGCCATCAATTTCAAAACCAAAATGAGAATTGAATCGCCGCACGATTTCGCGCGTCATCTCAATGTGCGGGGCCTGATCTTCGCCCACAGGCACCAACAGATGCTGTCCCGGTTCGCCGTACATCACAATGTCGGCGCTTTGCAGCAGCGGATAGCCCAAAAATCCGTACGTGCCCAAATCCTTTTCGCGCAGATTCTCGATTTGTTCTTTGTATGTCGGGACACGCTCAAGCCACGACAGCGGCGTGATCATCGACAGAAGCAGATGCAGCTCGGCGTGCTCAGGCACGGCGGACTGAATAAACAGCGTCACGTTGTCATGTGTGCGCGGGTCAAGCCCCACCGCCAGCCAGTCGGTCGCTACTTCGAGCGTGTTCGTCGCCACCTGCGAACTATCCGCGTAATGCGTCGTCAACGCGTGCCAGTCGGCGACGAAATGGAACGACTCGTACTCCGGCGAGCCATCGGGAAGGCGTGCGTTCTGCATCTTCAGCCAGTTCGACAACGCGCCGAAGTAATGTCCGATGTGCAGCCGTCCCGTCGGCCGCATCCCGCTCAGCACTCTTGCCCTGCGTTTCGTGTCCTGCGTGTTTGTCATCGCGAATTTGCGGTTCGGCTAATTTTGATACACCATGCGTGTGATGCATGTAAAATATAAGCAACTCTTGTCTGCATTGATCTGGTTGAGACGATCGGTTTCCGCTTCCGCGAGTTGCTCAGAAGAAATCACCTTTACTATTGCGACGGTATTTTTCGGATTGCTTTCGTCTACGGGCAAATCAATTCGAACAATCGCATATACGTGAGAGTAACGTGCGTGCTTTCGGCCTGCCGTCATTGTTTCAATAGCTCCCGCGCGATCACCGTGCGCTGGATTTCGCTGGTGCCTTCGTAAATCGTCAGGACGCGCGCGTCGCGATAATATCGCTCGACGTCGCTTTCGCGCGAATATCCCTGACTGCCGTGAATCTGCACGGCCTTCGCGCAAACGCGATTGGCCATCTCGCTCGCGTACAATTTCGCGCGCGACGCTTGCGCACCGCGATGAGAGCCTCCTTGATCGCGCAGCCACGCCGCGTAATACATGAGCCCGCGCGCCGCCTCGATTTCCGTCTGCATGTCCGCGAGCATGAACTGAATCGCCTGAAACTCGGAGATCGTTTTCCCAAACGCCCGCCGCTGTTTCGCGTATTTCACCGACGCCTCAAACGCGCCTTGCGCAAGTCCCACCGCTTGCGCCGCGATGCCCACGCGCCCGCCGTCGAGCGCTCCGAGCGCGATTTTCAGCCCCTGCCCCTCTTCTCCCATGCGATTCGCGGCCGGGACGCGGCAATCGCTCAACGAAATTTCCGCCGACTTCGAAATGCGCAGCCCCATCTTATCTTCATAACGCGCCACGCGAAATCCCGGAAAAGTCGGCTCGACCAAAAATGCCGTCACGCCTTTTGCGCCCGCTTGTCCTGACGAAGGAAGGGCCGCGGGGTCCGTCTTCGCAAACACAATGTAGACGCCCGTGTGCGCGCCGCTCGACACCCAGCTTTTCGTCCCATTCAACACGTAAAAATCGCCGTCGCGAACCGCGCGCGTTTGAATCGCGGCCGCGTCCGAGCCAGCTTGCGGCTCAGTCAAGCAAAACGAGCCGAGGATTTCCCCGCTCGCCAGGCGCTTGAGATATTTTTTCTTCTGCTCGTCCGTGCCATGTTTCCACAGCGGCACCGCGACCACCGAATTCGTCACGCTGAGCGTCACGGCCGTGGAAGCGCACACACGCGCCACTTCTTCGAGCATCACCACGTAGCTGACCGTGTCCATGCCCGCGCCGCCCCACTCTTCGGGGATGAGCATGCCGCAGCAGCCGAGTTCGCCGAGTTTGCGCAGCTCCGCCGCGGGAAATTTTCCCTCGCGCTCGTAGGCGCGCAGCACAGGACGCATCTCCGTCTCCATGAACTGCCGCACCGTGTCGCGCAGTATCTTCTGATCCGAGTTGAGCGAAAAATCCATCCGGCAGGTGTAAACGCGATGCTAGCACAGCATCGCGAATCCGCAAAAACGGCAAAGACGTAGGTCACACAACGTTTGTTCCAGGCAACCATCCGCTAGATATTTCGGTCGAAGGTTGTATATTGGGCAAAGTGTCCTAGCCCTGACTTTAGCTGCGAGCGCTGATGTCTATAGCATTTGCACGCCACGAACGACCGATTCAGTTTGT
>Ga0307374_10005776_pt1 | contig 19826 bp, 20 predicted proteins | sample OX3MG_FD_202532 | JGI IMG/M metagenome (GOLD analysis project Ga0307374, IMG submission 202532) | Soil microbial communities from Risofladan, Vaasa, Finland - OX-3 | ecosystem: Environmental > Terrestrial > Soil > Coastal area > Acid sulfate soil | place: Finland: Risofladan, Vaasa | collected...
ACTCATCTGACTTTTGAATTCGCATTTAATCAACTGATAGTCCAGAACGTACTGCCACGCTCTCTCACTCACCTAGTATTCGGGCCAGATTTTGATCAAGAACTACTAGAATCACAAATTCCGCGGTCCCTGAAGTCACTACAGATCAGTATTCAGTACAGCTTCCCTCTGACCCTTTCGCGCGCCTTGCCGTTGAGTTGCAAACTTCAGCATGACGGGTGGTAACCGCACGTAACACCCTCTTCACAAATGACTTCGCTTTCTGACCTCTACTCGGACCTATTGGTGTATCTGACAGAGTTTCTTTGGGATCCGGAAGGAGTCGGTGTTATTCGAAGTTGCAGTAAACTGTACAGTCTGCGATCTTCTTACACTCTAAAATGCGAAATGTCCAGCTATGAAATACTCGGAATTTGCTTTCGTCCATCGCAGGTTTGCGTTCGATATAACGATGACGACTACAGTCACATTCCAAAATCAGTAAAGACACTACGATTTGGGTTACATTTTAACATTCCCCTGGTTCCGGAAGTCCTTCCTCCTCGCCTGCACGAGATATACTTTGGTGCGCATTTCAACCGCCAAATCAAACCTAATGATCTCCCTGTTCACTTGCAGGTGCTAACGTTCAGGGGCCTGTTCAATCAACCATTTGCAAAGGGAGTGCTTCCGCATTCGCTGACGGAGTTGGACTTTGGCGGCTACGCCTTCGACCAACCTTTCAATACTGACGTATTACCGCGCTCGCTGCGCAGATTATACTTGAGTTATTGTTTCAATCAACCGCTAGCCACCAACGTACTGCCGGCATCTCTAACGCAGTTGTATTTTGGTCACGAGTTCAATAGACCAATCGGCGAGGGCGTTCTTCCTTGTTCGTTGATTGACCTACTGTTCGGGTACAACTTTCAACAACTACTCACCAAGCAGAATTTACCTCCTTCGCTCACTTCTTTAACGCTCGCGTCTTCTTATAAGCATCTCCTCGCTGCTACGTCCATTCCGCCGCAGTGTGCGTTTCTGTTGATATAATTACATTTGTGTCTCTGTTTCGTACTCAAAGACTTATCGCGCGCTCATTTTTCCATGTCTGTTCGCGACACGCAACAGGACGAAGACAATAAATACTGGAAGTTAGTGCGCGGATATCTGAATGTAAACAAACCGGCCGAACCTGATTACATAGATTTTGAGACGTTTCTCGCGGAAATATCGCCGCTGGTGAAGGAGCACATAAGCGTTAGTCCTGACCGCCGAATCCTAGTCGCAAAGCGCTTATCGTGCTTGTTCAGTACAGAAGCAGAAAGACATCGTATTTTACAATCAAGCCAGAATAAGATCAAGCTATTTGATTACAATGGGGTCACGTGGCACCCATGGAGCGAATCAAGGGTAATCGAACAAATTCGCACTCAATTAAAGGGCGATTTCGGTATAGAGTTCGATTACTTCTTGGTACATCTGTATCGTGACGGCGACGATCTTATCGGGGTTCACAGAGATAGGGAAGCTATGAATACACCTATCGTGTCCCTCAGCTTGGGCGCAACCAGAAAATTCCGAATCCGTGATCAAAACAAAACCAGCGGTTGGGATTTTGAATTCAGTCTCGAGTCGGGGACAGCGCTACTTATGAAAATCGGAATGCAGAATCGCTACGTGCATTTTGTACCGCAAGAACGCAAAGTTGATAAGCCTCGCATAAACATCACTGCTCGCATGTTTGAATGAGCTAATTTCTATTTTTTAAGAAGGAATGCGCGGAATGAATGTAAAGTCGCCAATGCCTACATTAAACCTACCTGGTGCGGCTATGAATACGATTCCAACAATAGTTGGAGCACAGATATCTGGTATTGCTATAATACGTCTTACGTGGACTGCACATATTCCATTTCCGAAGAGACCTTAGTTAGTTGCAAAAACATCCAATGGGATCAAGGCACAATTTTATCAATGTACACACAGGGTGCAGTTTATCCGACAGAGAATACTGTAAACAACAGCATATATTGCAATAGAGACGATGGTGAAAGCAGCTTTCAGTCGAAGATAGTATTGTTATCACTTGGCATGTTCCTCGTGTGGTTGTGCACCGCTTGCTTATTGAATCCGCAGTGGCGAGCAACGAGTCCACACTCTGCAATAGAACTTGAATCGTCGCGCACCGAAGATATATTATCACGAATTCCCGAGCAGGAACTAGTTTATAGTGAGAAGAGGTAATATAAACGAACACGGACTAGCAGCACAGAGGACACTATAGGTAGTGCTATAAAAATTACATATAATATGCAGGCAGCGCATATCATACAGCAGTCACGCGCTCTAAATTCTCCCACTTCCTCCTGAACCTTGATATCTTTGATTTCGCCATTATTGACCGCAGCACGCATGCGAAGTGTGTCTTGCCACATCCGCTCTTCAGCACGACACTTTTTGCAATGAGTTTACCTTCTGCTGAACCGATATTCAATGGCCGTCTCTTTGTTACTGTCATTTCTGCACACAATCTTGTGGGTGGATCCTCTTGGTTGGGTACTAAACAAGATCTTTATTGCTCCATAGCGTGTGGTAACGAAAAATTCAAAACCACAACCTGTGTTGGCGCCGGTGCTTGTGCGCGATGGAATCAAGTCTTCCTGATCAATTTGGATACTCAAGAGAAGAATCAAGATCTTGTGCATTTTAACGTTAAAGTGCCACATATGACCGGCGCCACTCATGTTGGTTGTTCTGCTATAAAAGTCAAAGATTTCTGGAGAGGAGCTAATGATGTAGTTGTCGAAAAAACCGTGCAGTTAGTGGATAGTAGCAATTTCACGTTGTTGCGCGGTCAGCTGGATATCAGTGTTCGGATGCAGTTAAAGGATGCTGCTTCTCGGCCTACTTTGTTAGTACCTCCTCCCTACTGTGCCCCGGCTAGTGCGATTACGTTCCATTCAGAACCGGCGGTCTCTGCTCCTGTAAAGAAACGAGAATTAAAGAAGGAACCTATGCTGCTATTAGATACTACTGGATCTATGGAGTTTGGTATTTTTTGGGGTTCTCATCATTCGAGAATGCAAGTCGTTAGTGCTGCACTGGAGCAGATGGTACCGCTGATCGCCCACGAAGATGGTGAAGCGAAGGAACAAGAAGAAGAAGGTGGTATTAGAACCATTACGTTTTCCGGTGGCGAGGCCGAGGACATCGGAGATCTGACTCCTAGTAATGTTCGCAGAAAGTTAGCACAGATTCAACCAGACGGTTGTACTGAAATTTTACCCGGGTTTCAAAAAATGCTGGAAGTTTATCGAGAGGAATTTGGCGAGAAACCGGCATCCGAACAACCTCTTCTAATGGCTTTGGTGATCACCGATGGAGCGCTGCTAGACGGAGATGCTTTTGAAGAAGAATTGGGTAAACTGCATGGAAAAGTGTTCGTGCATGTGGCTTTGGTCGGTTATGGCACAGATTTTGTAGCCGCTTTGAAAGATTATAGGGACATAGCTTCTAGAAACTCGCATGTGCAAGTAACTGACATGTCTCATCATTGTACCGGGGCGCAACTCGCTGCTGATTTGATGAAAGTAATTTCTCATTAAAAAATAGACTATCGTGTGTATTGTATCATTAAACTGTAAGCTGCCACCCACTGATGCAGTCAAACCGGTTGGTGCATGAAGTGAAGTGCTTTTTTCAGACCACACACTTCAAAAACCATGTCCGTACAGGAGTCTCCTTTGAAACGCAAAGGAACTCCCTTGCCAGATGCAAATCCCAATAAGCGCCCTTATTCTTTTTCTGGAGAGGAGATCGCTAGCGATATTCGCGTTGATTATCGCAGTTATCGCTGTTCGTCCTGTGGAACATTAAAGCGCTATGTCCAAAAACATACAATTTCAAAACAGATTTATTGTATGCAATGTATCTCGGATGTTGTCTATCAATGTCACACTAAAGAGAATCGTAACGATTTAATCAATAAAGATCCTTTAACGATTCAACGTGGTATGATGGTAAAAGGACTACCAGTGATAGAGCAATTCAGGAATTTGGAAAACGATGAAATTGAACGTATCGAAAAAGCCCAATATAAGGCCTTTAAGGTATTGGACCTAAGCCTAGATCAAGAAAAGGATACGTATCCTGATTTGATTATTCAAAATCCAAGCGAGCCTGGTTCCAAAAAATTCGTTTGTGATGTATGTGGCAAGATTCCTGTGTGCCTCGAAAATGCTCCAGCGATCAAAACCATGATGAATTGCGAACACGATATAGCGATGTTGGTGTTCCATTATCAAGAGTGCACTTTAGGCTCTTACATTTGCGAGGAACCAGAATGCGGAAGCAAAGCTTACCCTCCAGAAAATGCAGAGATTCATCAGTGTATGCACGAGGCCATGAAATCTATTCGTAGCATGCTCCCGATACAAGAGTACAATGATGATAAATCGGCGGTTCATCATTATAACATTCGATTGAGAGCAGCTATGTTACCAGAAATAGTGTAATTTTTTGTTTGTTTTATAACATGCTTGTACGCTAGAAATAGTATGTAACACTGTAAATACACAACAACAACGCTCATGGTTCAGGATCGGAAAAAGGGATGTTTAAGAGCATTTTCGGCGGAGATTCTGTCCGCAGGATCATAGACCAACAGTTGACGAATTAAGTCGTTAAGTTGATAATCCTGGGCCAGTTGAAGCACGCGCGGAGGAGGATAGACAAGCGCAAGTGGGTAACGCAAGTGTTTCCAACTTTCGCAAGCAAAACGACGATCGACGGTGAGTGCCGGGCTACCGAGAAGCTGAAAGATTAATTCGAGTTGCGCAAACGGCTTTGAGCTTTGCGAAAGAAATCGAATGTTGCCGCCAGAGGCCAATTCGCACGCGACACACCCAACGCTCCATATGTCCACGGCTTCTGTGTATCCATTTTCGAGCAGTAAAATCTCTGGTGCGCGATAAGACGGTGTAACTACATTCAGATTCTGTGCCACGGGGATCACCACAAATTGGCACGAGGCACCAAAATCGCAGATTTTCGCTCGAAATGACTGCCCTGTGAATTTCAACAGAATGTTTTGACTTTTGACATCGCGATGAATAATCTGCTGTTTGTGCATGATTGCGACGCTCGTCAACACATCAAACAGTACACGCTGAGTACCTGATCTTGAAGTAAGCATCTTCCTCCATTCCGGCTTTCTCAGGGCCTGAAATAAATCACAATCCTCTAGAGCCATTGCAAATGCAAAATGACCTGTCGGCTTCGGATCTAAATACACGCTGCTGATTTGAGAAAATCCTTCTGGAAAAATGCCAGTGAGTAGACGCGACACTCCGACTTCTCTAATCGCCGTATCCTGCAATTGGAACAGATCGAAATTCGAGTAATTGGACGCGCTAATTTTGCGAAAATCCTTAAGGGCTTCATAGACTTGTGCACGAACTTTCAGAGTCTGTTGCGTGTCAATAGGACTTAAACAAGCAACATCTTTCGCGGTGAAGAAATGCTCTTCAGGAACGTATTTTTCTGCTATTTTCACTTTGGCATATGAACCTTGAGAGATGTTCGACGATTGGCGAAGATTGTCATAAGCATGATGCGGAGATAGGAAAATCAGAGTAGGAGAAGAGCAGCGTTTACTATCGTTTTCCGATAAAGCACGTGAAACCGGCGACTGAACATTAAACGAACTCGAGATACATCCACGCAGATACTTGCCTTCTGCACAGCGAATTTGATTGCACAAGTTCGCTCGTTGTAGCCTATTTTCACGGCAGGAGAGGAGATCAGTTGGTATTACGATAGGCGGCGTAGAGAGATAAGTGCGTCGATATTTCCTCATCGACTGATAACATTCAAGCGAATTCGTTTGATCATGTCCCCATTTGTTTAAAATCACCTCCTGTAGTCGGCACAGCGAAGAGGCATTCCTATTCTGCTCGAATACGATCTTTAGCGATCCAGCAGCAATATCGTGAGTTTTGCAATGCACGGCGGAAAAATCAGTTAAAAAGGCATTAATCAGAATACAGCAGTTGATAAACTCCAAGGTATGCATCACGAAGGCATCTTTCGAATCATACACAAGATCAAACAAGATCTTTAAATAACGTAATGGAGTCCATTTAATAACATCCAAATTGAGCTTCGAGAGCACGAACAGCTCATGATCGTGAATTCGTTCTGCATTCATTTGGTTCAACTCGATTCCAAAGAGACTACTCAATTCGCTCATAGGTATGAATGGCGGATCTGCGAAGAAATCAATTTTGTAGGACAATTCCGCACAAACGAGAGTGATATTCTTCGCTAGACCTTCAGTAATTGAGCGGGTTTCACGGATTACGCCGTGAAAATACATCACTGCCTTTTGAAATGATTCAAGCGACATCTTCAGACGAATACACCACAGGCTGATCTGCTCAACGCAGGTTTGGAAGATCGCCCAAGTTACACAAGCATAAGTGGGGATTTTCTGTTTTAGGTACTCCTCATTCGCAGAAGCAGAAGTAGGGGTTAGATTTTCGCTGGGAGAGTCCACCAATATTTCGCTGGTGGCAAAGGAGCCGGCAGAGCGAGTACGCGACCTTGCACGAAAATTAGCGTGTTCGCTGGATGACCGAGAGGAACGACACAGAGAGATTGGAGGGCTGAGACCTGATTCATAACGAGGGATACGAATAACCAAGGCAGGCAGTGGCAGATCCTGATCTGAATCAATTGCCATGTTCTCATCAAACGACATCGACATTTCCCTTCTCTGGCAAAAAAAGTTGTGTGGACTTGCACTTCACCAGATCTTCCAGTTATGAACGGCGGGAGGTTTTTTTGTTTGAAGCACTTCAATTCCGCTCAAATCTCATCTCATCTCTTTTAGAGATGTTCCAATGCCCAGAAGATCAGGCTAATGCTAGGATTTTGCTAAATAGGTTGTGTGATCAGAGTTTGAACGAGCCTAATTCCGTTCCTAAATGCCCTTGTTGCGAGGTCTCGCTACCATTCAGTATCCCTAATGTGTTCAAGCATTTCGCGGAAGAGTGTCCAAAATTTCTATGCAAATGGCCAGGCGCTAGTAATAAACGGGTCCCGCGCTATTATTTGAAAGTCAGCTCTGTAATGATGAAGGATTTGGTCCTTCAACTCGAGAGACTTCACAGGTTCATCGATAATGCTCAGTGCGATTTGCTCCCTGAAACTGGCCTTCGATCGATTGAACGCAAAGGTCTAGAATTAACAGCAGAAATCGAGAAAGAATTGAGCAGAAGCTATAATCGCCCGCCAGTGGATGATTTCCCACAACCAGTGCCTGCGGTGCAAACAAAAGCGGTAAATTCAAAGACTTTATTTCACAATATGCGATTTTCATCTACCGGATTCAAGACCAGTGAACAAGAAAAATTGAAGTCTCAAATTGAATCGCAAGGCGGGGCATTTTGTATGGATTTAGACGATCTGTGTACCGGATTAGTATGTAAAACCTTTGCAGCACGCAAATCTGGTAAAATGATTGCTGCGCAGGAAAGGAGTCTCGTCATCGTTTGTGCCAGCGATATCGAAAACGCAATTGAAAACGGAGTTGCTCATTTTGTCAATCAAGCGAATATCGTCTACGAACCTCTCGTACTAGAATCATCAGCAGAGGCGCCGAATGAGTTGAAAAGTTATCAGCGAAAAAAACGGCATGCACCGATCGATTTGAGCGAGGAGGATCCTAAGAAACCCAAACCTAACGAGTCCTTTGCCACACAACCTCGTCCGGATCTATTTTGTAATGATGTCTCTTTAGAATAAAAAATCATAATTAGAGTGTTTTGAAAAAATGGAAACCAATAAACGACGTTTATTAGCGCATCCAGAGCTTGAGTCGATTATTGCGCTAAGGGATCTGATTAACGCCATTGAGAAACTGGACAAACGGCGTACGCAGCTGCTAAAATGCGTCATGCAGGGCGAGAACATAAAGCGCGAATACAGCGTGAAAACAGCCGCGTCTTCAGTATGGAGAATGTACAAAACTGATTGGCGCGGATCGCAATCTCCGACTGCACAAGAGGCCGTTTTCTTTTTGAATCACTTACTCAACACGCAAGAAATTGCCGTCGACAATCAACTCTCTTTCAAGTACTTGTTTGAATTCACGGTGTTTGTACTCGAGACAATTTGTTGCGGAAACACTTTGCGAGTGACTCCTGCAGAATGGGTTTTAAAATTGCATTCTCTCTTTCAAGTTCGCGAGAACAAGTCATTTACTTGCTTTTCAGAATCTCGGAATCAGACGATTCAGTTCACCTTTAAGAATAACGCGTGGATCTGTGATCAATACAAGAGTCTACAAATTATGTGGAACTCGTATTTACATACTTTCTGGGAATACATGCCTCAGAGCGAGGAGGCGACATTCCGAAAATATCGTCATCGGTTGGGTGCAGATACGTATTGCTATAACGCTCGCCGTGCGATTGAGGGTTATCCCTTCCGTCCTAACCTGATCTTTGAGAAAGGTCGGATGAAAGTCGACCGAAAGATACTGTTTGAAGACGTTTTATATCCAGATGAACTGAAGCTCTGCATAAAAGCAAGGAGCCACTTAAGCAGTAGCCTACCGCGAGAGTTGATTTACATGGTTGAATCGTTTTTACTTCCCGGTTTACATAATCTACGAAGTGCAGCATCACAAACTACTCAAATCGAATAACTATCGCTGTACAGTTGTCTTGTACCTTCTTGTGGGCTACAGCCTTGCGAACTAGGTCGGAAGCGTCTGATTTCTCCGAGATGACAAAACTTTCGATTTCTGCACTTGTGAATTCATCATAAAGTCCGTCTGATCCCAATACCGCGACCATATTTTTAGAGACTGGTTCGGTATGCAAGTCTGCTTCGCGAGACATACAGCCGGACGTACGAGCCGTATTATCACCGAACGCTCTTGACATGGCAATAGAATCGCACACTCGCAAAGCATCATTTTTGGTTTGAGTCACTCGACAGCTGATTCCAGTCCATGTGTTGACGCGTTTTTCAACTCGAGCACGTTCCTCGGGATCGTCTAAGTCGTGATCCTTTGTAGAGTAGACAATTGCCTGCTTTTTCTCACCTGCGCACAATATGGTTCGCGAATCGCCTAGATTTAAAAACGTGGCCGTGCTTGCCTCCTTATCTACTAGCATGAGTGTAATCGTGCTTCCAGAAGGGTCTGCATGATACAGGTCGCCGAAATCCCATTCCTCTACAAGTTGTGACAACATTGCCTCGAGCAAACCTTCTAAACCGACGGCTTTACCCATCTTCTTCGCTAACTTTGTGATCGTAGGAGTAATGTGAGACTTCAGAAAATCAGCGGCTGCCGAACCGGCATGTCCATCCAGCACAGCAAACAATGCGTAGCGATCTTTTTCGTTAAACAGAGATAAATTCGGCTCGACTACATAGCGGTCCTCTTGATGACTGCGTTTGTTTTGTTCCTGGGCAGAAGTCACGCGCAAGATAACCGATCGTTTAGGCTGAACTGCGGCGGTGGCGGAGTTTGTCGTTGGTAAGGAGCCGCATGTGGGAGCTTTGATGATCAAGTACGCTTTCAATAGGTTTAGCGTCTGCTGCTCTTGATGCTTGTACGTGTCACTCCATTTCTGCTGCCGCTGAAGATGATACTCGGTGATTTGAGCGGATGTAGTGCGCAACTTGCCAATTCTCTGCAGTGCCGCATTGGAATTCTCACAAAGCTGTCTACATTTCGCAAGCATTGACAGAAGCAACGTTACTTTCCCATCGCGGTCAAAGAGCTGCTTGGCGCAGATTTCATCTGACGAAGAGCCGCTATTCTTCGGTACCGATTGTTGATACAATTCCCAAAATTCTGCCCACTTCATTGCGACTTATTCTTGGTTGTTCAAGCAAATCAGACAAGGACGTAAATTATATCTTATGAGATATGCAAGACGGAGAAAAGTTTGAAGTCACGACCGAAGAAAGATTGAAGAGCGTCAAAAAACGACACACAATGCAGCTCTCTTCCGAAAATCCATTTGTCTTGCACCGAGTACTTGGCGTGAAATTCATTGCTATTTGTGCAAAGGATCCCGTAAAACAATACAACATTGTCTATCAGCAGCTAGGAGAATTTCGATTGAAATTTCTCTTTACAGACGAACATCAAACATCAAGAGAGTTCTTTGCACCTGAGGAAGTGATTGATGTTTCATGTCATTCTCTGATGCAGGCTCGAAGTTGGTTCGGTCTGTTGCTCAAATGGATCATCATAGACAAGTCGCGACCTCAAACATTCGTTGTAATCGATAATCCATCAAAATGCACGCTTTTGGACCAATGGCCTATTTTACCGTCCGCACTGAGTTCCACCTTCGTGTTTTTATGCAAGTCATGGATTGACCTAACTCCCTGGGCTCGAACCAATCTTGACTTTTGTATCGTGGAAGATCAAGTGATGACGATGCCATGTTTTCTTAATGATCTTTTGGTCGGTGCGAGTTGTACTTGTGCCTTGCCGGCTCTGATGGACGAGAAAAAGCAAGTACTCCTGTTGCAGGCGCCAGTCCAACCTTCTGATTACGACCTTGCCGTACAACTTTTTACGCAAAAAGACGAATTCCTGCAATTCGACGGTCTCCTACTCCCTGAACTGCAACCGATTGTCGAGCAGTATCTATTTAATGGTATGATTGTGGATCTCAAGTATGTAGACGACGAGTCGTACATCTGGACATCGACTGCAGAGTGGAAATCTGGGGAATGGTATTGGCACGACTTGAATGAGGGATTATGGTACCGTTCAAACGATTGCAATTGCAGCGTCTTTAGTTTTGGCACATTTCACAATGGTTGCTTCCAAATTCCGATGCACGATGCTAGCAAAGCGATACAATGGTGGTATGAACAGGCTTACCAAAGCAAATACAAGTCGGCGGCACACAAGAACTTTTTGAAGATTGATTTTATTTATGATTATTTATACGCGGTACGACAGCAGTTGAGCAAAAGTCATGCAGAAGAACGACTGTAGCTAACTACATAAAATAACGAATCAGATAGCCAAGTAACCCGAGAGCTGCTACGACTGCCAAAATTAAACAGGCATTGTAAGTTGCAGTTGCGTCAGCGGCTAATGTCTTGAACGCAACAGCAGGATTTGCAGCAACTAAAGCAGTCACATCGGCAACAACGATATTGGCGTAGAAGGCGGCGATGATAGGAAGAATTAAAACGACGAAAAAGATTAGAACTCCCATGATCATGGCAAAGATACTAGCGCCTGTGGACACTTTCCCATCGCTTTTCTCCCCAGCTTTTGCTGTACTCTCACCTTCTTTTCCGTCACCACCAAAAATGGCGCGAGTTTTACGTGTACTGTAATTAGAAGCCGACATAATTTTGTATAGGTTGAAATCGAGAAGTCAGAAGATTATCACAGTTTTAGGCAATCAAGAGAAAAAAAAGTTTATCGTCTACGACAAAAATGCAGTGGGCAAAAATTTAGGTGCAGCTGCGACAGTCCTTAGGGTTGCTCAAGGAGCATTCGATCAGAGTCCTTTGTTTTTCTCTTTCAGCCAGGGAGGAAAAGTCTACTAGACCTGACTCTGCGTTGTCCCGAGATTTACTTCTAGCCACTGTAACATCTGTACTTGGTTTTATCCCGCGCAAAGCATTCATCACTCGCTCTTGTTCTTGCTCCTCTTGAATAAATTTCGGATCAATTGTAACTTTCACGGCGTCGGTGGCGGGTTTTGAACGCAGATAGTACATACCGGTTTTTAAACCCAACGCCCAACCTGCAACGTGCACCGAAGTCAGTTTTGAAGCATTGACGTTTGGAAGGTAGATGTTGAGACTTTGTGATTGATCGATAAACGCTTGACGATCGGCGGCCATCTCCAAGATCGATTTCTGCGAAATTTCCCACACAGTACGGTAGAGTAACTTGATATCTGCGGGAATTTCCGGAATATTCTGTACCGAGCCGTTGTGTGCGACTAATTTCGTTTTCATCTGTGGCGTCCATAGACCCAATGTAATGAGATCCCTGATTAGATATCGCGAGCAGCAGACAAATTCCCCCGCCAATGTTCGACGCACGTAGATATTAGAGGTGAACGGCTCAAACGATTCGTGACAGTCCATAATTTGTGCTGTAGAAGCAGTGGGCATAGGCGCCAATAGTAACGAGTTGCGGACGCCATACTTGAGAATTCTCAATTTGAGTTCTGCCCAATTCCAACGCGGTCCGGGGTAGATCGCTTCCTTGTTCGGAGCAGTAGGGAAATGCTTTCCGATCTTCGGGTGGTCTTTGTACTTGTTCCAGCGTTCCAGCTGTAGATTGTAATGTAATTCATACTGTAGAATGGATTCGGAAATTGGAGCACATTCGCCGGTCATTGGATTTTTCTCGCGGTACGACGGATAGGGCCCATCTCGAGCCGCTAAATCACAGGATGCGCTTAAAGCGGCAAAATACATTGTTTCAAAGATTTCCTTGTTCAATTTTCGCGCTTCGATAGAATCAAACGGTAAGCGCATAATGACAAATAAGTCGGCCTCCCCGTTGACACCTATTCCCAATGGGCGGTGTCTGAGATTGCTTCGTTCGGTTTTCTTTAAAGGGTAATAGTTGTAGTCGATAACGTTGTTCAATCCACGCGTCTTAAGATAAACAACATCGAACAATTTCTGGTGGTTGAAGGTTTTGTCGACGTTTAGGAATCGAGGCAGGGCGACAGAAGCTAAATTGCAGCTGGCAATCTCTTCGTTGGATGTAAATTGTGTCACTTCACAACATAAATTTGAACATCTGATAGTACCAAGATTCTTCTGATTGCATTTGGCATTGACAGCGTCCTTGTACAGCATGTACGGCACGCCAGTCTCCGTTTGAGTGTCTAAAATAGCATCCCATAGTTTGCGCGCTTGAATCGTAACCTTCTCACCTTTGGCCTCGCCTTTCACTCGCTCGTATTCCTTGTATCTTCGTTCAAATTCCGCTCCATGAGTATTATACAAATCAGTACATTCCGCGGGACAGAACAGTGTCCACACATCATCAGTAATCACGCGCTCGATGAACAAATCGGGATTCCACAGAGCGTAGAATAAATCGCGAGCTCGCTCTTCTTCGACTCCATTGTTTTTCTTCAAATCCAAGAATGCAAAGATATCCTTGTGCCACGGCTCGATGTATAGAGCAAACGCGCCACGCCTCTTACCGCCACCTTGGTCAACGTATTTTGCAATGTCATTGAACACTTTCGCCATCGGAACAATACCATTGGAGTAACCTCCAGTACCCTTGATATAGGAACCGGCGGCGCGAATGGGAGTAATGGCTAAACCAATCCCTGCCGCGTTCTTGCTATTCACTGCACAGTCTTTGGCAACGTCGAAAATCGCTTCAATGGAATCATCGAGTGTTTCCAGGACACAGGAAGCGAGTTGCGGGCGCCGGGTGCCCGCATTAAACAAGGTGGGAGTAGCATGCGTAAAATACCTCAGCGACATCAACTCATAGTAAGCCAATGCATTTGTCAAGTCTTCGCGCTTTCTCGCAGCAAGTTGTTCGGCGTCCAAGTGTAACGCTTCCAAGTGGGCAGGAGGAGTTACCCAGATGCCTAAACAGACACGCATAATCAAATGCTGCGGTCTTTCGGCGGTCTTTCGATTCATCTTAAATAAATAAGAATGTTGCAGCGTTCGCAAACCAAAATACTGATACGAGTAATCGCGATCGTAATTCATCACGCTTTCAATCTCGTCCTTGAACTCCAGGATAAAATCATAAATGTACTGAGCAATCATGGGCGCGGCGCTATTTGTTCGGCCATCCACATAGTTCACCAGATCCGTTGCAGTCGCATAAAATGACTTCTTTGTGGATTTATGCAAATTGCTCACTGCGATACGACTTGCGAGAATTCCGAAATCGGGATGCAAACTGATCAAGTGCGCCGCCGTCTCCGCAGCCAATTCATCCAGTTCCGCCGTAGTTACACCCTTGTAAACCCCCAAACAAACCTTTTGTGCTACGACACTAGGGTCCACGTACTCAGGATCCAGACCGTAGCACAACTTTTCAATGCGCTGTGTGATCTTGTCAAATCGCACCGGCATCTGCCGTCCGTCTCGTTTCATCACGTAGACACCGGAGATGAATTTGTTGACTTGGGATTGTTGTTGCTGAGAAGGCTGCTGCATGGTTAACATAGATAACCGAAGCGAAAAATTGTGTGAGAGTGCGCATAGTTTATTTTTGTCAGAAACGTCGTACAGTCAACAATACGAAACTAGACATGCCATGGCATGCGTCGAATACGTGATGACCACACATCTCTGTCGAAAAATGGCTACCACGGAAACTACGATCATCACAATCTCCGATTACCAATCGCATGCGGGCTTCGATAAGCTAATACCATCTCACACTATATGGCATGACGAACAAGACATTAAGAAGGAGAATTCGTACTGCCCAAAGACTCCGGCACCTTCTCCTACGGAAGCACCGCGACGACCAATATCTAGAAGAGCGAGTGATGGTTCAAATCGTGTAAATTTATCTAGTAAACGTGCCTAGGACTGCGAAATCAAACTCTTCTATATACTCTTCGCGGGTTCCGCGTTCCCAGCGACCAATTTTACTACAAAATATGTCTATAAACTCTTGATTCTCAGCGCGTTCGATCCCTAGAAATTCAGCTTTCTCTATTCTCTCTCCTTCGGACGTGTAAAAGCATTTAATATTATTACTTCCAGCAGGAACCCAGCTACTATCGTGAAAGTCCCAGCCAACATACTCCACGAAAATAAAAGGGATATCACCTACAGTCGCTATCTGTGTAACCGTGCCTAAAAACCACCTCTTGTTTAAACAGAGTATGGCTACGAGCAGTCCGATATGAAATTGCTGCGAGTACGTCTGTGCATAGCCCACAACGATTTGTACAAGATCAGGTATCAGATAGCGCGATATATCCTTCTGTTTTTCATTCCACGCTGGCTGCACGTACAGTTGTTCGTGCGTTTGATTAGGACACGCGGGTACAGTTACTTCCAATGCGAAATACTGTAAGAATTCAGTAGAATGGCATTTCTGTCTATCAATCTCCGCTATTAGAAAAGGCAGGTCTTCGCACCCTTCACATTCCTTCAGCCGAGGTAACGTTCGGAAAAGCACTAGCAGAGCGCTTTGTATGGTAGCAGAGAGCGAATTCCTTACTTTCACCATAGACCGCTGTACACCTTCTCCGAACTCTTTACAAATTTCAACAAGTTGTTCCTCGAACATTAAAGATATGGTTGATGAAGTGCTCGCATGATCACACCACACTTCAAAGTAAAATGGTGGGTCCGTCAGCTTCGTCGCAGCTATTCGCACCTTTGATAGCAAGATTTACGGATCTAGAGTTGGAAGCAGCGAGAGACAGGGGCTATATTCCTTACATGTATTATGTCAACAAAACAGGTGGTACGGAAATCTGCAGCGGTGGATGTAACGAAGATTATGTGCGAGAGAGCGCGTTCGTCTCAGTAGAAGCTAAAACTATGTCTGGAATCATAATGCTTCCCTGGGATCAGGAGGCGCAGGCGTTTCAATTGCGCGAGGAAAGCAAGTATACTTCAGCTACCCCACTTTGGCTAGACATAGATAATCTGATCGAAATGCTGACGCGGCGTGAGAATTTTGAACGGAACGGCAGTGCACGCTACACATTCAGCAGCTTACCTCCTCGCGAATGTGTCAATATCTCTCAATTCCTTTCGTGTACATAAGAAACTAGACAAGTTTATAAATTCTCTTGAATAATGCGCACGTGCGGATCGATCCAGTTGCAAATTTCAAACAAGCATTTTGCATTCGTTCGAATCATCTTTAAATTGCAGCATTTGCGAACAAACATTCCGACGAATTCATTGAGTTCAATAAGAATCGTCAGAACGCCGATTTGCTGCACGATGCTCTTGTAATACTCTACAAACGCAAAGTCTGCCACTCCGGCCACTAATTTGAGGTGGGTAAGCCGCGGAGTAGACATTCGATTGTTCCACGGTCGCTTATTCACGTGGATACCCGCCACCTCTAAATAGGGAAACATCTCGACGCTTTTTAGGGCTCCGATAAACTCCAACGACACAATTGACCGTGCGATTGAGGGCATAATAGCTCTTGCTGCGAGAATCGTGTTGTACTGAGTTTGCCGTTCACGTTCATGTCCATAAGAGAAATACTTCAGATTAGACGATGCTGGTAAGAACTCTGCCATCACAAACGTATACGTTTGCGTAACGACCCTCTTAAGTGTCAAGGAGGTGAGATTGGGAGCAATGAACTTTATACTGCTGAGAGATGTTTGCGCAAGTGTGAGGTGAGTGAGTTTGGGATAGGTTGACGAACTAACACACGTAAATCCCACCAACTTGAGTCTTTCCAATGATTCGCTGAACTTGGCAAGCCCAATTTCAACTGGAAGATCGAATTGCTTTTTCAAAGTAATCTGTTTCAAAGTTGACGGCAAGAACTTACACAAGTCGTGCCATTGGACGAATGTGTAACGACCAGACATGTCTATCGTCAACTCTTCCAAGAATTGGTACACATGTGCTGGGACGGCGGTAACATTGCAGCTGTAATGGGAATATCTTACAATATGATGGTGATACTTAAACACGTCACTGTAAATCCAACTTTCTTTGAAAGCCACATTTTGGATCGATCTTCCGTAGACTTCGGGCGGACGTGAGTTCAGTGGCACGGTCACATATCTCCAGGCATGTCGAACTTTTGTAGCAGAATTCCACGATTTATTAACATGTGCATGCACCTGCGTGAGCTCCTTGAGGGTCGCAAAGTGTAAAATACAAATAAGACTATCGCGAGCGAGTTTTGACCACATTTTTTTTGTCGTTGTGATGCGTGAAGTGCTAAGATTGCACTTCACAAGTCAACAATCCATCAAAAATGTCAGGATTGGATGCTTTGTTTACCCCGTACGATCACCTGAGTGTGCTTTTAGAAGCGCTAAAAGAGAAACAGGCTATTACGCGCGAATTCGTAGAGTATGGTATCACTCAAGGTCGCGGGTTACATCTGAGGCTCGACCTGAGCACATTGTGTCCGTACACCAATGGAGGTGGAGATTATGCGTTTGCTGGCGCAGATTACTTGATATCTTGCAGTTTGGAGGGAGAAGGTGTATGCAAAGACCTCAAGGACGGAACCTCGACAAGAATGGCGAGTCATAATGATGCCGTCGAGAAAATCGACGAATTAATAAAATCTGGCCACCGCGTAGTGCACAATCCCTACATAAGATGGAGCAAGTGTATTGCCTTAACTCCCGAGAATTTTGCTGTAGAATATATGAGACAAGCTGCGTCAATAAAATCTCGCTAATTTGGCAAACTTTATTATTTGAAGTGCTTCATCATCGTCACGACATACGTACCAAAATGTTCGGTTATGCCATTGATCTGAGTTTTCTAATAAAGCTCGTCGACTTTGCGGACTTGTTGCGTATCCCCGAGGACGTTCTGGCTTTAGCGGATCTTGCTGATGAGTTCTTCCTTCTCTTCGCCGGCTGAGAAGATCGCAAAAACAAATTCGTATCGCACTCCTTGCGACCAAAATGTCACACCAACTTCTGCCTTTTTTGTTGAGACCCTTCCTCGTCAATAACACCTCTATCTCGTTGAAATCCCCAATTTTGTTTTGGAATAATCTTGTTCAGCTTACCTTGCGGAGTAGCCGGGTCTAATTCTAACTTCTTCTGATCGTAAACCCAACCCACGGCTTAAGTACCACTTACTTTCACTAAGCATAGTCAACATATCGGCGTCTACAGTTGCGGCCACGTATTCATCTCTGTGAGCTATTTTTACTTGAATCTGTGCCATCAAATGATGAAGAATGAATAATTTATAGAAATTTGTAACAAGATTCTAATTTATTAGCTGTCTATGCCATAGATCTTAGTTGCCTGACGAAGCTCGCGGCTGTCTTCCTTTTTTTAGACTGGTATGCGTGCTTTGCAGATGTGGCACGTACATTTCGTTTCGTAATTCCACTTTCGACTGGTCGCAAAAATTCCGGACCCTTTTTGAGTAGAAATATCCTTTCTGTGTGTGCTTGCGTTTTTGATCGTCTCCCTTTTCGTTCTCCACTTCCTTCTACAGCTTTCTCTTGCTTGTTCGCAGCGGCGTTCTTCTGGTATGCGGATTTCAGTTGGGACCATGCCGATTGTGCAGTATTCACTGCATTATCAATACTCGATTTGTTAGAAGTATAAAAACTGGTCAATGTGTCAAGAGCGGTTGGGCCTTCTTCGGCTGCAACTTCGAATTCGGCCATTTTTGGTATAGGTTGTTTGTTTTCACAGCGGCACAAACAATTATTTATTTTTTGCTGCTGGACTCGAACTGATCTGCCGACTGTTTGCGTTTCCAAATGTACAACGCATTCTCTAAGTACAGCAAGCGTGTATCGTGGAGGCTTTCTCTTAAAATATCGTCCGAGAAGTCGAACTGTGGCAATACGAGTCGTGTCAAGTGGGCATTGTTTTGAAACAGCACTGTTGCAATATGCAAACTAGCCTGTTGTTCATCTTCCTCCATATTGCCGCCTTTGCAAATAAACTGCTTCAAATTTATAGGAGTATTCAATAACAAGCGTTCCACGCGGACGGTGTCTGGTGGCATTTCCGGAGGGAAGATCGTTTTCCAAGCACTGCTATTGGGAAACATAAAACGGGCTTTTTCAATTTGTTCTTCGGAAACTGACCGATTTACGGGCCAACGATTCCCATGAAAAGTCACTTTGCGGATTGTCAAGCATCGGATTAAACAGCACGTGGCAACATCATAGAAACGCCAAGTATCTAGCCAATCCCAATGCTGTGAAGTTATAGACGTGAGATGTTTCAAGTTGAATTGTCCGAAGTCTATAATCCCAAACCTATCTTGGAAACATCCCGAATGTTCCATCGATAGTTCTGTTTGAGGTAATAAATTGCGCTTTGTCAATAGAAACAAAAGTGGAAACGGAATCGCGGACAAACGGTCGGGTTTAAAACACAACTTTAATGGCATAGTTTGGCGATATAGTTTGCATGACTGCAGGACGTGGACAGCTTCGCACAGGTACAAGTACTGAACGATCTGGCACCGATTGTCCGATGGCAAACGAGCAAACATGTTCAGTACTGGAAAAAATGACAGTGTATTAGTAACACATGCACTTCAGGCAAGATGACTGCATTTTGCGCAAATAAATACGGCGACTTTGTTTCTGCTTGAGTGAGAGAAATGGCACAGTGCGCAGATACGTTTTCTGGGGAATGATTTGTGCCTGATATAGAAGGCATGGTCCCTGTGCCTGCGCGCCAGGACAATTGCTGCGTCCTCGTAGTATAACATCGCACTTGCTGCCGTACGGAAATGAGTTAGCTTAAACTGAGGGATCTTCAGCACCCTTAAATTCATATTGCGAGTAAAAAGGACGTTACCGTCAAGGTTTCGATTTTCTTCGTCGATGCGGTAGCACGTATCCTTGTTACTGAATATCAGTTCTTTCAAGTTCGAATGAGTACTCAGAAGGAGTTCGCTCGCGATATCGGGGCAAGGTAGAGTCGGTCCTTGAAATACACATTTCCACACCGTGCTACTAGGAAACATATTGAATATATCGCTTATCCGCTTCTTCTGCACCAGTAAAGGAAACCGGTCTGAATAGAAGATCACTTCCGTGATCGTTCGGCAGAGAACAATGCAACAGTATCTGATATCATTGTACGCTTGAGCGTCAGACCAGTCCCAAGTGGAAGATGTAATCG
>Ga0307374_10005777_pt1 | contig 19825 bp, 17 predicted proteins | sample OX3MG_FD_202532 | JGI IMG/M metagenome (GOLD analysis project Ga0307374, IMG submission 202532) | Soil microbial communities from Risofladan, Vaasa, Finland - OX-3 | ecosystem: Environmental > Terrestrial > Soil > Coastal area > Acid sulfate soil | place: Finland: Risofladan, Vaasa | collected...
AGTTGCCGATCGCGAAACGGTTACTGAGCTATCTCCCAGACGTGGCCGGACGGGTCCTTGAAGCTCGCCGTGCGGACTCCCCACCAACGATCCATCGGGCCATTCAGCAAGGTGACGCCTCGTCGTGCCAGTTCTTCACACACGGCGTCAACGTCCTGCACCGTGATGGTGAAGACGAAACGCGAACCGGCGCTCGAACTTGCCACGGCGGCTGGCGAAATGAGTTCCTCCGCGTGGTTGACTTGCAGCAGATTGATCAAAGTACCTCCAAAACGGAAGACTACGGAGTTGTCGTCTTCGTAGTACACGGGAAGAGTGAAGACCTCGCCGTAGAACTTCTTGGTTCCCTCGAGGTCTTCGACAAACAGGGTGATGGCCGTAATCTCCTTCGATTGGTCATCCCATTCACTCATGACGACACCCTCTTTCGCTCGTTGGCCCGACTCTAACTGGCCCTGGCCTGACCAGCTCGACCCGTGGGGTTGGGGCGCCCGCGAAGCAATAGATCGCATTCCATCGCGGTGAGCTCGTTGTGGTGCTTCTTCTTTCAGCTCTCCTCGCAAGGTCGATCAGCGCCGCTTGGGCTTCGACTGATCAGCTACGTCGTAGAGTGCTGTCCAACGTGGACGTGGTCCCCCTCGGCGAGAGAGCGAATCGAGACGAGGCGCCCACCGGATTCAAGAGGCGGGAGTGAACGAACGGTTGACGTTCTGGGGGCATGCTCGCAATTGGACCGAGACCAGTCCATACTTGATACTGAGATGCGATTCCTTGGAGCGACGTTGGGGCCAACCTCTAGCAGCGAACGGTCCCTGCGTCGTTCGATAGTGCGCAAGAATCTTCGATTCTTGGCGAGTTGCTTCGTGCTCGTGGTTGCCTGCACGATATCGACGCTGGCGCTCGGTGGACTTAGTGCCAACGCGTCCACGGTCAACTGCAAGGCGAAGCTCGTGCCCGGTGTTGACTTAGCGGGCTGTAACCTCACGCACGCAAAGCTGAGCGATGCTCACCTGAGCGGGGCGAATCTCACCGGGGCCAACTTGAAGGACGCCATCTTGAAGGGCGCGATACTCAGGGGTGCTCACTTACGCGACGCCAATCTGGCTGGCGCAAACCTGACTGGCGCAAACCTCGATGGCGCCGTCCTCATAAACGCCAGTCTTGAGGGAAGCCCCGTGAAGAAGGCGTGGCAGTTATCATCCCACGGGGCGAATCTGACGGGCGCCAATCTCGTAGGGGCCACTCTCACGAACGCCGATCTGAATGAGGCCAATCTCACTCGGGCCAACTTGAGCGACGCGAACGTCACCGGCGCCTACATGGAGGGTGTCAATCTGACGGGAGCAAACCAATCGGGAATCAGGGGCACCCCGTTCTACGAAAGCTAACGTCGTCGGCCAATCGTGGATCAACTTTTGATGCGGCGACACGAGGAAGGTGTCGGCGACGTATCTGCGACGCTCGGGGCAGCGAACGTGGCACGGCGTTGACGGGTCACGGACATCCTTGTCCGGTGGGTCCGGGTGGACGCCAACTCGAACTCACGAACCAGTGATGTGTGCCGGCTCCCACGGGGAATGCCCAAGCCTGTATGACGTGAGCGCCTCTGACGTTGAAAGTCCAATGAGGAATCGCTCCCTGACGTGGACCTGGTGAGGAGTCGTGACGTTGCCATCCCATTCTCCTGAGCGAGGAGGCAATCTCTCGGATGACGATTCTTCTGGGATTGTGGTCAATGAAGCTGATGGACACGTAGTCGGTTGTCCAGCCGCTCCTCGCTCCGTGAATCTCTGAGCAACCGGTGATCCACGTGGCCGAGGACGAGCGGGTGATGACGTTCGTCGCGTCCCCGGGAATGGCGCTTTCGATAGCGGAGACGTGCGCAAAAATCTGGCCACCGTTCGCAATCGAATGCTTAACTCCGAAGCCGATCCACGTTCCGTACCCGATCAGCGCGAGCGCGCAGGCCGCGACGATGCTCTTAGTAACCCGCCGATTCAATCGAACACCAGTCCGTTGGGCTTTCCCGTGCACCATTGGAAAGTTACTGGGACGTTCCACGCAGGGCTAGCGCAGGTAAGCAATCGGCGTCGCTCGCATTTATTCGTCGGTGGCATTAGACCTTCTCGACCGATCTAAGAAGCGCCGACGACGAGAGTCGGTCACGTCGGGTCTTGGACACGGGTCAGTTCCCAGAGGAGGGAGATTCGGATCGCGTCGGTCCCTTTTGGCGAAAGATCTAGGGACGTAGATTGATCACTCGACTTAACGTTCGTGAATCTCTGATTCGGCAATTGTTCCAGACCTGAATGCCCGAACCACCCGTGAGACACCGCCGAAATCAGTCCACGTCAGTGCTCGGCTGACTCCAACGCAGCATCGTCACGCGATCCGCGTTCACGTACTCGTGATCGACGAACCACTTCGCCGCGTCGTAGAGGGCCAAGTCCGCCGGGCGTGAACGATAACCAAGTTCATTGCGAGCTCGTGAATCATCAAAGGTCATGGTGGTCGTTGCCATTTGCGCCGCCTCCAACGGGACTCTCGGTTCGCGCTTCAGTAGTTCTCCTTCGATGAATTGGGACATTCGGCCAGCGATCATTGGAAAAGTCGAAGGGAAGCGTCGCTGCGACGGGGGGAGTCCGGTCACTTTCGAGAGCAGCGCCAACATCGCGGCCATGGTGATGTTCTCGCCGCCCAAGATATAGCTCCGCCCCTGCGAGCCCTTCTCCAGCGCGAGGAGGTGACCTTCGGCGACGTCGTCAACGTGCGCGACGTTCATGGCGGTGTCCACGTATCCGGGCATTCTCCCGTTCAGATAATCGAGGACCACCTTGCCTGAGGGTGTCGGACGTTGGTCGAACGGACCGAGTGGCATCGTTGGCAGCGCCAACACCAGCGGCGCGCCCGCGGCGGCGAGTCGCAGAACCTCGTGCTCAGCCACGTACTTGCTCTTCTTGTAGTTCCCGTAGAGGTGTGAAAGGTCGGCCACGTCGTCTTCGTTCGAGGGTCGCCCGGACTTCGTCTTCCAGAGACCGAGCGTGGCGACGGTCGAGGTGTAGACCGTCCTCTCGACGCCAGCCTCGGTGGCCGTGCGCACGACGTTTCGACTGCCCTCGACGTTGACGGCGTAGAAACCTGCCGGATCCTTGGGCCAGAAACCGAACTTAGCGGCGAGGTGGAAGCAGTAACGCGCACCCTCAAAGACGTCGCTGAGGTTCTTCGTTTGGGTGATGTCGACGTCGCGCCGTTCCACGTCAAGTCCGTCGAGATTCGACGCCGTGACGCCGGGTTCCACCAGTGCGACGACGTCGACACCGCGTCGCAACAGCGCCCGCGTGACGGCCGATCCGATGAAACCCGCCGCGCCCGTGACGACGACACGGTCGCCCGGGCGCAGTTCGAAGCTCACCTCATGACCCTCGGCGTCGCCGATCGGTTTCGCTTCATCGTGCCCTTGGCCATGGTGACGCCGAACTCCATCAACCAGCGGCTGCTCTTCTCGGCGTCGCTCAGCAGTTCATCGAGCGCGTTGACGAAAAGATCGATCTCTGGTTCTCCAGCGATGAGGGGCGGCAACAACTTGATGACGTTGACGCCGTCCGCGGCCACCTGGGTCAGTATTGAGTAGCGGTGAAAGAGTGGTACGACGAGCGACTGCGTAAACATTGCGGTGCGCGCGGTCTCCACCGTGCGCCACCGCCGCCTCGCGCCAGGTGACGTCGGTGGACCGAAGACCACGCCGATCATCTGACCGCGCCCGCGAACGACGTGTAAGAACTCGTGGCGAGCGGCGAGGTCTTCGAGTCGAGCGCGCCACAAATCACCCATGGCCGAGGCGTGTTCGACGACGTGCTCGTCGTCAAAGACCGACAGCGTGGCCAGCCCGGCGACCATGGCTAACTGGTTCCCCTTAAACGTCGTCGAGTGGACCATGGCTCGGTCCATGGAGCTGTAGACCTTTCGAAGGATCTTGTCGCTCGTCAGCATCGCGCCCACCGGAACGTAGCCGCCCGAGAGTGCCTTGGAGACGGTGATGATGTCCGGGTCGAGGCCGTAGTGCTCAAAGGCGTAGAACGAGCCGGTGCGCCCCAGTCCCGTTTGCACTTCGTCGCAGATGAAGAGTGCCCCCGCGTCGCGTACGGCGGACTCGATCTCGCGCCAAAGTTCGGGCTCGAGTTCGTTCACGCCCTTTCCTTGAATGGGTTCGACGATAAGCGCGGCGACGTCGCCGAGGCGAAGTTCACTTCTCAGCGTCTCGAGATCGCCAAAGGGAATTTCCGTTGATCCCGGAAGCAGTGGTCCGAATCCGGCCTTGAAATCGGACGATCCGTTGACCGCCAGGGCGCCCGTCGTGAGACCGTGAAACGCGTGAGCGAAGTAGCAGATTCGCCCACGACCGGTGCTGGCTCGTGCGAACTTGATCGCCACCTCAACGGCCTCCGCGCCGGAGTTGCAGTAGACCACCCGCTCGATCTTGTCGGGACTTCGAGTAACTAACTGTTCGGCCAACAGTCCTGGTAGCAGGGCACAGTCCATTTGGACCATGTTGGGCAGATCGGCGTCGATCGCCTGGTGCAGGGCGTCCTTGATGACGGGGTGACTGCGGCCGAGGGCGAAGACGCCAAAGCCGCTCAGCATGTCCAAGTAGCGCTTGCCCTCGTCGTCGTAGAGGTAGCACCCCTCACCGCGCACGTAGAAGCGGTCGAAACCGAGCGTCTTCACGACTTTGGTCAACTGGGGATTGAGGTACTGGCCGTGGAGTTGGAAGTTCTCGCCGTGACGCTGATCCAGTAGTTCCGCAAGATTGAAAGACACGTCGCTCCTTTGGTCGTAGTTCTCAATCTACGTCCTCGCGACGGGCACTCTTCAAACGACGAAAGGGCAACGTCGCTCGGTCCGGCGCGAAAGCAAGGACCGCAACGCCGCGGAACCAAAGTGACCGTAGGCTCAAACGGTGGTTATCGTTTTGGCTCTCCTCGCCGCGTTCGCGAACGCGGTAGCGAGCGTCTGTCAACGTCTCGGTGTCGAAGACGCCCCGCCCGCGAACGGGCCGTCGATGGGTCTCGTACGTCACATGTTGCGTCGGCCCGTGTGGATCCTCGGCTTCGTGATCATGGCACTCGGTTACGGGTCCCAGGCGGTGGCGTTGCACTTGGGCGCGCTCAACGTGGTCCAACCGCTCATGGTGAGTGAGCTGGTGATACTCGTCTTCGTCCTATGGTTCTGGTTCTCCACGCCGATGCGCCCGCGCGACTTCGCCGCCGCCCTCGCGGCGGCAGCCGGCCTCAGTGCGTTCTTGCTCTTGGCGTCGCCCACGGTCGGCTCGAAGGTCCCGACCAACGCGCTCTGGCTCGTCGTCTCGTTGGCCACGGTGGTCTGCGTCATTCTCTTCGTCGTCTCCGCTCGCGGAGGTCCGGCCTGGCGCCAGTCGCTCCTCCTGGGCGCGGGCGCGTCCGTTGGCTTCGCCCTCCTCTCAGCGATCACGAAGTCGATGACCGACGTACTGGTCGTGGGCTGGGGAGCGCTCTTCACCTCGTGGCAGCTCTACGCGCTGTGCGTCATCGGGCTCAGCTCGTTTGTCATCATGCAGGCGGCCTTTCGCGTGGGCCCCTTCGCCGCGTCGCAGTCCACGCTCATCCTCGTCAATCCCTTCGTGTCCATCTTCATTGGCCACGTCCTCTTCGGTGAGAATCTTCGAGGGGGACCGCTGTTCGCGTCCCTCGAAGCACTCTCCCTTGTCCTTATGGTTCTCGGCGCGCTCGGTCTCTCCACGTCCGCCCTCATGACGACGATGCACGAAGCGACGCCCGATACCCATCTGCTCAAGGGGCGCGGTCGCTACGCGCGCTGGCGTCTTCGAAGGTCGTCAGCGCTTTCACCGAGGGACTAGGTACGACCGGACACGTTGACCACGAGCGGGCTCGAGCCCGCTTCGCCACTTCAGTGCGCGACCGCTACCATTTGGCATGAATGAAGGCGTGACGCCAACGAGTTTCACGCCCTTCGATCGTCCGGTTCGAGCCGCGTTCATTGGTCTGGGCAGGGTGTACGACCTCAACGTGCGCGGCTACGTCGACAACGACGACGTCGAGGTCGTGGCCATCGTCGACCCCAGCGACGAACGGCGCGCGCGACGTCACCGAGACTGGCCCGGGGCCCGTGCGTTTCGTTCCATCGAAGAACTCGCCGCGAGCGACGTTCATCTCGACGCCGTCGAAGTCCTCCTACCAATCGTCCAGCACGAGGAGGGGGTCATCCGGTGTCTCGAGAGCGGCTGGCACGTCAACTGCCAAAAGCCGATCGCCAACGACCTGGCGAGCGCCCAGCGAATGCTCGACGCGGCGCGCGCGAACGACCGCCAGTTGCGAGTGATGGAGAACTATCTCTTCTACGAGCCGCTGCGCAAACTGAAGGACGTGGTCGACTCCGGCGCGCTCGGTACCATCAGTGGCTACCACCTCAAAATGGTCGCCAGCGGCCGCGGCGGTTGGGACGTGCCGGGCGACACGTACCAACGTCAGTTCGAGCAGTCCCGTCGCGGACGCGGGACGTTGCTGTTCGACGACGGTTGGCACAAGCTCTCGACGGCACTGTGGCTCTTCGGCCCAATCAAAGAAGTGCGTGCCTGGGTCGGTGCGACGGCGATCGTGCCCGGCGTCGACGTCGACGCCCCCACGACGGTCCTGTGGGAGCACGTGAACGGCGTGCGCGGCGTGTGGGACATCACGCTCGCCGTCGATATGTACCTGCGCTCCGACTACTACACCAACGACGAACGCTGGGAGGTCACGGGGCGACGGGGCTTCGCCCGCGTGAATCGATGTACGGCTCGGGGAATACAACAACCCAGTTTTGAGATCTACCTCGACGGCGAAACGCGGTCGTTTCACGCGTTGGACGACGACTGGGCCAGTAGTTTTCGTGACTCGGGTCGTCACTGGCTGCGCTGGCTTCGTGATGGCGAAGGCCCCCTGTGGTGGGACGGCGATGAAGCGATTGAGGTGTTGCGCGTGGCCCTCGCCGCGTACGAGAGTAGTGCTCGACGCGGCGAGGGCGTCGATCCGCGTTCCCTCGAGTAACAACCTCCGTCGGGCGACGTGGCCCGACGCTTAGTTTCGACCGCAACTCACGGGGAGGGTCGCGTTGCTCAACGTCGGTCCCGGTGAGCCCGTGAACATCTCAGCGACGCTGGGGTGCTCGTTCCCGAAGACGACGAGGCTGACTGGCGGGTTCGCGCCCTGGAGCGATACGCGAAAGAAACGCGTCGAGGTCGCCGCGACCACTCGAAAGGCCGGCACGTCGACGCCATCGAAGGGAGGTAGATGGTGGGCGCTGAGCAACTCCAGGAACCACTTGTTGGACTGGTGGATGTCGTCGTAGAGTTTCACCGAATTGCGAATCGGGTTGCACTGATCGGCGGCGCTCTGGATGACGAGGAGCGCGGGGTCGCTGGCGGGTGGGGCGTAACTTTGGGCGCTGTCCTCTTCGCCCGACAGGATCGCCACGGCTCGATAGTCAAGGCCCGCGCGCAAACTGGCGTAACTCACGCCCTGGGGATCGTTGCCCCGGTCGTAGGTGAGAAGTCCCACCACCGTCGCTCCGTCGGAGTGTCCGGCGAGGGCGAGCTCTTTCGCCTGAATCAACCCACTCACCACGTGACAGCCCGTCGACTGGTTCGCCGACGCCTGAAGGAGAGAACGAGTCACGAACGCTATATCGGCGGGTTCGTTGAGGAGATCGTCTTCCGTGTTCGCCCCGTGTTGTGCGGCGACCGCGTACTGGTTCTCATCCGGGAACAGGGGCGCGACCACCACGAAACCGGCCCGGACCCAGGCGTCGAGCAAGGGAGCGAAGACGTCGGGCGTGATGTCGTAGCCGTGGGCGAAGACGATCGTCGGATACCCGCCCGTTCGTGCTGCTGGCGGGGCTCCATTGACTTGGCTCGGAGCACCCGCGGCGTACGCGGTGGGGTACCTGATTTCGGTCACGAGCGTGCGAACGTTCGACAAGACCGAGGGGGGATTGGTCGAATAGTTGAGCACGTCGCGCGTTCGATCGACGAACGTGCAACGCGCGACGCCCACCGCGAAGAGTGGGGTCGGGGCCACTGCCGACGCGTGAGTTCGACTGGCGAACGCGCGAGGGGCGACGAGGAGCGAGGTGCCAAGCAGGGCTAGCACGACCAGGACGCGCCGCGCCGTCCCGCGGGGACGACGAACGTCTCCGTATCCCACCGTACGCGACGCTGTCCTCAAGGGGAATCGATCCGAGTAGGCAACTCTTTCGCGCTACGGAGAAAGGTGACGTACCAGGCGCGAAGGAAGGAGATCGTGGCGGCACGCGTGGGGCACGGCGATCTACTGGTGATGGCTCACATCCTAGAGCGCTCGTCACCAGTCCTCGGACAACATCTCGCGTCGAGGTCACACGAGACGTCGTGTCGAAGTGCGAACGACGCGATTGGCCAAGGGGCGTGCGTGACGTGCGCTCGGGCCAGCGTCGCTGGCTCTACCACTAACGTCGTCAGTACTCGAAGCCGTTCATCGTGACGCGTTCTTCGGCGATCGAGTTCCCGCCGTCCACGACGAGGCACTGGCCGGTCACGTACGACGCGGCCGGTGAAGCGAGCCAGCCGATCGCACCCGCCACCTCGCTCGGATCGGCACTTCGTCTCATTGGGGTCGACCGCCCGTGCTCGTTCTCCTCGGGCGTCTGCGAATCAGTGGCCACCCAACCGGGCGCCACGGCGTTGACGGTGACGCCGTGGGCCGCGTAGTCGACCGCCAACGCGCGCGCGAGACCAACCGTCGCCGACTTGGCCGCCGCGTACGCGGGTTGGGCCCGCATAGCCATTACGTGCCCCGTGAGGCTCGAGACCAGGACGAGGCGACCCCAACCGGCCGTTCTCATCACCGGCAGGCAGGCCTTCGCCACCCAGAACGACGAGTCCAGATTTCGCGACAGGCTCGCACGCCAGAGTCCGTACTCCATGGTTTCGAGCGAGCCCTGTTCGGGTTGGGGGTCCGATAACGACGTCATGCCCGCGTTCTGCACCACTACGTCGAGACTTCCGAACAGGTCGAGCGCGCGTTGCACGAGGAGTTGACTCGTGGCTGGATCGGTGAGGTCACCCACCACGGCGGCGACGCGCGCGCCCGTGGTGTCGCGAAGTTCGCTCGCTCGATCATTGACGCGCTCCGTGGTTGACGTGATGACGAGCGACGCTCCCATGTGAGCAAGTAGTCGGGCGGTGGCGAAGCCAATGCCCCTCGGACCTCCCGAACCCGTCACGAGTGCGGTACGTCCGGTCAAATCAAACGCCGAGTTCACGGTCAGCCTTTCGCCAGAGAATCGTGCTGCGTGTTTTCACGATGCTAGGTCGCTGATGACGCGTTGCTCGACGAACGCCGCCGTTGTCGATCAGGGGGCGCACCTAGGCTCGCGTTGTGGACGCTGACTTCGAGCCCATGGTTGATCTCTCCGTCGCGCGACGAAGCGCAGAATCGTGCGCCGTCGAGTGGGGGCTCGAGCTTGGGGTGCCGTTCGCGCTGTCGAACGTTTCCTTCGTCGCGCCGGCGGGTGAGACCCTCGTCCTCAAGGTCGCGTGGGAGGGGGACGACGAGGCGCGGCACGAGGGCGACGCGCTCGAACGTTGGGATGGCGAGGGAGCCGTGCGACTGGTGCGTCGCTCGAGTCGAGTGCTGCTAGAAGAAAGAGCCGTACCGGGCGACGATCTCTCTCATCTTCGCGACAACGAGGCGACGGCGATCGCGGTGGAGCTTGCGCAGCGTCTCTGGCGACCGGCCGGCGCGCCCTTTCGGTCCGTGAGTCCAGAGGTCGCGCGCTGGCTCGACGAAGGTGAGCGCGACGGCAGTGCGTTGGTGCCCATCGCGCGCGAGCTCTTCGCCGAGATCGGGGGTGGCGCGGATTGGCTCGTGCACGGCGACTTCCACCATCACAATATTTTGCGTCACGGCCAGCGGTTCGTCGCGATCGATCCGAAACCCTTCCTCGCCGACCGCGAGTACGACGTGGCGTCGTTTCTCTGGAATCCCCTCGGCAACCATCTGAGGGACCGAGCGCAGACCGAGCGACGCATCGCCGCGTTCGTGGACGCTGGACTCGACGAGTTTCGAATCCGCGCGTGGACCGTGATCCGCGGCTCGTACCTACGTACCGCTCACGAGTACGTCGAGCCCCTGCGGGCCCTTCTCTCGCGCGCACCCTTCGTATGAGGTACACCCTCGACCACGTGGGCGCGAATGATGATCGCTAGTGGACGTTGGGCGCTCGTCCTCAGCGTGACCGTGCTGGTGGGCGTCACCACGTGCGCTGCACCCACGGCGTGGGCGACGACGCGTCACGCACCGGAAGTTCCGCGCCCGAGTCCCCGAGTTGCGGGCACCAGACTGCCGCGTACGCGGTGCGACGTCTTCCCGAGCGACAATGTGTGGAACACGCCCATCACCGACCTCCCGGTTGACGTCCACAGCGCGACCTGGCTGACGTCGATGAACGCTTCGACGACGTTGCTACACCCGGACTACGGCCCCTCGTCCAATCCGAGAAAACCCTACGGGTTACCGTGGAGCATCGTCCCCGCCCGCACGACGTTCACTCGAATCAAATTTCTCTACGCCTCACAGAGCTACCGCGGCCCGTACCCCCTCACGGCGTTGACGCCCATAGAAGGGGGCTCGGACCGCCACGCCCTCATGGTCGACCCGAGCCGTTCGGCCACGTCGGCCGCGTGCACGCTCTTCGAGACGTACGCCACGTCCTACCGTGCTGACGGTCGGTCGGTGGCGGGTTCGGGTGCGACCTGGAATCTCAACTCGAACGCCCTTCGCCCGAGCGGCTACACCTCGGCCGACGCGGCCGGCCTCCCTATCCTTCCCGGTCTCGTGAACTACGACGAAGTGGCGTCTGGATCAATGAACCACGCCCTTCGCTTCACGGTCGAGTGCACGCAACAGTCCTACCTCTGGCCCGCTCGCCACGAAGCCGGACGGGCCAACACCAACTGTCCGCCCATGGGCGCCCGGTTTCGACTGAACGCGTCGTTTTCGCTCCCGACCTCGAGCTGCGCCGCGTTCTGTCAGACCGTACTCACCACCATGAAGACCTACGGTCTCTTCGTGGCCGACAACGGGAGTAACTGGTACTTCCAAGGGACGGCTGACACCCGCTGGACGGCGAGCGAGGTCGATCAGCTCAAAGCGATTCCGGCCAGTCAGTTCGTCGCCGTCGACGAGTCGTGCTTGATGGTGAGTCCCAACTCGGGCCAAGCGGTTCAACCGGGTACGCCAGGCTTCGCGCGGCGTTGTACGTCCACGGCGGGCTCCTCGTCGTCCAAAGCCCAAGGTCGTCACCTCGGCTGAGATCGACGGACTCCTAACGAGCGCCCGTAGGACACGTCGTTCCGATCGTCGGGTGGTGGAACCTGGAAGAAACGTACGACGCGGTCTGCTTTCGGCGCCGTCTTTTTCTTGGTGGGGGACGGCGAGTGGGGCTATTCTGCGATAACGAGGTGATCTATGGCAATCGCATGCAAACTGTCGGGGGAGTTCGCTCAGAACATCACCTGCCAACTTGACGCCGGTCAATCGATGTTCGCTGACGCGACGAAGTTTCGCTGGAAGACGACCAACGTCGCGATCGAGACGCGCCTCTCGGTTCCTGGTGGGGACGCGGACACGGCGAATCAACAGGCCAAACAAGGCGGCGGGGGCTTCTTGAAGTCGGTGGTTGCGACGGCGACGGAAGTCGGAAAACGTGCACTCGCCGGTCAGAGTCTCGCCTTCCAGTGGTTCACGCCCTCGGGAGGATCGGGACTGGTGTCGTTCGCCGGCGAAGTTCCGGGCCAGGTCCGCGTCATCGAACTCGACGGCACGAGCGGATGGCGCGCGGAGAGCCGAGCCTTCGTGTGCGCCGAAGCGAGCGTCAAGTATGACATCGACTTCAGCGGCTTCAGTATTGGTCGTCGTTCACGCAACGGCTTCATTTTCGAGCACTTCACCGGTGTGGGGACCGTGGTCCTCGGCGGAGGCGGAAGTCTGCTCGAACTCAACCCCGTCGACTACGGCGGGAAACTGCAAGTCCACGGCGGCGCGGTCGTAGCGTTCTCGGATTCGGTTGCCTTCAACGTGGAACGCGTGGGAGCCCTGAACGCCCAGACCATCATGACGGCGGCGTTCGGCGGGTCGGGAATCAATCTCGTCACGCTCTCCGGCGACGGACCTGTGATACTTCAGTCAACATTGCATCGCGAGTTCGAAGACGACGAGCACCAAGACCAGAGCGATTCAAACCCACTGCGCCAGGGACTTCTCGGTCGACTCTAAGTAGAAAGCAGGTGAAGTATGGCTTTGATGGACAAGATGAAGGCCCAAGCGGCCCAACTCGCCCAGAAGGCGCAAGAAGCGGGCAAGGCAGGACAGTCCAAGATTGGCGACGTGCAAGCGAAACGCCGCGCGGACGGACTGCTCCGCGAGCTGGGTGCCGCCGTCTACGCACAGCGTGCCGGCCACGCCACGAGCGACACCGCCGGTGACATCGATCGATTGGTCGCCGAGTTGTCAACGCTCGAATCGGAAAATGGCCCGCTCGACGTGAGCGACGCGGGCACGCCCGCCGGCGACGCCACGAGCGAGCCGGAGGACCCGCCCGAAGGTGGTTTCACCCTCTAAACGTGTGAGAGCCGTTCGTTCGCTCGCGCGCCCACACCATGACCGTCTCGTCGTGACGGCGCGAAGAGCGCGTCCTGCTTCACTCACCCACCAGATAGGAGTTGGCCGTGACGTACTCGCCCGTCGTGACGTCGCGTGGTCGAAGGACGTGGCGACATCGACCGGGCGCCCGTCGATGGACGTGAGCGCCGGGCGCAGTACTTCGTCGGCCGTCCTCTCGCGAGCAAACGGGCTCGCATGATCGGACAGTCGGCGTTCTCGGTCGAACCGTGGTGTCTTCGCGAGACCGAGTTGAACCTCGACCTCTTGGCTCAGAGTGAGTCACTCTTCACGTTGTCGAACGGTCATATCGGGTGGCGAGGAAATCTCGATGAGGGGGACCCCTTCGGTCTCACGGGTTCGTACCTGGGCGGCGTGCACGAACTTCAGCCTTTGCCCTACGCGGAAGCGGGCTACGGGTATCCGCTCAGCGGCGAAGTCATTGTCAACGTCACGAATGGAAAGTTGATTCGGCTGCTCGTCGACGACGAACCCTTCGACGTTCGCTACGGCGAGCTCTCGTCTCATGAACGCCTGCTCGACTTTCGTGCGGGCGTGCTGCGGCGTCAAGTCGAGTGGACGTCGCCGTCGGGGCGGAGTATCCGGGTCAACACGACACGTCTCGTGTCGTTGGTCCAGCGCTCGGTCGCCGCCATTCTCTACGAGGTCGAGGCGATCGATCAACCAGTGCGCCTCGTCGTTCAGTCGGAGTTGGTGGCCAACGAGTCACCCCCGCCCTCGAGTGGTGATCCGCGCGCGGCGGCCGTACTGGAGTCGCCGTGGCTGGCGAGAAGTCATTCGAAGAAAGGGGCGTCGGCGGAACTGGTGCACCGCACCCGGTACAGCAAGTTGAAGGTGGCGGCGGCCATGGATCACGTGGTCGAGGGACCGGAGTGCACCAGGGTGAGCGCCGAGAGCTTCCCGGACCTTGGTCGGGTCACCGTCACGGTGACCCTTCAGCCGGGGGAGCGGTTGCGCTTGGTGAAGTACGTCACGTACGGCTGGTCGGCGCAGCGATCGAAGGAAGCCCTGCGCGATCAAGTTGACGCTGCGCTCACCGTGGCCCTCCAAACGGGATGGGACGGGTTGCTCGCTGAGCAGCGAGAGTATTTGGACGATTTCTGGGCGAAAGCGGACGTGGAGATCGACGGCGACGACGAGATCCAACAGGCCGCGCGGTTCTCACTCTTTCACGTGTTGCAGTCGAGTGCTCGAAGCGAACGTCGCGCCATCCCCGCGAAGGGACTCACGGGTACGGGCTACGCCGGACACGCCTTTTGGGACACCGAGACCTACGTCCTGGCGGTGCTGAGCTACACCGCGCCCGAAGCGGTCGCCCACGCGCTCGCGTGGCGCCACGACACGCTTCCGTTGGCGAAGGAACGAGCCGAGCAGTTGGGCCTCCAGGGCGCGGCCTTTCCCTGGCGCACGATCACGGGAGTCGAGTGCTCGGCGTACTGGCCCGCGGGAACCGCAGCCTTTCACGTGGGCGCCGACGTCGCCGACGCGGTCATCCGCTACCTGCACGTGACGCGCGACGTGACGTTCGAAGAGAAGTTCGGACACGAACTACTCGTCCAGACCGCGCGCCTCTGGCGCTCCCTCGGCCACTACGACCTCCACGGGGGCTTTCGGATCGACGGAGTGACCGGTCCCGACGAGTACAGCGCCGTGGCGGACAACAACGTCTACACCAACCTCATGGCGCAGCGAAACCTTCGAGCAGCCGCCGACGTCGCTGAACGCCATCCCGAGCGAAGTGGTCAACTGGACGTCGACGCGGACGAAGTCGCCGCCTGGCGCGAAGCCGCCGACACGATGGTCATTCCCTTCGACGACACGCTGGGCGTCCACTCCCAGGCCGAGCGGTTCACCAATCACCAACTCTGGGATTTCGCCTCGACGGGTCCCGACAAGTACCCGCTCCTGCTGCACTTTCCCTACTTCGACCTCTACCGTAAGCAGGTGGTCAAGCAGGCCGACCTGGTGTTGGCAATGTACCTACGTGGTGACGCCTTTAGTGCCGAGCAGAAGAGGGCCAACTTCGAGTACTACGAGCGTCTTACGGTGCGCGACTCCTCGCTGTCGGCGTGCACCCAAGCGGTGATGGCCGCCGAAGTCGGGTATCTCTCCTTGGCCTACGACTACCTGTCCGAGGCAGCGCTCATGGACCTGGACGACCTCGAGCACAACACCCGTGACGGCCTGCACGTTGCCTCGCTCGCGGGTACCTGGATTGCCCTGGTGGCGGGGTTCGGGGGCCTGCGCGAACGTGACGAATCAATCTGCTTCTCGCCTCGGCTGCCCGAAGGGATATCTCGTCTGGCGTTCAACGTGGTCTTTCGGGGGCGTCGGCTACGCGTGGAGCGGACGCCCGCGACCACCGTGTACACGATGATCGCGGGCGAAGCGCTTGATCTCTTGCACTTCGGCGAGTCGATCACGGTCGCCGTCAACCAACCAGTGACCCTGCCTTGGATCGAGGTCGCGTCGTCGTTGCCCTTGACCGCGCCCAGCCAACCCGACGGTCGAGTACCCGTGCACCGTGAACCCGGCGCCCCGCACGACGTCGAGGCGTCGACGTGAGTTCGGGTTCGGGCCCTCGAAGTGCGTCGTCGGTGGACATCACGGCCTTTCCGGCGTGGCTCTTCGACATGGACGGCGTACTAACGAAGACGGCGACGGTGCACGCCGAGGCGTGGAAGGAGGCGTTCGACGCGTTCCTTCTCGATGAGACCAAGCGCACGGGAACAACGTACGCACCCTTCGACGCCGAAGGCGACTACGAGCTTTACGTTGACGGAGAGCCCCGCGAGGACGGCGTACGAAACTTTCTCGCCGCGAGGGGCATAAAACTTCCCGAGGGTGCCGACGACGATCCGCCCGACGCTCGAACGGTCGAGGGCGTAGGGAATCGCAAGAACGAACTGGTCCTCGAAGTTATGAGGACTAAGGGCGTCGCCGTCTACGACGGAGCCGTGGCGCTGGTGAAGGAACTGCGCGCGCTCAAGATCAAGGTGGCGGTCGTCTCGGCCAGCGAGAACACCAAGGCCGCGCTGAGCGCGGCGGGGATCATTCAGTTGTTTGACATCTTCGTCGACGGGCACGTGGTCAAAGAACGTCACCTGGCCGGCAAGCCTGCGCCCGACAGTTACCTCGAAGGCGCGAGAGAGCTCGGCGTCTTACCCGCTCAGGCCGTCGTCGTCGAAGACGCGCTCGCGGGTGTCGAGGCGGGACGGGCCGGGCACTTTGCTCTGGTGGTCGGCGTGGATAATCACGACACGGCCGGCGCGCGCGTCTACGCCGACCAGTTGCACGCCCACGGCGCGGACGTCGTCGTCACCGACCTCGCCGAGCTGCTTGGTGGAAGACACCCGAACCCGACGTCGTGACGGGGGCGAGCCCTCTGACCTCCGGGCCGGTGCGCTCGAAACTGCCGCGTGGATGCGTTGCTCGCGCGGTGGCCGTAGGTCGCAGCGTCCGTCGACGGGCTGGTTCCAGCAACCCAACCGATGTCCAAGCCACGAATCAAGGAGTGCGGTTGATCCGATCACGGGCGGTTGCTGGCAACGAGAACACCGCAGCCGCTCTCGAGGAGCGTCGTCCCGTTCTGGGTGAACGCCCGCGCGTACACCAAGTAGCCGCTGCAGCGTCCGACGTCGGTCGAGAGGTCGGATCGAGCGTGCGCACGTCCAATACCGTGCGTGACGCTCGGCGTTGACGTTCCACGAGACTGGTTCGACGGGTTCGCCGGCGAGGTTGGTGCAGCCCGTGGGCGTCCGGCGATGAACGCCGGAGAAGGACCGCGTTCGCGAGACGCCGTAGCGGTGCAGCGACCTCGGCTCGGTCGCGCGTAGTCCACTGCTCCGCCCCGACGTCGTTCAAGTGTGGTGAGAGTGGCGATGATGAAGGACCAGACTCGGTCTCAGCGCGTGCCAGGGGCTCGCCCTAGGTGCTCGGGCCCTTGGTCGCCTCGATAAAGAACCACGCCAACGTGACGAGGACTACTGAACGGTGACCAGGGTACCGACTGGCGTGTGTGGCCACAGGCTCGCCGCGTTCGCGAAGGTCATCTCGACACAACCGAGACTTTGGGGGTAGCCGTACCCCGGACGGATGAAGCCGTGAAGGGCGTCACCCCCGTTGAAGTACGACACCCAGGGAATGCCCGGGTCGGAGTAGTGCGAGCCGTTGGGGTTCGTACCGGACATGGTCGTCGTGGTGTAGCGCAGGTACACCGGAAAAGTTCCGGTCTGGGTTGGAGCGACACTGATGCCGGTGTTCACCAACGACGTCTGCACGACCTTTCCGTTCTGGTAGAGCTTCACTTTCTCTGGGAGAGATTGGGTGACGTAGACCATGTTGTAACTCATGGGATCGATCTGTTTCCTCAACACTGCTTGCGTAAGAGACTTCCAGACTGGCCCGGTCATCTGACCCGTCACCGCGAAGCCGCGGACCGACTGAAAGCGCATGAGGGCGCCTTGGAGGATCACGTTCTCGGTTCCCACCGTCCAACGAGACCTGAAGGCCGCGGGCAACGAGTGAAAGCGCCACACGAAACTTCCCTTTTGTAGTTTCGTGGGGCTGATCGGCTTTGTCTTGGGCAGCGCTGTCGTTGTCGTGGTGGGCGGCGTCGTGGTGGTCGTCGTCGATCCCGCCGTCGTCGTGGTCGTCGTCGATCCCACCGTCGTCGTCGTTGTCGTCGTTGTCGTCGTGGCGGGTGGCGGCGTGGTTGTTTTGCGGATCATTGGCTGAAAGGAGACGGGAAGATATCGAAGGTTCGCGAGAAACTGATCTTCGAGTCGTATGGTGTACGGCACTGCCGTGCTGGGGTGAGTTGCAGCCCCGGCGACCGTGGTCGGTGACGTCGCGCCCAGGGCGACCGCACTCACCGCGACCAGGTAGGGAACCCACGAACTCTTGGTCTTCATAGGCCAATCCTACTTTGTCGGAAGATTACTTCTGCGTTACGGCAGTCGCGTCGTCTGGTCTCGCGGCGCGCACACGTATCGGTGACGTCCTTACCACTCGATATCGGAGTTCACTTCACCTCGATGCTCTTCATGTTCTCGTCAGGTTCGTCGACGGCGAGGCATGATCGATGGGGCAATGTAAATTGAAGAGGTGAAACGGCCACTACTTTTGGTGATTCGCCGGATTTCACTGCTGGCGAGTGTACCTTTCGCGATCGTGGTCGGACTCCTCTTGGTGGCGAGTCCCGCGACGGCTACTTCGTCGACTACGACTACGACCACCACCACCACCACCACCACGACCACGACCACCACGAATCCCACAACGACGACAACGATTCCTACGACCACCACGACCACCACGCTTCCCAAGGGGCCGAGCCTGTCCTGGCCAAACGCGGTCAGCGCCGCCGCCGCCGTGCCCCAGCTCTCGGTGGCTGCCGACTCGCCCTCACAACCGCGCGTGCCAATCGCGAGTCTGACGAAAATGATGACGACCTGGGTCGTACTTCACTCTCTGCCCCTCGGCCCCGGGCAGCGTGGCCCCTGCGAAATCGTGAGCGCCAGCGACGTAGGAATCTACGACTACGACGTGGAGAGCGGACAGTCCACGGTCAAGATCGTCGAAGGCATGAAACTCTGCGAGGGTGTCCTTCTACGCGGAATGCTCGTGCACTCGGCGGGAGACTACGCCGAACTCCTGGTCATGTTGACGGGTATGCACCAGCCGACCTTCGTGGCGGCGATGAATCAGTACGCCCGCGTCTTGGGGCTGCGTCACACGCACTACGTTGACGTGACGGGAATCTCGAATGGCGACGTCTCCACCGCGCACGATCAAGCCAGGTTGGCGGCTGATCTGATGACGAACGAACGTATCGTTCGAGGGATCGTTGTCCTGCCCCAAGTGTTTCTACCGGTCGTTGGTGTTGTCCAGTCGTTTACCCCGTTCGTCGGCCAAGGTGGCGTGGTCGGTGTCAAGTCGGGATTCACGTACGCCGCTGGAGGATGCGACGTGATGGCCGTCCAATATCACATCAACAACACCGTCATCACGACCTACGCCGTTGTTTTGGGCGCGCACGGAGGCGATCCCTTGGGTACGGCGGGTGAAGACGCCCTGGCCCTCTCTCGATCGATTCGATCGTCCATCGCGCGCGTCGTTACGCCGTCGGGGATCCAGATCCAGTGGATCGGCTCGTCCGCCGACGTCGTGGCGACGGCGTCGTCGTGAGCGGCGACGAACTACTACGCGCCGCGTTTGTTCGATGGTCCAAAGAGTGGCTGAATTGACGATTGGTGCCAATCGGTTCTCGGGCAGTTGAAGAGTCCGTAGAGAGACTCGATGATCGCGTCGTAGTTCATCCGCCATCCGGCGAAGTCAGCCCACGCCGCTTCTCGGTCCGCGACGAGTGGGACACCAGCGCGCTCCAGGCGAACCAGGACGAGATCAAACTCTTCTCGCGAGATGGAGATCGGCACCGTTCGGTCAAGTTGCGTGGGGTAGGTGACGCCGAAGTAGTCGCCCAGTTTTCGTAGCGTCAACCACCCCGAGCGAATACACAGCCCGGCGGTGGGGGAGGGTGTGGCGTCGACGGCGGCGTTAAAGAGGGCGGCAGCGTCGAGCACCGTGGCGGCCGAGCCGACCCACGTCTGATTGGCGTTGGGCGAGCGATAGTAGTTCAAGATGGTCAGGGTCGAGTGCGTTTCTCCGACGTCGATGAACCACTGCTCCCATTCGTGCCAGAGTTCGTCGAGTCGTTCGTACGATTCGACGCTCTGCGCGATCTCGAGTACGCCCCACGGCGTGGCCGGTATGCCCGCGCGAACGCCCAGTCGCGACACGGAGTACTCACGCCGTTGGAAGGCGGTGTACAACGTGGGAATGAAGGCGATGAGAAGGGCCAACAACGTAAGACCTACGCCGGCCTCGAGGAACTGAAGAACGATGAGGGCGCCGCCGTGCGCGGCGACGTTGCCGAGCGTGAACAGCGATGAACCCGACATCTGAAAAGCGAGGGCAAAGCTCGGCGCACCCGCCGCGACGAAGCCCAGGGCGAAGGCCACCAGACTGATGGCGAGCCACGTCGCCTGGAAGGTCAGCAAGACAATGGACGG
>Ga0307374_10005778_pt1 | contig 19824 bp, 20 predicted proteins | sample OX3MG_FD_202532 | JGI IMG/M metagenome (GOLD analysis project Ga0307374, IMG submission 202532) | Soil microbial communities from Risofladan, Vaasa, Finland - OX-3 | ecosystem: Environmental > Terrestrial > Soil > Coastal area > Acid sulfate soil | place: Finland: Risofladan, Vaasa | collected...
CACATGACCTTCCTCATCAATTCCGCCGCGCATTTGTGGGGCAAGCGTCCCTACAGCCTGGACAACACGGCCCGGGACAACTGGGCCCTGGCGCCGCTCACTTTCGGCGAGGGCTACCACAACTTCCACCACAAATTCCCCTCCGATTGGAGAAACGGCATCCGTTGGTACCAGTTCGACATGACCAAGTGGATACTAGCGGCGCTAAAACCTTTCGGCCTAGTCTCAGACCTTAGAAAAACACCGGAGCCGCTCATCATGAAGGCCCGATTGCAGGTGGAACTGGCCGCGGCCAAGGACAAAATCAGCGCCACCGAGCCGAACTGGAGAACGCACTGGGGCGATAAAATCCAGGAGAACCTGGAGGCCGCCAAAAAGCGAGTCGAGTCCGCTATGGAGCGCTACCACCAAACCAAGGTGGAGTACGCCCGTTCCAGGCATGCGTGGTCTTCCGCCATGCGCGACGGGCTGGAAAGCCGCATGGAAGCCTATCGCACCGAATTTTTAAGCGCCCGGATGTCCTGGAAGTCCGCCATGCGCCTAGTCAACCGCCTTTCCTACGCGGGCGCGACCAAGAACTTGATGACGGTCGCGGCCATTCTGGACCTACTCAAGACCCGGGTTTAAGCGCGCGGCTCCCAGCTGGCTCTCAGACAAAGAACGCCAGGACGGCGTTCATGCGCTTGGCGAAGGCCATGACAAGCCCTGAATATTCGACGGGTTTGGGGTAAACGTCCACCTCTTTGCGCAGATCTTCCTTCGCGATGGGAATGCTAAAGTAGAAGGACGACCCAGCGCCGGGCCAACTCTCCGCCCACACCCGTCCGCCGTGAAGCTCGGCCATCGCGCGGACCAGCGCCAAGCCCAACCCCGTTCCCGACCTTTGATTCTTGGATTCCGTCTGCGAAAAAGCGCAAAAGAGCTGCTCCAAGTCTTTCAGCGCGATGCCGCAGCCATTATCCTTGACCTTAAAAACTACCGTGCCCGCGTGCTCGAACTTCCCCAAAGCGGCGGACACGCGCACGATGCCCCGACCGCGCGGCGGGACATACTTGATCGCGTTGGAGACGAGATTGCTCAGCATCTGCACGATGCGGCGCCCTTCGGCCGAAACCCTGGGGAGCGGATCCTCCTTCTCCTGAATCAGCTTGACGCCGGCAAAAAGAGCGGAAGGCTGCAGACTCTCCACCGCGTCCTTAATGAGCTCCTGCGGCGAACAAGGCTCCTTCTTGAGCGGCATTTTACCGGCCGCGATTTTGGAGTAATCCATGACGTCGTTGACCAGGGCCTCCAGGCGGATGGTGTTCTTAAAGGCCAGGGACAGCATATGCCGCTCATCCGCGGAAAGCCGGCCGTTGAGTTGATCCTGCAGGATTTCCAGGCCCAGGCGGATGGCCGTCACTGGGGCCCGCAGCTCGTGCGTCAGATAAGACGGGGAAATTTCGCCTTCGGAGCGCGCGGAAACGGGCGGCGCGTCTTCGTGCGCCAGCATGTCCTCCCAGGCCGGACTCTCTTTGAAGGATTCCATGATTTGTTTTCCCACGCTTCAATGGTGTCCCCCTCGTGTTACGAAGAGGTATCCCTGATGTTGCGATTTTGTTAAAATGGCCTGCCCAGGGGAACTTTTTGGGGGCCTGGTTCGTAGATCAGGAGACGATGAACCGAACGCGGCAGCTGGAGAAGTTTATCGAGGACTACTCGGAGCGGGGCTACCGTTTCGCCTACCAACTCTGCCGCGACGACGAGGAGGCCAAGGAGCTGGTCCAGGAATCCTTTTTCCGCGTCATCCGCAATTGGGACAAGTTCGATCCCGCCGCGAGCACGGAGAGCTGGTTTCTCACCATCCTGCGCAACCTTTATTTCGACGCGCTCAAGCGCTACGAGCGCAAAAACTGCAGCAGCCTTGATTCCCTGGTCCGCGAGAACGAGGGAAGCTCGCTGGCCTTCACGGAGGTCATCGCGGACGCGCGGGAAGAGGCCCCTTTCGATCGCCTGGAACGAGAGGAGCTTGGCGCGAAAACAAGGGCCGTTTTGGACGCGCTCATTCCCGAGCACAAGGCCGTCTTGACGCTGTGCGACATGGAAGGACTGCGCTACGAGGATATCGCCGTCGTTTTGGATTGCCCGCTGGGAACCGTCCGCTCGCGCATCTGCCGCGCCCGCGAGGCGTTTAGGAAGAAATTTTTGCAATCATGCCGGGAGGTGGTCGAGTCATGACCTGCGGACAATGCCGGGAGAATCTCTCCGCTTACGCCGACGGCGAATTAAGCCCCGCGGAAAAAATAAGCGCGGACGCCCACTTGGCTGGATGCGCGGCATGCCGGGCGGAGCTTGGTTTCATCCAAAGCGCGAAGGCGGCCATCGCCGGCGTCCCCTCGCCCCGGATGCCGGAAAGCCTCAAGCAGACTCTTCTAGGCGAGGCTGGGCGCCGTGCGCGGCAGGAGTCGCCCCGCCCGTCTTTTTGGAGCGTGCCGGCTTTCCGCTATCCCGCCGCGGCTCTCGCCGCGACCTTCGCCGCGCTGCTCGTGGTTTTGGCGGTCAACCGCGAAAACCAGCGCCCCAGCATTTCCTTGGACGCCATGCTGGCCGCGCACGAAGAGTACGCGCTCAGCCGTCCCTTGGCTCCGGCGGACATTATTTACTCGCGGCTGCCGGAGCAGGTGGAGACCTCCGGCGGGAGCCCGCATGATCTATAAATCCGGATCGGCGAAAGCCGCCTTCGTTTCGGCCGCCGCCCTGTTTTTATTCTTTCCGGCTCTCAATGCCGCCGCCGCGCGCCTCAAGCGTCCCGATCCTCTTGAGGCTCTACGCAAAAGCTTGGAGGGGCCCACGGTCCCTTATCAAGGCGAGGTCAAAATCCAGAACCACGCGCGCCAAAGCCGGGAACGCTCCTCCGTCACCATGAATGTTTTCTGGGCCGGGAACTCCCATTATCGCCGGGAGATAACGGACAAGAGCGGAAACACGCGGCAAATCATCGTCGCCGACGGCCAAAGCGAATGGATATACGATCCGGAGGGCCGCAAGGCCTGGAAGGGCCCGATTCCGGCCGATTCCCGCGGGGAAATCGAGAGCGAGCTCCGGCTCATTTCCGCCAATTACGCCGTCAAGATTTCCCCGGGGCGCCGCATCGCCGGGCGTCGCACGTGGCTCCTTGAATTCAAGTCCCGCGCCACCGGCGCGCTCGTCCGCCGGCTTTGGCTTGACCGAGAATACTGGTTGAGCCTGGAAAGCGAGCTTTTCCGGCCCAACCGCAAGGTGGGTTCCTCCATGCGCTTTGCCAGCGTTTCGTTCAATCCCCAGCTTCCCAAGACGCTCTTCGCGTTCCAACCGCCGGCGGGCTGGCAAATCATTCCGCGACTAGCTCCCCGGGAAGTTTCCGCGCAAGGCGGGTCCCCAGCTAGCGGCGGGCGCGCTCTGCCGGCGTGGCTTCCCTCCGGCTACGCCTTTGAAAGCGAGGACGCCCTGCGCGGCGGCAAAGACCCGGTTTGGCACGACCGCTTCTCGGACGGCATCAACGTGCTTTCCCTTTTCCAGTGCTCGGACGAGGTCCAACTCAATTTTGGCACCACCGGCGCGGAGCCCGTGCAGATGGCCTCCACGCACGCGAAGCTGGCCTGGACCCAGGACGGTCTCGTGCTCAGCTGGAGCCGCGGCGGCCGGCGCTTCGTCCTCATCGGCCCGCTTGACTTGGCGGCCATCGAGCGCGTGGCGGAGTCCATACCGTAAGGCCTGACATGAAATTTCCCCGCTACGAATCATCGCCCTTTTCCTCGCGGATCATGGATCGCGATCTCATGGCCGTCATGCTGCGCGAACGCTGGCTTAGAAAACGTCCCCAGGCGGCCGTTCTGGACTGTCCCTGGCGCGTGGTTCAGCGCATTCCCCGCGTGGTGAGCGAGAGCAACAAGGAGCATTTCCTGGCTTTTTATTTAAACACGCGCAATCACCTCGTGCACGAGGAAACAATCTCCATCGGCACGCTCTCGGCGAGCTTGGTCCATCCGCGGGAAGTTTTCGCTCCGGCCATCTCGCGCGCCGCCGCCGCGCTCATCGTGGCCCACAATCACCCCTCCGGCGACTGCTCGCCGTCTTCCGAGGATAAGGATGTGACCCGCCGGCTCCAGGAATCGGGAGCGCTTCTGGGTATCCCGCTTCTCGACCATCTCATCGTCGGCGCGGGCGGAGATTTTTTCAGCTTCCGTGAGCGCGGCTACCTCAAGGATTCCGGCAAATGAGCAGACGCGCCGGTGCCCTGCCTTCGGCAGGACTGCGCGCCTCGATTTTGTCCATAGGCGCGGCTGCCGCCCTCTTATCGGCCTGTTCCTCCTCTCACTACTACCGCGGCCGCCTTGATGAGGAGCACGGCGACGTTCTGCGCGCGGCTGGCCAATACGAGCAGTATCTTTCCCGCGCGCCGCAGGGCTTCTACGCCGAACAAACCCGCGTGCGCCTGGGAAATATCTACGCGACCCTGGATCGCTGCGAGGAAGCTCATCTTCAATACGAAGCCGCCTTGCGCGGCAAGGCCTTGAAGCAGCCCTGGCTTTCCGAGGCCCAGGCCGGACTGATGGATTGTCCCGATTATTTTCCGCTGGGAAGCGTCCGCAGTTGGGTTTATGGGGACAGCGCGACGCTCGGCCGCGAGATGACGCTCAACTGGGACATGAAGCTCTCCAGCTCCGGCGTCGCCGCGCAAATTCAAAGCTCGCTTTACGCCGGGAAGAGCCTGGTCAAGAAAGAAACCCTGGCCTACGTGAAAAAGGATTGGGCCATATGGGAAAAAAGCGGCGCTGAAACGGTCGCCGTCTTGAGATATCCCTTCGTCCCGGGGAGGCAGTGGAGCGTAAAACTGCCCTCCGGCCTCTACGTCTATCGCATCGAGTCCGATGACGCCCGGGTCAAGACCGCCGCCGGCGTTTTCGAGAACTGCCTCAAGGTGCGCGAGACCAATGAGAAGATTCCGGGCTCCTGGGAATACGTTTACTATGCCCCGTCCGTGGGCCGGGTCAAGACCAGCATCGGCGGGCCCGGCTACGAGAATCCCAACACCGAACTCATCCGCTACCAAGCCGCGAGCTCTCCAACTCCCTAATTTTCTATAATCACCAAGTGGGACCCAAAAGCTTGAACCTGCCCCGTCCCTTGTCCCACTCGTCCATCTCTCTTTACGCCGAGTGCCCTCAAAAGTATAAGTTTCGCTACATCGACAGGATTCCGGAAAAACCCAAGCATTACTTCTCGTTCGGTTCGAGCGTGCACACGGCCCTGGAGTACTTCTACGGCGCCAAAGAGCCGCCGGCGCCGACTCTTGAGCAGGTTCTGGCCTACTACAAGGAGCATTGGATTTCAGCCGGCTACAAGAGCCAAACCCAGGAAGAGCAGTACCGGGAGAACGGCGAGGAAATCCTGACGCTTTTCTACCGCAAGCACGCGCCGGAGTATCACATCCCCCTCTTCGTCGAGTACAACTTCAACATGGAAGTGGGCGGCGTCCCGGTCACCGGCAAGGTTGACAGGGTGGACCGCCTGCCGGACGGGCGCTTCTCCGTCGTGGACTATAAAACCGGGAAAGCCTTGGCGAAGGATCGCATTGCGACCGACGAGCAGCTCACTATGTACCAGCTCGCCTGCGAAAAGCTCCTCGGCGCGGAAGTTTGTCGATTGTCTTTCTATCATCTCCCCAGCCTTACCGAGCATGTGGCCGAACGCCGCGGAACGAATCTAATCAAGAAGCTCGAAGGCAAGATCGTTTCCACCGCCGAGGCTATTTCCCGCGGGGAATTTTCCCCCACCCCGGAGGAAAAGAAGTGCTTTTGGTGCGACTACAAGCCCCTGTGCCCGGTCTATAAAGCGCAGGACGCGCCGCCTCCGGCCGCTTTCGCTTCGGAAGAAGACGTTTCCGCGCTTATCGATCGATACGGAGACATCTGCGCCCAAAGCAAAGCCCTGGATGAGGAGGCTCGGTCGCTTAAGGACGAGATCATCGCTCTCTTCGAGAAAAAAGGCTACGTCCGGGCCTTCGGGCGCAAATACGAGGCGATCCGGGCGGCCGGGGAGCGCTGGGAGTTTCCGGACAAGAAGAAATTCCTGGAATTTTTAAAGGACGAAGGGCTCTACGAGCGCGTCCTGGCTCCTTCGGGACCGAAGGTCCGCGAACTTCTAGACGACGCCGGGCTCGATTCCGCGGTCAAGAAAAAACTCGCCGCGTTGGCGGAAAAAGTCGAAACCTCGGAACTCAAGGTCCAACCTCTTTGAAGCCCGTCATCCTCGCGCTGGATCAGGGAAGCTCCAGTTCCCGCGCCTTAGCTTTCGATGAGGACGGTCGCGTGGCCGCGCGCGCGCAATTCCCGCTCAAGACCGCGCGCCCCAAGCCCGGCTGGGTCGAGCATGACGCCTTGGAGCTCGCCCAAACCCAGGAACGCGCGCTCGATAAAGTCCTTTCCATTCTTCCCGCTTCGCGCGAAATCGCGGGCTTGGCCTTGGCCTGCCAACGCTCGACCATCGTTTTGTGGGACTCGCGCACGGGCGAACCCGCCGCGCCGGCGCTGAGCTGGCAGGACGGCCGCGCCGCTGAAGAAGCTTCGCTTTTGAAAAAAAACCCGGAATTCTGGCGCTGGAAGACCGGACTCTATCCCACGCCTTATTACTCCGCGCCCAAGCTTTGCTGGCTGTTGCGGCAAAACGCCCGCGTCCGAGCTCTGGCCAAATCGGGACATCTTTTAGCCGGGCCGGTCGGCTCCTTTATTCTCTGGCGCCTGAGCAAAGGCGCCATTTTTGCGACCGACCCGACGCTGGCGCAGCGGACTCTGCTCATGAACATCTCGACCCTGTCCTGGGACGAGGATCTCTTGAATGTCTTCGGCGTCGACCGGCGCATCCTGCCCGATATCCTGCCGTCGGCCGGCCTCTGGGGGCTCATCCATCGCCGCGGACGCGAAATTCCGGTGCTGGCTTGCCTGGGCGATCAACAGGCTGCGGTCGCGGGACTGGGCGGCGGCAGGGCCGGGGCGTGGATAGCAAATTATGGAACGGGAGCTTTTCTTCTGCGCAACTCGGGGGATAAGCCGCGGCTTATCCCCGGCCTTCTGGCCTCCATCGGCTGGACGCTTCCCGGCAAGGAAGCCTTTTATTTCGAGGAAGGCACGGTCAACGCGGCCGGCGCCGCCCTGGACTGGATTGCCGCCTTGGGCCTGCTTAAAAAACGGACGGACCTTGACAGGCTCTGCCGCGAAGCCAAAAGCGGCGCGCTGTTTTTGCCCGCGCTTGGCGGCCTGGGCGCACCGTTTTGGGAGCCCCGCGCGAAAGCGGCGTTCGTTAGACTCGACTCCCAAACCACGCCCGCCGACTTGGTCCGGGCCTGCGTCGAGGGCATCGCGTTCCTGGTTTCGGAAATAGCCGAGACCATGGAAAAAGCAGGCCCTAAAATAACCCCCATTCGTGCTTCCGGCGGCGTCTCGCGCTCGGATTATCTGATGCAGTTCCAAGCGGACATCCTTCGGACTCCTATTCAGCGCATTGCCCAGCCGGACGCCACCGCTTTGGGCGCGGCGTCGCTTGCTTTGCGGCGCTACGACCAGCGCTGGAGCCGTAGCCTGCAGAACGCCCCGGTGGAAAAGACTTTTTCCCCGCGGCGGAGCGCAACGGAAGTCCGCAAGATGCGCGAGCGTTGGAAAGATTTTTTAATCCGCCAGCTGGCCCTGAGCCGCACCTTCAATCTTTAGGAAATTCCCAGAATTCCCGGCACGTCTCTGACGCTGGCAATTTCAGCGTCCGCGGCGGAGAGATCCTGATCGCCATTAGCCCCATTGCGCAGCGCCAGGCAGAAAAGTCCCGCGCTTTTGGCGGCCAGGACGCCCACCCTGGAATCCTCCACCGCCGCGCAAGATTCCGGCTTGGCGCCCAGACGCGCGCAAACCGCGAGATAACTGTCCGGCAGCGGTTTGGTGCGCCCGCCCACGTCATCGGCGCTCACCACGGCATCGAAACAGGACGATAGATTAAAGCGCTCCAGCACCATTTTAATCCAATTCCGCGGAGAGGAAGAGGCGATGCCGAGGGGCCTTCGGCTTTTCTTGATGCGATCGAGGATATCCGTAAACCCCTCGGCTAAGGAGACTCTGGTCTTGTAAATCGTCTCCGCCAATCTGCCGCAGTCCTGCAGGAAGGACTCCCTGCTTTCAGCCAATCCATAGGCGTCGTTCAGAAAATCATAAAGGGCGGCGGGACTTAAGCCCGTGACGCGCCGGTAATCCTCCGGCCGCCACTGGGGCACGCGGTGAAGCAGGAATTCTTTCTCGGCGAGCTTCCACTGCAGTTCGCTGTCCACGATGACGCCGTCCATATCGAAGACGACGGCCGCGATTTCCGGCTTGAACATCAAGCGTGCGCGGCGGGCTCGAGTTGCTGGAGCTTGTAGAGCATGGAATAAAGCCCGCCCTTCGCGACCAATTCCGCGTGCGGGCCTAATTCCTTGAGCTCTCCGTAGTGGAACACGGCGATGCGGTGGGATTTTTGCAGGGCGAAGAGCCGGTGGGCGATGATGAGCACCGTGCGGCCTGGGAAAAGCCGCTCCAGCGCGTCCTGGACGCCTTTCTCGCTGGCCGCGTCCAGGTTCGAGGTGGCTTCGTCCAAAAGCATAATGGGCGGGTTTTTCAGGACCGCGCGCGCGATGGCCAAGCGCTGGCGCTGACCGCCGGAGAGCTGCATGCCGCGGTCGCCCAGCGGCGTGTGAAGTTTCTGCGGCATTTCTTCCACGAAGGAGCGCGCGTCGGCCACTTCCAGAGCCTTCCAAATCTCGGCCTCGGACGCGCCCTTGCGGCCCACGCTGGCGTTGCCCGCGACGGTGTCATTGAACAAAATGGTCTCTTGTGCGACCAAGCCCACGTGATCGCGCAGGGACGTGAGCGAGTAATCGCGCAAATCGACGCCATCGATGAGGATGCGCCCTTCCTGTGGATCGAAGAGCCGCAGCAGCAGATGAGCCAGCGTGGTTTTTCCGGAGCCGCTTTCTCCGGCGACTCCCAAGACCTCACCCGCGGCAATCTTCAAATTCAGGTTCTGAATGGCCCACTCATCCCGCGTAGGGTAGCGGAAAGAGACTCCTTGAAATTCTATGCTCTGGGAAATGCTTTGAAACAAAACCGGATGCGGCTTTTCGCGCACCGAGGTTTGCGCGTCCATGACCGCGAAGACGCGGTCGGCCGAGGCAAGCGTCAGCTGGACGGTCGAATTGAGCTTGGCCAAGTTTTTGAGCGGCGCGTAGGCGGCGGAGAAGCAGCCGATAAAGACGAAAAAGGCGCCGGGCGACATTTTACCCAGGAAAATCTGCTGCCATGCCATGTAGAAAACGACCGCCATGACGATGGAGCCGAAAAACTCCATGAGCGGGCCGGAAAGCGCGTCCGCGCGCAGGTAGCGCATGATCTGATTGAAGAAGGAGTCGTTCTCCAGCTTGAATTTCTCTATCGCCTCGTCCTCGTAGTTGAAAATCTTGACCACCAGCATTCCCAGAAGGCTTTCCTGAAAGCGGTGGGTGATTTCCCCCATGGTCTCCTGGCTCTTCTTGCCGGCGGCGCGAAGCTTCTTACCCAGGACGATCAAGGCCACCGCGATGAAGGGAAGGACGACGAGCGCCACCAGCGCAAAATGCCACTGGACGAAAAACATGACGCCGATGAGCACGACGACCGTCAGGGAATCCCGAATGAGATAGAGCGGCGCGAAGCGCAGGCCGTTTTGGACGTTCTGCACGTCGCTGGTCATGCGCGAGATGATCTCCCCGCTCTTGTTCTTCCAGAAAAAATCCATGGAGAGCTTATGCAGATGTTCGAAAAGATCCATGCGCAGGTCTTGGGTGATTCTTTGGCCCAGGTAGCTCATCAGGTAGCTTTGCGCGTAGGACAGGATCATCTTCATGAAAAAGATCAGGGGAATGAGCCCGGTGATGATATAGGCCATGTGGACGTCCTTCTTGATGAGGACGTTGTTGACGGCGGGCTCCAAGATGGCCACCATGGCGCCGCTCAGGAGGGCCACGCCGACCATGACGAAGCAAGCCTCGATGAAGCGGACCCAGTAAGGCTTGAGGTAAGGAATAAGTCTCTTGATGGATTTCATGCGGTGCGGGACATTCTCCCAAATTTTACGGCGCTAATCCATTGCGGAGCGCTGACGGCGGCGGGTGCGGTTAATTTCTATGCAGACTTCCCGCGTTTTGGGCATGGCCGCCGGGCGCTTATGGACCCGTACGGTCGCGGCGGTAATCCGAGCATCGAGACGTAAAAGCGCCGCGGCAATCTCCTCGGCCAGAGATTCCACGAGGCGCCGCGGACGCTCTTCGGCCAAGCGTCGGATAAGCTGTTCCGCTTTCTGGTAATCAATGGCGCGGCGGACATCGTCGCTTTTCGCCGCGCGGCGGATGTCGCACTCCAAGCCGGCGTCTATTTCGATAGGCTGGGGACGGCGGCGCTCCTGGGCCGGAACGCCAAGCCGCGTCCGGCACCGCACGCCTAAAATCCAGATTTTATCCCTCTGCGCCATTCTTGTATAATTCCATTATGACTTATTCAAAGAAAGTCGTCATCATCGGGTCCGGTCCCGCGGCCTACACCGCGGCTATTTATGCCGCTCGGGCGGCGCTTGAGCCCTTGGTTTTCGGGGGCGTGAGCCTGGGCGGCCAGCTCATGATTACCTCCGACGTGGAGAATTTTCCCGGCTTCGAGGAGCCCATCCTGGGCCCGGAGCTGGTCGAGCGCATGAAAAAGCAGTGCGAGCGCCTGGGCGTTAAGATCGTCCAGGAGAATGTCTCCATGATTGATCTATCCAAGCGGCCTTTCACGATGGAGACCACCGAAGGCGTCAAGGCGTCCGCGGAAACCCTCATCATCGCGACCGGCGCCTCGGCCAAGCTGCTCGGGCTTCCTTCCGAGGCGCGGCTCATGGGCCACGGCGTTTCGGCCTGCGCGACCTGCGACGGCTTTTTCTTCAAGGGCAAGGAGATTGCCGTCGTGGGCGGCGGCGACACGGCCATGGAGGAATCGACGTTTTTGACCCGCTTCGCCTCCAAGGTGACCGTCATCCACCGAAGGAACGAACTGCGGGCCTCCAAGATCATGCAGGAACGCGCGCGCAAGAACCCTAAGATCAGCTTTCTCTGGGACACGGCCGTGTCCGACATCGCGGGCGACGGCGAGGTGCACGGCTTGAAGCTCAAGAACTTGAAGACCGGAAAGGAAAGCGACTTCGCCTGCCAAGGACTTTTCGTCGCCATCGGCCACGCGCCCAACACGGCGTTTTTAGGCGGCCAACTCAAGACCGAGCCCAACGGCTATCTCACGGTCGATAATAGGACGCGGACTTCCATCGCCGGCGTCTTCGCGGCCGGCGACGTGATGGACGCGCGCTACCGCCAGGCGGTCACGGCCGCGGGCACGGGCTGCATGGCGGCCCTGGAGGCCGAGAGGTTCCTGGCCGGACATGAATAATTCCGCGGCCGCCCAACGCCCGGCGCCTCTGCCGCCCTGGCTCAAGGTCAAGCTGGCAACCGGCGAGAACTTCGCGCGCATCAAGGCCGTCTCGGCCCGCCGCAATTTGCACACCGTCTGCGAGGAGGCGCGCTGCCCGAACATCTCCGAGTGCTGGGGCGGGCAAAAGGGCGCCGCCACCGCGACCTTCATGCTCTTAGGCGACGAGTGCACCCGCGCCTGCCGCTTCTGCTCGGTTTCCTCCAAGGCCAAGCCGGACGCGCCCGATGCCGAGGAGCCCGCAAAATTGGCCGAAACTCTTTTCGAGATGGGGCTCGATTACGCGGTCATCACCACCGTCTGCCGCGATGATTTGCCGGATCAGGGCGCCGGGCACATCGCCCGCGTTATTAGCGAAGCCAAGAAGCGCAATCCAAAGCTCCTCTTGGAAATCTTGATGCAGGACTTTCAGGGCCGCCGAGATCTTATCGAAATTATCGCCGCGGCCGGACCCGACGTGCTGGCGCACAATTTAGAGACCGTCGAACGCCTGACGCCCGCCGTGCGCGACCACCGCGCGTCGTACCGCCAGTCCTTGGACGTTTTGGCCCTGTGCCGCGACATCGCGCCCAAGACGCCGTCCAAATCATCCCTCATGCTGGGCTTGGGCGAGCGCGAGGACGAGGTCTTGGCCGCCTTCGATGACCTGCGCCGCGCGGGCGTGCAAATCCTGACCATCGGCCAGTACCTGCGCCCCAGCCGCGCGAAAAGAAATCTTCCCGTCGCTGAATATGTTCCTCCTGAAAAATTTGAAGCCTACGGCCGCCGCGCGCGGGACATGGGCTTTTTGCACGTCGCCTCGGGGCCGTTTGTGCGCAGCTCCTACCGCGCCGGAGAACTTTTTTTGAAGGATTATCTCGGTGCCAATCACCTCGGCTGACCGCTCGCGCACCGAGCGCATCGAAATCCTCAGCCCCGCGGGCGTGCGCGATTTTTCCATTCCGGTCGACCTGCCAGAGGACCAGCTTCTCTCGCTCTACCGCAAGATGGTCGAGATACGGCTCTTCGACGAACGCTCGGTCAAGCTCCAGCGCCAAGGGCGGCTGGGCACCTACCCGATGATTCTCGGCCAGGAAGCGAGCCAAATCGTCCCGGCCGCGTGCCTCAAGCCCAAGGACTGGCTCGTGCCCACTTATCGCGGCCAGGGCGCCTATTACGCCCGCGGCATGCAGCTGCGCTACTCTCTGCTTTACTGGGCGGGCGACGATCGCGGCGTGAAGTTTCCCGATGAGAACAACGATCTCATCTTCGCGATTCCCGTGGGTTCGCACCTGACCCAGGCCGCCGGCTTGGCCTGGGGCGAGAAATTAAAGGGCCAGGGCGGCGTGGCGATGGCTTACCTCGGCGACGGAACGTCCTCCAAGGGCGATTTCCACGAGGCGCTGACCTTTTGCGCCGCCATGAAGCTGCCGGCGGTCTACATCGTCGAGAACAACCATTGGGCCATTTCCGTGCCGCGGGAAAAGCAGTCCGCGGGAAAGACTTTGGCGCAAAAGGCCTGGGGCTACGGCGCCTTCGGCGTCCAGGTGGACGGCAACGACGTATTCGCGATTCACAAGGCGGTCAGCGAGGCGGTGGCGCGCGCGCGCGAAGGCCAGGGCCCCAGCGTGGTCGAGTGCGAGACCTACCGCTTGAGCCACCACACCACGGCGGACGACGCGGGACGCTACCGCGACTCGGCCGAAGTCGAAGAATGGCGCGGGAAAGATCCCATCGCGCGCCTTAAAATTTATTTGGAGCGGGAAAAACTCTGGGACGCCCAAAAAGAAGCCCGGCTGCAAAAAGACGCCGCGGCCGCGCTTGAGGCGGAAATCCAGGCCTACGAGGCGTTTGCCCCGCCCAATCCGCTCGACATGTTCTCAGAGAACTACGCCGCCGCGCCGTGGCGATTAATTGAGGAGCGCGCCGAACTCCAGAAAATCCTGGAGACCAAGACGGGCGAGGAAAATTTGGCGGTCCTGCCGCCGGCCGAAGGGCGCTTTCCTTAAAATGCCGGAGCTCAATCTGGTCCAGGCCGTCAACCAGGCCCTCCATCAGGCGATGGCGGAAGACCGGCGCGTGCTGGTCTTGGGCGAGGACGTGGGCTTAAACGGCGGCGTGTTCCGCGCCACCGAGGGGCTGCAGCAAAAATTCGGCGCCGAGCGCGTGGTGGACACCCCCTTGGCCGAAATCGGCATCATCGGCTCCTCCATCGGCTTGGCCATCAACGGCTTTAGGCCCGTGTGCGAAATCCAGTTCGACGGGTTTTTGCCCTCGGGCATGGATCAAATCCTCTGCCACATGGGCCGCATGAGAAACCGCACGCGCGGCCGGCACACCGTTCCCATGGTGCTGCGCTGCCCGCACGGCGGGCTCATCCACGCGCCCGAGCATCATTCCGAATCGCCGGAGGCTTACGTCTGCCACACGCCCGGCATCAAGGTCGTCTGTCCCTCGACGCCCGCCGACGCCAAGGGGCTCCTCATCGCCGCCGTGCGCGATCCCGATCCCGTGGTGTTCTTCGAGCCCAAGCTGCTTTACCGCGCGGCCAAGGGCGAAGTGCCGCAGGAGCCGTATGAAACGCCCATCGGCAAGGCGCGCCAAGCCCGCGTCGGTTCCGATATCACGCTGATCTCTTGGGGCGCCATGGCGCACACCTGCCTTAAGGCCGCGGAGTCGTTGGAAAAAGAAGGCGTCTCCGCCGAAGTTTTGGACTTGCGCACGCTCACGCCGCTGGACTTGGACGCCATTTTGGCTTCGGTCCAAAAAACCGGCCGCGTGCTCATCGCCCACGAGGCGCCCAACATGGGCTCCTGGGCCGCGGAGGTCAGCGCCTTAATCGCCGAGCGCGCGTTGTTGAACCTCAAGGCGCCGGTCAAGCGCGTGGGAAGCTGGGACATCCGCATGCCGCTCTTTCGCCTGGAGAAGCACTACATCCCGGACGCCGATCGGGTTCTGCGCGCGGCGCGCGAGATTCTGGCGTTCTGACGAACCCTTTTGATAAAATCAAAGCGTTGGAAATTGATTCGCAAGGAGCGGCCATGATCTACGATTTCAAGCTGCCGGACATCGGCGAGGGCCTCACCGAGGGCGAGCTGGTCAAATGGCACGTCAAGGAAGGCGACACGGTCAAGGAAAACGATCCGATCTGCAACGTGCTGACCGACAAGGCCGAGGTGGAAATCCCCAGCCCCAAGAACGGAAAAATCGCCAAGCTCGCGGCCAAGGCCGGCGAAAAGGTCAAGGTGCACGAGACGCTGGTCACCATCGACGTCGCGGAAAATTTACCCCCCGGAGTGTCTGAGCAGGCAGCAGCAGTTTTTGGAAATCCTCCGAATGCTACAGCACAAGTAGGACAGGTTATTAGCATGATGAGCAAGTCCACTCCTCAAGTCAGCGCCACGCCAGCCGTGCGTAAGTTGGCTTCCGATTTGAAGGTTGATCTTTCAAAAATCAACGGGACCGGCCCTGCCGGACGCATCACTGAAGACGATGTGCGCAATGCCTCCAACGGGGCCGCAGCCCCGGCTTCTTCTTCTAATGGAACAGTCAAAACGGTCGCGCCAAGCAGTTCATCCGCCGATGAGAAAGTGGCCTTTATCGGCATACGCCGCAAAACCGCCGAGAAAATGGCCGAGAGCTGGCGCACCGTGCCCCATGTCTCGCACATGGACGAGGCCGACTTCACGGCCCTGGTCAAGCTCCGGCAGGAAATGAAGGCCGAAGCCGAGAAAAAATCCATCAAGCTCACGTATCTTCCCTTCATCATCAAGGCGCTCATCAAGACCTTCAAGGAATTCCCGGAGTTCAACGCGGTCCTGGACGAAAAAGCCGGCGCCATCATCCACAAGCGCGCCTACCACGTGGGCATCGCGGCCTCGACGCCGTCTGGCCTCATGGTGCCCGTGGTCAAGGACGCGGAGAAAAAAGACGTCTGGGCCTTGGCGTCCGACATCCACCGCCTGGCCGACAAGGCCCGCGCGGGAAAAATCGAGGCCGCGGAGCTCTCCGGCGGCACCTTCACCATCACGAACATCGGCCCCATCGGCGGGCTCTTCGCCACGCCCATCATCAATTATCCCGAGGTTGCCATCCTGGCCGTCATGAAGCTCCAGGATCGCCCGGTGGTCAAAGACGGCGCGGTGCAAATCCGCGGCATGGCCAACTTGGTCCTGACCTTCGACCACCGCGTCACGGACGGCGCGCAGGCCGCGTCCTTCATGAACACGCTCATCAAGGGGTTGGAAAACCCGAAGACGCTGCTTTAAGCCATGGCGCTTTCCACCGACGTCCTCGTCATCGGCGCGGGCCCCGGCGGCTACGTCGGCGCGATTAAGCTCGGCAAGCTCGGCAAGAAAACCCTGCTGGTCGAGAAGGACAAGCTCGGCGGCGAGTGCCTCAACTACGGCTGCATCCCTTCCAAGGCGCTCATCCACGCCGCGGACGAGTACTACCAGCCCAAGGCCGCGCAGGCCCACGGCATGAACGCGGCGGGCTTGGGCATCGACTGGGCCAAGGTGCAGGTCTGGAAGAACAACGTCATCGGCGGCTTTGTCCGCGGCATCGCGTCCTTGGAAAAGGGCAACAAGGTGGACGTTCTCGCGGGCGCCGCGCGCCTGACCGGCCCCAACTCGGCGGTCATCGCCAAGGCCGACGGCGAGGAGACGGTCGAGTTCGCGCACGCGCTCATCTCCACCGGCACGCGGCCCGCGGAAATCCCGGGGTTTTCCTTCGACGGCGAGTCGGTGCTGAGCTCCAAGGAAGCCTTGGAGCTTGCCGCCGCGCCCGAGCGCCTGGCCGTCATCGGCGGCGGCGTCATCGGCCTTGAAATCGGCACGTTCTTCGCCAAGCTGGGAACCAAGGTCACGGTCGTCGAGTTCATGGACCAAGTCCTGCCGGGCGTGCCCTCGGAGCTGGTTTCCCCGGTTCTGCGCAATTTGCAGAAACTCGGCGTCGAGATTCTCACCAAGTCGCAGGCGCTGGGCTATGAGCGCGCGGACGGCGGGCTTTCCGTTCGCGTCAAGACCGCCGAAGGCGAGAAGACCATCGCGGCCGACAAGATTCTTTTAAGCGTCGGCCGCGTTCCCATCACCAAAGATTTGGGTTTGGACGCCGCCGGCGTCGCGACCGACGCCAAGGGGCACATCAAGGTCAACGCGCGCTACCAGACCAGCGTGCCGCACATCTACGCGGCCGGAGACGTCATCGGCGCGCCGTATTTGGCGCACAAGGCCTCGCAGGAGGCCATCGTCGCGGCCTTGGCCATCGCGGGCTTCGAGACCCACGGCATCGGCGCGGTGCCTTGGACCATTTTCACGGACCCGGAAATCGCCTTCGTGGGCGAGACCGAGGAGCAAATCCGCGCGCGCGGCAGAGAGCCCATCGTGGGACGCTTTCCCTTCGCGGCGTCGGGACGCGCCCAGGCCGTGGGCAAGCCCGAGGGCTTCTACAAAGTCGTCGCGGACAAGGAAACGCGCGAGGTGCTGGGCGTCGCCATCGTGGGCGGGAGCGCGTCGGACCTGATCGGCGAGGGCTGCCTCGCGGTCAAGCTCAAGGCCACCGTCGAGGACATCGCCGAGGCCATCCACCCCCACCCGACTCTGTGCGAGTCCATCGTGGACGCGGCCGAGGCCTGCGTGGGCCAAGCCGTGCACATCCTGCCGCCCGTGGTTCGGGAAGCCGTCAAGCGCTGACGCCTTAAGATGGACATCCGCTTCCTGGGCCGAGTCGAGTTCACCGAGGCCTGGAAGCTGCAAAAACAGTTGGTCGAGGACCGCGGCCGCGGCCTCATCCCGGACACGCTTTTATTGTTGGAGCATCCTCCGGTCTACACCTGCGGCGCGTCGTCTCGGGAAGTTCCGCCGCCGGGCCTGCCCTATCCCTATCACGTCATCGAGCGCGGCGGGGACGCCACGTATCACGGCCCGGGCCAGCTCGTCGGCTATCCCATCGTGCACCTGGGCAAGCGCGGCCTGGGCGCCGTCGATCACATCCGGCTCATCGAGGCCGCGCTCATCAAAACCGCCGCGCGCTACGGGCTGCAGGCGGAAACCATCGCGGGATTTACCGGCGTGTGGAGCCGCGGCAAAAAAATCGCCTCCATCGGCGTGGCCGTGCGCCAGAACGTCGCCTATCACGGCTTTGCCTTGAACGTCAGCTGCGAACTGGCGCCCTTCTACCGGATTAATCCCTGCCGCTTGGAGCCGGAGCAGATGGGAACGCTGGCCAAGCTCGCGCAGCGGCCGATTCTAGTCTCAGACGTATCGCGCGCGGCCGCCGCGGCGTTCGAGGAAACCTTCAGGACGGCTTGGACGGCGGCGCCGCGTCCGGTTCCGCAAGCAGCTTAAGCGCCAGGCTGGAAACTTCCCCCTCCGCCGCGCGAGAGTGCCGGCCGCGCAAATCCACGGGCGAGACTCCCTCGGAAACCCAGGTCTCCGGATCGGTGGCGGAAAACAAGGCCAAGACGCGCGCGCCCGAGGCCGCGGCCAGGTGCATCGCGCCGCCGTCGTTGGCGACCAAGAGCCGGACCATCGAGAAAAAAGCCTTCAAGGCGTCCAAGTCAAAAGCCGCGGACGGGAAATCAAAGCCGGCCAGCTTTTTCAAGCGCGCGACCGCGTCCTGCTCGCCGGGACCTTGAACGGCCACGAGGCGCGCGCCCGCCTGGGCTAGCCGCTTGGCCGCGGCGGCGAATAGTTCCGGCGGGGCGATGCGCGTGGAAAGATGCGCGGCGCCTCCGGGAGCAAGCGCGGCCACGGGGCCCGAACCGCCCAAGCCCGCCAGAAATTTAGCCGCCTTTGCCTTGCCCTGCTGCGAAAATCCCGCGCTTAGCCGCCGCGAAGCGACATGGACGCCCATGGCTTCAAGGATGCGCAGGTTGGCCTCAACCCGGGAGCCGCGGGCCGGCACGGGCTGGGATTCCCAACTGTAGAAAATGCGGCTATACGGCCTGCCGAACATTTTGGTGCCGGGCCCGGCCACAAGGCTCGCGCCGGAGAGCCGGGCCAGCAGCGCCGAGGTCAAGGACGCTCCGCCCGCGCTCATGACGAAAGCCGCGTCCCAGGACCGCCTAAACGCGCGCCAAAAGCGGAGAAGCTCAGCCGGTTTGCCCAATCCCGCGTCCGGGAACACCAGCAGGCGATCTAAATCCGGGTGATCGGCCAAGGCCGGGGCGTTGTATCCCCGCGCCACGGCGCAAAGGCTTAATTGCGGAAACGCGGTCTTCAAGTTCGAGAGCACCGGGGTCTGTAAAAGAACGTCGCCCATGCGGCTGCGCTCGAAGAGAAAAATCGCCGCGGCGCCGGGTTTGGCGAGGACGTCTCGCAGGGCTTCGGCCGTCACCTTGCGCCTCTCGGGCAAAACCGCGGACAAGGCTTTGTCCAAAAGTTTTTTCCCCAGTTTTTCCGCTTCGCCCGGATCGCTCATGGTCTTTTTAGAATCTCACAGCACGAAGGGAATAAGCCGCTTGGTCCGCCGCATGTAGGCGCGGTAGGGCTCGCCCAAGGATTGGCAGAGCGCGCGCTCCTCGATGGCCATGCGGTAGCCGAGAGCGGCCAGCACGGGAAGCATCAGGCACGCGACGGAGACCAGCGAGCGCAAGGACAGCGCCACGCCCAGGCAGGCGACGATGCTGCCCGTATAGGACGGGTGGCGGATGTAGCGGTAGGGTCCCCGCTCGATCACCTTTTGATCGGCCGAGACCTGCACGACGCGGGTGAAATATTCCCCCAGGTTCCGGATGGCCCAGTAGCGAAACGCCGTGCCGGCCAGGGCCAGCGCCGCTCCCGCGAACACCGCCCAGCCGCCTAGAAACGGCGGGCGCAGGCGAAGCATGAAGGCGGAGAAATATCCCGCGAAAAAACAGGCCGTGGTGATTTGATAGGAGAAGGCGTCCTTGCGCACCGTGCCCTTGCGGCGGTTCATGGTCAGGGCCTCGACGGCCAGGATGACGAAAACCAGCGCGTCGGGGACCCAAAATTCAACGGACATTAACGCCATCATATCAAAAGGATTTACCGGATCGCGGTATAATAACGTTGTGAAAAAATGGCCGAGAGCGGCGACGGCCCACGTGGTTTTGCTCGCGGTCGTGCTGGTCTGGGGATCGACCTTCGTCCTGGTCAAGGACGCGCTCGCGGGCATCTCCCCGCTGCTTTTTAATTTTCTGCGCCTGGCCACGGCCTTCCTCGTTCTGGCGGCTGTTTATTGGAGGCATCTTAAGACCATCAATCGCCGCATCCTGGCGCAAGGCTCGCTGGTGGGCTTGTGCCTGGGGCTGGGCTATCAATTCCAGACCGAGGGCTTGAAGCTCACGACGCCGTCC
>Ga0307374_10005782_pt1 | contig 19810 bp, 22 predicted proteins | sample OX3MG_FD_202532 | JGI IMG/M metagenome (GOLD analysis project Ga0307374, IMG submission 202532) | Soil microbial communities from Risofladan, Vaasa, Finland - OX-3 | ecosystem: Environmental > Terrestrial > Soil > Coastal area > Acid sulfate soil | place: Finland: Risofladan, Vaasa | collected...
GGCGGGCCTCGTCGACCGCTACGTGCTGTACCTGGCGCCGGCCCTGTTCGGCGGGGACGACGCCGTGCCCATGTTCGCCGGCCCCGGGGCCCGCACGGTCGCCGACCTGTGGCGGGGACGACTGGTGTCGCTGTCCCCCCTCGGGTCGGACGTGCGGGTCGAGCTGGCCCCTCCGGGCCCGGCCGCGCCCGTGGGCGAGGGAGAGGTGGCCTGATGCCGTTCGCCCGGATCGAGGACGCCATCGAGGCCATCGGCCGCGGCGACATCGTGGTGGTGGTCGACGACGAGGACCGCGAGAACGAGGGCGACCTGGTCATGGCGGCGGAGGCCGCGACGCCCGAGAAGATCGCCTTCTTCGTGGCCCACACCTCGGGGGTCATCTGCGTCCCGCTGCTGCCCGAGCGCGCCGACGAGCTCGAGCTCCCGCTGATGGTGACGGACAACACCGAGTCGCAGCGCACCGCCTTCACCGTGAGCGTGGACTACCGCCACGGCACGACCACGGGCATCTCCGCCGAGGACCGCGCCTCGACCATCCACGCCCTGATCGACCCGCACACGCGCCCGGCCGAGCTCAACCGGCCGGGGCACATCTTCCCGCTGCGGTACCGGGCGGGCGGGGTGCTGAAGCGCGCCGGGCACACCGAGGCCACCGTCGACCTCGTGACCGCCGCGGGCCTGTACCCCGCCGGGGTCCTGTGCGAGCTCGTCTCGGAGGACAAGACCCGCATGGCCCGGCTGCCCGAGCTGGAGCGCTTCGCCGAGAAGCACGGGTTGCTGCTGGTGACCATCGCGGAGCTGATCCGCTACCGGCGCCACAAGGACAAGCTGGTGACGTGCATCGCCGGCCCGGCGCGGATCCCCACCGACCACGGCGACTTCGCCGGGTACGTCTACGAGTCCCACATCGACGGCGAGCACCACCTGGCGGTGGTGCGCGGCGACGTGCGGGGCCAGAGCGACGTCCTCGTGCGCGTCCACTCGGAGTGCCTGACCGGTGACGTCTTCGGCTCATTGCGCTGCGACTGCGGGCCCCAGCTGGCCGAGGCCGTCCGGCTCATCGCCGAGGAGGGGTCCGGCGTCATCATCTACCTGCGCGGCCACGAGGGCCGCGGCATCGGGCTGGCGCACAAGCTGCGCGCCTACAACCTCCAGGAGCAGGGCCGCGACACCGTCGATGCCAACCTCGAGCTGGGCCTGCCCGTTGACAACCGCGAGTACGGCATCGGCGCCCAGATCCTCGTGGACCTCGGGGTCACCACCATGCGCCTCATGACCAACAACCCCATGAAGTACGGGGGGCTCGAGGGCTTCGGGCTCGACATCGTGGACCGGGTCACGCTCGAGCTGCACTCGAACCCCGAGAACATCGAGTACCTGCGCACCAAGCGCGAGCGGCTCGGCCACATCCTCGACGGCCTTGATGACGTCCTCTGACGCCACCGCGCTCTCGCCCGAAGCCGTCGAGGCGGCCGCGGCGCGCGTCGGCGCGTCGTACGTGGGGGACGCCGGCCACGGTGACGCCCGGGTGGCGGTCGTGTGCGCCAAGTTCAACGGCGGGATCACCGAGCGGTTGCTCGCCGGCGTGCTCGCCGGCCTGGAGGCGAACGGCGTGAAGGCCGTCACCGTGAGCGTGGCGTGGGTGCCCGGCGCCTTCGAGCTGCCGCTGGCGGCACGGCGCCTGGCGGCGTCCGGGGCCGTCGACGCCGTGGTGGCGTTGGGGGCGGTCATCCGCGGCGACACCGCCCACTTCGACTTCGTGGCGGGCGAGTGCGCCTCCGGGCTCCAGCGCGTCGCCCTCGACACCGGCGTGCCCGTCGTCTTCGGCGTGCTCACGACCGAGACCGTCGACCAGGCCCTGTCCCGGTCGCTCGACGGCGAGCAGAACAAGGGGTACGAGGCGGCGGTGACGGCGCTCGAGATGGCGGACCTGCTGCGCGCCCTGCCGGCGTCGGCCGGCTGAGCCCGGGGAGCGCCACCGTGCTGCGGCTCGTCCTGCCCAAGGGCTCGCTCGAAAAGGCCACCCTCGAGCTGTTCGCGGCGGCCGACCTCGCCGTCGTGCGGGGGTCCGACGTCGACTACCGGGCCCGGATCGACGACCCGCGTGTCGACGAGGTGCGCATCCTGCGGCCGCAGGAGATCCCGGGGTACGTGGCCGAGGGCAAGTTCGACCTCGGCATCACCGGGCGCGACTGGATCGAGGAGACGGGCGCCGAGGTGCTCTCGCTCGGAGAGCTGGCGTACTCCAAGGCCACCGCCAACCCGATCCGGGTGGTGCTGGCCGTGGCCAGGGACTCGCCGGTCACGTCCGCCGCCGACCTCCCCGACGGGGCGCGGGTGTCCACCGAGTACCCCGAGCTCACCCGGCGGGTGCTCGAGAAGCACGGTGTCCACGCCGACGTGCGCATCTCCTACGGCGCCACCGAGGCGAAGATCCCCGACATCGCCGACGCCGTCGTCGAGATCACCGAGACGGGGCGGGCCCTGGCCGCCGCCGGCCTGCGCATCGTGGACACGCTCCTCGTGTCGCGCACCGAGCTCATCGCCAATCCCGCCGCCGCCTCCGACGCGCGCAAGCGCCTCGCCATGGACCACCTGATGACGCTGCTCCAGGGTGCCCTCGAGGCCCGGGGCAAGGTACTGCTCAAGCTCAACGTGTCCGCCGACGAGCTCCGGGCGGTGGTCTCGGTCCTGCCGGCGCTCAAGTCACCGACCGTGTCGGAGCTGTCCGGCGGCGGCTTCGCGGTCGAGACGGTCGTGCCCAAGTCCGAGGTGAACATCCTGATCCCGGCCCTGAAGGACCGTGGCGCCACCGACATCATCGAGCTGGCGCTGTCGAAGATCGTGCACTGAGGGGGCCGGAGAGGCCGTGGTGCGCACACGAGGGGGCCCGCGGGCGCCGGTGACCGGCGTGGTCACCGAATTCGACGAGCCCAGAGGGCTCGGCTCCCTGCGCGGCGACGACGGCACGAGCTACCCGTTCCATTGCACGGCCGTGGCCGACGGGTCCCGGGTGGTGGCGGTGGGCACCCGGGTGGTGTTCATCGTGACGGCCGGGCACGGGGGGCGCTACGAGGCGCGCGCCGTGACGCCGCTTCCCGCGGACTGACGAACGGCGCCGAGGTGGGCGCGGCCCGCACCGCGCCGGCTGCCGGGGTGCGGCGTCAGGGCTGCCCGTCGGCGTCGGGTGGCCCGCCGATCTCGACGAAGGCCAGCCGGATCTGCGCCAGGGCGTCGCGCAGCGAGGTCTCGGCGTCGCCCAGGCGACCCGCCATGCCCTCCACCAGCGATCCCATGGCGTCGACGGCGAGTCGTGCCTGGTCGAGGCCCGGCGGTTGCTGCGACAGGTGGATGGCGGCCAGCTCGAAGAGGCCGTAGGCGTGGTTGGCCACGACGACCTCGGCCGGTGTCCCGAGCAGCTGGCGGCGAAGCTCGTCGAGGCGGCTCGCCAGCGCGGCCTGCTCCTCGGGGCCGAGGTCGTCGAGGTCGACATCGTCGAGGTCGGGATCGTCACGGCGGGCCCCCGCGCCCGGCGCGCCACCACCCGCCCCCGGCGCCGAGCCGCTCCCGGCACCCGCGTCGCCCGGGGGGGCGCCCCCGGGCGGACCGGTCGGGGGCGCCGCCGGGGAGTCGGTGGGACGGACGCGGTGCTCGCCGTCAGGTGTCCAGAGGCTGCTCACGCCTGGTAGCGTAGAACCTCGAGTCAACAGGGAAAGCGGGGTCGCGCCACCGGGGCACCCCCACCCGCCACCGAGTGACGGTGCGTCGGGTTCTCGCGGTGGCCCGTCACGGCGGGCACCGAGGGTTGCGACCGCGCTTCCGCCAACGGCTCCGGGGAGACCCGGGGCCCAGCAACGATGGGAGTGATGTCGCATCGCCACACCGACGACGACCGAGCCCAGGATCAACGACCGTATCCGCGCACGCGACGTGCGCCTGGTGGACCCCGAGGGCCAGCAGCTCGGGATACGGCCGCTGCCCGAGGCGCTCGCAATCGCCCGCCAGCTCGACCTCGACCTGGTCGAAGTAGCGCCCCTGGCCAACCCGCCCGTCTGCCGCGTCATGGACTACGGCAAGTACAAGTTCGACGAGGCGCAGAAGGCCAAGGAGTCCAGGCGCAAGACCACCAGTGTCGGGATCAAGGAGATGAAGTACCGGCCCAAGATCGGGCCCGGGGACTTCGACACCAAGACCCGACAGGTCCTCAAGTTCCTGAACGAGGGGCACAAGGTCAAGGTCACGATCATGTTCAGGGGTCGCGAGGTGTTCCATCCCGAGCTCGGCAAGAAGATCCTCGACAGGGTGGCCGAGCATGTCGACGGGGCGGCGAGGGTGGAGTCCGAGGCGAGGCTCGACGGTCGGAACATGGTGATGGTGCTGGCACCGGACAAGCGGGCCAAGCAGGCGGCCGCCGCCCGGGCCGCACAGCACGAGGACGACGGCCCGGTCGAGGCCGGCGCGCCGCCGCCGACGGCGGTGGCGACCGGGGGAGCGGGCCCGGCAGGCACCGACGGTGGAGCGCCTGCCGACACGGCGGGTGCGCCTCCGGGTGGTACGGCACCCGGCGGCGAGGAAGGGAACTGAGATGCCGAAGATGAAGACCGACCGGGGCGCCGCCAAGCGCTTCAAGATCACGGGGACGGGCCGGCTGCGGCGCCGGCAGGCCAACCGGTCACACATCCTCGAGAAGAAATCGAGCGTCCGCACGCGCCGCCTGGGGCGGGAAGTCGAGGTGTCCCCGGCGGACCGCCGCGAGGTGCGGCGCCTGCTCGGTCGGTAACGGCGCAACCCCAGGGCGGGCCCCGGCCCGCCTCCCGGGTCGCGGCGCCCGGCGCCGTGCCCGGGGAATCGATCTCGTCCACGAAAGGAGCTCCTCATGGCCAGGGTGAAGCGCGCCGTCAACGGCAAGAAGCACCGTCGCGCCGTCCTCGAGCAGGCAGAGGGCTACTACGGCAATCGCAGCCGCAGCTTCCGCTCGGCCAACGAAGCGGTCATGCACTCCCTGCAGTACGCGTACCGCGACCGCCGGGCGCGCAAGGGTGACTTCCGCCGGTTGTGGATCCAGCGGATCAACGCCGCCGCCCGCGAGAACGGCACCAGCTACAGCCGGCTGATCGCCGGCCTCCGGCAGGCGGAGGTCGTCGTCGACCGCAAGGTCCTCGCCGACCTGGCGGTGACCGACCCGGGCGCCTTCTCGCAGCTCGTCGGGGTGGCCACCTCGGCGCTGGCCGACGGGGCCCCCACGCCGGTGGGGGCGGAGGCCGGGGACGCGTCCTGACGACAGCGCTGGCCTTCTCGCACCAGCGGGTCCAGCGCCTGCGCCGGCTGCTGCGCCGGCGCAGTGTGCGCCGCTCGGAGGGTGTCTTCGTCGTCGAGGGGGTCAAGCTGCTGCGCGCCGCGTTCACCGCCGGCGCCACGGTGGAGGCGGTCTTCGTCGACGGCGCCGCCCGGCCCGGGCCTGACGTCGCCGAGGTGCTCGACACCGCGCTCGCCCACGGGGCACGTGTCTTCGACCTGGCGCCCGGGGTCCTCGACCGGGTGGCCGACACCGTCACGCCGCAGCCGGTGCTGGCGATCGTCGGCACACCGCCGGCGACGCTCGGCGAGCTGTCGGAGGCCACCTTCGTGGTCGTGTGCGCGGACGTCCGCGACCCGGGCAACGCCGGGGCCGTGATCCGCGTGGCCGACGCCGCGGGCGCCGACGCCGTGGTGTGCTGCGACGGGACGGTCGACCCGTTCAACCCCAAGACGGTCCGCGCCTCGGCGGGCTCGGTGCTGCACCTGCCGGTCGTCGCCACGGGCAGGGCCGAAGAGGCGCTGCGCGCCCTCGGCGGGTTCGGGCTGGCGCGCGTGGCGGCGGTGTCGCGCGGCGGGTCGCCCTACACGGAAGTCGACCTGACCCGACGGGTGGCGCTCGTGCTCGGCAACGAGGCCAACGGCATCGCTCCCGAGCTCGAGGGGCTCCTCGACGCCCGGGTCACGGTCCCGATGGCGGGCGGGGCGGAGTCGCTCAACGTGTCCACGGCGGCCGCCGTGCTCTGCTTCGAGGTGGCGCGCACGCGCTCTAACCTGCACGCCATGGGCGAGGCCCGATGACGACGCCGGGCGCGGGCGAGAGCGAGAGCGGGGACGGGGGCGCCGTCCCGCCGCGCCTCGACCCCGAGGCGCTCGTGTCGGCGGCGGCCTCGAGCGTGGCGGCGAGCGCCACCCTGGCCGAGCTCGACGAGGCCCAGACCGCGCTGCTGGGCAAGCGCTCGGCGCTGGTGACGGCCCGCCAGGCCATCGCCACGCTCGAGCCCTCGGCCCGTCCGGAGGCCGGGCAGCTGCTCAACGAGGCCCGCGGGCGCATCGAGGCGCTCGTGGCCGACCGGCGGCGCCAGCTGCAGGGCGCGCAGCGGACGGCGCGGCTCCAGGCGGACCGGCTGGACCTGACCGAGGTCGTCGCCCCGCCCCGGCGCGGCCGGCCCCACCTGGTGCAGCGCACCCGCGACGAGCTCGAGGACGTGTTCGTGGGCATGGGGTTCGTCATCGCCGAAGGCCCCGAGGCGGAGACGGACTGGTACAACTTCGAGGCGCTCAACATGCCGCCCGCGCACCCGGCGCGGGGGATGTGGGACACCCTCTACCTCGAGCTGGGCGCCACCGAGACGGTGCTCCTGCGGACGCACACCTCCCCCGTGCAGATCCGACTCATGCAGTCACAGCCCCCGCCGATCTTCGCCGTCATGCCCGGTACGTGCTACCGGCGCGACACGCCCGACGCCCGCCACATCCCGACCTTCCACCAGATCGAGGGACTGGTCGTGGACCGCGGCATCAGCTTCGCCGACCTGGCGGGCACCATCGAGACCTTCACCGGGGCCTACTTCGGGCCCGACATCCACGCCCGGCTGCGACCCGCCTACTTCCCGTTCACCGAGCCCTCGGCCGAGTACGAGATCACGTGCACGATCTGCAAGGGCGCCGGGTGCCGGACGTGCTCGCAGACAGGGTGGATCGAGCTCGGCGGGTGCGGCATGGTCGACCCCGCCGTGTTCGGCGCCGTGGGCCTCGACCCCGAGGAGTGGACGGGCTTCGCCTTCGGCTTCGGCATCGACCGGTGCGCACAGATGCGCCACGAGATCCCCGACATGCGCATCCTGCTCGAGAACGACGTGCGCGTCCTCCGGCAGGTCTGAGGCCACCGTGCGCGTGCCGCTGTCGTGGATGTGTGATTTCGCCCCCTTCGAGGGTGACCCCGCCGACCTGGCGGCGGCCCTCGACGACCTCGGCCTGGTCGTCGAGGAGATCGTCCCCGTGGGCGACGGGCTCGGTGACGTCGTGCTGGCGCGCGTCCTGGAGATCGCCGCGATCCCGGGAGCCGACAAGATCCGGCGGGTCGTGGTCGACGCCGGTGGCGACCCCGTCGAGGTGGTGTGCGGGGCGTGGAACTTCGTGGAGGGCGACACCGTCCCGTTCGCGCCGGTGGGCTCGGTGCTCCCCGGTGACTTCGCCATCACCCGGCGCACGATGAAAGGCGTCGTCTCCAACGGGATGCTGTGCTCGGGGCGCGAGCTGGGCCTGTCCGAGGACCACGAGGGGATCCTCGTGCTCGGCGCCGCCGCCGGCGACGGCCTCGTCCCCGGCACGGCGCTGGTGGACGCCCTGGGGGTCGGGCCCGACGTGGTCTTCGACATCGCCGTCGAGGCCAACCGGCCGGACGCGTGGTGCGTCGCCGGCGTGGCCCGCGACCTGGCCGCCGCCCTGCGCCTGCCGTTCGCCATCCCCGAGCCGGCCGCTCCGGCGATCGACACGGCCGTGCCCGCATCGTCGCTCGCCGGCGTCGATGTGCTCGACGACGACCTGTGCCCCCGCTTCACCGCCCGGGTGCTGCTGGACGTGCAGGTGGGGCCCTCCCCGGACTGGGTGGCGCGCCGCCTCACACTGGCGGGCATGCGGCCCATCAACAACGTCGTGGACGCGTCGAACTACGTGATGCTCGACCTCGGGCAGCCGACGCACCCCTACGACCTCGACCGGGTGGCGGGCAACGGGTTGCGGGTGCGCGCCGCGCGGCCCGGCGAGCGCGTGACCACGCTCGACGGCGTGGAGCGGCGGATGGGGGAGCGCGCCGTGGGGCCCGGCGACGACCGACGCGACTGCCTGATCTGCGACGCCGAGGACGTTCCGCTGGGCATCGGTGGGGTGATGGGCGGGGCGAGCTCCGAGATCTCCGCGGCGACGAGCCGGGTCCTGCTCGAGGCGGCGTACTTCGCCCCCATGGCCATCGCCCGGACGTCCAAGCGGCTCAACCTGCGATCCGAGGCCTCGGCCCGGTTCGAGCGCGGCTGTGACCCCGAGGGGATCGACCGTGCCGCGCTGCGCCTGTGCGAGCTCCTCGCTGCCACCGCGGGGGAGCGCGCCCGCCTCGCCGACGGTGTCGTCGACGTGCGCGGACCGGTTCCGGGGCCGGCGCGCGTGCGCCTGCGCACAGCACGGCTCAACGCCGTGCTCGGCAGCGACCTCGACCAGGACCGCATCACCACGTACCTGCGCCCCCTCGGCTTCACCTGCGAGGCGGCCTCGGCGGGCGTGCTCGACGTGACCGTCCCGACGTTCCGCCCCGACACGGCGCGGGAGATCGACGTCGTCGAAGAGGTCGCCCGGCACCACGGCTACTCCCGCATCCCCCGACGCCGGCCGTTCGCACCGCAGGTCGGGCGGCTCACCCCGTACCAGCGCGAGCGCCGCCTGGTGCGCGACGTGGTGGTGGGGCTCGGCGTGCACGAGGCCTGGACGCCGTCGCTGCTCGGCCCCGACGACCACCCCCGGGTGGGGATCGAGGGCGGTGTCCGGGTGGCGAACCCGCTCACCCCCGACGAGGTCGTGCTGCGCCAGAGCCTGCTGCCCGGGATGTTGCGGGCCCTGGCCTTCAACGCCGATCGCCGCCAGGACGACGTCCGCCTGTTCGAAGTGGGCCATGTCTTCCCCCCGCCGGGCCCCGACCGCGTGGCCGCGGCCCTGGCGCGCGCCGGCCAGACGGTGATCGACGAGCGCGAGGTCCTGGCGGTTGCGCTCGCCGCCGAGGGCGACGACGCCCGGCGGGCGGCGGCCACGTGGCACGCGCTGGCCGACGCCCTCGGGATCGACGGTGTGGAGATGCAGGCCCCCGGTCCCGGCGACGGTTCCGGCGGGGGCGCCGGCGGGGATGCCGTCCCCCCCGGCATGCACCCCACCCGGGTGACGCGCCTCGTGCTGGCGGCCGACGCCGCGGGCGGGGGCCGGGCGATCGGCGTCGTGGGTGAGGTGGACCCCGGCGTGCTCGAGGCCTTCGGGCTCGACGCCGGGCGCCGCCGCGTCGGGTGGCTCGAGGTCGACCTCGGCGCCTTGTTGTCAGAGGCTCCGCGCCGCAGCCCCCTGCTGCGACCCGTGAGCAGGTTCCCCTCGAGCGACGTGGACCTCGCCTTCACGGTGGACGAGGACGTCCCGGCGGCGGCGGTCGAGGCCACGTTGCACGCCGCGGGCGGCGAGCTGCTCGAGTCGCTGGCGTTGTTCGACGTCTACCGAGGGGTGGGGACCGAGCAGGGCACACGGAGCCTGGCGTTCCGCATGCGCTTGTGCGCACTCGACCACACCCTCACCGACGAGGAGGTGGCCGAGCTGCGGGCCCGGTGCATCGCCGCCGTCGAGCGCGCCCACGGCGCTCGGCTCCGGGGCTGAGGTCGCGGTGTCCGGCGCACCGTCCGGGCACGTCGGGGGACCGGGGATCGCGCTGCGGCGGGCGACGGGCGCGGTGCCGTCGGCGTCGGGGGCGATGTGCACCCGATCAGGGCGCGGGGCTACCGTCGATCGGGGATGGTGAGCCTCCAGACGGCCAGGGCCGGCGGCGCGGGTGACGTGCCCGGCCTCGTTCCCACCCGCACCCGACGCACGGTGGCGGCGGTGGGCGCCGCCGTCGTCCTCGCCGGGGGTGTGTTCGGCCTCGCCGTCTCCTTCGGCGCCACTACCCGGCCGGGGCCGCCGTCGCCGTCGGTGGGCATCGCCGAGGACGTGGTCGTGCCGGCGTCCGTGCTGAACCTGCCCCTCGTGGACGAGCACGGGCGGACCACGTCGCTGTCGGCCTTCCGGGACAAGATCGTGGTCCTCACGCCCTTCCTGACGTCGTGCCAGGAGACCTGCCCCATCACCACGGGCGCCCTCCTCCAGATGCAGCAGGCCGTGCGGGCCGCCGGCCTGGCCGGAACGGTCGTCTTCGCCGAGGTGAGCGTCGATCCCGGGCGCGACACGCCGACGCGGCTCGCCGCCTATGCCCACGTGACGGGGGCGGACTGGCCGCTGCTGACGGGCACGGCCGGCACCCTCGGCTCTCTGTGGCACCACTTCGGGGTGTACTCCCAGAAGGTACCCGAGGATTCGCCGCCCGGTCTCGACTGGCAGACCGGCGCGCCGTACACCTACGACGTCGACCACTCCGACGGCTTCATCGTCCTCGACGCGCACCAGCACGAGCGCTTCGTCACCGCGGCGGCGCCGAACCTGCGCGGCAGGGCCCTGGAGCGCCGACTCCGGTCCATGCTGTCGACCCAGGGAGTGCACGACCTGGGCGCGCCTGCGGCGAACGCGTGGACGGTCGCCGACGGGCTCCAGGCCGTCGGCTGGGTGGCGGGCCGGGCCGTCCCGGCGATCGGGTGACGGCGGCCGCCGTGGTCGTCGCCGATGCCGTGTCGCCCGCCGTGCGGCTGCACACGCTGCTGACGGGGTGGCAGACGGACCCCCTCAGCCTGGTGGCCCTCGCCATCGAGGTGGCCCTGGTGACGTGGTACCTGGTGTCGGTGCGGCGACTGGCCCGACGCGGGCGGCGGTGGTCGCGGCGTCGCACGGTGTCGTTCCTCGCCGGCTCGGTGCTCGTGATCGTCGCCGCGCAGTCCGGCCTGGCCTCCTACGACGACCAGGTGTTCGCGGTGCACGTCGTCCAGCACCTGCTGCTCATGAACTTCGCACCGATCCTCCTGGCGCTGGGAGCGCCGGTCACGCTGGCGCTGCAGGCATCGAGTCGTCGCACCCAACGCGGACTGCTCCGGGTCCTGCACGTCGGGCTCGTCGAGTTCGTCACGAGCCCCGTGTTCGTGGTGCTCGTGGCCTACGGCACCATGGTCGGCTACTTCCTCACCCCCTTCTACGCGCTCTCGCTCCGGCACCCCTGGCTGCACGATCTGAGCCATCTCCACTTCCTCGTGTCGGGGTGCCTGTTCTGGTGGCTGGTCGTCGGCCTCGACCCGTCCCGGTGGCGCCTGACGCACCCCGTCAAGCTCGCCATCCTCGCCGTCGGCATCCCCGTCAACGCCGTGCTCGGCATCGCCCTCACCGGTGCCCGCACGTCGATCGCCGCCCAATTCCATTCCGTGGCCGACACCCACCGCGGCGGGGCCCTGCTGTGGGTCGTGGGCGAGCTCACGACCGTCGTCGCCATGGCCATCATCGTCTTCCAGTGGATGAGGGCCGAGGAGCGCCGTGCGGTGCGGGCCGACCGGCTACTCGACGACGCGGACGACGGCGAACGGGACTTCGCGGTGCCGTGGGCGTCGGCGCCGGACCCCGCACCGGCCGCCACGAGCGCCCCCGGCGGGGTCGAGGCCGTGACGACCCTCGATCACACCGCACGCTGACGAGCGACGCCACGCCGGACGCACCAGGCGACGTCGCCCGGGCCCCCCGGTGTCGAGCCCGGACCCTACCGGCCCACACCCGTGGGCCGGTCGCCCCGGAGCGCCACGCGCGTCATGGCGCGGCGGCCCGAGAAGTCCAGCAGCGCGTAGTGCATGGTGCAGCGGTTGTCCCAGAAGGCGAGGTCCCCCTGGCGCCAGTGCCACCGGACGAGGCGCTCGGGCTGGGTGGCGAGGTCGAGGACCAACGACAGCAGCGCGTCGCTCTCGCGCCGGCGCAGCCCGTCGATCTTGGCGGTGAAGAGGGGATTGACGAACACGCTCTTGCGACCGGTTTCGGGGTGGACGCGCACGACGGGGTGGTGGACGGGCCCCGACGCCGCGGTGAGCGACGCCTTGTCCCCGGCCGCGTCGCGCTGGGCGAAGTACGCGCCGGCGTTGGCGGGGGTGTGCGAGGCGGTGAGCCCTTCGAGGAAGCGTTGCAGCGGCGGCGACAGCGCCTCGTACGTGGCGGCCATGTCGGACCAGATGGTGTCCCCGCCCACGGGCGGGACGACCTCGGCGTGCAGCATCGCCCCCATGGGCGGCTCGGGTTGGAAGGTGAGGTCGCTGTGCCAGACGTCGGCGCGGGCGCCCTCCTCCGAGTCGAGTGCCAGCACCTCGGGGTGGCCCTCGACGCTCGGCTCCACCGGATGGGCCTCGGTGGGCTCCCCGAAGCGGCGGGCGAGCGCCGTGAGGGCCGCGGGGTCGAGCGACTGGCCGCGGAAGAACACCACCTTGTGCCGGAGCAGGGCGGCGCGGATCGATTCCACCGTCGAGTCGTCGGGACCACGGGCGAGGTGGACGCCCGACCCCTCGGCACCCAGGACCGTGGTGAGCGGGACGAACTCGATGCCGGGCACGGGCCCGTAGCTTAGGAACCCACCGGCCACGGGCGCACCCGGCTCGTGGCGGCCACCTCGTGCCCGGCGCCTGTCGCCTACTGTCTCGATCGATGACGGGGCGGTCGGCCTCCATGGCGGCGTGGGAGGAGCGGGGGGAGTACCGCACCCTGGGCGGGACGCGGGTCTTCACCATGGACGTGGCGCCCCGAGGTGAGGAGACCCTCGAGCCACTGCTCGTCCTGCACGGTTTCCCGACGTGCTCGTTCGACTTCCATCTCGTCCTCGACACCCTGGCCGAACACCGTCGCGTGCTGCTGTTCGACATGCTCGGGTACGGGCTCTCGGCCAAGCCCGACCGCGCCTACACGATCGACGCCCAAGCGGACACGGCCCAGGCGTTCGTGGCCCAGGCCGGCGTGTCGAGGCTCGCCCTGCTCAGCCACGACATGGGCGACACCGTCGGCGGGGAGCTCCTGGCGCGCGCCGTCGAGGGCCGATGGCGGGTGGAGGTGACGCGCCGGGTCGTCACCAACGGGAGCATCTACATCGAGATGGCGCACCTCACCGCCGGCCAGGAGCTGCTGCTGTCGCTCCCCGATGCCCGGCTGCCCGAGGACGCGGGCATCGACGGTGCCTCGCTGGCGGCGAGCCTGGCAGCGACGTTCAGCCCCGGGGCGACGGTCGACGGGGCGGAGCTGGCGGCGGCGTGGGAGCTGATCGCGCACGACGGCGGCCATCTCCTGCTGCCCCGGACCATCCGCTACATCGAGGAACGGCGCCGGAGCCAGAGCCGGTACACCGGTGCCATCGAGGAGCACCCCTCGCCGCTGGGGATCGTGTGGGGCACCGACGACCCGATCGCCGTGGCCGACATGGCGACCCGGCTGGGCGCGGCCCGACCGGACGCCCGGCTCATCCTCCTCGACGGGGTCGGGCACTACCCGATGATCGAGTCGCCCGTTCGTTTCGCGTCGGCGGTGGCTGAAGCCCTGGCCTAGCTGTACTTCGTTGGGAGGTTGGTGACGTGGCGAGAGGCCGGCGGGGCCCCGTCTGCCTCAGGAGCGCGTCTGCCTCAGGAGAGCGTCACCGTTCCCGAGGCGATGGTGAGTGCCGCCAGTCCCGCCGTCGTCCCGCAGGCGGTGAGGAGCTGCGTGGTCGTGAGGCTGGAATAGGTGGCGGCCGTCGACGTGGCACCGTGGTCGGTGCCGGCGAACGATCCGTCCACGCTGGCGGTTCCCTTGGCGTTGGGCAGGCCGAACCCCGTGTGCTGGGCGGCGTCGGTCACGATGGCGTAGCCCCCGAACGACGCCACGCTGGCGTGGATCGAGCTCGGGCTCCATGCCACGGCCACGACGACGGGCTTGGAGCTCAACAGGCTGACGCAGCCGTTGGTCGGGCTCGTGATGGTGGCCGTCGCCGTGCCGCTCGCCACCTGGATGCCGGTCGATCCGGCAGTGGTGCAACCGGCGGCCGCCAGAGAGATGCGGGTCGCCTCGGCGCTGGTGCCGGAGTTGGTCAGGGGCGGGGTGAAGGTGATCGTCCCGGTGACGTTGGTGCACGTGACGCTGCCCGTGGCCACCGTCCCGCCGGCCGCGGTGACGGGGGTGACCCCGGTCGTCGAGGTGGTCGCGGCCGTCGTGGACGAGGACGCCGACGTGGTCGAGGTGGTGCCGGCGCGGGTCGGGCTCGTCGACGAGCAGCCCGACAGCGCGACCACGAGCACCACGGGGACGGCGACGCCGACCGACTTCCACAGACGCCGACGATCCACCGAGGAGTTCATGAAGATCCAGCATGGATTGCGGTCCGAGCGCCCGACAGGGGCCTTGTCCTCTATCTCGGGCCCTCTATCTCGGGCCCTCTATCTCGGGCCCTCTATCTCGGGTCCCCTGCCTCGGGCCCTCTACTCCGAGCCGACGGTCAGGGCTCCTGGGGCGGGCGGGGGTCGCGCCACATGGGCCACACGGTGGGGCCACCGGGGAAGACGATCTCCCCGGTGACCGAGAAACCGTGCCGGTGGTAGAACGCGATGTTGCGCTCCTTGGACGACTCCAGGTAGGCCCCCAGACCTTCGTGGTCGCACCGGTCGAGGATCGGTCGCAGCAGGGCCGATCCGATGCCCTTGCCCTGGTGCACCGGATCCGTGCCGAGGACGGCCAGGTACCAGTGGTCGTTGTCGGGGTGCCGGCGCTCGACCGTGGAGAGCAGCCGCAGCGCCCTGGGCACGTTGCGGCCGAATGCGCCGATCATCTTGGGAGCGCCCCGGACGATCTGCCCGAGGCTCATCTTCCAGTGCCCCGGCGGGTCCCAGAGTGCGCCGCCCGCCCGGTCGGTGTCCGTATAGCACGCGCCGTGGGGGAGGTGCTGGTTCGCGAGGGCCGCCTCGAAGAATGCCGCCACCCGGCGGCGGCGCGTGGGCTCGTCGGGGATGAGGTACGACATCACCGGGTCGTCGAAGAAGGCGCGCGCCAGGCTGGCTGCCAGCGGCGCGGTGTCGGCACGGTCGGCGACGCGGATGGGTCCCGGCATGGCGACCAGATATAGCCGCGGGGCGAAGCGGGCGTCGAAGTCGAGGGTCGACGTGCGAGACTCGGGCATGGCGCGGCCCGAGCCGTTCATCTTCCCCGTCGACGTCCGCTACCTGGAGGTCGACACGCAGGGTGTCGTGTTCAACATGTGGTACCTGGCGTACTTCGACGACGCCATGACGGCCTTCCTCGCCGAGGGCGGCCTGCCGTACGGCGAGATGCTCGACACCGGCGTCGACGTCCAGGTGGTGCACACCGAGATCGACTGGTTCGGGCCGCTGGGATACGGCGATCCCGCGGCGGTGGAGGTGGGCGTGGCCCACATCGGACGGACGTCGTTCACGCTGCGGTTCGACGTCATGTCAGAGGCCCGCGCCGTCGCCGCCGGGCGCACCGTGTACGTGGCGGTCGGCACCGACGGCTCGGGCAAGGTCGAGATCCCGCCTGCGTTGCGGGCCGCGCTCGGGTGGGTCGACGGCGCCGGTCCCTGACCCCACATCCGGGCCCGGCGTGGGCCCCTCATCCGGGGGTCATCGGTGTCAGCCGGGGCGGGGCTCCTCGGCGCCCAGGGAAGCGCCGACGTCCCCGCCGTCGACGTCCTCGAGCAGGGCGCGGGTACGCGGCCCGAACCACGGGGCCAGCCGCCGACGGTCCTCGGGCGACAGCGAGTCCAGGAAGGCCCAGGCCACAAGCTCGTCGGCATCCTCGGACGTGCCGGTCACGGCTTCGACGGCGGCGAGGCACCCGGCCAGGGCGGGTCGGAAGCGTTCGATCCGGGCGGCGAGCTCGGCCACGTAGTCGGCCAGCTCGGTGAACGCCGCCGGGGCGCCGGGGTCACCGTCGGCCGCCTCGGCCAGCTCGAGGTACCGGCTCACGAATCCCGGGGCCGCCTCGAGCACCGTGGCCACCTCGACCTCCATGAGGAGAGTCTACGAAAACTCATGAAAACCTGTCAAATACCTCTTTCGTGGTCGCACCGAGGGAACGGGCCGCCTCGGCATGGAGACGCCGGGAGCTTGCATATCCATGCAGAGATCTGTATTTTCTTGCGGGTGAAGGTGGGGATCGCGGGGGCGTCGGGGTACACGGGGGCGGAGCTCCTGCGCCTGTGTGCCGGCCATCCCGACCTCGAGGTCGTCCTCGCCGGGGCCGACAGCCAGGCCGGCCGGCTCGTCGGGGCCCTGTACCCCTCGCTGGCCGTCGCCTATCCGGGGCTCGAGCTCTCGGTGGTCGGGGTGGAGGACCTGGCGGGCCTGGACCTCGTGTTCCTGGCGCTGCCGCACGGCACCTCGCAGGCCCTCGTGCCCGACCTCGTGGGCCGGGTCGGGGTGCTGGTCGACCTGTCCGCCGACTTCCGGTTGCGCGACCCGGGCGCCTATCCGCAGTGGTACGGCCACGAGCACGCCGCCCCGGGCCTGCTGGCCGACTTCGCCTACGGGCTGCCGGAGCTGTTCCGTGCAGAGCTCCAGGGGGCCCGTCTCGTGGCCGCCCCGGGCTGCTACCCGACGGCGGCGGCGCTGGCGCTGGCGCCGTTGGTGCGGGCGGGTGCGATCGACCCGACCGGCGTGGTGGTCGACGCCGCCAGTGGCGTGTCGGGCGCCGGGCGTGCGGCCACCCACGCCACGCATTTCACGACCGTCGACGAGGACTTCACCGCGTACGGCCTGCTGAGCCACCGGCACACGCCGGAGATGGAGCAGGCCTCGGGCGCGACCGTGCTGTTCACGCCGCATCTCGCCCCCATGAACCGGGGGATCCTGGCCACGTGTTACGCGCGCCCCGCCGACGCGCCCACGACGGAGGACGTCCTCGGGATCCTGCAGGACGCGTACGCCGACGAGCCCTTCGTCCTCGTGAGCGAGGCGTCGCCTTCCACCAAGGCGACGCAGGGCTCCAACTGCGCCCACCTCACGGCGCGCGTCGACCCCCGCACCGGCTGGGTGCTCGTGCTGTGCGCCCTCGACAACCTCGTCAAGGGAGCGTCGGGCCAGGCGGTGCAGTGCGCCAACATCGCCCTCGGGCTGCCCGAGGACCGGGGGCTCTCCACGATCGGGATGTACCCGTGAGCGTGACGGCGCCGAAGGGCTTCGTGGCGGCCGGCGTGGCGTGTGGCATCAAGGCGTCCGGCGCGCCCGACCTCGCCCTGGTGGCGTCGGCAGCGGGCCCCGTGGCCGCCGCCGGCGTCTTCACCGACAACCGCGCCGCCGCCGCCCCCGTGCAGGTGAGCCGGGCCCATCTTTCGGCCACGGGCGGCCGGGCCGTGGCCGTGGTGCTCTCGAGCGGGAACGCCAACGCCGCCACCGGCGCACCGGGCGTGGCCGGCGCCCGGCGGATGTGCGCACTGGTGGGGGAGGGCCTCGGCGCTTCGCCCGACGAGGTGCTCGTGTGCCAGACCGGGCTGATCGGCATCCCCCTCCCGATGGAGCCGGTGGAGCGCGGCATCCCCGCGCTGGTGGCGGCGCGCGCCGCCGGGCCGTCGGCCGCGCAGGCCGCCGCCACCGCCATCATGACCACCGACACCATGCGCAAGGAGGTGGCCGTGGACGCAGCCGGTTTCACCGTCGGCGGCATGGCCAAGGGCGCGGCCATGCTCGCCCCGAACATGGCGACCATGCTCGCGGTGCTCACCACCGATGCCCGGTGCGAGCCGGCGGCACTCACCGACGCGTTGCGCGAGGCCGTGGGGGGATCGTTCAACCGGTTGAGCGTCGACGGCTGCACCTCGACCAACGACACCGTCCTCGCGCTGGCCAGCGGGGCGAGCGGGACGGCGCCGGCACCGTCGGTGCTCGCCGACGCGCTGGCCCAGGCCTGCGCGGAGCTCGCCGGCATGATGGCGGCCGACGCCGAGGGCGCCACCAAGCTCGCCCACGTGGTGGTGACGGGCGCGGCGTCCGACGACGAGGCGCACCGCGCCGCGCGCAAGGTGGCGGAGTCCCAGCTCGTGAAGTGCTCGCTCAACGGGGAGGACCCCTACTGGGGACGGGTCGTGAGCGAGCTGGGCTCGGCCGGCGTCACCTTCGATCTCGACCGGGTGGAGGTGTCGTACGGGGGCGTGGCCGTGTGCCGCCAGGGCGTCGCGGTGGCGCACGACGAGGCGACGGTGCGCGCCCACATGGCGGGACGCGCCCTCGAGCTGCGCTGCGACCTCGGGCTGGGCCCCGGTGCCGCCGCCGTGCTCACGACCGACCTGGGCTACGGCTACATCGACGAGAACAGGACGACGTCGTGAGCGCGGCTGACCTCGCTCCCTCCCAGCGCGCCGCCATCCTCGTGGAGGCGCTCCCGTACATCCTGCGCTTCTGGGGGAAGATCGTCGTGGTGAAGTACGGCGGCAACGCCCTGGCACCCGCCGGGGTCGCCGGGGAGGCCCTGCCGGGTGAGTCCGACGCCCTGGCCTCGTTCGCCGAGGACGTGGTCCTCATGCGCTCCGTGGGCATGCTGCCCGTCGTCGTCCACGGTGGCGGCCCCCAGATCGGCGACATGATGGCCAGGTTGGGCAAGGTCCCGGAATTCCGCGACGGCATGCGCGTGACCGACGCCGAGACGCTCGAGATCGCCAGCATGGTGCTCGTCGGGAAGGTCAACCGCGAGATCGTGTCGGCCATGAACGTCCACGGGTCGCTGGCCGTGGGCCTGTCGGGCGAGGACGCCAACATGATCACCGCCACCGCCCGGGACGCCGCGCTCGGCTTCGTCGGCGACGTCGAGGTGGTGGACCCGTCGATCCTCGAGCGGCTGCTGGCCCAGGGGCTCATTCCCGTGGTGGCGACGATCGCGGGTGACGCCAAGGGGCAGACCTACAACATCAACGCCGACGCCGTGGCCGGTGCCATCGCCGCCGCCCTGCACGCCGAGAAGCTCGTGTTCCTCACCGATGTCGAGGGGCTGCGCTCGGACCCCACCGACCCCGGCTCGCTGCTGCGGACGGTGTCGGTGGACGAGCTCGACGCCATGGTCACCTCGGGCGCGGCCTCGTCGGGCATGATCCCCAAGGCCGAGGCGTGTGCCCGGGCGGTGCGCGCCGGGGTGGCGCGGGCCCACATCCTCGACGGCCGCGTGCCCCACGCCCTGCTGCTCGAGGTGTTCACCGACCGCGGGGTGGGGACGATGGTATCGGCGGAGACGGGCGGGGTGGCGGCGTGAGCACCGGGCCCGACCGCAGCGCCCTCATGCACACCTACGCCGACCCGCCCGTCACCTTCGCGCGGGGGTCGGGCTCGGAGCTGTGGGACGTCGACGGCCGGCGCTACCTCGACTTCCTGTCGGGACTGGCGGTGACGTCGCTCGGCCACGCGCATCCGGTCGTGGCGGACGCCCTGGCCGCGCAGGCGCGCACCCTCCTGCACGTGTCGAATCTCTTCGGGAACACCGTGGGGCCGGAGGTGGCGGGCACGCTCGACCGGCTCGTCGGGGGAGGTGAGCGGCGCGCCGGGGGACAGGTCTTCTTCACCAATTCGGGGGCCGAGGCCAACGAGTGCGCCCTCAAGCTCGCCCGCAAGTGGGCCGGCCCGGGGCGCCACGTCGTGATCAGCACGTGGGACGCCTTCCACGGCCGCACGCTGGCGACGCTGCACGCCACCGGCCAGCCCCTGAAGCACGCGCCGTTCGCGCCCATGCCCGAGGGCTTCGAGCACGTGGCCTACGACGATCTCGACGCCCTCGACGCGGTCTGCGACCCGGCGCGCGTCGCCGCGGTGCTCGTCGAGCCCATCCAGGGCGAGGCGGGGGTCATCGCACCCTCGTCGGACTACCT
>Ga0307374_10005785_pt1 | contig 19806 bp, 16 predicted proteins | sample OX3MG_FD_202532 | JGI IMG/M metagenome (GOLD analysis project Ga0307374, IMG submission 202532) | Soil microbial communities from Risofladan, Vaasa, Finland - OX-3 | ecosystem: Environmental > Terrestrial > Soil > Coastal area > Acid sulfate soil | place: Finland: Risofladan, Vaasa | collected...
CCTGTCGTCGGGATCGCCGTGGAGCTCGGGGGCTACCAGAACCCGCTGCGCGCCGTCGCGAGCCTCACGCCCGAGCGCGTGGACCAAGGCGTCGACTATGCCGGCAGCGGCCCCATCTACGCGATCGGCGACGGCGTGGTGCTGAACACCACCAACACAGGGTGGCCCGGGGATGGGTTCATCACCTACCAACTGGTCGACGGCCCGGCGGTCGGCGACATCGTGTACGTCGCGGAGAACGTGGTCCCCCGGGTGTCGATCGGGCAGCAGGTCAACTCCGACACCGTCCTGGGCACACTCGTGGACGCCTACCCGAACCTGGAAACGGGGTGGGCGGACCCGCCGGGGAACGGGGAGTCGCTGGCACGCGCCATGGGCCAGTGGAGCACAGCGGCCGGGGCGAGCTCGCTGCCTACCGCGTACGGCGCCAACTTCTCGGAACTGCTGACAATGCTGGGTGCCCCCGCGGGGCTCATGATGGGCCCCGTCCAGGGCGCGGTCACATCCGCCTGGCCGAGCTGGCTCCCCGAGACGTAGCCCTCCGCAGCGCGCCCGGTACAGTTCGGGACCCGTGGCCCGCCTCATCGACACGCCGACGGTCGTCGCCGCAGCGGGGACGCCGCCGAAGACGATTCGCGAGCACGTCGGGCGGGTGAACACGGGCGACGAGGCCTTGAGCGTCGCGCACATGACGAGCCCACCGGGCTGGGCAGAGCCGTGGCAGTGCCCGGAGTTCGACGAATGGACCGTCGTGCTGTCCGGCGCGGTCCGTGTGGAGGACGCCTCCGGCGCCTTCGATGTCGGTCCCGGCCAGGCCGTGCATGCGCTGGCGGGCCAGCGCGTCCGTTACTCGACGCCGCACGGAGCGGACTACCTCGCCGTCTGCATCCCCGCGTTCAGCCCCGGGAACGTCCACCGCGACGAGGACTGAGAGGGCTCGGGCCCGCCGGGCGCCTGCACGTCGACGTGCACGCGGTTCTTGGTCGACTTCCCTTCGGGCACGCTCGTCGACCAGGGCGCACGCCGTCGCCGGTCGGCCTCGAGGTCCTGCGTCGCCGGCGCGAGCTGCACGAGAAGGAGCGGAGAGTCCGCGTCGGCGGGAGAGGTCGTGAACGCCAGCCGGCACCGGGTCGAGGTCGACGTCGACTCCTGGCCGAGGCGCCAAGTAGGCGGCCGAGGAACGTAGTGTGCACCGATGGTGTCCGACGGCGGGGGTCCGCACGAACCCGGCGCGAGCCGTCGAGCGGACGGGTGGTCACCGCCGGTGCACGAGCACGGGCGACGGGCGAACGGCCACGCCGGGTGGACGTTCAACGGCACCCGGGTGTTCGAGGAACGAGCTGCGTCCTTCCTCGCTGCGGGGCTTGCCGCCGGGGAGCGTCTCATATTCGTGTCGGACGACCCCGACCCCGACCGGCTGCCTTCCGAGCTCGTCGCCAGTGGTGCGCTACTGGTGCTCAGCACGGGCGAGATCTACGGACCCGACCGCATCGTGGACTCCTTCGTGCAACGGCGTACGTTCGAACGCGCCGCAGAAGACGCGGTGTCGATGGGCTATGCGGGACTGCGTGTCACGGCTGACAACACGAGCCTGATCGCCGGAGTCCGCCGTCTGGATGCATGGGTGGGTTGGGAGACCGAAGCCGAGGCGCTGATGCAGCGCAAGCGCGTGACCGGGCTCTGCGCCTTCGACGTGGCGAGAGCCGACGCCGCGGCCCTCCGTGTCGTGATGGCCCTCCACACGTTCGGACCCGATGACGTCGTCGTCGAGGTCGGAGGCGGCTATCCGGCTTCGAGCACCGCCAGGTCGCGCACCGCGAAGCGGTAGTGCTCGATCTCCTCGTCCATGACCACGACGACGCACTCGAGCACGGAGGGGTGCTCGTCGGGGTAGCCGGGGGCCGGGGAGCGGTTGCACCGCCGTCCGGCGTTCTCGTCGGTCAGCCCGGCGACGATGCGTCGCATCACGGCCGTCCGGTCCGCTCGCGCCGAGAGGACCTCGGCGAAGTCGGGGGCGGCATCGAGGTCGATGCCGAGGGAGGCGGCGTCCGCCGCCGGGTACCAGCTCTGGGGGAGACCGATCGGGTGGTAGGGCCTCGGATCGTCGAGGATGGTGCGACTCGCCCACGCGTCGGTGATGAAGATGAGGTGGCGCAGGGTCTCGGCGAACGACCACTCGTCGTGGACGCGCCGGTAGCGCTCATGCGCCGGGAGGCGCTGGGCCCGCTCGATGGCGGACGCCCAGCGGCGCTCGACGGTGTCCCAGAGCGCCCGGAGTTCGTCGGTGCTCTCCGCCTCTCGCAGCTGCACGCGCTCGGGGTGATGCCGGTCGACCTCGTCGTTGACGAAGCCCGTGACATCGACGCCGTTGACGGTGAGGTTGCGCACGTACCCCGAGACGTCGACGTCGACGAGATAGCCGTCCCTGATCGTCACGCCCGACAGGTCGCAGTCGGTGAACCGGGCGCCACGCAGGTCCGCGACGTCGAACCGGCCGCCCCGGAACTCCTCGCTGCCCCCTCCCTCCCCGGCGGAGAAGCGATGCGGGCCGAATTGGGCGGCGTTTCTCGCGGAGATGTCGGGTTCTTCGTCGGATGACGGACCGGCTATGTCGCCCATCGACGGCAGGGTAGTCCTCGGGGAGGCGCTGACCGACGCGTCACTGGACGAAGGGCGACGTCTCCGAGGGAGAGGCGGATCCCGAAGAGCGGCCACGCGGCGGACGGGCCGGTCCTGTCGTCGGGCACGCCGTCGAGGCTACCCAGACCCGAGCGACGGACGTGGTGCACGATGTGCCGGGCGCAGGCCGAGGAAGAGCGCGCAGGGGGCGGCGCGCAGGGGGCGGCGCGTAGGGATCGTCGCGTGCGAGCGCGCCGGCGAGCGTTGCCATGGCGCGCAACAGGGCGTGGTGCTGTCGGCACCTGCCGGACGGTGACACCCGCTCTCTACTGTTGGATCGCGGAAGCACACGAAGAGAGGCTCCGGCATGCACGAGACCGAAGAAGAGCTCCGGGTGCTCCAGCGGCTCCTGGACGCCTCGCACGCGAGGGCGACCGAGCACCTGCGCGGGGATGGTCGGCTACGCCTCCGACTGCGAGCGCCTTCTCGTGAGCCGGGGTATCGGCCCGTAGAGGGCTGCCGCCCAGCGAAGGCGGCGAGGACCGCAAACCTGGCGACGACCGCAAAGCTGCAGAACTACCATGGCGCTCGGTGGGGGTGACCGGCCGATCATGGCGACGCGTCGGCCGCGACAGGCGGGTCGGAGCGGTCCTGCTCTCTCTCGGCCTCCTCGTGAGCGCGTGCACCGCGTCGCCGACCGCGGCGAACACCAACGGCCCCCGCGGTGGTGCCACGACCACGTCGACCGCCGGGAACGGATCGACGACAGCCACGGTCACCACGACCACGACCGCCCCAGCGGCGGTCGCAGCGAACGTCGTGGCCGGTCGCTCCGCCGTGCCCTGGTCGGAGGTCGGCGAAGGGTGGTTGCTTGCGACGTGGAGCTCGACCGTGCGCTTCGTGACAGGTCAGGGCACAGGACCGGCGACGTTGTTCCTCGTCGATCCAGCCGGAGGCCGCTACGACCTCGGCTCCGCACCGTCTGACCGCCTCCTCGACTGGTCCGGGAGCGGCACCGAAGCGCTCTTCCTCATGCCGTCGACATCGGGCACAGTCGGCCCGTCGCAGCTCGCCACCGAAGACCTGCGGACGGGGGCCGAGGCGGTCTTCTCCATTCCGAGCAGCTCGACAGCCTACGAGGTGAAGTTCTCCAAGCCCGAAGGGACTGCGCTGCTCGTGCCGGGTTCCCCGGCTCGTCGCTACAGCGTGTCGGGGACGCTCCAAGTGACCTACCCGACCGTGCTGCCGGACGGCGGCACCGCATCGAACGCAGGGGGGACCGTCGCCGAGACATCGCGCGGGAACGAGCTCGTCCTCCAAGCCGCAGGCGGGTTCGACGTCGTCGCCAACACAGGGTCGGCCCGGGGCTTCCTGCCGCCGCCCCCGGGTCAGCGGACATGCGCGCTCGACGGATGGTGGAGCGGGTCAGACTTCCTCGAGACGTGCGCCAACCAGCTGCTCGTGCAGGCGGACAGCGGGGGTCCTCCGCGCGTGGTCGCGTCGAGCACCACAGGCGGCGAGTACATCGACGCGTGGACAGTGGGCGGCCAGGTCATCGCCGAGGCGGGGGCGTGCGGCACCACGTGGCTCGTGAAGGTCGGAAAGGACGGCGCCCCGCATCGGGTCACCGTGCCCGGCGCCGGCAGCGTCGCCGGCGTGGGCGCCGCCGGGAGCCAGTTGGCGGTGCTGGTCACGCCGAGTTGCGACGAGCCGACGACGCGCCAGGGCGATCTGCTCGAGTGGTACGCACCGGAGACGGGTGCACTGCGGACGGTGCTCGGCGGCGCGGACGGTGGCGGGACGGTGGACGCCGCAGTGGTCGAGGACATGCGCTGAGCTGCGGTCTCCCGACGGGCGGTCGGCCCGCCCACGGTCCGGCGCGGTCAGCGGGGGTCTGGCCGGTCCAGGCTCCAGTGACGTGAGCTCTGCCCGTACCAGAAGTCCTCTGCCGGCACCATGATGAATCGGGTGATCGTCCGCTGTCCTCCGCGTTGGTCGCCGTAGAGGAGGTCGAGGCGGAACGGCTCACGAGTTGCCAGACTCGTCTCGACGGCCGGCCGCATCGGGTCCTCAGCGTCGCGGATGGCCGCCTCCCAGTAGCCGGTGCCCCCCGCCGGTACGTACAGGTCGATGCCCTGGCGGCGGAACTCCTCGGGCGGCCGGTGCGTGGACCCGTCGAAGGGGTCGTACGCCATGGCGAACCAACCGTGGATGATCGCGATGCCCGCACCGACGTTCCGCAGCCCGAGGGCGAGGTAGATGACGCCGCCCTCCTGCTCGACGACCGCCCGGCCGCCCTCGACCTTTGCGATGTGCCGGTCGCCCCATAGGGCCTTGTGCACCGGGTCGCCGGCGAGCGAAGGCATGAGCAGCGGACGGATCCCCGCCAGCAGTGACTCCTCGGCCACGCGGGCCGAGCGATTGGAGGACCGTACGGCGGAGAACGTGGCGGCGGCGAGCACGAGCGTGCCGCCCGCCGTCGCAAGGGACGAGATGGTCTGCCACTCCGGCACCGGCGCACACTACTTCGGAGCCCGCGCAGATCGGTGCTCGATCTGGGCGCCCGTGGCGCGACGACAGGCAGGGGACCGAGCTACGTGAACTTCGCGGGCGTCCCCTTGGTGATCGAGATGTTGCCCGCACCGAACATTGTGTCGAGGACGGCTGCAGTGCGCGGTGTTGTGGGATCCTCAACCCGAAGTGTCAGCGTGCCCGTCTGGATGCTCGGGCCGAATCCGTTCAGCTGCACGCCCTGAGCTGTCACCGCGGTCCAGTAGCGGAGCACCACCTGCTGGAGGGCGAGGAGGAACTCCCAGGTGTGCGGCGTCGCGACGAACGTGATGGGCGCGGACGGTGTCACCGGAAGGCCTCTTCGGTAGCCGGGTTCACTGTGGTGAGGGAGATGGCGAAGCTCGCGCCCGCCACGAGCCCTCCGTAGGTGGTCGGGAACGTCGCGATCCCGTAGTCGTTCAGGTAGCCGGCGAGTGTGAGCGTCAAGCCGGCCGGCGTCACCCAGATGTCCGCGGCGGCGAACCGGAATCTCATGGCCGCGTACCTCTTCGCGACCTCCGCAGCTCCCACACCACTACCACCAAGACGTGCGCGATGCTGCAAAGGTTGCCTGCGACGCCGGACGGCCTCCACGCATCAGACGGCCAGCGGCGCCGGGAGGGGCAGGGAGTGGACGATCACGAGCTTGTGGATCGGCCGCGTCAGCGCGACATAGAGGAGCCGGAGGCCGCGCAGGTCTCGGGCGGCGATCTCGGCCGGCTCCGCCACGACGACGGCGTCGAACTCGAGTCCTTTCGCTGCGGGGGCAGGGACGAGGGTCACACGCCTCGAGATGCCGTCGCGCTCGACGTGCCCCACGTTGGCGTCATGGCGAGCGGCGTTCTCGAACGCGCTGGAGAGCGTGCCGTCGCGAACGATGAGCCCCACGAGATACCCCTCGTCGGCGAGTTGGAGGGCGGCGGTCATCGACTCGGCCTCGACGTGCTCGGCGGCGACCTTCCGGACGTCGGGAGAGAACCGGCCCTCTCGGACCGACGAGGTCGGGCGCACCGACGGAGCCGAGGCGGGCAGGAGCCTCGAGGCGAAGTCGAGGATCTGCGCCGGGGCGCGGTAACCGAGCGTCAGCTCTTCGCGCCGAACCTCCGACGCGTGCGGCAGGTGGGGCATGAGCTCCTCCCAGCTCCCGTACGGCAGGGCGCCCGTCGCTTGGGCGATGTCCCCGAGGACGGTCATCGAGCCGTTGGAGGTCCGGCGCGTCAGCATGCGGAGCTGCATCGCACTGAGGTCCTGCGCCTCGTCGCAGACGATGTGCCCGTAGGTGCGCGTCCTGCCGTTGATGAGGTGATTCGCCTCGTCGAGGAGCGCAAGGTCCCCCTTCGCCCACTTGCCTCTCGCGGCAGAGGCCACAGGGGGGCGAACGAGAAGGTCGACTTCCTCGGCGCACAACAGGTCCTCGGCGGCCGCGCGGAGGAACGCCTTGTCCGTGAGGACACGGTGCACGAGCTGGTTCGGGGAGACCGTCGGCCAGAGACCGTCGAGGAGATCCGTGAACCCCCGTGATCGTCCGAGCTCGGGTGCGAGCCAGACCTCGGTGGCTTCGATCCGACCGCGAGCCCGGAGGACCTGCCGGCACAAGGCGAGCAGCCGGGCGCGCAGGGCGGCACGTCCCGCCTTGTAGGGAGCAGGGCCGTGGGCGATCGCGTCCACGATCGCGTTCACTGTCTCTGGGCCGAGGCGTATGCGGACGTGGCGCGCGGTGAGGGTGACCTCGTGCGTGAGCCGCCCCCGCAGGAGACCGAGCGCGCGGAAGACGACCTGGGCCATTCGCGCGTCACCTTTGATGGCCGCGGTCGCCGGATCGTCCTCGGCGCGCACCCGCACGCGTGGGGCGATGTCCGAGATCGTGGTCTGCACGACCGAGGACTCGCCGAGGGACGGCAGGACCTGTGCGATGTAGCGGATGAAGGCACGGCTCGGCCCGAGGACGAGCACGCCGGTCCGTTCGAGCTCCGGATGGTTGTAGAGCAGGTACGCAGCTCGATGCAGGCCCACCGCCGTCTTCCCCGTGCCAGGCCCGCCCTGGACGACGACGAGGCCTGTGAGCGGTCCCCGGATGATCGCGTCCTGCTCCTCTTGGATCGTCGCGACGATGTCCAGCATCTCGCCGGTCCGCGCTCGCTCGAGCTCCCGAAGCAAGACGTCGCCTCCGCGGAGCCGGGTGGTTCCCGCACGTCCGTCCCGTACTTCGAAGAGATCGTCGGCCACGGCGACGACCCGTGAAGCCTCGACCATGATCTGGCGACGCCCCTCCAGACCGAGCGCGTCTCCGGGCCTGGCGCGGTAGAAGGGCTCCGCGACCGGAGCGCGCCAGTCCACGACGAGCACCTCTCCGTCGGGCTCCTCGACGTGACGCCGGCCGATTCGCCACCGCGCGCCGTCCTTCTCGTCGATCCGCCCGAAGAGAAGGGGGCGCCGGCTCTCGCCGAGCGCGTTGACGCGCCGCACGAGCGCGGCCTCGTAGTCCTGATCTGGCTTGCCCGCGGTGCGGAGGTCGGCAAGGAGGCGTGCCGTGCGGGACCGCATCGCAGCGAGCGCGCCGTGGGAGCGGTCGAGATGATGCTGCTCGAGCTGCACCTCGGGATCGGTGACGTCGAGACCCGCGGTGGTCTCCTCAGTCACCGAGAGTCGCCTGATCGCGCTGCGAGAAGGGGCGCGCGCGGCAAAACGGCGCGAAAAACCACCGGCACATGCCGGCGGAATCTAACAAGCCAATTTGTAACGATACAAGTCCCTGTGACCAGGAGTTTATGCGCCTCGGTAGTGACCGGGGATTTTGATCAACCAGGCCCTGCGAGACGGCACTATAGCGAAAATCTCCGCGGTGCGCAAGCCGTCTTCGAGCAGTTGGTCACGGAATCACGGACGCAGGTCGACCTGTCCGAGCGGGTAGCGTGCCGGCGGTGTCGCGCGACGAGTTCCCGTTCGACCTCACTGTCGGGCAGCTGCGGCAACGGACGAGCATGAAGTGGCGGGCCGCGGATCCTCACGTGCTGCCGCTGTGGGTCGCCGAGATGGACCTCATGCCCGCAGGTCCCGTCGTCGGAGCTTTGCGTGACGCTCTCGAGCGAGGAGACACCGGGTACGCCTGTGGGACGGAGTACGCCGATGCCTACGCGTCGTTCGCCGCAGCGCGTTGGGGTTTCGGCGGCTTCGAGGTGGTCCGCAGCGCCCTGGTTCCCGACGTCATGCTCGGGATGGTCGAGGTGCTCAAACTCGTGACCGGGCCGGGCGACCCGGTCGTGGTCACGCCTCCCGTGTACCCGCCGTTCTACGCGTTCGTCGAGCACCTTGGCCGCAGTGTCGTCGAGGTGCCGTTGACGAGGGGAGGACGATTGGACGTTCCGGCACTCGCTGACGTCTTCGAGGCGCTCGCCGCAGAAGGGCCGGCAGCGTTCCTTCTCTGCAACCCGCACAATCCCACGGGCACGGTCCACTCGCACGACGAGCTCGCTGCGGTGGCGGCTGCCGCGGAGTCCACGGGTGTGCGTGTCGTGGCGGACGAGATCCACGCACCGCTCGTGCTACCCGGGGCGACCTTCACCCCCTACTTGGCCGCTGACGAAGGGGGCCGGGGGTTCGCCCTCGTCTCGGCCTCCAAAGGGTGGAATCTCCCCGGCTTGAAGGCAGCCGTCGTCTTCGCCGGTGAAGCCGCAGCCGACGACCTCGCCCGGCTCCCCGAAGAGGTGAGCCACGGGCCGAGCCATTTCGGTGTGATCGCGCACACGGCTGCGCTGCGCCAAGGCGGGGAGTGGTTGGATGCGGTGCTCGGCGGCCTGGACCGTAACCGCACCCTGCTCGCAGACCTCCTCGCTGCCCACCTGCCGGCGGCGCACTGGGCTCCCGGTGCGGCGAGCTACCTGGCTTGGGTCGACTTCAGCAGTGTGCCGTGGCTCGCAACATCCGGCAGGGCCGGTCCGAGCCGCGGCGATGTCAGTGTCCGGTCCGGTGCTGCGGCGTGGTTCCTCGAGCACGCGCGCGTGCTCCTCAGCTCGGGTGCGGCCTTCGGATCCGGCGGCAGCTCCTGTGCTCGCATCAACTTCGCCACGTCGTCGAGCGTGCTCTCCGAGGCGGTCGAGCGGATGGGAACAGCCCTTTCCCGGGCGGCCTGAGGATTTCTTCGACTGCCCGACAGAGACGGCAGAGTGCCCGCGCCCACATCGTGCAGTCAGTCCAGGAGGCCCCGAATGTCCGCAGCCGTGAGCGCGCCAGACTCGAAGCCGCCGCTGTCAATGACGCTCGAGAACAGCGCGGCTTTCTTCGCCTTGAGCGCCATCACCTTCTCCTCGATCGTGTCCTTGGCGACGAGCCGATAGACCATCACGTGCTTGGTCTGTCCGATGCGATGCACCCGATCGATCGCCTGGGCCTCCGTCGCCGGGTTCCACCACGGGTCGAGCAAGATGCAGTAGTCCGCCTCGGTCAGGTTCAACCCGAACCCTCCAGCCTTCAGGCTGATGAGGAACACAGGGGCGTCGCCTGACCGGAACTCGGCGAGCACGGCTGTGCGTCGCCTGGTCCGGCCGTCGAGGTAGCAGTGGGAGATGCGTGCCTCCTTGATGCGATCACGGGCCATGGTGAGGAACCGGGTGAACTGGCTGAACACGAGCACCCTGTGGCCGTCGGCCACCACCTCCTCCAGCATCTCCATCAGCGCGTCGAGCTTGGTCGACGGCACCTTCTGGCGCGCAGGGTCGACCAAGGCGGCACTGAGAGACGCCTGGCGAAGGACGGTGAGGGATCTCAGGATCTCGAAGCGGTTCCGCTGCATGTCGTCGAGCAGGCCAAGCACCTTCTGTCGCTCGCGCTGGAGATAGGTCTGGTAGAGCTTGCGGTGGCGGGGGCTCAATTCGAGCTCGACCACCTGCTCCTGCTTCTCCGGCAGATCCTCGGCCACCTGCTCCTTCGATCGGCGCAGGAGCAGCGGCTGGATCCGGCGCCGGAGGAGCGCCAGTTTGTCCTCGTCGGCATGCCGCTCGATCGGCTGGCGGTAGAACTCGCTGAAGCGCTCCGCGCTCCCGAGCAAACCCGGTGAGGTGATGGACAGCAGCGCCCACAGCTCCATGAGGTGGTTCTCCATGGGCGTGCCGGTCATCGCCAGCTTGAACGGGACCGGGAGCGTCTTCGCCCGCTGGTAGGCGTGGGAGTGCATGTTCTTGGCGAACTGGGCCTCGTCGAGGACGAGCCCGGCCCATTCCAGCTTCTCGTAGTCGTGGTACTCGAGCCGGAAGAGGGCGTAGGAGGTCACGACCACGTCGGCGTCCGCGGCGACGTCGAACAGCGTGCATCCTCTCCGTGACGAGGTGGCGGTCACGGTGCCGACCCTCAGTCCCGGGGCGAACTTGCGGCACTCGTTCGCCCAGTTCCCGACGACGCTCGTCGGCGCCACCACCAAGAATGGAGCATCGCTTCGTCGGTGCTCTCGGAGGTGGCAGACGAGTGCCAGGACCTGCAAGGTCTTGCCGAGGCCCATGTCGTCGGCCAAGACGCCGCCGAGGCCCATGTCGTAGAGAAACACCAGCCAATCGAATCCGATCTTTTGGTAAGGGCGCAGGCACGCGTTCAGGCCGGCCGGGACCGGGTGCTCGGTCCGGTCCGACGCTGTGGCAAGCGCTCGTACCGCGCGCTGCCACGCTGCCGCCTGGGTGCTCAGGACGCCCAAGCGCTCCAAGTCCTGCCACAGGCTCGCCTGGTACCGCGTGACCCGGAGGTGGTCCCCGTCTCCGGCGTGGAGCGCTCTGGCCTCGTTGATCAACTGGGCGAGCTCCCGGAGGGCATCGTCTTCGAGAGAGAAATAGGTGCCGGACGGCAGGAGCATGTGGGACTGCCCGGTGGCGAGCGCCGTGAACAGCTCGACGAAGGGCACCTGCTCACCACCGACGCTGACATCGACGGCAAGGTCGAACCAGTCCTTCTCGCCACCTGGCGTTTGGCGCAAGGAGACGATGGGTGCCTCCAGGGCTTCCTGATAGGCAGGACGCTCGCCTGTGTGCTCGACGACAAGGCCAGGGATGGCCTCGAGCCCTGGCAGCACTTCGGTGAGGAAGCGCACGGTGTCCATGCCCTTCATCGACGCGTCGCGCTCGAGGCGGTCCCCGGACGGCGCGAGGATCCGTCCGGTCCGATGCGCGAGGACCGATCGAAACGCGGTGTCGAGGGCCTGGGTGACGGAGCCGTCGTACCCCGCGCCTCGAGGGTCGCCCAACTCCTCGAGCCACTCGGTCCCCGGTATGCCGGTCGCCCACGATAGGTCCAGTCGATGGTCCTCACCGTGACGCAACGTGAGGATCAGGGATTCCCCGGGAAGCTCGGGGAGGTCGACGGTCCCGTCGGCGCAGTCCACCCGCAGGTGGCGGCGAAGGCGCGGGTAGACCGCGTGGAAGAAGCGCTCCCGATCCTCTGCGGGCACGACGAGCTCGGCGCCGCTGAGGAGGGCCGGCCACGGCGCTGTGCGGAGCGCGGGCAAGCGGGAGAACGACAGCGCAGGAGACTCGTTCGCTGAGGCGGCTTCTTCAGGATCCCACCAGGCGATCCCGTGGGGAGGCGTGCCGATCAGCCGCGATCTCGTTCGACGAAGAGGGACCTCAAGGGGGCCCACCGTCAGCCGCGGTCGGAGCAACACGTCTTCTTTCCCCCCAGCGGGGGAGGCGCTGGCGTCCAAGGAGAGCTCCGCATCCAGCCGATGAAGGGTGACCCGTGCCGCGGCGCGCCCGACGCCCACGAGGGGTATCCCGGCGTCCTCGGCCTCGGCGAGCAGGTCCCAGATGCGCCTGCTGTCGATGGCGTCGAGCCAGACTTCTTCGGAAGATGGCGCGCAGGCCGAGGACGTGCGGGAATTGCTGATGCCCGTGACCGCCCGAAGCTCCGTCATTACCCGGAGCTGGGTGGCCGAGCACCGCAGCCGGCTCCAGCGGGACCCGAGGTAGTCCACTGTCCGCCACGACACCCCCGAGCGCACCCAGTTTCCCGTGGCCCCTGGGACCACCGGGCGGACCCGAATGCGGACCTCGGGGTCGTGCGGCGTCGGACGCCGGTGCGCCGGTGTGCCGGCGTTCGCGAAAGGCACACCCATCACGAGCTCGAACTGCAGTGCCATCGTTGCCGGCCCGGGGGAGTGACGAGCGAGGTCAGCCCGGCCGTTGTCCGGTACGAGCATGGCGCCGAGGACGTCATCCCACACGGCGTGAGCCCCGGCGATCGGCTGGTGGTCCCGCCGCGCTCGCGGCTTGGCGTTCACGGACCCGGAGGCCGTCCTCGCCTGGCTGGCCCTGCCGGCTGACTGACGGCGCTGGAGTGTAGAGAGGAGAAGTGCGGCCGCGTGCTTGCAGTCATAGGTGACGGGGCAGCTGCACTCGCTGTCCACCGACACGAGCCGGCCGTTTCCGGCACGCTCCAGGTCGACCGCGACCTCGTAAGGGTGCTCGGCATTGCCCATGACCGAGCCGATGACCCGGCTGCCGTCGGCCTCCCAGTCCGCGCAGAGCACGGCACCTATCGAGACGTATGCCCTGGCCCTGGCGAGCGTCTGCCGGTCGAAGGACCGGTCGATGACCTTGCGATCGGACTCACGGATCATGCGAGCCGGCCTCCTCTGCCGGATGGTTTCCCCGGTGGCCGACGGTAGCGGGAGGGTGCGACAAGGTGGGTGATCGCCTCTGACCGGGGACGACGGTGTTGCGGCTCATCCTCGAGGCTCCGGGCACCGCCGTCTTTCCGCCCCGCCCGAGCGCCTCGGACGTCGCCCCGGCCGCCACCCGGCGCTGGACCTCGTTCATGTGCGGCAGGACCGCTTCGAAGAATCGCTCGAGCCCATCTTCCGTGACCTCCACGCACTCCGCGTACTTGAACGTGACGGGGGTCCTTACCCAGCCGTCACCCACATCGCGAACGGCCGTACACTCCTGCGGACGACCCCGTCTATCGACAACCACCGGGGAAGGCACAAGATGACGATGCGCAGGCTTGGTCTGGGAACGCTGACCGCACTTGCGCTGCTTCTCACGGCGGTCCCGGCGGGTGCCGTGTCGGCAAAGAGCCGACTCCTGAGCGTGACAGCGCTACCGACGGGCTGGATCGTGACATACCACCGAGACAGCCGCGAGGTGTTCTCGAGCCGGTGCCTCTCTGCGCTGGAAAAGACGCCAAAGAGCGAGAAGGGCGCGACCGTCGCCTTTGCGGAGGGAGACGCGAGGAACTTGGCAGAGAAGCTCGTTACCGGCCCGGTAGCGGTCGAGCGGCTCCGTCTACTGAACCGGGAGTTGCGAGCGTGCCGCCGTGTGAGATTCACAGCTCACGGCACCGCGCTGCACCTGAGGAAGGCGAAGATTGCGCTCCCGAAGGTCGGCCCGACATCGGCGAGCTTCTCGTTCAGAGGCTCGGTGACAGGGGTCACAATCGAAGCCGATGTTGTGACCTTCCGTGCGTCGCGATTCGTCGGCTACATCATCTACCGCACGTTCACGAGCGTCAATGCCAGAACCGCCGCCGCGTACGCCGAAGAGGCGGTGGCGAAGGCGGAAGGGAAGCACGTCGTCCCGCCCTCGACGACAACAGCCTGAAGAGGCGTCGTGACGGGTTCGACTTCGGCAGGTCGAAAAGGAACCGACCATTGACGTAGTACCGCTAGTCCGTAGAGGTGAGGTGGCGGCGTGAAAGCTCGGAGCCATCGGCGCCGGCTCGAGCGGTCACGCCTGTGCAGCAGAGCTCAGGTAGCTCACGCAGCCGGCGAGCGTGAAGAGGTGAGAATAGTCGCGTTCGGGAATGTCCATCCCCGTCTTCTCGTGCAGCCCGACGACGAAGTTGAGGAAGTCGATCGAGTCGAGGTCGAGCGACTCTCGCAGTGTGTCATCCGGCCCGACCTCGTCGAGGTCTGCCTCCGGTGCGATCTCGTGAATGGTACGCCTGATGACATCAAGTGCGACGATGTCAGTCATAGCTTCTCCGGCTCTCTGAGCAATCGTCCAATTTCGGTGAGGAACCGCCCGCCACGGTGTCCGTCGCTCACCCGGTGGTCGGCCGAGAGCGTCGCCGTCACGACAGGGCGTACCCCGAGCAGGCCATCCTTGGCGTATGGACTCTCGACGACGCGACCGAAGCCGACGAGCGCCACTTGGGGCGGGTAGATCACCCCGTAGACTGCTTCGACTCCCAGGTCGCCCAAATTGCTCACCGTGATCGTGGGATCGCTCATCTCCGAGCTGCGCAACGTCCCGCGGCGCGTCCTGCCGACGAGGTCCTTCAGCTTGCGCATCAGCTCGTCGAGACCGAGCCGATCGACATCGTGCACGGCGGGAGCGATGACGCCTCCCGAACGCAGCGAGATCGCCACCCCGACGTGGACTGCATCGCTCGGCCGAAAGATGTCATCGGAGTAGAACCCGTTCATCTCGGGAACCTGTTTCGCGGCGAGGGCGGTCGCCTTGAGCAGCAGGACCGAGAGGACGAGCCGGCTCTCGAGCGGGCGCTCGAGGTTGACATGCGCAAGCCATTGGGTCGCGGAGCTCAGATCGATCGTGGTGCTCAAGTAGTAATGGGGGATCTCCCGCTTCGAGCGGGCCATGAGGTTGCCGATCGAGCGCCGGAGCGCCGCTTGGCGATCCACGGCTGAGACCGCGGCAGTCGGTGACGGCGGAGCCGGTCCTGCGGCTCCCTTGCGTGCCGCTCGCCGAACGTCCTCTTCGACGACCGCACCACACGGGCCGGTGCCACGGACCGTGCCAAGGTCGATCCCGAGCTCCGCGGCTTGCCGCCTGGCAAACGGGGACGAGCGCGTGCGTCCGGTGGCGCGGATGGATGGTCGGGCGGCCCGTTCGATGTCCTCGCGCGTGATCACGTCCCCGGGGCCGCTGCCGCGCAGGCCACCCAGGTCCACCCCTAGCCGGCCGGCCAAATTCCGCAGCACAGGCGAAAGGACCCTTTCCGGCGTGGGCGGGACGACGGCGGAGCGGCGGCGCGCCTTGTCGGGGGCGCGGTGGGCGCGCGCGGACTCCCGTGACCGAGTCTCCACGCTCGGGCGTACCGGCTCGGACACGGCTGGCGTCAGGGGAGCGGGACCCGTCGGCACGACGGCCGGTGCTGCGATGGCGGCTGAGGGCTCCCGTGGATGTCCGGCGACCGGCCGCGCGGCGGCGAGCACGCGTGCGAGCGGGGTGCCGACGGGGACGCGTTCTCCTTCGGGCACCAAGAGCTCGCCGATCACCCCGTTCTCGAAGATCTCCACCTCGATATTGGACTTCTCCGTCTCTACTTCGGCGACGATGTCGCCACGGTGCACCTCGTCCCCGGGTTGCACGAGCCACTTGACGACGGTGCCGCTCTCCATGTCCGCACCGAGCGAGGGCATGGTGAACTCGCCCATTTACGAACCCAGCACATGCACGGCGGCTGCCACATCGGCCGCCTGCGGCAGGGCGGCGTCCTCGAGGTGCTTGGCGTAAGGCATCGGCACCTCGGCGCTGCAGACCCGGGCCACCGGCGCGTCCAGGTCGTAGAAGGCGTGCTCGGTGATGCGAGCACTGACCTCAGCTGAGAGGCTGCCGCTTCGCCAGCCCTCGTCGACCACGACGGCGCGGTGGGTGCGCCCGACCGACGCGAAGATGGCCTCGTCGTCAAGAGGCCGGAGGCTCCGCAGGTCGATGACCTCCGCCGATATCCCATCGCCTGCGAGCGTGTCGGCGGCCGCGAGCGCCGCCCGTACGGACCCGCCGTAGGCGATGACGGTGACGTCCTCGCCAGCCCTCCGTATGGCCGCGGACGTGATGTCGACCCCACTTGGGTTGTCGGACAGCTCGCCCTCCATGTTGTACAGAATGCCGTTCTCGAAGATGAGGACGGGGTCCGGGTCGCACAGCGCTGGCCAGAGCATCCCCCGGGCGTCCTCCAAAGTCGCGGGGGCGAGGATGCGGAGTCCTGGGATGTGGGTGTACCAGCCTTCGAGGCTGTGCGAATGCTGCGCGGCAAGCTGGCGACCGGCGCCCGTGGTCATCCGGATCACGAGCGGCACGCTGAACTGACCGCCCGACATGTACAGCAAGGTGGCTGCATTGTTGACGATCTGGTCCAGCGCGAGGAAGCTGAAGTTCACCGTCATGATCTCCACGATCGGGCGCATCCCCCCGAGCGCCGCGCCGATGCCGGCTCCGACGAACGCGGACTCCGACATCGGGGTGTCCCGGATGCGCTCGGGGCCGAACTCCTCGAGCAGGCCGAGGCTGACCGCGTAGCACCCGCCGTACCTGCCAACGTCCTCTCCCATCAAAAAGACTCGTTCATCGCGGTTCAGGGCCTCGCGGATCGCCGCCCGCATGGCCTCGCGGTACGTCATGGCAGACACGGGGTCCCCTCTGGGCCACGCTCGGACGTCACAAACCGTCCGAGCTCGGCGACGTCCTCGAGGGTTCCCGCTTCGGCGAACGCCACCGCGTCCTCGATCTCGGCGGCCACCTCCTCCTCCATGCGCTCGCGCTCTTCTTCCCCGAGCGCCCCGGCGGCGGAGAGCGCCTCGGTGAGAGCAGGGATGGGGTCGCGTGCCCGCCATCGTTCGATCTCGGCCTTGTCGCGGTAGAGGTCGGGGTCGTACATGGAGTGGGCGCGGTAACGGTAGGTCCGCAGCTCGAGGAAGTGCGGACCACCACCGTCTCGCACGGCGGACGCCGCGTGGCGCGCTGCCGCATCGACAGCGAGCACGTCCATGCCGTCGACGGCCCACGCAGGGACTCGATAGCTCGACGCCTTGAGCGACAGGTCGGTCTCGGACTGGGCACGTGCGAGGGCCGTCCCCATGGCATAGAGGTTGTTCTCGCAGCAGAAGAGTACCGGGAGGTGCCAGAGCGCGGCCAGGTTCATCGACTCGTGGAACTCGCCCTCGGCGACGGCCCCGTCTCCGAAGATGCACGCGGTGACGCGGCGGCGGTCTTGGAGCTGGTCCGCGAGGGCGAGCCCCACGGCAAGGGGCAGCCCGCCCCCGACGATGGCGTTCCCGCCGAAGAACCGCGTCGCAGCGTCGAAGATGTGCATCGAGCCCCCGCGGCCGCGGCACGTCCCTTCGAGCTTTCCTTCGAGCTCTGCCATGACGCTACGCATCGAGATCCCACGCGCCAGCGCGTGGCCGTGCTCGCGGTAGGTGGAGACGACAGCGTCCTCCGGGGACAACGCTTCCACGAGGCCGACGGCACAGGCCTCTTCGCCGATCCCGAGGTGGAGGAAGCCGCGGATCGCCGACGCGCTGTAGAGCTCGACGCAGCGCTCTTCGAAATGCCGGATCCGGAGCATCTGGTGCAACAGGTGACGCTCGTGGTCCTTCGCTGTGCCCGCACTCCCGTCCTTTGGCGCCTTCCGTGTCACAGGGGGCCGCACGGGGCTTGTAGCGGGAGCGTCGGGGCTGGCGTCGGCCGCGCGCCCGGGCTGCGCGATTGGGCGGTCCGGCACAGCGGTCTTGCGGGCCCTCGGCGTCACGGCCGCACTTCCACCGTCGACGTGTCGCCTTCGGGCAGCCCGAGCTCACGCGCCTTCAGCAGGCGCCGCATCACCTTCCCGCTCTTCGTGTGAGGCAGGTGCTGGTCGAACGCGATCTCCCGGGGCGCCACCGCAGCGCCGAGCCGACGCCTCGCGAATCCGAGCAACTCGAGCCGGAGGTCGTCGTCAGGCTCGAAGCCGGACTTGAGCGTCACGAACGCCTTCACCACCTCGCCCGAGACCGGGTCCGGCTTGCCGATCACCCCTGCCTCGGCCACCGCCGGGTGCTCCATCAGCGCCGATTCCACTTCGAAGGGACCGATGAGATGCCCGGCGGACTTGATGACGTCGTCGCCTCTTCCGACGAACCAGTAGTAGCCGTCGGGGTCTCGTCGCACGAGATCGCCGGTCATGTACCACCCTCCCGCAAAGCAGGCGCGGTAGCGCTCGTCTTCTCCGAGGTAACCGCGGAACATCGACGGCCAGCCGGGCTTGAGCGCGAGCTCGCCCTCGCGGCCGATCTCGGCTTCGACCGGCCTCCCGCCATCGCCGATCGCGAGGTCGCCCTGCTCGTCGCGTTCGAGCACGGTTGCCTCGATCCCGGGCAGCGGACGTCCCATCGACCCGGGCCGGATGTCCATGCAGGCGAAGTTGGCGATCATGATCCCGCCGGTCTCGGTCTGCCACCAGTTGTCGTGGACCGGGACGCCGAGGACCTCTTCGCCCCAGACGACGACCTCCGGATTGAGGGGCTCGCCAACGCTCGCGACGAACCGGAGCTGGCTCAGGTCGTGCCCCTTCGCCCGCTCGGGCCCGGCCGCCATCAGCATGCGAAGCGCGGTGGGCGACGTGTACCAGACGGTCACCCGTTCGGACTCGAGAACCCCGTACCAGCGCTCCGCGTCGAAGTCCCCCTCATCGACCACGCTCGTCAGGCCGTGGACGAGCGGCGCAACGATTCCGTAGGAGGTCCCGGTCACCCATCCGGGGTCCGCCGTGCACCAGAAGACGTCGCCGGGGTGCAGGTCGAGGGCGATGCGTCCGGTCGAGTAGTGCGAGACGGCGGCGTCGTGCACGTGGATCGCACCTTTGGGGCTTCCCGTGGTACCGCTGGTGAAGTGGAGCAGGGCCATGTCCTCGGGATCGGTCGGCCCGATCTCGTAGTCGTCGCTCGACCGCTCGAGGAGTGCCGCCATGTCCAGGGTCGACGACGGCGTGCCGCTACTGGTCCCCGCGGATGGCATCACCACGACGTGACGGAGCTCGGGGAGGAGCTGGCGCAACCCGGCGACCTTCCGGCGGTAGAGACCCTCGGTCGTCACGAGCACACGCGCGCCGCCGAGCGCGAGACGTTGACGGATCGGCTCCGGGCCGAACGCGGGAAAGAGCGGCGAGACCACGCAGCGGTGCTTGAGCGAGCCGAGGACGGCGACGTAGAGGGCCGAGGTACGGGGCATCAGGGCGAACACGCGCTCGGACTGCTCCACCCCCAGGCCGGCGAGGGCATTGGCGAAGCGGTTCGATTGGCGGGCGAGCTCGCCATAGGTGACGTCCTCTCGCTGGCCATGGCGGTCCAGGCACCTGAGCGCGACCCGTAGCGCCGCGCCGCCTGCGGCGTGCCGGTCCACCGCCTCGTGCGCGATGTTCAGCCCCCGACCTCCCGGGAGGCCGTCGAGCGCTCGTCTGGCCTCCTGCCAGGAGAAACGGGTCCGCTCCGTCGCGTAGTCGGCCATGTTGGGAGCGGGGCGCTCCGGACCGACCGGCGGCTTGTGGATCGTCCGCCACTTCACCACACGCGGCTCCTCCTGCAGACTTCGGGCGGTACGCATCGGAGCGGCCGCCAACACCGCCACTTTGCGCCCTGCCGCCGTGGCCCTTCCCAGGGCCGAACGTCACCTTCCGGGATCGACAATCACGTGCGTATGCCACTGAGGACCCGGTCGCGAGCTGACACCGAACCCCTGGTTCGTCGCCGGGCGTGGCAAGGTGACCGCGTGTCGGCGACATCGGCCCCGTCGGTTCGCGCGCACGACGACGTGGTGCGGGCGGTGACCTTGTTCCCTGTTACCGGTCTCTCGGCCCGGCCACGATCGTCCGGTGGAACGAATCGTGGCCGGCGCCGACGGCTCTGCTTCCTCGCCGGGGGCGGATCCGTTGCCCTCCATC
>Ga0307374_10005787_pt1 | contig 19797 bp, 18 predicted proteins | sample OX3MG_FD_202532 | JGI IMG/M metagenome (GOLD analysis project Ga0307374, IMG submission 202532) | Soil microbial communities from Risofladan, Vaasa, Finland - OX-3 | ecosystem: Environmental > Terrestrial > Soil > Coastal area > Acid sulfate soil | place: Finland: Risofladan, Vaasa | collected...
ATGCGGGTGGAAGAGATGGCCAGCGGCGGGATGCTGGTGGACAGCCACAAACCGGCAGGCCGTGCCAGCAGCTCGACCGGCGATTCGGCGCGGCGGCCGCGCAGAAACGCCGCCAGTTCGGGTGTCGGCGCGGACGGCTCAAACGGACGCTCGGCGAACACCAGATGCGCCAGCTCGGCAATCTCGCGCCAGCGGTGCCAGCCGTGGAAACCGTTGGCGGCATCGTCGCCCAGCAGTAAAACCAGCGGGGTGGCTTTGCCCACCTTCACGCGCAATTCCGCTAACGTGTCGTAAGTGTAGGAGGCTCCACCACGACGGACCTCGCAATCATCGACCTGCAGACGGGGCACGCCGTTGATCGCCAGTTGTGCCCAGCGGAGTCGCCGTTGGGCTGAGACTTCGGGAGCATCGCGGTGTGGCGGTGTTCCGCAAGGCACAATCTTCACCTGTGCCAGATCGAGCCGTTCACACAACTCCAGCGCCAGCCGCAGGTGACCGTGATGAATCGGGGCGAAGGTCCCCCCGAACACACCGATAGCGGCGCTCAGCGCACCCGCCCCCGGTGCTCAGCGAATGTTGCCGTCGCCAAGCACCACCCATTTGAGTGAAGTCAATCCTTCCAGTCCGACCGGCCCGCGGGCGTGGAATTTGTCGGTGCTGATGCCGATCTCCGCACCCAACCCGTATTCGTAACCGTCGGCAAAGCGGGTTGATGCGTTGACCATCACCGAAGATGAGTCGACCTCGCGCAAGAAGCGCCGCGAATGCGAGTAGTTTTCGGTAACGATGGCATCGGTGTGCTGCGAGCCGTGCCGGTTGATGTGCTCGATGGCCTGATCCAGATCATCTACGATCCTGATCGCCAGAATCGGCGCCAGATATTCGGTATCCCAGTCTTCGACATCGGCCACGCGCGCTTCAGGCAGGATCTGGCGAGTGCGCGTACAGCCGCGCAGTTCGACACCGTGGCTCGAATAGATGCGCCCCAGCTCGGGCAGCACGCGCTCCGCGATATCCGCGTGCACCAGCAGCGTCTCCATGGTGTTGCAGGTGCCGTAGCGCTGGGTCTTGGCGTTGACGGCGACGGCGACGGCCTTGTCGATGTCGGCCCCGGCGTCGATATACACGTGGCAGTTGCCGTCGAGATGCTTGATCACCGGCACACGCGCGTGCTCGGAGACGAACTCTACCAGGCCCTTGCCCCCACGTGGGATCACCACATCAACGTAGCGCGGCATGGTCAGCAGTTCACCGACCGCGGCACGGTCAGTGGTCTCGACCACCTGAACGGCATCGGTCGGCAGGCCGGCGTCGCGCAGCGCGCGGTGGATACAGCGAGCGATAGCCTGATTACTTCGGATCGCTTCAGAACCGCCGCGCAGGACGCAGGCGTTACCGGATTTCAGACACAGCACAGCGGCGTCGGCGGTCACGTTCGGCCGCGATTCGTAGATGATGCCGATCACGCCGAGCGGCACGCGCATGTGACCAACTTCGATGCCCGACGGCCGCGGCTTGAGGTCGGTGATTTCACCCACCGGGTCGGCCAACGCGGCAACCTGGCGTACACCGTCAGCCATGGCGGCGATGCGACCCTCATTGAGTTGCAGACGATCCAGCAACGCCGGCTCCAGACCTGCATCGCGGGCGGCCGTAATGTCTTCAGCATTGGCGGCGAGTAGCGTGTTGCGTTCGTCGACAAGGATCTGCGCCAGCGCGAACAGCGCCGCGTTTTTCTGGCCGGTGGAGGCCCGCGCCAACTGCAGCGAAGCCACACGTGCGCGCTGACCGACCTGCTGCATATAGGCAGCGACCGTCGACGATGCCGCATGCGCGGATGCTTTGGTCGCCGGTTTGGTTAGCGTTGTCGCGTTCATCCAAGCTCCATTATTGCGCAGTTTTCAGGCTACGGCATCCTGTGTGCCGAGTCTGTCGAATCCATTACACCGAGGTTCTGCGTGGATGCGCACCACTGACCTTCAACGCCAGCGCCATCAAGGCTTCCCAAGCTGCGGCCTCTTGGCCGGTCTTGAGCATCACATCGATGCCGGACAGACGCTGCAGCCAACCCAACACCTGCCGAAGTCTGACGCGGGTCAGGATGCGGCCGAACGCCGGCTCGCGCATCTTGAACACTCTGGCCGCGGCCATCGCTGCACGTGCATCGCCGCTACGCGCATACAACGCTGCCGCCTGCGCCAGCTTGCGCAGGTCCATCGCCAGTACCGCGACCAGCGCGGGCAGTGCCTCGCCCTCCTGCCGCAGCCGAGACAGGCCACGTACGGCACCGAGACCGTCGCCCGCCATCAACTTGTCGATCCAATCGAACACACCGTAGTGCGCAGCATCGGCGACGCTGGCGGTCACTGCCGCCAGATCCAGCGCGCCGGACGGATGCAGCAGCGCCAATTTGATGACTTCCTGCGCGGCGGCCAGCAGATTGCCTTCCGTGCGCTGCGCCAGCAGAGCGGCCGCATCGGCATCCGCTCGCAGGCCTGCGGACTGCAGACGCTGGTTGAGCCAACGCGGAAATTCTGCTGCGCGTAACGGCCAAGCGTAACAGCCCGCGCCCGCCCGCTCCAGCGCCGCGTACCAGCCGCCGTTGCGAGCGCGCGTCTCCAGCTTGCCGGCGATCACCAGCAGCAGGACATCGGCCGGCGGCGTCTCTGCTAGCTGTTTGAGCGCCTTGCCGCCGGCATCACCCGGCGCCGCGTTGAGACGTAGCTCGATCATGCGGCGCTCGGCAAACAGCGAGCCGGTGGCACAGAGCTCAAGCAGATGATTCCAATCGAAATCCCGTTCTGCATCAAGCGTCTCGCGCTCGTCATACCCTTGTGCCCGGGCGGCGGCGCGGATCGCATCCTGCGCTTCCTGGATCAGCAGCGGTTCCTCACCAGCCAGCACATAGCAGGGCGCCAGCCCGCGCTTGAGCTGCGCTTCGATCTGACCCGGATTCAGACGCATGCCGGTTCCAGCAAAAAATTCGCCAGCGCGTCGGCGGCAACCTGCGGCGCCTCGAAGTGCAGCATGTGGCCGACGGCGGGCACGGTGAGCACGCGATGCGTGCGGAAGCAATCGTGGCGGCGTTGCCGCGCTGCGTCGGGAATCGACTCTCGGAATTCAGAATCGCCAGCGTAGAGAATCAGCGTCGACGCAATCACCTGACGCCACACGGCCTCCGACTCGGCGGCGCGGTACAAGCTCGGGCCGTTGAATCGATGCTTAGGATCGGCCAGCAGATGGACGCGACCCTGCACATCTTCACGCGCCCAACAGCGCGCGACAAAGTCCGACTGCGCGGTGTCGAGCCGTGGATGCTGACGGCGGATACGCTGCGCCAGCGCCGCGAACGATTCATACGGCCGATGCGTAGGCGGCGCGCGTTGCTGATCGAGCCAGCGCGTAATGCGCGCCGGCGCTCGCTCGGGCGGCATGTCGGGCACGCCCAGCGCGTCCAACAATGCAAGCTTGTGTACGCGCTGTGGTCGCAGACCGGCATACAAACTGACGACCTGCGCGCCCATGCTGTGCCCGGCCAGGAGCACCGGCGCATCCGTCGCATAGTGTTCGACGACAGCGTCCAGATCGGCAACGTAATCCGGGAACCAGTAGCCGCCCGCTGCCCACTCGCTGTAACCGAAACCGCGTCCGTCGGGCGCGATCACTTGCAGTTGGCCGCCGGCTCGTTCCAGCAAATGTTCAATCACCGGCGCGAAGCTGGCCGAAGCGTCGAGCCAGCCGTGCAACAAAAACAGGAGGGGCGCATCGATCTGCCCAAAACGACGCAGATGCAGGCGCAGTCCGCGCACGCGCAGATATTCCGAGACGCCCGTTGCGGGAACCGCCCTGCTCACGCGGCGAAACGGCCCTTGAGGCTGGCTTCCATCAACGACAGCCGATCGTTGCCCCAGAACATCTGCTCGCCGATGAAGAAGGTGGGCGCGCCGAACGCACCGCGATGAATCGCTTCTTCGGTATTGGCGCGCAACAGGTCCTTGACCGGCGATTCGGTCGCCTGCGCCAGCAGCGCGGCGCCATCCAGATCCAGCGTGGTACAAACCTTTTCGATTTCGGCCGACTGACTGATGTCGCGCCCCTCGCCCCAGTAGGCTGTCATCGCGGCCTTGGCATACGCCTCACCGCGACCCACACCGACGGCGGCACAGGCGACACGTTGTGGCAGCAGGCTGTTGATCGGGAAGACTTTTGGAAACGTGAAAGCTACACCGTAATAGCGCGCCCACAACTGCACGTCCTTGAACAGATATTTACCCTTGGCCGGCAAGCTGGCCGGCGTGTGGTTGCCAGTGGCCTGAAACACCTTGCCGAGCAGAAACGGCTTCCATTCCAACCGTGCGCCAGCGCGCTCAGCCAACGCATCGATCTGGGTCGAGGCCAGGTAAATGTAGGGACTGCCGACATCCCAAAAAAATTCGATGGTTGGAGTACTCAAGAAGGATCGCTCCTGATACGTTCCTGCTGATCGAGTCTGACACGCGGCGGAAGACCCGCACAAGCGCTCATCGACGCCAAGAGGTAGCCTCATCGAAGCACATCCACCGTGTGCACGCGTGAAGCTCGTTGTGCGGGATTCGCATCTAACCTACCATCTGTATCAGACTGAGCAAAGGTCGGCCTCGATCCACCACTCTGCCACACGAATTACACCGTCTTTCCCACACCATGTCTCGTCTTTCCCGCACCATGTCTCGCGCCGTCAACGCAATGGAATTCAAGGGCCGCATGCTGTCAGTTACCCGGCTGCGGCTGCTGGCGGCCGATGCCACTGCGCTGAAGGCGCAGATCGCCGCTTTTGTCGCAACCATGCCGCAGGCGGTCAAAGGCATGCCGGTGGTGATCGACAGCGACATCGAAGCCGACCTTGCCGAGCTATTGACGACGCTGCGCGAGATCGGCATGCAACCGCTGGGCGTATCGGAAGGACCGCTCGCCGAGGCCGCCCGCACACTGGGGCTGGCGGTGCTGTCGCGCGACTCGGGCAAGAGCATCGAACACCCCGCAGCAATGCCGGCAACACCGAAGAAGAGGTCGCAACCGGCAGCGCCTGTTGCGACACCCGTAAGCGCGCCGCGCAACACCCGTATCGTCTCCGAACCGGTGCGCTCAGGCCAACAGATCTACGCCGATGGTGCCGACCTGATCGTGCTCAACCGCGTCAGCGTCGGTGCCGAGGTCATCGCCGACGGCTGCATCCACGTCTACGGTCAACTGTCTGGCCGCGCCATCGCTGGTGCTCGCGGCGACGAAGCCGCACGGATTTTTTGCCGCAAACTCGAAGCCGAGTTGGTGGCCATCGCCGGCATCTATGCCGTCTCCGAACAGATCAAGGACGGCCCGCGCGGCGTACCCGCGCAAGCCTATCTCGACCACGGACGGCTGATGATCGAGCCGCACAAGGTATGACGGCAGGGAATCGGGAATGGAGAATGGGGAATCGCAGGCAGATGTGCCACCCTGTTTTGACGGTTCGCGCTTGCGGGTTCTCATTTGCGTTTTGGACAAGGAATCACATTGGCTAAGATCATAGTAGTGACATCGGGCAAAGGCGGGGTCGGCAAGACCACCACCAGCGCCTCCTTCGCCACCGGCTTGGCCGCACGCGGCCACAAAACCGCGGTCATCGACTTCGACGTCGGCCTGCGCAACCTGGATCTGATTCTAGGCGTCGAACGGCGCGTGGTATTCGACTTTGTAAACGTCATCCACGGCGAGGCCTCGCTCAAGCAGGCGCTGATCCGCGACAAGGTCAACGAGAACCTCTACATCCTCGCCGCCAGTCAAACCCGCGACAAGGACGCGCTGACCCAGGACGGGGTGCAGCGCGTGCTCGACAAAATGGCCAAGGATTTCGAGTACATCATCTGCGACTCTCCCGCCGGTATCGAGCGCGGTGCGTTTCTGGCCATGTATTTCGCTGACGAAGCACTGATAGTGACCAACCCGGAAGTGTCGTCGGTCCGCGACTCGGATCGCGTGCTGGGTATTCTCTCCAGCAAGGCGCGACTCGCCGAACAGGGCGGGAGCAAGGTCAAGGAGCACCTGGTGCTGACGCGCTACAACCCGACGCGCGTCAACAAAGGCGAGATGCTCAGCGTCGAAGACGTCCAGGAAATCCTGGCGATCCCGTTGTTGGGCGTAATCCCGGAATCACCTACGGTGCTGACCAGCTCCAACGCCGGCGTACCGGTAATCCGCGACATGAACTCCGACGCCGGACAGGCCTACGACGATCTGGTGCTGCGCTTTCTCGGCGAAGAAAAACCGATGCGTTTCCTTACCGAACAGAGGAAAGGTCTGTTCAGCAAACTGTTCGGAGGCCAGTAAATGGATTGGCTGAAGATTTTCCGCGGCGAAAAAAAGCCCGACGAAAAAAAAACCGGCGGAAAAAAGAAGACCGCGCAGGTCGCCAAGGAACGGCTGATGATTGCGGTTGCACACCAGCGCCAGGGCAATGGCCGTGGGATGAGTTTTCTGCCACAGATGCGTGAAGAATTGCTCGACGTGGTGCGCAAATACATCCAGGTGCCGGACGATTCACTGCAGTTCACCGTGCAGCGCGAAGATGGGCTGGAAGTGCTAGAGTTGAATATCACTCTGCCCGAAGACGTTAAGGGTTGAACTCCAGCAGCCGCAACGCTGCACGCATGCTGTAAAGACTTTGGGACAATGTCCTTGCCACGCCTGAATCTCGCTACTACCGCGCTACTGATCATCGCAGTGCTCGTCGGCACCATGATCGCGCTGGGCCTCAGTGGGCATTTACCGACCTGGCTGATTGGCTTGGCGATGGTGCTTTAAGCACTGTCGTCGCGCTTCAGCCGGCGCCTGAGCCGCAGGCCATCACTGCCATCTTCGTAATAGCCGGACAGGCGCTGCTGCTCCGCATAACCCAAACGTAGATAAAGCGCGTGGGCGGCGGTATTGTCCGTACGGACTTCCAGCACCATCTCGCGCTTGCCGGCGCGGCGTGCGGAGGCCTCAGCGCGACCAATCAACGCCGCCGCCAAACCGCGTCCGCGCGCAGAAGGTGCAACCACCACCGAATAAATGCGTGCAATACCGGTATTGCGCCGCATCAACATGACCAGAACGGCCATCACCCGCGATCCCGGCGTCGCCGTCATCGTCACCACCCACACGCGCGCACTGGGGGCACGCAGCAGACGCCGCAGCGTGCGTGGCGACATGCGATCACTGGGGAACAAGGCCTCCAGTTCGAGGATACCGGCTGCGTCGGTGACGCAGGCAGGACGCAACTTGGCCTTGACTAAAGATGGCGGTGTCGTCGCGGGTGATGTCGTCCCCGCCGGGACTTTGTGGCGAGGCTGACAACGCAGCGACACTGCCGGCGTGGCGGAAGTGGCTACTCGCCGCGCCAACGCTGACCACAATGCCGGATCCCAGCTACGCCGCGCCTGCCCGGACGGCGACGGCAACACAAACACGCACGTGCTGCCGATGGTCCAATCCTGCTCGCCAAAGGACACGGACCGGCCGTGGTAAGCCTGCGCGGCGTTCTTGCTGGTAAACGCCAGCCAGGCTGGCGCGAAAGCCACAATCCGACGCCGCAGCGCAGCCGCATCGAAAGCCCCCGACGGCAATTCGTGATCGTTACCAATATGATGCTTGGCGAGATCGGTCAGGCCGATGCCAAATTCGAGCAGACGGCGAAATTCAGACGGCGGCAACCGCTGCGGAGTCAAACCCACCTCGTGCAAGGTGCGCCAGAAGGCGTTGCCCGGATTGGCATAATACGCACCCGCGGCGGCTGACACCCGTCCGGCGGCGGTGCCACAGAACACCAGGCGCAGACCTGGTACCAGCACATCCGGCAGGACCGGAGCGGTGCGGGAAATCGCAGATGCGGTGTGCGCGGGCATGCCACAATCATCGCACGGCGCCGCACACCGAAGACATTCGGCTACGCTAAACACTGATCACCGCCCATCAGCGTACCCAATGTCGAATCGATTCCACAGCATCGCCATCTTGGTCGTCGCCACCTGTCTGGGCTGCTCTGCCGCCATGGCCCAGGAAGCGGCACCGCCGGCAGCCGGGAGTGTTACTGGCGCGGCACGGCAGCCGCTGTGGGAGTTGGGCATCGCCGCTGGGTTCGGCACCACCGCCGACTACCCGGGTTCAGGCCGCTATCATCTGCGTGCGATCCCGTTCCCCTACTTCATTTATCGCGGCAACTTCTTCCGCTCCGATCAGAACGGAACTCGCGTGCGGGCCGCCTACACGCGCAATCTTGAAATCGACATCAGCGGCGGCGCGTCCTTCGCCACCCATTCCAGCGGCTCAGGCCCACGCACCGGCATGCCCGACCTCGATTATCTTCTGGAACTCGGGCCCAAGCTGAAATATATCTTCGCACGCCCCGCGCCCGGTGTGGCTTGGTTCACCGAAATCCCCCTGCGCGCCGTCATCTCCATCGGGTCGGGGTTCGGTTACCGTGGGCTGGTGTTCGCGCCGAATATCGGTGTTCGCACCGTCTACCTGCTGGGTAGCCCCTGGGCCGCCTACGCCGACATCGGCCCCGAATTCGCCAGCGGTCGTTTTCAGGATTATTTTTATCAGGTCGCAGCGCGTTATGCCCGTCCGGGCCGCCCGGCCTACAACGCCCACGGCGGTTACTTCGGCAGTCGACTGGAGGCGGGCCTTAGCCGACCGATAGGCAAGCACTTTCGCATATTCTTCTACAGTCGTCTGGAAGACTACAACGGCGCCAAGAACACCAACAGCCCTTTGTTCCAGACCCGCTTGGGTTACGCCGGTTTCATCGGCTTCAGTTGGTCGTTCCTGCACTCGGACGCGACCGTGCCGATCAACGAATAGCTTTCAGTGATTGCCCGACTCGTGTATGCGCGTCTGCAGATCCAGCCGGCGTGCAAAGAATTCGATGATGCGGCGGTAGAGTTGATCCTTTAGCACCAGGTCCTCGACGCCGACGTCGATATTGGGATTGTCGTTAACCTCGATCACCTTAACGACTCTGCCGATCTGCTTGAGATCGACGCCGTAAAGGCCGTGACCGACGGCGCGTGCAGCCTGAACCGCGACGTCGAGCACGGGCTTGGGCACTTCACTTACGTCGAGGGTCTGGTGATCGCCTTCACGTTTGCCGCCGTTGCCGTCGCGTTTCACCACTTGCCAGTGTGCGGGCGCCATGAAGTAACGGCAGGCGTAGAGCGGTTCGCCATCGAGCACGCCGACGCGCCAGTCGTACTCGGTCGGCTCGTAGGCTTGGGCCACGATCAGATCGGAGCGCTCGAGGAATTCGCGCGTCTCGCGTTTCAGCTCGGCCTCGGTCTCGACCTTGATGACGCCTTTCGAGAACTGTGAATCGGGCTGCTTGAGCACCAGAGGAAAACCAAGCTGGCGCGCGGCCTCGGCCACATTGCCACGATGCAGCAACAGCGTTTTCGGTTGTGGAATCCGGTTGTGCGTCATCAGTTGCGCCAGAAACACCTTGTTGGCACACCGCAGGATGTCTTCAGGATGATCGACCACGATCATCCCCTCGCGCGCAGCGCGGCGCGCAAAGCGATAGGTGTGATGATTGACGGCGGTAGTCTCGCGGATGAACAAAGCGTCATATTCGGCCACGTGGCCATAATCGCTCTTGTCGAGAAAATCGACCGAGAACCCGAGGTCCTCGGCGGCGCGCTCAAACCGCTTCAGCGCGCGCGGGTTGGACGGTGGCTCCTGCTCGTCTTCATTGACCAGGATCGCCAGATCATAGCGGGTGGAGTCGCGTTTGCGGCGTGGTGCGCGGCGTCGCGTGAAGTATTCGCCTGCCGACTGGTACAGAAATTCATGGTGCGCGACCGGTACCGCACCCAAGGCGACCGGCCCCAACGCATCGACGTGCCATTGGTTTCCACGCCAGGAAAACCGTGCTTGCAGCAGCGGTGCCGGAAACAGGTTGAACAGCGCCCGTGCCAGCCGCTGGTAACGTTTGACCGGACTGTCGCCAAAGTAGACATTGAGGACATAGCGGGCAGACTCGATCCTGCTCAGACTGGATTTGATCAGTTCTTCGATCTCATCGCCCACCACCCCCGGCGATTCGGCCAGTTTCAGATCCTGCACCGTGGTGATGTCGGGCAACGGTTTATGTCCGCGCGCACCTGCCAGCAACGACACGTAATAACCGGTGGTTTGATAACTGAAAGAGCGGCACAAATTGTAAATGCGTGCCTTGCGCAGACGCACAAAAGCATCCTGCGTCAGATAGTCCCAGGCGGTCACGACATCCACGCCTGGCATTTCCACCGGCCAGTCGCTCAGCCGGTCGACCACCACCACGCCACTCATGGCACGCCGCGGGGCGGCTTGAACGCAACCCCGCGCCAGAGGCGTTCAGACGCTTCGATCAGCGCATCGGACATGTGCGGCGAACAGGCGGAAGGCCAGTCGTGAAAATCCCGGCACGCGGCGGGCGGACCACCGCTCAGGCAGCGGCTGATTCACGGTGACCGCGTTTGCGCTCATGCTCCTTGAGGAATTTCTTGCGTATCCGGATCGAGGTCGGCGTCAGCTCGACCAGCTCGTCATTGTTGATGAACTCCAGCGACTGCTCCAGCGAGAACTTGATCGCCGGCGTCAGCAGGATGTTTTCATCCGAACCGGCCGCGCGCATGTTGGTCAGCTTCTTGCCCTTGTTGGCGTTGACGGTGAGATCATTGTCGCGCGAGTGGATGCCGATGATCTGGCCTTCGTAAACCTCGGCATTAGGTTCGACGATCATGCGGCCACGCTCCTGCAAATTGAACAGCGAGTAAGCCAGCACCTTGCCGGTTTCGATCGAAATCATGACGCCGTTGCGACGCTGCCCGATCCCCGCATTGTCGGCGCGCGGGCCGAAATGGTCAAAGTTGTGGAACAGCAAGCCGGTGCCGCTGGTCATGCTCATGAACTCGGTCTGGAAGCCGATCAGACCGCGCGACGGAATCGAGTATTCAAGCCGCACGCGGCCTTTGCCGTCCGGCACCATGTTCTGCATCTTGCCGCCGCGCTCGGCCAGCCCCTGGATGACGCCGCCCTGGGTGGTCTCTTCAACATCCGCCACCAGGGTTTCATACGGCTCGCAGATTTCGCCGTCAATCTCCTTCAGGATCACCTGCGGCCGCGCCACGGCGACTTCGTAGCCTTCGCGACGCATGTTTTCCAGCAGGATGCCCAGATGCAGCAGACCACGGCCGGAGACCTTGAATTGATCGCCGGAGGTGCCAGGCTCAACACGCAGCGCGACATTGGTCTTGAGCTCGCGCACCAACCGGTCGTTGATCTGGCGCGAGGTGATGAACTTGCCTTCCTTGCCGGCAAACGGTGATTTGTTGACCTCGAACATCATGCTCATGGTCGGTTCGTCGACCTGCAGCGTCGGCATCGCCTCAGGCGTCTTTGGATCGCACAAGGTCTCGGAGATGCCCAGCTCGGCCACACCGGTGATGGCGATGATATCGCCCGCCTCGGCTTCCGGCACCTCGATTTTGTCCAGTCCCATGAAACCCAGCACCTGCAGCGCGCGGCCCTGGCGCACCGCACCGTCGCGACCGACGATAGCCAGCGGCATGTTGGTACGCACCTTGCCGCGGGTAATGCGGCCAGTACCGATGACGCCCACGTAGCTGGAATACGCCAGCGAGATCACCTGCATCTGGAACGGGCCGTCCGGATCGACCGTGGGCGGCGCCACCTGATCGACGATGGTCTGAAACAACGGGTCCATGTTGCCTTCGCGCATCGCCGGATCATCGCCGGCATAGCCGTGCAGCGCCGAGGCGTAGACGATGGGGAAATCGAGCTGTTTGTCGGTCGCGCCGAGGCGATCGAACAGATCGAATACCTGATCCACTACCCAGTGCGCGCGGGCGCCAGGCCGATCGATCTTGTTCACCACGACGATCGGGTTAAGGCCCATCGCGAACGCTTTCTGGGTCACGAAGCGGGTCTGCGGCATGGGGCCGTCAGCGGCGTCGACCAGCAGGCACACCGAGTCCACCATCGACAGCACGCGCTCGACTTCACCGCCGAAATCGGCGTGCCCCGGGGTGTCGACGATGTTGATGCGGTATTCGGTGTCGGTACGCGGGTCCAGCCAGCGGATGGCGGTGTTCTTCGACAGGATGGTGATGCCGCGCTCGCGTTCCAGATCGTTGGAGTCCATCACCCGCTCGCCGAGATTTTCACGCGCGTCCAGCGTGTGCGACTGCCGCAACAGCTTGTCCACCAGGGTGGTCTTGCCATGGTCGACATGGGCGATGATGGCGATATTACGAAGATTCCGGACGCTCACAGGCTTGGATTCCGATCAGACTACAGGGTGAAAAACAATACAAAACTGATGGAGGATGATCCGTCGAGCTTTGCACATAGGGTTGCCTTGAGGGCGGTCGGCAAGACTCCGGTCAAAGCTGAAAAAGGTTGCATATTCTACGCGTATTCTGGCTGGAAAACACGCAACAACCTCTTCCAACGACAGATGAGCCTGAGCGGTCATTCTTGGAGAATGATCGTGACTCTCAATACTCAACCGTTGACCTCGCTGGCCGAGGTACGAGTTTTTCTGGAGGGCAGTACCGCGGTGGGCTTCCCGCCGCCCGCCGAGGCGGGCCGTTAGGGTGGGCTGGAAGCCACGCTGCGCCAGTTTCACTACAACGCCCTCAAAAGGGGCCGCAGAAGGATTCAACCGGGAATGCGACAAGCTGTTCCAACGTATCCGCAACAAAGCGGCTTGAGTTCCTACACCCAGATCGTTCAGGCGCATTTTATTTTTGAACATACTGCTGCCGCGCCTCAACGCATCGTCACCAGTTCCTCGGCGCTGGTCGGGTGGATCGCCACGGTGTCGTCAAAGTCGCGCTTGGTCGCGCCCATGCGCACCGCCACCGCGAAACCCTGCAGCAGTTCGTCGGCGCCCATGCCGATGACGTGCAGGCCAACGACCTTTTCATCGGCGCCTACGCAGACCAGTTTCATGCGCGTTTCGACCGAGTGATCGAGCACGCTGTAGTAGAGCGATTTAAAACGGTTCTGGTAAATCTTCACGGCGTCGCCGTACTGCTTGCGCGCCTCGGCTTCACTCAAGCCCACCGTGCCGATGGGCGGATGGCTGAACACCACGCTGGGAATGTTCTCGTAATGCAGCCGGCGATCGGCCTGATCGCCATAGAGACGGTCTGCCAGACGACGGCCGGCGGCGATGGCAACCGGCGTCAGCTCCATCCGGCCGGTGACGTCACCGACTGCAAAAATGTTCGGCACCGAGCTTTGCTGCCAGTTGTCGACGGCGATATCGCCGTTGTCGTCCAGCGCCACGCCGGCGGCTTCGAGCCCGCAGTCCGCGGTATTTGGATCACGGCCGATGGCGGTCAACACAGTATCGACGGGCAGCACGCTGCCGTCGTCCAGTTGTGCCTGCAGACCCGCGCCCGCGTCCGTCAGCCCGGTGAGCTGGGTCTGAAAACGCACATCAACGCCGGATTGAGTCAGCGCTTGCGCCAAGGTCTCGCCCAGCATGGCGTCAAAACTGCGCAGTAGTTGGCCGCTGCGCACCAGCAGATGCACCTTGGCCCCCAGCGCCTGCAGCACACCGGCCAGCTCCACCGCGATGTAACCACTGCCGACGACGGCGACGCTGCGCGGACAGTGATCCAGCGCAAAAAAGCCGTCGGAATCGATCGCCAGTTGCGCGCCGGAAATCGGCAGCGGGCGCGGCCGGCCACCTGTTGCAATCAACAGCCGCGGCGCCTGCAACAGCCGGCCTTCAACTTCGATTGCCCGCGCCGATTGCAGCACCCCGCGACCGCGAATCAGGGTTACGCCGCTGGCTTCGAGATTGTGCAGATAGATACCGTTGAGCCGGCGGATATAAGTATCGCGCCGCTCGCGCAATCGCGCCCAGTGGTGACTCCAGCCGGAGACATCAAAGCCGTAACCGGCCGCCTCCGCCAACATTTCGGCAATCTGCACCGCGTGCCACATGATCTTCTTCGGCACACAGCCGACGTTGACGCAGGTGCCGCCCAGCAAACCCGATTCGATCAGTGCGACCCGCGCGCCATATTGCGCCGCACGCCGGGCTGCCGCGATACCGCCGCTGCCACCACCGAGGACGATCAGGTCGAATTTGTCGGTCATGGCTTGGATATCGCTTGCGAACTCAATAAAGTCGGTGGGCTTCAATATCTCGACGCGCGGCCGCTAAAACCCGGACCGGCCTCACTCTGACGGTCTTTCCAACCCGGCGATAACATCTGCCACCGGATAGATCTTTGTTTCGCCTTTGCGGTATGCCTCTATTCGTCGGACAGATTCTTTAATCCAGGTTTTTTCAATCGACTCAGGCGAGATTTCAGTCGCTTCGTGTACGAGGCTGTCGAGGAGATGGAGGGCAACCTTGGCACGAGCCCCGCGAGGCAACTTCAGCACCTCAGCCTCAATATTTTCGATCATTTGCGGCATGGCATTCATCTCCGCAACTAAGCCTCGGCAGGAGTCTAACATTGCCGACGCCCGTCCGGCCCGGGCTGACCGCTATGCGGATTGCGGTGGATTACGGTGACAGGATACTAAACGCATAAATTATGGGCAGACGGCAAAGTTTTGGTATTTAGTATCCTGTCACCGTAATCCGTAATCCATCCGTAATCCCGCGCAACCGATTCGTCGTGCGCGCGTGGTGGATAAACGTCTATTCGTTAAGCATTACAATTGGACTCCCTACCATGCAATTCAGCGAAAAGCCGCTTTTCGCTGTCTTTCGTGATAAAAAATCTTCGTTCGGTATTAATTTATGGTCACTAACCAACCCAAAAAAATCTATCGGTACCAGCGATTTAATACCACCGCAATTGAATCGCTTAGCTATGACCGGCTTCACTTCGCCGATCCGGCTGCATTCAACGACCCTCTCGACTGTCAACCTAGAGTAGAGTCAGACTCTGACAAAAACACATTACGCCAGCTCCTGACCGAGCTAGTGAGGCGGAGAGTCGGGGCAGAAGCAAGTGTTTCATTAAAGAACGCCAAACTTAATAGCGAGAAGGTCGCGGCACATGCTAAGAAATTGGGCGAGCACGCGGCTCGTAGCAAACTTGCAAACATTGCATATAACGCCACGAACCCAGAATATGAGGCTACCGACGAGAAAGCTGAATGTTGGCTCTTGACCACCGAAATCGAGCGTGAGCTACAACGTCAGTATGATCGCGGTGTGTGCTGTTTTTCTGCCTCAATGAGCAACCCTCTTCTTTGGAGCCACTACGGCGATCAACATCGCGGTCTTTGTATCGGATATGGCCTTGATCGCCGACCAAAGCCGAGACTACATAAAGTAATATATGGTGGTCGCCGAACGGTACTAACAAGTTTGGTCGCCCAAGCCCTGATCGAGGAAGACCCCATGGCACAAAAATTGCTGGATCGTAACATACTGCTTCGAAAAGCATCGCCATGGAGCTACGAACGCGAGTGGCGACTCTTAGGAATTCGAGGCGTTCAAGAATCAGTGTTATCGCTTAAAGATGTGACTTTCGGCCTCCGTTGTTCATCCGCCGTCATGCACGCGGTCATCACTGCTCTTGACTCCAGAGAAGACACGGTTCAGTTCTACGAAATGTATGAAGTCAGAGGAAGCTTTAAATTAAAGCGAAGATTGGTCGACATTGACGAATTACGTGTTGACCTCCCTCACACGGCACAATCATGTGATGAGATGTTCGACCCCATCGACGAAAACTGAAGAATCGTACACTGGGGATTACGGTGACATGATACTCAACACACCGATCCGGTAGGACGCACCGTGAGTTTCAGTCGCGACACTCTCACATCCGTGTGGTATCCATCACCAATGGCCTGGCAATACCTCGCGGGTGAGCTACGACCCCATGAACCCGCTCACCGGCCCGCTGGGCAACGCCGAGCGCTTCAGCTACGACACCCTGAGCCATCCGATCACCTACGTCGACCGCAACGGCAACTCCGGCGACTTCGACTATGGCTTCCTCGACCTCAAAGCTGTGCAGCCCGGCTCGGCACCTGAAACACCCGTCCGGCCCGACCTTTGGCCGGGCGTTCGGTGACGCCGCGAGCCGTGCTCGCGAAGCGCGTCACCTCGCCCACTTGATGTTGCAGCCCATGCTGGGTTTTTGATCCGCAGCAACTGGTTTACCTTCGAGCATCGCGTCGAGCGCGGCGCGCAGATCACGTCCGTCGTTAGGCTCGCCGTTGCCGGGCGTGGATTCATCCATACGGCCGCGATAGACCAGCGACAGCGCAGCGTCAAAGATGAAGAAATCCGGCGTGCACTCGGCGCGGTAGGCGCGCGCCACGGATTGGGTCTGGTCGTAGAGATAGGGAAACGTATATCCGTAAGTTTCGGCTTCGAGCTTCATTTTGTCGGGAGCGTCGGCCGGGTAATGCTCCGCGTCGTTGCTGGAGATGGCGACGAAGGCCACGCCGCGCGCCTGATAATCCGCCACCAGCCGCACCAACTCGCCTTGCACGTGCTTCACGTACGGGCAGTGGTTGCAGATGAACATGACCACCGTGGCTTTGTCGGATTTGAGTTGCTCCAGACTCAGCGTCTGTCCGCTGACCGTGTCGGGCAGGGTAAACGGCGGGGCAGGAGTCCCCAGCGGCAGCATGCTGGAAAGCGTCTTGGACATCGTGGGGGTATGAATTTGAACCAATGCACAGTGTACCCTACCCAAGTCCCGCACCGGCCGCTTTGTAAATGCGCAGATCATTCGTCTGATCTACACTATTCGCTTATCCGTATAGACAGATATTCATTTCCCTAACGCACTCGTACTGAGGACGTCGATGTCAAACGAAACTGCTAGCGAAACCCTGTTCACTTCCGAATCCGTCTCCGAAGGCCACCCCGACAAGGTCGCCGACCAGATCTCCGATGCCGTGCTCGACGCCATCCTGGCTCAGGACAAGCACGCGCGCGTGGCTTGCGAGACGATGGTCAAGACCGGCGTGGCGATCGTCGCCGGCGAGATCAGCACTACGGCCTGGATCGACCTTGAAGCGCTGACCCGCAAGGTCATCTCCGACATTGGCTACACCTCCTCGGACGTCGGCTTCGACGGCGCCACCTGCGCGGTGATGAACCTGATCGGCAAACAGAGCCCAGACATCAACCAGGGCGTGGATCGCAAGAATCCGGAAGAACAGGGCGCCGGCGACCAGGGCCTGATGTTCGGCTACGCCTGTAACGAGACCCGGGAACTGATGCCGGCGCCGATCTACTACTCGCATCGGCTGGTCGAACAGCAATCCAAGCTGCGACGCAAGAAAAATTCGCCGCTACCGTGGCTTCGCCCGGATGCCAAGAGTCAGGTGACGCTGCGTTATCGCGACGGTGCGGTGATCGGCATCGACGCCGTGGTGCTGTCCACCCAGCACGCACCGGGCATCAAGTACAAGGATCTGAAAGAGGCGGTGATGGAGCACATCATCAAGCCGGTACTGCCCGAGAAGTGGATCAGCAAGTCCACCCAATTCCACATTAACCCAACGGGGCAGTTCATCATCGGCGGCCCGGTCGGCGACTGCGGCCTGACCGGCCGCAAGATCATCGTCGACACCTACGGCGGCTGGGCCCGTCACGGCGGCGGCGCGTTCTCCGGCAAGGACCCGTCCAAGGTCGACCGCTCGGCCGCTTACGCCGCGCGCTATGTTGCCAAGAACATCGTCGCCGCTGGCCTGGCGGATCGCTGCGAGATTCAGGTCAGCTACGCCATCGGCGTGGCCGAGCCGACTTCGATCTCGGTCACCACCTTCGGCACCGGCAAGATCGGCGACGACCAGATCGAGAAACTGGTGCGCAAGCACTTCGACTTGCGCCCCTACGGCATCGTCAAGATGCTCGACCTGATCCACCCCATGTACCAAGCCACCGCCAGCTACGGTCATTTCGGCCGCAAACCCTGTGAAGTTTCGCTGCCGAACGGCGAGCGGTTTACGGCGTTTTCGTGGGAGCGGACGGACAAGGCGGAGGCGCTGCGGTCGGACGCGAAACTTCGGGAGACGGGAGGCGGGAGACGAGAGACGTGAAGCGCAAGCATCACGATCTCGAGGTCTGGCGCGAGTCGATGGATGTCGTAACCGACTGCTATCGACTCAGCGCCGATTTTCCCGGTGCCGAGCGCTATGGCCTGAGCAGCCAGATCCGCCGTGCCGCAGTGAGCACTCCCGCCAACATCGCCGAAGGCGCGGCGCGGCAGACGACCAAAGAATTCATACAGTTTTTGTATATAGCCCGCGCCAGCCTGGTGGAGTTGGAAACACCTATTGAAATCGCGCGCCGCCTAAGCTTTTGTGGCGCGGACACCGACTTGGACGAGCGGCTCGACCGCTTGTTCGCCAAGCTCAACAAACTTCTTTCAAGCCTCAAGAACCGGTTAAAGGTACCCGCATGAACTCTGTAACGTCTCCCGTCTCCCGTCTCTCGTCTCCCGTCGCCAACGACTACAAAGTTCGCGACATCAAACTGGCCAATCTCGGCCGTCAGCGCATCCGCATGGCCGAGGAGGAAATGCCCGGGTTGATGTCGATCCGCGCACAGTACGCGCCACAGCAACCGCTGAAAGGCGTGCGTCTGTCCGGCTCGCTGCACATGACCAAGGAAACCGCCGTGCTGATCGAGACGCTGGTGGCGCTGGGCGCCAACGTGCGCTGGGCGTCCTGCAATATTTTCTCAACCCAGGACGACTGCGCCTCTGCCATCGCTGTCGCCGGGATTCCCGTATTCGCCTGGAAGGGTGAGTCGCTGGAAGAGTACTGGGACTGCACCCTGAAAATGCTCACGCATGAGGGCATGAAGGGCCCCGAGTTGATCGTCGACGACGGTGGCGACGCCACGCTGCTGATCCACAAGGGTGTGGACATGGAGAACGGCGACAAATGGGTGGACGCACCCGGCGCCAACCATGAGGAGCAGGTGATCAAGGATCTGCTCAAGCGCACGCGCAGCGAACGTCCCGGCTTCTGGAAGACTGTCGCCAAAGACTGGCGCGGCGTCTCCGAGGAGACCACCACCGGCGTGCACCGGCTCTACCAGATGATGGAAGCGGGAAAACTGCTGGTCCCGGCGATCAACGTCAACGACTCGGTCACCAAATCCAAGTTCGACAACCTTTACGGCTGCCGCGAGTCGCTGGCCGACGGTATCAAACGCGCCACCGACCTGATGATCGCCGGCAAGGTCGCGGTGGTGTGCGGCTATGGCGACGTCGGCAAGGGTTCGTCGCACTCGCTGCGCGGCTTCGGCGCGCGCGTGATTATCACCGAGATCGACCCGATCAACGCCCTGCAGGCGGCGATGGAGGGTTTCGAGGTCAAGACCCTCGAGGAGGTGCTGGGCGAGGCCGACATCTTCGTCACCACCACCGGCAACAAGGACATCATCACCTATGAGCACATGCAGGGGATGAAGAACAACGCGCTGGTCTGCAACATCGGCCACTTCGACAACGAAATCCAGATCGACCAGCTGAACACCGCTAAAGACGTGGTCAAGAAAGAGGTCAAGCCGCAGGTCCATCGCTACACCTTCCCCAGCGGCCGCCATATCTACGTGCTGGCCGAAGGCCGCCTGGTCAACCTCGGCTGCGCCCACGGCCATCCGGCATTCGTCATGTCCAACAGCTTCTCCAACCAGACGCTGGCGCAGATCGACCTGTGGAAAAACAAGGACACTTACGAAAAGACCGTCTACCGCCTGCCCAAGAAACTGGACGAGGAAGTCGCACG
>Ga0307374_10005792_pt1 | contig 19791 bp, 16 predicted proteins | sample OX3MG_FD_202532 | JGI IMG/M metagenome (GOLD analysis project Ga0307374, IMG submission 202532) | Soil microbial communities from Risofladan, Vaasa, Finland - OX-3 | ecosystem: Environmental > Terrestrial > Soil > Coastal area > Acid sulfate soil | place: Finland: Risofladan, Vaasa | collected...
GCGTGGTGAGAACGTCAACGATCTCGCCGTTGTTGAGCGCGTAGTCGAGCGGCACCATCCGGCCGTTGACCTTGGCGCCGATGCAGCGATGCCCCACCTCGGTGTGGATGCGGTACGCGAAGTCCACCGGAGTGGATCCGGCCGGCAGGTTCAGGACGTCGCCCTTAGGCGTGAAGACAAAGACCTCGTCCTCGAAGATGTCGACCTTGACCGCGTCGACGAACTGCTCGGCATCGAGCACCTCCTTTTGCCACTCCATCAGCAGCCGGAGCCATCCGAAGCGCTCGTCGAACTTGCCGCTGCTGCGCCCGCCGGCCACCCTGGCGCCGCCATCGCCGCCCTCCTTGTAGGCCCAGTGGGCGGCGATCCCGTACTCGGCGAAGCGATGCATCTCGTGGGTGCGGATCTGGATCTCGATCGGGTCGCCGGAGTGGGAGATTACGGTCGTGTGGAGTGACTGGTAGCCGTTCGACTTGGGCATTGCGATGTAGTCCTTGAACCGCCCCGGCATCGGCTTCCAGAGCGAGTGGACGACGCCCAGCACCCCGTAGCAATCCTTCACCGAATTGACCAGCACCCGGATCGCGAGCAGGTCGTAGATCTCGGCGAAGTCCTTGACGTCGCGGTTCATCTTCTGCCAGATCGAATAGGCATGCTTGGGGCGGCCTGAGATGTCGGCGTCGATCTCAATCTTGGCCAGTTCGGCGGCAAGGATTTCGTTGAGGTCACTGACCACCGTCTCGCGGTCCTTGCGCTCGCGGTTGATCCGCTTGACCACGTCCCGGTAGTCATCCGGCTGAAGGTTGTGAAAGGCGAGATCCTCCAGCTCCCACTTGAGCTGCCAGATCCCGAGCCGGTGAGCGAGCGGCGCATAGATGTCGAGCGTCTCGCGTGAGATCCGCAGCCGCTTGGCCTCGGGCAGGAACTCCAGCGTCCGCATGTTGTGCAGGCGGTCGGCGAGCTTGATGAGGACGACGCGGACGTCCTCCGCCATCGCCAGCAGCATCTTGCGGATGTTCTCGGCCTGGTGCTGCTGCTCGGAGCGGATGGAGATCCGGCCCAGCTTGGTGACCCCCTCCACGAGCTTGGCCACCTCGGGCCCAAACTCGGCCGACAACTCCTGGGCCGTGAGCTCTGTGTCCTCCACGGTGTCGTGGAGGATGGCCGCGATTATGGTGGCCGCGTCGAGACGCAGTTCGGCGAGGATTGAGGCCACCTGGAGCGGGTGGTTGACGTAGTCCTCGCCCGACAGCCGGCGCTGCCCGGAGTGCGCCGCGGAGGCCCGCTGGTAGGCCCTTTCAACCAGCTCCCGGTCCTCCGGCGGGAGATGCTCTGAGATCCGGAGGAGCTCGGATACTGTCACGTGAAAGCTTATATACCCGAATTCATTAGCTCGTCAGTAGAATGGGCGCCGCCATGAGGGGCCGGGGGCTCAGCCTTCAGCTTGCCCTCTTCGCGGGGGCCGGCCTGGCCATCCTCGCGGGGGCCAGCTTCAACATCCAGGGATACAGCGGGCAAACGGCCCTGCTGGCCATCTTCGCCGGCGCGGCTGCGTGGACGGCGGGGCTCCTCTATCGGCAGTGGAAGATCGCCGTCTGCCTCGCCCTTGCGGGCCTCGCCTCCACCGCCCTCGAGGTCCACTTCGCCAAGATTGAGTTCTTCGGAGTCAACTCGGCAGGCCTCCTCTGTCTCCTTCTCGGCGGCGTGCTCAGCACGGTGGCCTACTCGCGGGTGACAGCCGCCATCCGCGCCCGGGTCAGCGAGGTCGAGGGCCTCAACGCTGAACTTCAAGAACAGCACCGGATGTTCCTTGCCGCGACCGAGGACCCAGCCATCAACTTCAGCGACCTCGCGGCCCTATCGGCGACCAGCGCCCGCCAGCTCGGTGCCGGGTTCTGCGTCTATTACCTGATCACGGCGGATGGCCACCAGTTCCTGCCCCAGCTGCCCGGCGCGGGCTTCACCAGCGGCCGTCCACAGGCCCTTATCCCGCGGCCTGAGGGCGGTGATCAACTGCTCAACCCACTCGCCGCGAACCAGGAGTTCTACGCCGACGACCGCGAGCGGCTCGCGCACGTCGCGCGCCTCTTCAGCCCCGGCCTGAAGCTCGTCAACGTGCTCGTCGAGCCGATGCTGATGGGGAGCCGCCTCGGCGGGTTCATGGCGATGGGCAACAAGCCGGGCGGCTTCGGCCCCGACGACCGCAGGCTGGCGCAGACCCTGGCCATCCGCGCGGCGATCTACTTCGGAAGCCAGACCGCCGTCTCCCAGACTAAAGAGGAGCTGGCCCGCTACTCGATCCTCAACGAGATCGCCAAGCAGGCCAGTGGGCTCTCCTTCGACGAGGTGATGAAGCTGGTCGTCGATCGTGCCCGCGAGCTGGTGCCCTACGACTCCGCGATGGTCGCTAACTTCGAAGCGAACGGGACCTTCCGCCTGCTCGGCACCGATGCCGTCGGCGAGATCGACAAGTCGTCCCTGGCCGAGGTTCGCGGGGACGGGAAGGTGGTCATCCGCCGGCTGCTGACGAAGGCCGACGGTCTTTTCAGCGGGATGAAGGTCGAATCGGATGCCACACAGGTCTCCGAGGCGCTGGCGCCGATCACCGGCCGCGAGGGCGTCTTCGGCGCCCTCTGTCTCGGGCGGAAGGGGGGCATGGGCTTCGGTGACCGCGACATCCCGGCACTCCAGGAGCTGGGAGCGATCGCCGGTGTCGCGGTGGAGAACTCGCGAATCCTCCAGAAGGTGTCAGGACAGGCGGTCAAGGTAACGTCCGCCCTCGACTCGCTAGGCGAGATCTCCCAGGCGCTGACCGCCACCACCGAGGGCGCCGGGACCCTGGCGATGAAGACGCTCGAGGTCGCCGCCCGGCTGGCCGGTGGCAGCCACGCCCTCCTCACCCAGGCCGACGGTGACAGGAACCGGGTAATCGCCGCCCTCGGCTTCCCGCCCGACGTGACGGGCCTCGTCATCAGCAACGGGCAGGGCGTGATCGGTGCGGTGGCGCTGAGCCGCCAGCCGCTGGCCGTCAGCGACGTCATCGACTCCTTCGACATGGCCGCGCCGCCCGATCTGGCCGCCGCCGGCGTGCACGCCGCCCTCTGTGTGCCGATCAACGCGCAGCAGGCCTTTTGGGGAACCCTCGCGGTCTTCAGCCCCGAGAAGCGGGAGTGGAGCGCCGACGACACCCGGGTCCTCACAACGCTCGCCAACCAGGCGGTCGTCGCACTCAACAACGCAGAGCTCTACGACTCGAGCAAGAAGATGGTCTGGGAGCTCGGCAACCTGATAGAGGGGCTGACCGCGGTCACCTCGACCCTGGAGCTGGACGAGGTGCTGGGCCAGGTCCTCACCTCCGTCGCCAAGGCTGCCGAGGCCCAGATCGGCGTCCTCGCCCTGGAGGACGGTGGCAAGCTTGCGGTCAGCGCCGCAACAGGCTCCGACCCCGACACCGCCCAACGCCTCGCTCTCGAGCTCGGCGGCGAGATCTGCCAGGACGTCTTCGCCACCGGCAAGCCCTTCATGCACTTCGAGAACAAAGACGGGGCGGCCGCCGGGCCGCTGGACCCCCGCGCCGTGCTGTGCGTTCCACTTCTGCTCCGCGGCACGCCGATCGGCGTGATCTTCCTGGCCAACTACGTGGCCGGTAAGCCGTTCAGCGAGGACCACGAGCGGGTGGCCACCGAGCTCGGGGCCCAGGCCTCGGTCGCCATCGACAACGCCCGACTCTTCCGGGAGCGGGAGCTCGTCGTCCTCGAGTCCCTGAAAGCGATGGCCCAGCTGGTCGACGCCAAGGATCGGTACACGGCCGGCCACTCGAGCCGGGTGACCGAGTACTCGCTGGCCATCGCCCGGGAAATGCACTACGCCCCCGGCGACACCGGCGCCTGGAAGCGCCTTGAGCAGGGCGGATTGCTGCACGATATCGGCAAGATCAACGTTCCTGACGCGATCCTCGGCAAACCCGGGAAGCTCACCGACGAGGAGTTCGACATCCTGAAGCGTCACCCGGTAGTCGGCTACGACGTGCTGAAGAACCTCCACATGCTGACCGACGAGCTGGTCATCGTCCGCTCCCATCACGAACGCTTCGACGGCAAGGGCTATCCAGATCGCAAGGGCGGGGACGAACTGCCGATCATCGCCTGGATCGTCGCGGCCGCGGACGCATTTGACGCGATGACGTCGGACCGGCCGTACCGGAAGGGAATGTCGATCGAGGTCGCCCTCGGCGAGATCTCCAAGTGCCGCGGCACCCACTTCCACCCGGCCGTGGCCGACGCGGTGCTCGAGGCGCACGAGAAGGGAGCCTTCAAGATCATCCCGCAAGAGTCGCTCTACCAGGACGCGCCAGTCGTTGGAGCATTCGAGAACCCAACCGGCTAGTCCGTCGCGAATTCAGCCGGCTGGCGGCTTAATCTTGAGTTCAGGCGCAAACGCGTTAACTTTTAATTCAAGTGCTGCTTCTACGCGCCTTCCGCCCGCTGCGGATCCTGGCACTCTCGCTCAGCATCCTCGCGGTGGGCGCAACCGTGCCCCCGACCATCGCCCAACCCCGGCCCGTCCACACCCAGGTCGGGTTCACCTTCGTGCCCGGGAACGCGCAGTGGCTCGGGTTCGAGCCCGCCCCCTCGCTGGACCGGCTGATCCGCCGGCTCCGCCCGGACCTGGTCCGGATCCCGGTCTACTGGGGCGACGTGGCGCCCGACCAGGCCACCCTCGACTTCACCCAGGTCGACCAGCTGCTTCAGGTCATAAGCGCGGACAACAGCCGCCGCCACGCCCACCAGACCCAGGTGATTCTTGTCGTCGGGGTCCGCAACCTGTCCTGGCCGGAGGTCCACCTGCCCGCCTGGGTGGACACCAGCGGTGGGCTCGATCTGGCCAAGATCACGGCGTCCGCCTCCTACCTCGCCTACCTGGCGGGCACCTTCCGGCACTTCGCCGGCAACCCCGTCCTGAACGCCTGGCAGATTGAGAACGAACCCCTGGACAATACGAACCTCAGCCTCGGACAGGTGGCCCTCGCCGGTGGCGTCGTCGCCGACGAGGTGGCGCTTCTCAAGAGCATCGATCCGATCCACCGAGCGGTGATCACCACCTACAACTCGGCCAGCATCAACCTCGACCTGGAAGCCTCGAGCAGCTTCGGCTGGCTCTTCAACATCCTGCCGGGCCCCAAGCCGGCGGGTCATCCGCAGCCGACTCTGGAGCTGGCGGACGTCCTCGGACTCGACGTATACGTCGACACCCCGTCGACCCCGCTCGCCCAGGCGAGCGTGTTGGAGCGGATCGGCTGGAAAGCGACCACGCTCACCTACTGGGCCTCGGAGGCCGCCAAGAGCGGCAAGGAGGTCTGGATCACCGAGATGCAAGGCGCGCCCTGGAACGGCGATCCCGGCTTCAACGAGGAGGACCTGCTGGAGAGCGCCCAGGTCTACGCCGGCACCGGGGTCAGCGTGATCCTGCTCTGGGGAGTCGAGAACTGGCTCGCCGACCCGGGTTGGATGGCGGCCGGACAGGCCGCGATCGACGACCTGCGCACGTGACCCGGTGGCGGCCGCCTGCCGCCGTCCTCCTGCTGCTGCCGGTAACCCTTGCCGCCTTCCTCGGCGCCTGGGGCCTCGGCTTCGGGCTGCCCTTCGACTTCCGGCCGGACGAGGAGGTCTTCGTCGGCAGGGCAGTCGAGATGGCCGTCAACCACAGCCTGGACCCGCTCTTCTACGCCTATCCGCCGCTCGGGCTCTGGACCTTCGCGGGAGCCGAATGGCTGCTGGGCCTGTTCGCGCCCGGTCACCTGGGGGCGGCTGACCGGGTCGATCCGACCCTCGAGTACATGGCGGCACGGATCGTCTCGGTGGTCGCCTTTGCGGGCGCGACCGCGCTTGTCGGCCTGGCGGGGCGCGCAGCCTACGGCGTGATCGCGGGGCTCCTCGCGGCGGTGATGTTCGCGGTCGCCCCCCTGGCGGTCCAGAACGCGCACTTCGCCCGGGTCGACCTAATCGCTCTCGCGTTCGTCGCCCTGGCCCTGTGGTTGGGTGGCCGCGCCAGCGACTCACGCGGCTGGGCCCTGGCGGGCGCGGCAGCAGGGCTGGCTGCCGGCACCAAGTACACGGCGGGCGCCGTGATCGTCTACCTCGTCCTCCTCCTGCTCCAGCAGCCGGGTCAGGACCGCCGGCGGGCGCTTGCCGTCACCGCCGGCTCGGCGCTGGTCGCCTTCCTTCTCCTACTGGCGCCGGTCGGCCATCCCCTTGCGCTCATCAGCGGAATCCGGTTCCTGGGCGGGCGGGCCATCTCCGGATACGGGGACCTGCCGATCGGGTTTCTCTACCACCCCACGGTCAGCCTCCCGGCGGGCCTCGGCCCCGGCGGCTACCTGCTCGGCCTGATCGGACTCGGAGTGGCGCTCCTGCGGCGGCGGCCGGTCGACCTCGCCCTGGCGGGCTACCTGCTCGTCTCCTACCTGCTGATCGGGTTCAGCCACGAGGTCTTCTTCCGCTACGTGCTGCCGATGCTGCCGGCGCTCTGCCTGCTCGGCGGGGGCATCTTCCGCGGCGGTGTGGGACGGCGGCCGCAGGCGGTGGGCTTCGCCCTGGCGGGACTGGTGTTGGTCCCCTCCCTGCTGGCCTCGGCGAGCTCGGACAGGCTCCTCGACCAGACCGACACCCGGGTGCTGGCCGCACGATGGCTGGACGCCAATGTCCCGGCAGGCAGCGAGCTCCAGGTGTCCAGCTACTGGTCCGAACCCGTCTACGACTCGTCCGAGATCGCCGCCGAGCCGCTGCATAACATCTACCTCACCGGCATCCCACTGGCGGACAGCTTCCAGCTCGGTCGCTACAGCGACCGCTACGCCATCAACCGGCCCGGAATCCCCTGCTACCGCTACACGGCCTCGGGTCCGCCCTGGCAGGGTCCGACGCCCGCCGCCGGCGGCCGGGTGCTGGCGACCTTCATGCCCTATCCGGTCGGGTCGGCGATGACCGGCGTCTACGACCCGCTGGACGCGTTCTTCCTGCCCCTTTCCGACTTCGGCGCCCTGGAGCACCCCGGTCCCAGCATCGTCATCAGCGCCTGCTGAAGCCCGGTCAGTAGCTCCGGGCGAAGACCGCCACGGTGGTGGCGGGCTGGTCGCACCAGACACACCGGTCGCCGTAATCGCCCTCCACCTCGAAGGGCTTGTTGCGGGTCGTCACGCCAATGGCGTCCTTGAGGTCCGCTTCGCACTCGGCCCGGTCGCAGAACGCGGCCCAGGCGAAGCCGTTGCCGGCCGCGTAGATCTCCTTCAACTCGGCCCTAGTCTTCGGGCGGTGGGTGTGCTCCTCCCGGTAGTCGAGGGCGCGCTGGAAGAGGCGCCGGTGGTACTCCTCCAGCAGCTCCGCCAGCCTGTCCGCCAGCCCAGTCACCGGGACCGCCGACTTCGAGCGGCTGAGCCGGTCGGCAACCATCACCTGGCCGGCCTCGATGTCGCGGGGCCCGACCTCGACCCGGAGCGGCACCCCGCGCAGCTCCCAGTGCGCGTACTTGCTACCCGGGCGCTCGTCCCGCCAGTCGACCTTGAAGCGAACTCGGCCCTTCAGTTCCCTGGTCAGCGGCTCGACGAACCCCTCCACGGCCCGCCGTGACTCCTCGTCGCGGAAGATCGGGACGATCACGACCTGCACCGGCGCGACGCGGGGGGGCACCAGGAGCCCGAAGTCGTCGCCGTGCGCCATCACCAGCCCGCCGATGAGGCGGGTGGAGATGCCCCAGGAGGTGGTGAAGGCCAGCTCCTTCTCGTTGAGGCGATTGGTGAACTCGATCTCGTAGACGCGGCTGAAGTTCTGGCCGAAGTGGTGCGAGGTGCCGGCCTGCAGCGCCAGGCCGTCGCGCATCATCGCCTCGATGCTGGTCGTGTACTCGGCCCCGGCGAACTTCTCGGAGTCGGTCTTGCGGCCCATGATCACCGGCATCGCCAGCCAGTCCTCAGCGACCGACCGGTAGTACTCGAGGATCCGCGTCACCTCCTCGGCCGCCTCGGCGTGGCTGGCGTGGAAGGTGTGGCCCTCCTGCCATAGGAACTCCGCGGTGCGCAGGAAAAGGCGCGTCCGCATCTCCCAGCGGAGCACATTGCACCACTGGTTCAGCAGCTGGGGCAGGTCCCGGTAGGACTGGATGTACTTCTTCATCACCGGCCCGATGATGGTCTCCGAGGTCGGCCGGATGACCAATGGCTGCGCTAGCCAGCCCTCTGCCTCCTGGGCCTTCTCGGCGTCGGTCCAGTTCGCCGGAGAGGTGAGCACCGGCTTGGGGCCCGCGTACTGGACCCAGGCCACCTCGGGCGCGAAGCCCTCGACGTGCTCCGCCTCCTTCATGAAATGGTCGTAGGGGATCAGGAGCGGGAAGTAGGCGTTCTCGTGCCCGCTCTCCTTGATCATGTCGTCGAAGGCGCGCTGGATCAGCTCCCACATCGCGTATCCGTAGGGGCGGATCACCATGCAGCCCCTTACGCCCGAGTAGTCGGCCATCTCGGTCAGGCGGATGACGTCCGTGTACCAGCGGTCGAAGTCCGCCGACATCGCGGTCAGCTGCTTAGGGAGCGCGTACTCCTCGGGGTTGGAGGCCATGAGCCTCCGAATTATCCCGGTTGGGATCGATCTCCCGCGCCGACGGCGGCGAGCTCGGCAGCGGCCGCGTCCACCTCGGCCAGCAGCACCGGCAGCAACTCCTCCTGGGGGACTGTCTTGTAGAGCTTGCCCTTCTTGAAGATGACGCCCTTGCCGCGGCCTCCGGTCACGCCGATGTCAGCGTGGCGGGCCTCGGCCGGGCCGTTGACGACGCAGCCCATCACGGCAACCGTGATCGGCACCTTGAGGTTGGCGATGTGCGCCTCCACCGCCTTCACGGTCGGCACCATGTCGTACTCCAGGCGGCCGCAGGTAGGGCAGGCGACCAGCGTCGCCGACTCGTTGCGGAAGTTGAGCGTTTTCAGTACCTCGAAGCCGACCCGCACTTCCTCCGTGGGGTCGTCGGTGGCGAGCGAGACGCGGATGGTGTCGCCGATCCCCTCGCTGAGCAGGATTCCGAGCCCGATCGCGGAGCGGATGGAACCGGCCTGGACGGGGCCCGACTCGGTGACACCGAGGTGGATCGGGTAGGGCCGGGCCTGGGCGAAGAGCCGGTTGGCGAGGATGTTGGTCAGCACGTCGGTGGCCTTCAGGCTGACCTTGATGTGACCGGCGCCATAGTCGAGGTCCTCCAGGATCTGACAGTGGCCGAGGGCGACCTCGACCATCCGCTCCGCCGTGCGATGGCGATCGTCGCGGTCGACCGCGCGCGCCTCCCGCATCGACTTGTGGACCTCCTCCGGCAGGGACCCCGCGTTGACGCCGATTCGGAAGGGGATGTCGCGCTCCTTGGCGGCGTTGACCACCTTGACCACCTTGTCGCGGTCGACGATGTTGCCCGGATTGAGCCGAAGACAGGCCACGCCGGCCTCGATCGCAGCCAGCGCGAGGGTGTGGTCGTAGTGGATGTCGGCGATGACCGGGAGCGGCGAGCGGCGGACGATCTCCTTCAGTGCCTCGGCCGCCTCCCGGTCGGGCACGGCAGGCCGCACGATCTCGCACCCGGCGTCCTTCAGCCGCGCGATCTGTTCCAGGGTGGCCTTGACGTCGCGGGTGTCGGTCTTGGTCATGGTCTGCACGGCGATCGGCGCGGCGCCGCCGATCACGACATCGCCGACGCGGACGGGTACCGAGTAACGCCGCTTGCTGAGCGTCTCGGTCGTCATTGGCCGAAGCCGGGGAACTGGTGGTTGATGATCCGCTGGATGTCGAAGTAGGCGATGAAGGCGACCAGCGCAAGGAGCGCGGCCAGGCCGAACCGCTGGAGCTGCATCTCCCTCTCGCGGTTGAAGGGGCGGCCGCGCAGCTTTTCCAGCAGCACCACCACGATCCGGCCGCCGTCCAGCGCGGGCAACGGCAGCAGGTTGGCCAGGCCGAGCGCCACCGACAGCAGCGCAACGATGTTGAGCCAGTTGACCCAGCCGGCCTGGGCCGCCTCGACGGTCAGGTACCCGATGCCGATCGCGCCGGTCGCGCCCTGGGGTCCGAAGAAGCCGCCCGGCACTTGGCCGCTGGCGAGGGCGTAGATGCCCATCACGATCCCGATCGCCGCGTAGACGGGGAAGGTCACCCCCGTCATCACCGCCTGGGCGGGCGTGAAGATGCCGGTCCCGATCCCGATGATGTTTCGCTTCTGGTCCGGGTTGTAGGCTGGCGTCAGGGTGATCGTGCGGGCCGCGCCGCCGGGGTGGCTGACCACCAGGGTCAGCGGCTGCCCGTCGGCCTTATCGACCTCGGTGCGGATCTGCTGGGTGCTGGTCACCGGATGGCCGTCGATGCTCACGATGTGGTCCCCGGGCCGGATGCCGGCGCTCCAGGCCGGGCTCGGCGCCGAACCGGTCGGCTGAAGGACGTTGATCACCTTGCCGGCGTCGGTGTTGACCTGGGTGAGTGCGATCACGGTCATCGCGACGGCGGCGACCAGGAAGTTCACACCGGGGCCGGCGAGGAGGACCAGCAGCCGCTTCCAGGCCGCCTTGGAGTGGAACCCGTTGGGAGCGTCGTAGTCGCCCGGCTCCATCCCGGCCAGCCGGACGTAGCCGCCGATCGGCAGCAGCCGGAGGGCGTAGAGCGTCCCGTTGCGGGTCGTCGACCAGAGCCGGGTGCCCATGCCGAGCGAGTACTCGTAGACGTTGACCTTGAAGAGCTTGGCGAAGAGGAAGTGGCCGCCCTCGTGGGGTCCGATCAGCAGCAAGAACATCCCGACGACGGCGAGAATGCCGACCGCCCAGGAAGCAACGAGGGTCACGGGGAAACCTTACCCGCGATCTCCTTGAAGTAGTCCCTGGCCCAGCGGTCAGCCTCCATGATCTCTTCCAGTGAGCTGCCCGACCCCCGGTAATGCTCGAGGGCAGATTCGACCGCCCGCAGGATGCCCGGGAACCGAATCTCGCCGCGGAGGAAGGCACCCACCGCCTCCTCGTTGACGGCGTTGAGGACCGCCGGGTAGGGCGCGCCGGAGGCCGCGGCGCGCCGGGCGAGGCCGGGCGCCGGAAAGCGGACGGGGTCGAGCGGCGCGAAGTCGAGGCTCCCGAGCGTGGGAACGGAGAGCGGCTCGACCACGCCGCGCAGCCGGTCAGGGTAGGCGAGCGCCACGGCGATCGGGAGCCTCATGTCGGGCTGGCCGAGCTGGGCCTTGCTCGACCCGTCGATGAACTCGACCATCGAGTGGACGATCGACTGGGGGTGGATCACGACGTCGATCCGGTCCAGCGCGACGCCGAAGAGGTGGTGGGCCTCGATCAGCTCCAGACCCTTGTTCATCAGCGTGGCCGAGTCGACCGTCACCTTCGGACCCATCGTCCAGCGCGGGTGGTTTAGCGCCTCAGCCACGGTGGCCCGCTCGAGGTCCACCTCGGGCCGGGCGTAGAAGGGCCCGCCCGACGCTGTCAGGACCAGCCGGCTGACGCTGTCGATGTGCTCGCCCCAGAGGCACTGCCAGACCGCCGAGTGCTCGGAGTCGACCGGGCGCAGCCGCTGGTGGGCCTCCGTCATCACCAGCTCGCCGGCCATCACCAGCACCTCCTTGGTTGCCAGCGCCACCACCTTCCCCGCCCGCAGGGCGGCCAGGGTCGGCGCCAGCGCCCGGGCGCCCGGGATCGCCGTGACAACGACGTCACAGTCCGGGTGGGTGACCATCTCCTCCGTCCGGGCGGCAGCATCGACGTCGGCGGCGCGGATCGCGAAGCGGGCGTCCCGGTCCAGCGGCCGGCTCCCGGCCAGCAGCCCGAAGACCTCGAAGCGATCCGGATAGCGGTCGATCACATCGAGTGCCTGGGAGCCGATTGACCCGGTCGCCCCGAGGATGGCGATGCGGAGCCGGCTCACCGGAGGAGACCGCCGAAGGACGCGTAGTAGAAGACGAGGATCGCCGGAAAGAGGATCGAGTCGAAGCGATCGAGCGCGCCACCGTGTCCCGGGATCAGGCTCGAGGAATCCTTGACTCCGCCGATCCGCTTCATCTGGGACTCGACGAGGTCGCCGCCCTCGGCGCCGATCCCCACCAGGATCCCGATTGCGACCGCGTGCTGGAGCGGCAGCCCGAGCGTGACCAGGCTGCCGAAGACCATCACCAGGACCGCGCCGATCAGTCCCGCGACTGCCCCCTCGACCGTCTTGTGAGGGCTTATCCGGCGAAAGAATGGCGTCCGCCCGAGTCGGCTGCCGACGAGGAGCGCCAGCACGTCAGTGAGGGCCGCGGCGAGGATCACGAACACCACCCACCCGAGGCCCCCGTGGCCCGAGAAGTAGAGCAACAGGTAGCAGTTCATCGGAAGTCCGATGTAGAGGGCTCCGGCCATCCCCATCGCCCAGCGGCCGAGGCCCTCTCGCCGGCCCGGGAGGAAGAGGAAGACCAGCAGCCCGCCGACGAGGGCGATGCTCAGGATCAGCTGCAGGGAGATGCCGCGCAGGAAGGTGCCGCTGAAGGTGATGTAGCTACCCAGCGGGTAGAGCAGCCAGCTCGGCGCCCGCGAGCCCATCTTGTCGGAGAGCCCGCGGAACTCCCAGAGCATCAATGCGGTCAACAGCACGCAGAGGCCGACCACGCCATACACGCCGAGGAAGATGGCGCCCAGGCAGACGACGAGGACGACCGCCCCGCTCAGGATTCGCACCATCAGGGGCGAGAGGCTCACGCTTTGTCGACCCGGCCGCCGAAGCGGCGCTCGCGCCGGTTGTACTCGGCGATCGCCGCCTCCAGATCCGGCTTGTCAAAATCCGGCCAGAGCGTCGGCGTCACGTAGAACTCGGAGTAGGCCGACTGCCAGAGCAGGAAGTTGCTGAGACGGCTCTCGTTGGCGGTCCGGATGACGAGGTCGGGATCGGGCAGGCCGGCCACGTAGAGGCGGTCGGCGATCGCGCGCTCGTCCACCTCCGCCGCCGCCACCCCGTCCGCGATCAGCCGCCGAGTGGCGTCGACGAGCTCGGCGCGCCCGCCGTAGTTGAGGCAGACGTTGAGGATTCCCTTCCGGTTGTCCCGGGTCTGGCGCTGGACGTCGTCGAGCATCCCGCCCAGCTTCGCGCTCAGGCCATCGCGACGGCCCGAGATGAAGACCCGGATGCCGCGCTCGTTGAGTTCGTCGAACTCGCGCCGGACCGTCTCCTCGAAGAGCCGCATGAGCCCCCCGACCTCGCGTCGGGACCGGCTCCAGTTCTCGGTTGAGAAGGCGTAGATGCTGAGCACCTTCACCCCGAGGTCGTCGCAGGCGTACATGACCCGCTTGATGGCCCGGACGCCGGCGCGGTGGCCGTAGTTCACAGAGCGGCCCTGCTGCCTCGCCCAGCGGCCGTTGCCGTCCATGATGATCCCGACGTGGTGCGGGACCTCCTGCGACGCGGTCGTCAGACCTCCATCACTTCGGCTTCTTTGGCGGCGCCCAGGTTGTCCACCCGGCCGACGTGGAGGTCGGTGATCTTCTGCAGGCGCTCGCGGGCCCGCTTCGCCTCGTCCTCGGGAACCTCGCCGTCCTTCTCGAGCCGCTCCACCCGATGGACCTCGTCGCGGCGGATGTTGCGGATGGCGACGCGGGCCTCCTCGGCCTTCTGGCGGACGAGCTTCACGTAATCGCGGCGGCGCTCCTCGGTCAGGGGCGGGATCGGGACCCGGATCACGTTCCCGTCGGAGGCCGGATTGAGGCCCAACTCGGGCGCACGCAGCGCCTTCTCGACGGCCCCCACCTGGCTGCGGTCGTAGACGTTGACGAGCAGCATCCGCGCCTCGGGCACGCTGATCTGCGCGATCTGATTGAGCGGGACCGGCGTCCCGTAGTAGGGCACCTGGACGCGGTCGATGAGCGCGGGGTTGGCGCGGCCGGTGCGAATCGAGGTCAGGTCGCGCTGCATCGCCTCGACGGACTTGTCCATCTTGGACTCCGCCTCGGCCAGGATCGGATCTATCACTGGAGGCCACCAACGAGGTTCCTGACCAAAAGAAGGCGTCTTAGGTAGGCGGGGTTCATCCCGGCCGATTGGCTTGTGCCGCCCCGCCGACCAGCGTCGCGCCGCGAGAGGGTTCTGGAAGGGGGGGCCTGCCCCGCCCCCACGCTAGTCACGGGCGGCCACCAGGGTGCCGATCTCCTCGCCGCGGACAACGCGCTCGATGTTGCCCTCCTTCAGGAGGTCGAAGACGATGATCGGCAGCTTGTTGTCCATGCACAGGGTCAGCGCGGTGTTGTCCATCACGTCGATGCCCTTCTCGTTGAGGGCCTCCAGGTAGTCGAGGCGGTCGTATCTCTTGGCGTCCGGGTTGTCCAGCGGGTCGGAGTCGTAGATCCCGTCCACCTTGGTCGCCTTCAGCAGCACGTCGGCCTCGATCTCCAACGCGCGCAGCGCCGCGGTGGTGTCGGTGGTGAAGTAGGGATTGCCGGTGCCGGCGGCGAGGATGATGACCCGTCCCTTCTCCAAGTGGCGGAGCGCGCGGCGGCGGATCCACTGCTCGGCCACCTGGGGCATCGTGATCGCGGTCATCGTCCGCGCCGGTACTCCCGAATCCTCCAGTGCCTCCTGCAGCGCCAGGGAGTTGATCACCGTCGCCAGCATGCCCATGTAGTCCCCAGTCGCCCGGTCGAAGCCGCGACGGCTGGCGGCCATCCCCCGGAAGATGTTTCCGCCGCCGATTACGATCCCGACGTTGACGCCCAGCCGGTGGACACTGCCGACCTGGGTCGCGATTGAGCGGACGACGTCGAAGTCGATCCCGTACTGCCGCTTGCCGAGCAGGGCCTCGCCGCTCAGCTTGAGCAGGACACGCCGGTAGCGGGGATCTCCTCCCGTTTCAGCCATCTCCGAAGTGAAGTGTGCCTATTCCTTGACGGCGTAGCGAGAGAAGCGTCGTACCGTGATGTTCTCCTGCAGCTTCGAGATGTGCTCTTTGATCAGGTTCTCGATGGTGGTCTTGGGCTCCCGCACCCAGGCCTGCTCGAGCAGGACGTTCTCCTTCACGAAGTTGTTCACCCGGCCCTCGACGATCTTCTCCCAGGCCGCCTCCGGCCGGCCCTCGTTGCGGGCCTGCTCCAGCGCCACCTCGCGCTCCTGGGCGATCACCTCCTCGGGGACCTCCTCGCGGGCGATCCAGCGCGGGGCGGCGGCAGCGATGTGCATGGCCAGCTCCCTCGCCAGGGACCGAAACTCCTCGCCCTTGGCGACGAAGTCGCTCTCGCAATCGAGCTCGATGATCGCGCCGGTCTGGGGCGGGTAGTCCCCGGTGCGGTGGAGGTAGGCCTCGATGACCCCATTCGATGTGGCCCGGCCGGCGCGCTTGCCGGCTTTGGCGATGCCCTGCTCGCGGAGCCAGACGACGGCCTCCTCGATGTCGCCGCCGCTGGCCTCCAGCGCCTTCTTGCAGTCAAGCATCCCGGCGCCGGTCTGGTCCCGCAGCTGCTTGATGGTCGCGCTTGTTATCTCTGCCATTGGAATTTCTACCGGTCCTCGTCGTCGCGGGTCAGGAACTCGTCTTCGGAGACGCTCGGGAGGCGGTAGTCCTCGTCCTCCTCCAGGTACTCCTCGGGTATCTCGTAGGTCGGCTCGGTGGGCAAGAACTCCCGCTCGTCCATCGCCGGCAGCTCACCCTCGGCAACCTCCTGGCGGCCCTCCAGGCAGGCGTCCGCCATCTTGCCGGTGATCAGCTTGACGGCGCGGATGGCGTCGTCGTTGCCAGGGATCACGTACTGGATCAGCTCCGGGTCGCAGTTGGAGTCGGTGATCGCGATGACCGGAATCTTGAGCCGGTTCGCCTCGGTGACGGCGATGTGCTCCTTGCGCGGGTCCACCACAAACACCGCGCCCGGCAGCCGCTTCATGTCGGCCAGGCCGTCGAAGTGGAACATCAGCTTGTCGAGCTCATCCTGGAGGCGGTTGGCTTCCTTTTTGGAGAGCTGGTCCAACTGGCCCTCCTGCTGCATCCGACGCAGCTCGAAGAGCCGGCGGATCCGCTTTTGCATGGTCGAAAAGTTGGTCAGCATGCCGCCCATCCAGCGCCGGTTGACGAAGAACATGCCGCAGCGGGCGGCCTCCGTCTGGACCGTCTCCTGGGCCTGCTTCTTGGTGCCCACGAAGAGGACGGGCCGGCCGCTGGCGGCGGTGCTGCGGACGAACTCGTAGGCGTCGTCCAAAAGCCGCACCGTCTTCTGCAGGTCGATGATGTGGATGCCGTTGCGGGCGGTGAAGATGTAGGGCTTCATCTTCGGGTTCCAGCGGCTGGTCTGATGTCCGAAATGGACGCCCGCTTCGAGTAGCTGCTTCAGGGTTACCTGCGCCAAGGGTCGATTACCTCCTGTTGGGTTTCCTCCGCCCCGGCAGCAGCCGCCTCAAAAGGCGGACAGGGGTACTTCACCCGGGGCGTGTGTACTCGGCGCGTCGCCGGCGTTGGGCAGTATACCCAAGCGGGCGGGACCCGCCTAGAAGCGGCCGGCCGTCGCCTTCTTCGCCGCCTGGGGGCCCTTGCAACGCGGGTAGTCGCTGCAGGATTTGAAGGTGCCAAAGCGGCCTTTCCGTTCGACCATCGGCTTCCCGCAGACCGGGCAGGACTCGTCCAACAGCTTCGGCTCTGCTCGCGGCTTGCCGTCCTTGCGGGGCGGGTTGGCCCGGTAGTCGCACTCGGGGTAGCCCGAGCAGGCAAGAAAGGTGCCGAAGCGTCCCTTGCGCTCCACTAGCTCGTGCTTACCGCACTGGGGACAGGTCTGGCCGGTTGGCTTGGGCTGGTCCTTCTCCTCTTTCCGTATGTACTTGCACTCCGGGTAGCCCGAGCAGCCGACGAACTCGCCGTAGCGGCCCTTGCGCAGCTGGAGGGGGCGGCCGCACACCGGGCACGCCTCGTCGAGGAGCTTGGGCTGGGCCGGCTCGCCGTTGGGCTGGCTGGCCTCCCGGTACTTGCAGGCCGGGTAACGCGAGCAGCCCTTGAAAGGGCCGAAGCGGCTCGTCTTCATGACCAGCTGGCCCTCGTGGCAGAGCGGGCACTCCTCGCCGGTCTCGGCGGGCATCGCCTCCTCGGCCTTGCTCAGCATCTTCTCAAGGGGTCCGTAGAAGCCACCGACGATGGTGGCCCATTCCAGCCCGCCCTTCTCGATGTCGTCGAGCTTCTCCTCCATCGACGCCGTGTACTTGTCGTCGACGATCGAGGTGAAGTGCTCGACCATCACCTTGTTGACGGTCTGGCCGAGGTCGGTCGGGTGCAGACGCCGCTCCCGGGCCTCGACGTAGCCCCGGTCCTGGATGACGGTGACGATGCTGGCGTAGGTGGACGGGCGTCCGATCCCCCGCTCTTCCAGCTCCTTAATGAGGGTCGCCTCGCTGTAGCGGGCCGGCGGCTGGGTGAAGTGCTGCTCGGGCTCCAGGCCGTGCACGGTCAGCACCTCCCCCACGGTGAGCTCGGGCAGCTGCGCCTCGTCGTCGCGCTCGTCGCGCTCCCAGACCCGGTAGAAGCCGTCGAAGGTCAGCCGCACGCCGCTGGCCCGGAAGACCAGGTCACCAGACTGGATCTCGGCCTGGTTGCCGGTGTAGACCGCGTCCGCCATCCGGCTCGCCACGAACCGGCGCCAGATCATCTCGTAGAGGCGGTATTCGTCGTCTTTCAGGTACTCGCGAACCGACTCGGGCCGGCGACCGGGATCGGTCGGCCGGATCGCCTCGTGGGCCTCCTGGGCTCCGGCTCGCGCCTTGTCGGTACGTGCGCGGCCCAGATACCTGTCGCCTAGCTCGGCCTTGATCCAGCCCCGAACCTTGCCGTCGGCCTCGGCCGCGATGTTGGTCGAATCGGTTCGCATGTAGGTGATAAGGCCGGTCGAGCCCTGCGGACCGAGGTCCACGCCTTCGTAGAGCGACTGGGCGACCCGCATCGTGCGGTTGGGGCCGAAGCGGAGCCGGCTGGAGGCGTCCTGCTGAAGGGTCGAGGTGATGTAGGGCGGCGGCGAGCCCTTGGTCCGCCTCTTCTCCTGGATGTCGAGGACCCGGTAGGAGGCGCCGTCGCCGAGTTCGGCCAGGATCGTGTCCTTGGCTGCCGCGTCGGCGAGCTCTAGCTTCGACTTCTCGCCCTCGCTGGCCCGGCGAATCAGCCGCGCCCTGAAGCGCTGCTCCTCCCCGGCCTTGCTCAGGACCGCGTCGAGGCTCCAGGATTCGACTGGCACGAAACCGAGGATCTCCGCCTCGCGGTCGCAGACGAGGCGCAGCGCGACCGACTGGACGCGACCCGCGCTGGTCCCCTTTTGGACCTTGTCCCAGAGGAAGGGGCTCAGCCGGTAGCCGACGAGACGGTCGAGGATCCGTCGCGCCTGCTGGGCGTTGACGAGGTTCATGTCGATGTCGCGGGGAGACTCCAGCGCGCGGCGGACCGCGTCGGCGGTGATCTCGTGGAACTCGATCCGCTTCGGGTTGCGGAGGTGGAGCGCCTCGGAGAGGTGCCAGGCGATCGCCTCGCCCTCGCGATCGGGATCGGAGGCGAGGATCACCTCGCGGTCGCGGCCCACCGCCGTTCGGAGCTCACCGAGGGTCTTCTTGCGGCTCTCGACTACCTCGTAGGTGGGCGCAAAGCCGGCGTCGACGTCCACCGAGAGCGTCTTCGCGGGAAGATCCCGGACGTGTCCCATCGAGGCTCGGACGTCGTAACGATCCCCGAGGAATCGCTTCAAGGTCCGAGCCTTGGCCGGTGACTCGACGATGATCAGACTGACTGCCATGGACCTCCTTATACCGTTCGGCGCGCCATCCTACTCCCTCCTCGGCCGCCGGACGTAGCCGTCACCGCGGCGTTCCACCGACCCGTCCAGCTCCAGCGCCGTCAGCCTCGCGAGCGCCTCGGCAAAGCCGAGCCCGAGCTTCGCCGCGGCCGCCGCGGCGGTCACCGGCAGCGTGTCCGAGAGATGAGCGAGAAGCCCGTCTCGCCCGCCCCGGCCGCTCAGCCCACGCCGCGACGGCGGGCGGAGCGTGTCGTCGAGCACCCCCTGGACCCTCCCCAGGGCGGCCAGCACGTCGCGAGGATTCGGGACCAGTCGGGCGCCGTCGCGGAGGAGCTGGTGGCAGCCGACACCGAGCGGGCTGAATATGCTGCCGGGCACCGCCACCACCTCCTGGTCGAGTGCGAGCCCGCCTCGGCGGTGATCAGGGCCCCGCTTCGCTCGGACGCCTCGAAAACCACCAGCAGATCGCTCAGCGCCGCCAGCAGGAGAGGACCGAGGCGACCATCGGAGCTGCAGGCTAGGGCAGGGCCGGAAGGCCCCGGGAGCAGCCCCGTTAAGCTCGCCCGAATCCGAGGTGATCGGTACGGTCAGCTTCGCGCGTTGATTCGCCTGGTAAACGAAAGATGAATGGACAGCCCCGCGTCGTGAGCAGCTCCGGACGTGCCTCCTGGCGCCGAGGCCAGGGCATGGTGGAGTACGCCATCATCCTCACCCTCGTTTCGGTGGTGGTGGTGGTGGTTTTGATCACCCAGGGGCAGACCATCTACCAGATGTTCTCCAACATCAGCTGCGGGTTCTCCCAGTGCGCGGCGCCCTGATCAGGGCGACCGCGGCGGGGGGTTACGCCCGGCCTAGATGCTGAGGTCGGGCTCCGGCTCCCACTCGCCTCCCGGTCCGACGTAGCCCGCCGGACGGTCGGTCTCGTGCCCCAGGATCAGGAGCCAACGCCGCTCCGCCGCCTCGTCCAGGAGCCGCCCTTTCTCGGTCAGCGCGCGGACAACGTCGAGGTCCCCACC